>Ga0137368_10005605_pt1 | contig 13254 bp, 12 predicted proteins | sample SagtaG_13_FD_104917 | JGI IMG/M metagenome (GOLD analysis project Ga0137368, IMG submission 104917) | Vadose zone soil microbial communities from Sagehorn Ranch, Mendocino, California, USA - Sage1_L_100_16 metaG | ecosystem: Environmental > Terrestrial > Soil > Vadose zone | place: USA...
CGCAGCCGTCGACGGGCACGCCGACGACCGTCGCGCCGATCGCGTCGAGCAGGTCGAGCATCGGCGGGAACGCCGGGTTCTCGACGATCACGCGATCGCCGAAGCGGACCACGGCCGCGGTGATCCGGTCGAGCGCGTCCAGCGCGCCGTCGACCACGGTCAGCCGGTCCGGCGCGAACGGCCACCGCGCCCGCAACGCCGCCTCCAGCGGCGGCAGGACGGGCGCGTCGAGATAGCTGGTCGTGAGTCGCCCATCGCCGATCCGCTTCAGCGCGCCGGCCAGGCCGGGCAAAAGATCATGATCGGGTACGCCGGTGGACAGGTCCCGGGACACCCCGGCGAGCGGGCGGCCCAGCTGCGCGTACCGGAGCCGTTGGCGCGGCACGGACGCGGCGGCGACGAAGGTGCCGGACCGGCCACGGGTCTGGATCGCGCCGGCGCGGGTCAGGCTCCCCCACGCCTCGCTGACGGTCGTCGGGCTGACCCCGAGTTCGCGCGCGACATCGCGGACCGTCGGCAGCCGGCTCCCGGTCGGCAGGCTGCCGGCCGTGACGAGGCGGCTCACGGCCGCGGCGATCCCCCGGGCGCTCCGGTCCTCCACGGCACCCGCGATGAGCGCGAGCAAATTACATCTCCGAAACAATCGGTAACAGTCGGGCAATTGTTCGCCAGAATCTGTGTCGTAGTGTCCTACGGCAGCCAGCCTGGATGTCAAGCGGTGACGCGTGAACGGTGACAGGCCGTGGGAAGGGCGATCACAATCATTTGGTGACCCACGCCACAGGAGGTACAGCCATGACCGACGTCATCCGAGCCGCCCTCGTCCAGACCAACTGGACGGGCGACAAAGAGTCGATGATCAAGGCGCACGAGGACTACGCCCGCGATGCCGCCGCTCGCGGCGCCAAGGTGATCTGCTTCCAGGAACTCTTCTACGGCCCTTACTTCTGCCAGGTGCAGGACACGGCCTACTACGAGTACGCGGAGTCGATCCCGGGCCCGACCACCGAGCGGTTCCAGGCGCTGGCGGCCGAGCTGGGCATGGTCATGATCCTGCCGATGTACGAGCAGGAGCAGCCCGGCATCCTCTACAACACCGCGGCGGTGGTCGACGCGGACGGCGCGTACCTCGGCAAGTACCGCAAGAATCACATCCCCCAGGTCAAGGGATTCTGGGAGAAGTTCTACTTCCGCCCGGGCAACCTCGGGTATCCGGTCTTCGACACGGCGGTCGGCCGGATCGGCGTGTACATCTGCTACGACCGGCACTTCCCGGAGGGCTGGCGGGCCCTGGGCCTGGCCGGCGCACGGGTCGTCTTCAACCCGTCGGCGACCAGCCGCGGCCTGTCGGCCTACCTCTGGCAGCTGGAGCAGCCGGCCAGCGCGGTCGCGAACGAGTACTTCATCGGTGCGATCAACCGGACCGGCATCGAGGAGTTGGGCGACAACGACTTCTACGGCCAGTCGTACTTCGTCGACCCGGAGGGCAAGTTCGTCGGCGAGGTGGGCGACACGCACAACCCGGAGCTGATCGTCCGGGATCTGGACATGGGTCTGCTCGCCACCGTACGGGACCGCTGGGCGTTCTACCGCGACCGCCGCCCGGACACCTACGAAAGGCTGGTACAACCGTGAAGCTGATCAAGGGCGGGACGGTCATAACGAGCACCGGACCCATCGCGGCCGATGTGGTGATCGAGGGTGAGAGGATCGCGGCGCTCGTGGCGCGCGGTTATGGATTCTCCGCGCCGTCCGAAGGACCAGGTGCCGTCGGCGACACAGCCGTCGAGACCATCGACGCCACCGGCAAGTACGTGATCCCGGGAGCGGTGGACGGCCACACCCACATGGAGCTTCCGTTCGGCGGGACGCACGCCAGCGACACCTTCGATACCGGCACCCGTGCCGCGGCGATCGGCGGCACCACGACGATCATCGATTTCGCGGTGCAGCGTACCGGCGAGGTGGTGCAGGACGGGCTGGCCGCCTGGCACGCCAAGGCCGACGGCAATTGCCACATCGACTACGGCTTCCACATGATCCTCGGCGGCGTCGACGACGACGCGCTCAAGGCGATGGACCAGCTGGTCGCCACCGAGGGCATCGGCAGCTTCAAGCTGTTCATGGCGTACCCGGGCGTGTTCTACAGCGACGACGGGCAGATCCTGCGCGCCATGCAGAAGGCGCGCGACAACGGCGCCCTGATCATGATGCACGCCGAGAACGGCCCAGCCATCGACGTCCTGGTCAAGCAGGCGCTCGAACGCGGCGAGACCGCTCCGATCTACCACGGCATCACCCGGCCCGAGGCGCTCGAGGCCGAGGCGACCAGCCGGGCGATCTGGCTGGCCAGCATGGCGGCCGACTGCCCGCTCTACATCGTCCACCTGTCCGCCAGCAAGGCGCTCGAACAGGTCGCCGCGGCCCGCGACGCCGGCCGCAACGTGTTCGCCGAGACCTGCCCGCAGTACCTCTACCTGACGCTGGAGGACCAACTCGGCGCGCCCGGGTTCGAGGGCGCGAAGTGGGTCTGCTCGACGCCGCTGCGCAGCAAGCACCAGAACCACCGGGCGGACCTGTGGAAGGGCCTGCGCAGCAACGACCTGTCCGTCGTGTCGACCGACCACTGCCCGTTCTGCATGAAGGACCAGAAAGAGTTGGGCGTCGGGGACTTCTCCAAGATCCCCAACGGCATCGGCGGCGTCGAGCACCGCGTCGACCTGATCTACCAGGGCGTGGTCGACGGCAAGCTGTCGCTGGCCCGCTGGGTGGAGACCATCGCGACCACGCCCGCGCGGATGTTCGGGCTCTACCCGAAGAAGGGCGTCATCGCTCCCGGCTCGGACGCCGACGTGGTGATCTACGACCCGAACGGGCGCACCCGGATCAGCGTCGAGACGCACCACATGAACATGGACTACTCGGCGTGGGAGGGCTGGGAGATCGCCGGCAAGGTGGACACGGTCATCTCGCGCGGCGATGTCATCAGCGCGGGCGGCGAGTACACCGGGCACGCCGGGCACGGCCGGTTCCTGAGCCGCGGCCTCTCCGAGTACCTGGTCTGAGGCGCGGCATGGACATCGGAGTGGTCCTGCAGAACGACCCGCCCGCGATGGGCGTCGTCGAGCTGGCGAAGAAGGCCGAGGCGGCCGGCTTCAGCCACGTGTGGACGTTCGACTCGCACGTGTTGTGGCAGGAGCCGTTCGTCATCTACAGCAAGATCCTGGACGAGACCTCCCGGGTGATGGTGGGGCCGATGGTGACCAACCCCGGCACCCGGGACTGGACGGTGACCGCGTCGCTGTTCGCCACGCTCAACGAGATGTACGGCAACCGGACGATCTGCGGGATCGGCCGGGGCGACTCGGCGCTGCGGGTGCTCGGCAGGACACCGCAGACGCTGGCCGAGCTGCGCGAGTGCGTCCAGGTCGTCAAGGGTCTCAGCAACGGCGGCGCGGTCACGCTGCGCGGCCAGCAGCTGCGGTTCACGTGGGCGCCGGAGAGCAGGTTGGAGGTCTGGGTCGCCGCGTACGGTCCCAAGGCCCTGGCCCTGACCGGCGAGGTGGGCGACGGCTACATCCTGCAGCTCGCCGACCCGGACATCGCGGCCTGGATGATCGGCGCGGTCCGCGCCGCGGCGTCGCGGGCGGGCCGCGACCCGGCGTCCATCACGTTCTGCGTGGCGGCGCCCGCGTACGTCGGCGACGATGTCGAACACCAGCGGGAGCAGACCCGGTGGTTCGGCGGGATGGTCGGCAACCACGTCGCGGACATCGTGGCGCGCTACGGCACGGACGGCACGGTGCCGCAGGTGCTCACGGACTACATCAGGGGCCGGCAGGGGTACGACTACGCCGAGCACGGCCGGGCCGGGAACCCGCACACCACGTTCGTGCCGGACGATGTGGTCGACCGGTTCTGCATCCTGGGCCCGGTCGAGAACCATCTCAAGCGGCTGGCGGAGCTACGCGATCTCGGCGTCGACCAGTTCGCCGTCTACCTGCAGCACGACGCGAAGGAGTCCACGCTCGCGGCCTACGGTGAGCACATCATCCCGGCCGTCACATGAACCGTGCGGCCAGGAACGGCGGGCGCACGGCGATCGCGGCACTGCTCGGGGTCGTGCTGTTCGTCCTGCTGTGGGAGGGCTACAAGCTGGTCGGTAGCCCCGACGGGACGGTGCTGTTCGGCGTACGGATCCTGCCGCGCGCCGACGACCTGTCCATGCCGCACCTGTACGACGTCGTCAGGCGGCTCGGCCGCCCGGAACTCGCGGGCGGCCGGCCGGTGTGGATCGTGGTGCTGCACGCGTGCGCGTTCACGCTCGGCATCACGGCGGTCGGCTTCGCCGTCGGCGCGCTGGTCGGCCTGCTACTCGCCGTACTGATGCAGCGATTCCGGATCGTGGAGCGCGGGCTGCTGCCGTACGTGATCCTGTCGCAGACCGTCCCGCTGGTTGCCCTTGCCCCGCTGGTCGCGGGCTGGAGTGGCAACCTGTCGTTCGGGCCGTATCCCTGGCAGGACTGGATGACGGTCTCGCTAATCGCCGCCTACCTGGCGTTCTTCCCGGTCGCGGTCGGGATGCTGCGCGGCCTGCAGTCGCCGCCGGCCGCCGGGGTCGAGCTGATGCGCAGCTACGCGGCCGGATGGTGGCGCACGCTGATCAAGCTGCGGTTCCCGGCCGCGCTGCCCTACCTCTTCCCGGCGCTCCGGCTCGCCGGCGCGGCCGCCGTCGTGGGCGCGGTCGTCGGTGAGATCTCCACCGGTACGCGGGGCGGAATCGGCCGCCTCATCATCGAGTACTCGCGCGAGGCCACCTCGGATCCCGCGAAGGTCTACACCGCGATGCTCGGCGCGGCGATCCTCGGCCTTCTCGTCGCCGGGTTCGTCGGGCTGCTCGAACTGCCGTTGATGCGGCACCGGCGTCGCGTGGAGGTGGTGACGCTGTGAGCGACGGAGTTGGCGCGGCGGCGTCTGGACCGGAGCGCAGCGGAGGCAAGACGTCGTCGTCGAGCGCCGCATGGAGGAGCGAACCGTCGAGCACTATGAGCCATCGAGTCGACGCCGCAGCGCCCGGACCGGAGCGCACGTCGCCGGTCCGGGCCGCCGTTTCCGTCGACGGTGTCACCAAGGTCTTCAACCCGGGCCGCCCGGACCAGGTACGTGCGTTGTCCAATGTGGACCTCACCGTCGCGGAAGGGCAGTTCGTCACGCTGATCGGCCCGTCCGGATGCGGCAAGAGCACGCTGCTACGGCTGATCGCGGACCTCATTTCTCCCACCATGGGAACCATCACGGTCGCCGGGCAGCCGGCGGCCAAGGCGCGACTCAGGCAGGAGTACGGCATCGCGTTCCAGCAGTCCGGGCTGTTCGAGTGGCGGACCGTGCTGCGCAACGTCGAGCTACCGCTCGAGCTGCGCGGGATGTCCCGGGCCGACCGGAAGGCCCGCGCGGAGGAGATGCTCGCGCTGGTCGGGCTACCCGACTTCGCCGATCATTATCCGGCGCAGCTGTCCGGCGGCATGCAGCAGCGGGTCGCGATCGCCCGCGCTCTCGCGGTGTCGCCGCCGCTGCTACTGATGGACGAGCCGTTCGGCGCGCTGGACGAGATGACCCGCGAACGCCTCCAGACCGAGCTGCTGCAGATCTGCGCCCAGACCGCAACCACCACGGTCTTCGTCACCCACTCCATCTCAGAGGCCGTATTCCTGTCCAACCGGGTGGTGGTGATGTCGCCGCGTCCGGGCCGGATCACCGCGTCCATCGACGTGGACCTGCCGACCCGCGACGATGCCGCCCGCCAGTCGCCGGCGTTCTTCGACGCGATCACGGCGGTCCGGCGGGCACTGCGGGCCGCCCCGGCGGTGGCGCCGTGACCGTGGTCAGGCGGGTTCTCCCGCCCATCGCGTTCGGCGTGCTCATGGTGGTCGCCTGGCAGCTCACGGTCACCGTGGGCCGGATCGCGCCGTTCATCGTGCCGGCGCCGTCCGCGATCTGGGCCGAACTCGTCGAGCAGAGGACCAACGTCTGGAACGCCGGGCTGGCCAGCGGCCTGAACGCCCTCATCGGACTGATCGGCGGCGCGGTCGCCGGCATCCTCGCGGCCCTGGTGGCGAGCCGGTTCCGGCCGCTCAGCGAGGTGTCGGTGCCGTTCGCAGCCGTGCTGAACGCGCTGCCGATCATCGCGCTCGCGCCCATCCTCAACAACATGTTCGAGTCGACGAGCAGCGTTCCGCGCCGGCTCGTCGCCGGCATCATCGCGTTCTTCCCGGTCTTCATCAACACGCTGCGCGGCCTGCGCGAGGTCGACCCGATCCACCGCGAGCTGATGCACAGCTACGCCGCCAGCGGCTGGACCTTCGCCCGCAAGGTACGCCTGCCCGGGGCGCTGCCCTTCGTCTTCACCGGCCTGCGACAGGCGTCCTCGCTGGCCGTCATCGCGGCGGTGGTCGCCGAGTACTTCGGCGGCCTGCAGGACGGGCTCGGCTCGCGGATCACCTCCGCGGCCGCGTTCACCGCCTACCCCCGTGCCTGGGCCTTCGTGGTCGGCGCTTGCCTGCTCGGACTCGTCTTCTATCTCTCCACGCTCCTGCTGGAGCGGCTCGTCATGCCCTGGAAGTCACGTCTCATCACTTGAGGAGCCCGCGTGAAGAAAACACGTATCGTGCTCGCTACCGCTCTTCTGCTCGCGGCCTGCGGGACCGCCGACAACCCGTCGACCCCCGCCCCGGGCGGCAGCGGCGGTGCCCTGACCCCCGTGAAGCTGCAGCTGCAGTGGTTCTACCAGTCCCAGTTCGCCGGCTACATCGCCGCGGTCGACCAGGGCTTCTACTCCGAGCAGGGCCTTGATGTGCAGCTGCTCGAGGGTGCCGTCGACATCGTCCTTCATGAGGTTGCGGACGGTGTAGAGCTCGAGGCCGACCTTTTCCAAACGCGTCGAACGCGGAACGTGGAACGCGGAACGCGGAACAGGGATCAGGGCCGCCGACATCGCCTCCACGAACGTTCGCCGACTCAGGTTGTTCCGCGTTCCGCGTTCCGCGTTCATAGTTCGTTCCGTTTCATCGCGTCGGCGGCGAAGTGACACGCCCGCGCCGTCAGCGCCATGTAGGTGATGGACGGATTCACGCACGATGACGAGGCCATGCAGGCGCCGTCGGTTACGAACAGGTTGAGGGCGTCCCATACCTGGTTGTTGCCGTTCAGCACCGACGTTTTGGGGTCGCGCCCCATGCGCGCGGTGCCCATTTCATGGATCGTGAGCCCCGGCGCATTGTCCTGGACGAACGGCCGGATGTCGGTCGCCCCCGCGGCCGAGAGCATCTCGGCCGCGGCCACCGACATATCCTTGAGCAGCGCGCGCTCGTTGTCACTCCACGTACAGTGGATCTTGAGCGCCGGAATTCCCCAGGCGTCGTTCTTGGTCGCGTCCAGCTCGATAAAGTTCTCCGGCCGCGGCAGGCATTCGCCGAAGCCGTAGAAGTTGAAGTTCCACGGGCCGAGCCCCTTCAACTGCCGCTTGAAGTCCGCGCCGAAACCCGCCTGGTCCACGCCGCGCCCCCACCCCTCGCGGCCGGCCCCGCCCTGATATCCGTACCCGCGCAGGAAACCGGGGGACGCGTCCTTCACGTTCCGGAAGCGGGGCATGTAGATGCCATTAGGACGATTGCCGTAGGACGTGCGGTCCTGGTATCCCGGAATGGTCCCGTCCGCGCCGCCGCCCATGCAGTGGTCCATCAGGTTCTTACCGAGCTGCCCGCTGGCGTTGCCGAGGCCGGCCGGAAACTCCGGGCTCGTCGAATGCAGCAGGATGCGCGCGGATTCCAGCGCCGAGGCGCAGAGAAACACGATGCGCGCACGGAACTCGATCAGGTGCTTGGTCTGCGCGTCCACGACGCGCACGCCCGCCGCGCGCTTTTTGCGGGGGTCGTAGATGACGCTGTGCACGACGCTGTAGGGCCGCAGCGTGAGCTTGCCCGTCGCCTGCGCGGCCGGCAGTGTCGCGTTGATGCTCGAGAAATACGACCGTGTGACGCAGCCGCGGTGACAGGGGCCGCAATAGTGACAGGCGGCGCGCCCGTTGTGAGGCTGCGTGAGGACGGCGCAGCGGCCGATCGTAACCACGCGGTCGCGCCCCCAGTATTTCGCGACGGCGTCGCGCACGTGGGTCTCGGCGCACGTCAGGCCCATCGGGGGCAGGAATTGCCCGTCCGGCAGCTGGGGCAGGCCCTCGGCCTGGCCGCTGATCCCGACGAACCGCTCGACGTGATCGTACCACGGCGCGATATCGGCGTAGCGGATCGGCCAATCGACGCCGAAACCGTCCTTGGCGTTCGCCTCGAAATCCAGATCGCTCCAGCGGTACGTCTGGCGACCCCACATGATCGAGCGCCCGCCCACTTGGCGGCCGCGGATCCACAGGAACGGCTTGCCGTCCTCGGTCGTGTACGGATTATCGAGGTCGTCCACGAAAAACTTGTTCGCCATCTCGTCACACGCGTAGCAGTTGCGCTGCACCGGCTGGCGCGCGAGCATGCCCTTGCGGTCGCGGTTGCCGCGGAACTTCATCTGCCAGACGGGGACGTGCTCGACGGAGTCGGTGTCCGGGTTCACCGGCCGGCCCGCCTCGAGCACCAGCGTCTCCAGCCCCGCCTCGCACAGCTCCTTCGCGGCCCAGCCGCCGGAGATCCCCGAGCCGACCACGATGGCGTCGTAGGTCTTGGCCACGGCTCAGTCCTCCCCGCCGCGGGTCGCCGCGTCCAGCAGGCGACAGGGGTCGAACATCCCGGGGATGATGCGATCGTGCAGTTCCTGCTCGAAGCCGATCTGCGACGTGTAGTAGCCGACGAGCGTCAGCCACTTGAGCATGCGGAAGAAGTTCTTGCCGGTGCTCTGGCGCGATTCCTTGAGCCGAGCGAGCTCGTCGTCCAGCACCGTAAGCACCGCGGTCTGCTGGGGGGGAGTGGCGTCGGTGAAGGGCTTGCCGGTGGCGGCTGTGCTGCGCGCGTCCACGTCGGCGAGCCCATCGAGGAAGCGCTGGCGGTCGGCCGGGTCGTACCAGTCGGCGAGCATCACGTCGATGAACTGGTCGACGCGCGCCGCCTTCGCGCCGGGGGTGTCGGTCTCGGGAAGGATCAGGTCGGTGAGGGTGGTGACGAGCGCCTGCTGGTCCGCATCGAGGACGCGGAAGCCGGGCTCGGCGCGCCACCGGGCGTGTACTTCACGACCGAGGGCGTAGAGGTCTCGTGAGACGAGGGGCACCGCCGTGGCGGCGCCGAGGACGCGCAGCGCTTCCCGCCGCTCCATCGCCAGCCTCGAGAATGAGTGGAGACTGAAATCGAGCGCGTCGCGCGTAAAACGCAAGGCGCTCGCCGCTCGCGCAGCCGCCGCGCCGCTAGCGGTCCCCCGTCGCCATCGCCATCTCCGCGGTCACGCGGGCCTTCTGCCGGTACGCGAGGTTCGCCATGTGGGCGGCGACGGCCGTCCGATAGCCCACCTCCACCGGCGCATTCGGCGTCTTCCGCGCACGGACGCAGTCAAAAAAGTTCGCCACATGATCCTGGTCCGCCGACTCGCCCACCACCGCGGCGCCGTCGGGGCGGTTGACCTTCTCCGGATCGTAACGTACCCCCGACGTCAGGCGGCCGGTCACCATGTCGGTCGAGCCGCTCACGCGCTCCACGGTGCCGTGCGAGCCGAGGATGCGCTCGCCGAGCCCGTAGCGGCTATTGCTGAACGTCGACTGCCAGCTCACGACCAGGTCGCCCGGGAAATCGAGGGTGACGGCGATGGTGTCGGGCACCTCGCGGCCGTCCTTCTCCGAGAACACGCCGCCCGACATGTACGCGGCGACGGGGACCGGCAGGTCGAGCACGCCCATGATCCAGGAGAGCTGGTGGACCATGTTCTCGGTGATGTTGCCGCCGGAATACTCCCAGAACAGCCGCCAGTTGATGAACCGGAACGCGTCGAACGGGCGGGCGGGGCGGCCGTTCAGGAACAGGTCCCATTGAACGTTGTCCGCGGTGCAGTCGGGCGGCACCGGCCGCACCCACTGGCCGTGCCCGCGCGGCGTATTGCGGCTCATCCACGACTGGACCGCCGTGACTTTCCCGACGAGGCCATCCGCGACCCATTTGCGGGCGTCGGCGAACGCGCCGGTGCTGACGTGCTGCAGGCCGATCTGGACCACGCGGTCGGACCGCTTCGCGGCGGCGAGGCACGCCTCAGCCTCCGGGATCGACCACGTCATGGTCTTTTCGGAGTAGAGGTCCTTGCCCGCGGCGATCGTGTCGAGGAAGTGGCGCGCGTGGCAGTGCAGCGGGCTCGCCACGAGGACCGCGTCAACGTTCTTGAGCTCGAGCAGCCGGCGGTGGTCGCGGAACGCGCGGGCGGCGGGCGCGACGCGGTGCACCTCGTCGTGCCGCCGCGTGTAGACGTCGGCGAGGGCGACGAGCTCGACGTTGGGGAGCTTCAGTGCCTGCGACAGCAGTTCCTGGCCGCGCGCGCCGCCGCCGATAATACCCAGCCGCAGGCGGTCGTTGGCGCCGAGCACCCGCGCCGTCGGCGACAACGCCCAGAGGGCGGCCCCGGCCGCGCCGCTGCGGGCGAGAAACTGGCGGCGTCCGATGGTCTTCTTCCTTCTCTGCGTCATGACCCTCTCCTTTCACTCCACGCGGCCGAGCAGCTCCTTGAACCCGGCCATGCTTTGGCGCGTCGATTCCTCGGCGGTGCCGGCGCCGCGCCAGTGGGTCTCGAGCGACAACACACCGCGATAACCGTCCCGCTTCAGCGCGCGCAGCTGGCCGGCCCAGTCGATGATGCCTTTCCCCATCGCGGCCCACTCGGTGCCGCCGTTGGCTTTGCGCACGATGTCCTTGCAGTGCATGTGGGCGATGCGGTCCTTCGGCAGCTTGGCATAGCCGTCGGGATACGGTGTTTCACCGCGGGCGGCGGCGTTTCCGGGATCCCAGTTGATCTTGAGCGACTGCTCGCGCACCACCGCCAGCAAGCGCGCAGCTTCCGCGCCGGTGGCCGTGTTGCACGCGGCCTCGTTTTCGAGATTCAGTGTCACGCCGCGCAGGCCCACCTTGCGCGCCGCCTGGCGGAGGCGGTCATCGATCGCCTCCCGGTACGGCGTCTGGTCGTCGAGGCGCCAGAAGTCGAAGATGCGCACGTACGGCGTCTCGAACAGATGCGCCAGCTCGACCGCGCGGTCCAACAACTCGTCCTGCTGGGCGTAGGTGAAGTCCGCCGCAAACTGCGGGCCGCTGGGCGCGAACGGCGAGGGCGGGGCGCCGGGCCAGCTCACCTTGAAGATCGGCGACGCCAGCTCGGACACCTTGAGATGGAGGCGCTGCAGGATGCCACGCGCCTCCGCGACGTCGTTCGCGTCCCACTGCATGATGTTCTTGCCGTGCGCGGCGCGCAGCTCGACGTAGCCGAGGCCGAACTCGCGCGCGGCGATCTCGCAGGCGTGTCCCAGGTCCGGGGAGATTTCGTCGGTGAGCACCGACAGTGGGAACGGGGACGCCGCCCGGAAGGCCGCGAGGCGATCCAGCGGCAGCACGGAGCCCAGGGCCGCGGCCCCGAGCCCGGCGACGAACTCACGGCGTGACGTCATGGCTCCCCCCCTCGCCCCCCGTCACCAGCTGTGGACTGTGCCATCGAGCTTGCGGGTCGTGGGCAGATACGCCCGCTCGTAGGGATAGCGCGCCGCCAGCGCTTCATCAATATCGACGCCGAGTCCGGGGGCGTCGCCCGGATGCATCACCCCCGCCTCGAAGCGGTACGCATGCGGGAAGACGCGATCGGTCTCCGCCGTGTGCGTCATGTACTCCTGGATGCCGAAGTTGTGGACGCTCAGGTCGAAGTGCAGCGCCGCCGCCATGCAGACCGGGCTCAGATCGGTGGCGCCGTGACAGCCGGTGCGCACGTGATACAGCTCGGCGAGCGCGGCGATCTTGCGCAGGTGGCTGATCCCGCCTGAGTGGACGACGGCGGTACGGATATAGTCGATGAGCTGCTCCTCGATGAGACGGTTGCAGTCGTACACGGTGTTGAACACCTCCCCCACCGCCAGCGGAGTCGTCGTGTGCTGCCGGATCAGCCGGAACGATTCCTGCAGCTCGGCGGGCACGGGATCCTCGAGCCAGAAGAGGTGATAGGGCTCGAGCCCCTTTCCCAAGCGCGCCGCTTCGATCGGCGTCAAGCGGTGATGCACGTCGTGCAGCAGATGCAGCTCGTCGCCAAACTCGGCGCGCAGGCGCGCGAACAGTCCCGGCGCGAAGTTCAGGTAGCGCTCGCTGCTCCAGGGGTGCTGCGGCGGCATCCCCTTCTCGGCCGGCTCGTAATAGCTATCGCCGCGGCCGACGCCATATGCCTGCGTCAGCCCCGGAATGCCGGACTGCGCCCGCACGGCGGTGTACCCCAACTTCACGTACCGGGCCACGGCCGCCACCGTCTCCTCGATGGTCGCGCCGTTGGCGTGGCCGTAGACCAGCACGGCGTCGCGCGAGGCGCCGCCGAGCAGCTGATAGACGGGAGTGTTCAGCGTCTTGCCGCGGATGTCCCACAGTGCCGTGTCCACGGCCCCGATCGCTGCCATGGTGATGGGCCCGCGCCGCCAGTACGCGCCTTTATAGAGGTATTGCCACGTGTCCTCGATGCGCCGCGCGTCGCGACCGATCAGCAGCGGGACGACGTGGTCGGTGAGGTAGCTCGCCACCGCGAGCTCGCGGCCGTTCACCGTCGCGTCCCCGAGACCGGAGACGCCGTCCTCGGTCACGAGCTTCAAGGTGACGAAGTTCCGTCCCGGACTGCAGATGATGACGCGCGCGTCCGTGATCTTCATGGCGCTCCCCCGACCGGCGGATGGTGGACCCAGGTGTGCCGGGGATCTTCGTGGACGACCAGGCGCCGCGCCTCCCCGGCCAGCGCCCAGAGGTAATACAACCGGTACCCGGGCGCGGCGGCGACCGGGTGGTACCCGGAGGGAATCAGCACCGCGTCGCCGTCGCGTACCACGTGCGCGACGGACTCGCCGCCCCCCCCGCCCCCCCCGCCCTCCCCGCCCTCCCCGGTCGCGTACAACGCCTGCACGCCGAATCCGTGCGGCGGGTCGAGGCGGAAGTAATAGAGCTCTTCGAGTCTCGGTTCGCCGTCGCTGCCGTCGTGCTTGTGCGGCGGATAGCTGCTCCAGTGTCCGGGCGGGTTGAGCGTTTCGCCGACCATCAGCCGCTGCGCGCAAGTGTC
>Ga0137368_10005610_pt1 | contig 13248 bp, 12 predicted proteins | sample SagtaG_13_FD_104917 | JGI IMG/M metagenome (GOLD analysis project Ga0137368, IMG submission 104917) | Vadose zone soil microbial communities from Sagehorn Ranch, Mendocino, California, USA - Sage1_L_100_16 metaG | ecosystem: Environmental > Terrestrial > Soil > Vadose zone | place: USA...
ATGCGCAGCCGAAGCGAGTTGTTTCTCATACGATTCAAAGGGATTCAAGAAACGCAATCAACGCATTGCGATCCGACTTCGGAATGGTGCGGAACATTTCGCGCGCCGATTCCGCCTCGCCGCCGTGCCAGAGAATCGCCTCGCTTAGATTCCGCGCGCGGCCGTCGTGAAGAAAGAACGTGTGAGCGTTGACTTTCGAGACCAGGCCGATGCCCCAGAGCGGCGGCGTCCGCCAGTCGCGACCGCTCGCTTCGAATACAGGACGGTTATCGGCAAGCCCCTCACCCAGGTCGTGGAGCAGCAAATCGGTGTACGGGCGAATGGTTTGGTTGGACAATTCTGGGAACTCGGGCCAGTCGCCCGTTTGCAATTTGGGGACGTGACAGGCCGTGCAATTGGCCAGCGCGAAGATCGCCTTTCCCCGGAGCACGGTTGGGTCCGTCCAATTCCTTCGCGCCGGCACGCCCAGGGTGCGCGAGTAGGTCGCCACGGCATGAAGAATCTTGTCGCTGACTTCAGGTCGTCCTCCCGTCGGCTGTTCGGCACAAATCACCTGCCGCGCCGTGTGATTCTCCTCGGCCCTCAGAGAAGACGTGATGCCCATGTCGCCGACGAAGGCACCCGCCGTTTGTTGCAGCACGCTGGGTTGCTCGGCTTTCCAGCCGAAGCGACCGGGAACGGTCCTTCCGGCGGTGCCATCCCAAACGAGATTGATTCGCCCCGAAATGCCGGCGCCATCCCGTTTTTGCTGGTCCGCAAGCGAACGCAATGATTTCTCCGGCACCGCTTCCAGCAAACCCATGCCGATCATGGCGGGGGCGACCCGCGGGGAGAGCATCACGTCTTTAGCCAATGGGCCATAGCCGAGGTTCCGGATCGAATAGACCGGGGTTCGGAGGGAAAACTCCTCGCCGTCAGCAAAGCGCGCGGTGACCTCTTCGTAGGTTACATAAACATCGGCCTCGGGCGGGACGCCAAGGATGGCCTGGCCTTGAATTTGTCCACCGTAAACCGGATCGGGCATGGGTTCCTTGTGAGGACCGAGACCGGGGATGCTAATTCGCATCAGCATTGTCACCATCGGTTGCGCCGGTTCTGGCGGCCGGCTGCGACCGTCTTTGAAGTGGCAGGCAGAACAGGAGCGCGCGTTGAAGAGCGGCCCTAAACCATCGCGTCCGGCTGTCGATGCAGGTGCAGCCACCCAGTTTTCGTTGAAGAACGAGTGACCAACAAAGAACGCGGCGCGGTGTTCCTCCCGTACGTTGCGGGCGGGGAAGCCAAAGGCTTTTGGCGAAGTGTCGAAGACAGTAGTGTCGCCGCCGGAGAGTTCCTCGCCCGACTCAGGCGCCGGGATGCCGGGAGGGCTATCCGACCCGGCTGAGGCCAGCGCGGTCAGGAGCAGCGCACCGGTGACCAAACTGCAAAGCTTGATTGCAGACAGACTCATGGCCGAACTGGAGCGAGAACCCCTAAAGGTTAAGTTTGATGGAGAGCACCTTCGCCGCCTGCGCAATCAGCTCACTTTGAGCCTGCAGCGCGGTCGCGGCTTTCTTGACTGCCTCGCGTCCGGGAGAAGGACTCGTACCGAGGATCGCCTGATCGAAAGGTTGAGGGATGCTCCGTGCGCAAGCCACGGACTTTTCGATCTGCGCGGCCAGGGTGCCCGCAAATGCCGGATCGACGCGCAGCAGAAGATCGTGTATGCCCGGCCCCTCGACCTTCCGGCCCTCCCGAGCGAGATAACGGCCCCGGTAAACGTTTTCGATGCCCACGGCGTCGTAGATCAAGTCACTGCGCGTATTGTCACTGAAACAGGACTGTTCGTCTTCCTGCTCCTTGGTTTCATAGGGAACGGTCAGCCGTTCACCAGCCAGTTCCGGCCCGCTCAGGGCGCCCATGCCCTTCAGGATGTTCGCCAACGCCGCGTCGGGATCCAGGCCGATGAAATCCGAACGATAATTGCCCTTATTCCCGTCGTTCCAGGCAGCGGCGACAGTCTCCAGGTGTTCCACAAGCAATTCGGTGATGATCCGCAAGTACGCGCGCCGCCGATCGGCGTTGGTCGATCCCTCCGCATAGTCACGCCACGAACGATTGCCGGGCCCAGTCGCGCTCAGGTCCTGGCCCCAGAGCAGAAACTCGATGGCGTGGAATCCCGTGCTGATGTTCTTTTTCCCTTCCTTCTCGTTGAGCGACAAAATCAATTCCCGGGAAAGGACCGGAAACTTTGACGCGGCGTTGATTACGCCCGCTTGCGAATTGTCCGCCACGTAGTCGATGTAGTTCTCGTCGATGGGCCAAGCGTTGATCATTCCTTCGGCCTGATCGATCGGGCCATCATAAAAACGGCAGACCTCGGTTTGAGAGTACGGAACGCGCGCCGCCACCCAGGCTTCCCGTGCGCCCCTCAAGCAGCGCTCGGAAGGCTCAGCAAGAAACTTATCGACGGCGGTCCGCAGAGTGTTTGCGGCCGCCAGTGAATCCTGATAGCTCGCGGAGGTGACGGCGGCATAGTTGGCTACCACGGCTCGTTTCAGCTTCAACAATTCGGTGTCGGTGGTCGGATCCGAGCCGTGGGCGTTCTGGAAAGGGAATAACCCGCCGACAACAATGCCAACCAGAACCACCAGCCATCGGCGGAGCGGACGACGAATCGTCCCACTTGCGCCTGCGCCGATGCATAGCCGAAGTCGTTTGGTTTTCATATTCATGTCGCCGTTCCAGTAGAGGGGCCTTCCGTTCGCATCAACTCGCTTGGGACGGGTGCCGCGGACGGCTCCCACCGGGAGTTCACCTGGATTGCGGGAATCCCGTGTCCTGAAAGCAGGCGGCCACCGCTCGCGTTCAAGCGATCCACCCATCCGTAAGCTAGAATTGGGCCGGGATCGATGACACGGAGAGTCCCCGATTCTAATCGATCGGCATCCTGCCGGAAGGCATAGGCCGGTTCGCGCTCATCATGCCGTCGTCGCAAAACGGACAGGTCATCTTTCGCGTGCCAGCACACAGAAAACAGTTCCCGTCGCCCAGGCACGTTGGGCAATCCTCAAGGTCCGACAATTTCCCGGATCCATTGCAGGTGACGCACTTGCCTTTGTAGCCCGAACAGAGCACGCAGGAGCGCATGGTTCCCCGGCCATCGCACAACGTGCATCGAATTTCGCCCGTTGGTAAGTTGGCGGCCTGCTGGCGCAGCGCCACGAGCAGGATGACAAAATACGCGAGGATCGATCCGTCCTCGGAACGTCCGCAACGGCGGTGTTGAACTATTTCGATTTGCATAGAAATCTTGGTTCAGGGGAGGATGGTGAAAGTGTTCGTTGATGCCGGTCTGTTCCGGGCAACGAATACCGTTTGGATGTCGCACGTTTGGTATCCGTCGTGCGCGTACGTGTCCGCGACGGCAAAATTCACGTAAACCGCGCTCAGGTTCGTCACGGCGAAGATCTTCCTGCCAGGCAGCTTTTGGACTCCGGAGGGGATAAGAACGAGAAAATTGGTCCGGTCCTCGCTGGGTTTGTAGATGAGGCGGTTATCCGCGATCGTTTCGTCCCGGCCATCCCCATTTTGAAATTGGAGGACCTCGTAGTGATCCGTGTCATCATACGGTTTCCCGTTGTTGTCCTTGTCGATCGTCAGGTCGTCGTCGAATCCCAACCGCAAGGTGTTCCCGGAAGCGTCATTGGTGGTGCTGACGAGTGTGGCAAAACGCACCCGACGGAAAACAAACTCGCTGGCGTTGGCGGCGCGCTGATTAATGACGGTTTGGCTGGTCGTGCCGGAAAGGGATTTTCCTGCCATATCCATGAAGGTGATCGCACCACTGAGCACGAGAGTCGAGATGCCGAGTGCCACCAGGATCTCCACCAGCGTGAACGCGCTCTGGTGCTTTCGTGGCGCCGGGCTCCGTTGCGGGCGAGAGAGCAAGTTTCATTGTTGTCCTCCGGAGAACTTGTTTACGATAGTTTGCAGGCTAACCACGGTAGGTTTCCCGGGGGTCGCGAATGTTCCGGTCGCCGTCACCAGGTGGCCGCCCGTCACCGGTTTGATTTGACACTGGACGGTTCCGGGCACCAAAAAGTTGGTCCCTTTCTTTGACAGCCAAATCGTCTCGTTGAAATTGGAAGTGACGGTTGACGCCGTGAACGGGTAGTTCGGCGGATTGTAAGTGGCGCTGCGGATCGCCTCGACTCTGCCTTCTACTACCGCCCCGGCCGCCGTGTAAGTGGCCAGCCGCGCGGCGGACCCTCGGAAGAACAGGATTGCGGACAAAGAACTGACCATCAGGATCAGCAGCAGGGCCACCGTGATCATGATCTCGATCAACGTGAAGCCACGGGCCAGCCTCGCGCTCGGTCGAAGCAACAGGCATTGCAGCGTTGCAGCGCTGGCTGCCCGCACCGCTCGTTGAGTTTGTGTTCAATTTTCATTCTCTGGACTGGGTTCGGGTCGCAGTCGCGCGGTTGCCATTCACCCACTGCGCAACTTAGGCTTCGAATCGCATCGCAAGCGCAGTGCCGTGCCATGGATGAGAATTCGGTATCGAATCTCCTCTGTCCTAAAACAGGAGGCTCGAACTGTCCCGTTCCTGGCATTCCGGCGTATCTCCCTCGCGAAAATTCCTGCCCGCTCGTTGGTTAGTCAGATTCGCGACCGGCCCGGGCGACAACGAAATCGCGCGAAGAGTGTCTCAAAATTGAGATGGCATCTGGCCTGCATGTCCTCAGTCCAGGGTCAATAAAGTGGGGATACCGATCACCAAAGAAAAAGGAGTGGCGCAGAAATGATAAAGTTGTCGTCCGGGAACGCCTTCGAAAACCAGCAATGAACCTCCGCCCCAAAGTCTCAAACCACATCTTGTACAATCGGCAGGGATATTCGAGCGCGTCGCGATTGGTGTGGCCCCCGCCATCGCGTTCGGGAGAAAAGGTGCGTCACCCGAATTGTGTCGCCGACAGTACATTGGCCCCGCCTGGAAGTCTCCCCAAAAGGTCGCCCCAGAAGGGGGGCTTCACCCTGGTGGAGGTAATGGTCGTCCTGGTGCTGTTGATGATCCTGATGATCGGTTCCTTCGCCGCGATTTTCTTCATGGATCGGACCTCACGGCGCCTGGCGGACCACACTGCGGCGATGGCTGTCGCCGAGGCCAAGGTCCAGCAGATTCGCGCCGCGACCTACAAACCGCCGAGCCCCAACTTCGGTGCCAAAACAGTTACGCTTACCAATAGCGCTTCGATCTCGCTGGACCGGGCCGGACAAAAGTTCCTGGTCCCCGGCACGGTCGCCTCGACGATTCAGCCGGTGGCATCAGGTCACCTGATCACCGTCACCGCGACGTTTCAAACTCCCGGCCGGCCTCTGTCGGTGGAGTTGCAAACGGTCGTCAATAAGTTCTCGGGAGGACAACGATGAAACTGCACAACTACCGCGCCACAGAGACCAGCCGGAGGCGGCTGGCCGCCAGGTCCGGTTTTACGTTGGTGGAAGTCCTGGTCGCTTCGACGCTTGGACTGCTGGTCCTGAGCGGCGCGATGCTCTTCATGGATTTTGCCGGCAAGTCTTTTTCGGGAATTGCCGCCCAGAGCCTGGTGACCGGACAGGCGGGAAACGCGATTGAATTCATCCAAAGTCGGGCTCGGCTGGCGACCAGCGTCTCCAACGATGCGTCGGGAAACGTCCTCATCTTAAGTTTCGACGACGACTTTACCAAGGACTCCAATAAGGACGAGAAGCCTTACAACGATCGGGATCACCTGGAGCAGTTTCAGTTTCGAAATGGAGATGGGAAAGACAGCACGACATCCGACAACAGCTTGATTTACCTGCCGCTGGCAAATGGGACCAGCAACCGGGTGCTGATCCCATCCGGCCTCCGCAAATTGCCGGGTAAAAACGTCTTTTCCGTTACCAACGGGGCCACCGTGCTGGTCCGGTTCGGCATCATCGACAGCTATGCCCGGGACCACTACCAGGGCATTGAAATCCAAGGGACGGTCGTTCCACTGAACCGGCCCTCGGTGACCAACGTCGTCAGCATTATACCTTGAACATGAGCATTACCTTACCCAACCGACAAAAGCGCCAGGAAGGGGCCATCATCGCGTACTTTATCATGGTGGCGATCCTCGTCTCCGCCATTGCCTGCCTGGCTGCGTATGTCACCCAGACCGTGAAAAACGCCCAGCGCAGAAGCGACATGATCCGAGCCCGCGAATACGCCCAAGGCGGGGCGCTCGTTGCCGCCGCCGATTTGGACGCCGCCTGCACGAATCGGTCCGGGGGCCTTTGTTCGAATCTGCTGAATAGTTCCAAGGCTCCGTACACCTTGGAACCGGATTCGAGTACGGCCGAAGAGAACCTCTACCAGCGCAAGATCGCCACGCCATTCTCGAACCAGACCGTCAGCGCGCAAATTTGGATTCCGAACGCGCCTGCCCCTCCCGAAGCCAAGGTGGTGACGACTGCCAAGGTGGGCGAGGTCACGCAAACGGCCACGCTTCATCTGAAGATGCAGTTCGGTTACCCGGCGGCGATCATCAGCGACCATCCCGGCACGAAACAGTCCGGTACCTCCAAGGGCGTCGGCCAATTGGGGAATGTGGTGGTCAGCGGCGGCAAGGGCGGCCCCATCGTTGTGGACGGAGGAGACGGCCTGGCGATTCTGGAGAATGGCCGGGCGAATGTTGAGGCCGGCGCCGCCGTGCCTCCGTCCTCAATCTCCATGACGAATTTCAATTCCGCCGATCAGATTCCGGATTACACAGCCGACGGCTCGACCGATCAGCTTTTCGATTTCAACCGTTTTATTGCTGTCGCTGATGCCTCGGGCAATCATTACAAAGATTTGGCAACCTTCATTGCCGCCGCCAATGCCGCGGCCCTCAAGCCCAGGGGGGCGCTGGAGGGGATCATTGTCGTGGACATCTGGAGGAATGATAAGCAATTCGGCAGCCTGGATCCAACCCACTTGCCTAACGGCGTCAATGTGCGCGGCACGTTGGTGTTCAATTTCTCGCCCGAGTTCGGTCCGATGGACAAGATCATCAATACGGCCACGATGAATATCAATCCAGCCGATTTAAGCCGGCTGAACCCGTCCGATCCTTCCACCTATCCGTCCGGCTATCCGCCCATCTACACCAATCCGGCCAAGAACCCGGTCAACGTCGATATCTCCTCGCAGGGCTTCGCGAACTTTACCGCGGATGACGATTTGCCCGCGTTAATGTACAACATCGGGATCCTGGACATTCATGGCAATGCGAATATCTCCGGCGTGGTTTATTCGCCCAGCTTTATGGAGATCGAGAACAAGAAGGACGGCCAAATCCAATATTTCAAAGGGGCGCTGATCGGGGGTGGCGGCATTTTTTTTGATAATCCAAATGGAGGGAAATCGATCGTTAGCTTCGACGGTAAAGCGCTCGATGTTCTCGCCACCTCGATGAACAAAGGCAAACGCGCATTCGCCGCTTACTGGGAATAACATGAAGAACTTGACTGGCCGTTCGTACCTCATCCCGCTCGCCATGCTCTGCTGCGCGGCCTACCTCCTGATCGCCGGCCGGGGAGACTCCGTTCCCGGTGCCCGGTCGGAGTTCAAAACCCGCGGCCCTGCGCCGGCGCGCAGCGTACCGAGAACGAATGAGGCGGCTGCGCACGAGCGAGAAACTCAGGAGCGCATCGATGAATTGGCCCGACAGGACGTCGAACGAAGCAAGCGAGACCGGGCCGCGGCCCGGATGCAGGACGCCCACAAGGATTTGCAATACGCGGCCAACGAGGCCTGGTCAGCGTTGCTCACTCGTCATTGGCAGGCATTCCAGGCGCTCCGGGAGAAGGCGGCCGAGACGCCCGACCGAACAACCCCGTGTAACCTTTGCGACGGGCAAGGGCACATGCAATTCTGCATCCTGTGCCGGGATAATAGCGGCAAGTGCGTAACTTGCGCGGGGACAGGCAATGCGTCGCTGAACGAGTACTGTCCGGCGTGCCTGGGCACTGGAAAATGTCATCTTTGTCTCGGCGCAGGGAAAATGGCGTGTCCGTTTTGTGACGAAGGGGTCATTGACCTCAAATTCGCGCTTCCGCCCAACCTCATCCCCGTGGATTGAATGGATGGCAAACGGCAGACCGGCCGATCGGCAGACAAGTTCAAAGCTCAAAAAACCTCCCCAACACCAAGCCCCAAGAGGGGTTGGGGCAAGTTGTCAGCCCGTTCAAAGCGCACTGCAACGTGATCCGCAGTACAAGAAGGGAGGGACGCACCCTGAATGACAGGATGAACGTCCCTCTGATCTCCGAACGTGCCGCAACAGCCTGCTCAGGGCATTCTGTCAGACACGTGTCAATGCGGCAGCCAACGAAGTCAATCGCATTGTTCGAAGCACTCACAACCTAACGGCGGTCCGGCGCAGACGTCGATTGCGACCTCGCAGTTGCCGGTTTGCTTATGCAACTGGATGTTGCCGCCGCTCGGCTTGTCGTCCCCGCCGAGAACCCCTTCCTGGCAGTAACTTCTTTCTGGTATGCAGATACCGAATGTGTCAGCAACTCCGGGTTCGCCTGTGTCGCAGACCTCGACATAGACAAACTCCACCTGCTCACCATCCACCCACGCGGGCGAATAGGTGATTCGCCGGCACTCGTCCCGGCCTGGGCAGCGGCAGTAACCGACAACGTCCTTCGCTCGGACGTGGAGGCCGCTTTCCCTATCGACGAAGTTGAGGTTACCCCAGAACTCTCCTTTATGGAGGCCGCCGCTAGCGCCGAAGTTGGCGGTTCCGAAGTCGGTTTCGATCCAGCCGCCGCTGGTGATACGATCCTCACAGTCGGATGTTCCGTCTTGGGCCCTCACGGGCACGCTCATCAGCCCTGCTCCGAGGAGCGTGGCCGCCACGATACTGGCATAACTGAACCGTTTCATATGTTTTCCCTTCGTTTCATTCTTCGTTTTCATTTTTAACTACAGGTGTCATTTCCGTCCCGACGAAAACAACAGGTCGCATCATCCAACAAGTGCGCTCCGGAGTATAGGTGGGTAATGCACCTACAGGCTTGCACACTTTTAGGTACGGGAGGAACCCCGGCGGTAATGTCACGTACGGGAGGCATCCTGTCTCGACGCAACCAGGCTACGATTATGGGAACGAGGGCGAGGGAGGCATCCCCAAATGGCAGGATGCCTCCCTCTGATCATGGAACGTGCCGCCGCCGCCTATTCTTCAGGACATTCCGGGAAACACGGACACTCCACTAACGTCGTGCAGGTAGGGATGGTGCCCCCACAGGTCGGGTCCGGCGCGTGCAATTGGATGTTGCCGCCACTCGGCTTCTCATCCCCGCCGAGAACCCCTCCCACACAGTAACCCAGGGACGGGATGCAGATGCTGAACGTGTCCTCGACTCCGGGTTCGTTATTGTCGCAGACCTCGACGATGACCTCGTCCACCGGTTCGCCATCAACGATCGCCGGTGAATAGGTGATTCTCCGGCAATCCGTATCGACGCAGCCGATGCAGTACGCTACGACTGTCTGCGCCGTCACGTGACGAACGTCGGTGGCGGGGTCGCGATCGACGAAGTTTAAGTAACCCCACAACTCTCCCTGATGATACCCGCCGCCAGCGCCGAAGTTGGCGAATGCGATGGGCGGGGCGCCGTCATTGATGACGATGTAGCCACCGCCGGTGACACGATCCTCGCAGTCGGGGGCTACCTGGGCTTGAGCCCTGTGCACGACCATCAGACCGGCTCCGAGGAGCATCGCCGCCACGATACTGGGATGACTGAGGTGTTTCATATGTTTTCCTTTCATGGGTTCATTTTTTCATTTGCTTACTACAGTAGTCCTTTCCGACTTTGCGGAAAGGACTAGCGGCATCGTTCCTCACGCGCCGCATGAGGGTGAGAGTAGCGCGGTGGGAGCGACTCGCAATTGGGAGAATCTCACTTTCGCTCTACGAGAGGAGATGAGGCGGAGTAGGAGATTCTCTCACGGAACTTCAGCCAATCAACCTACGTACTTATTCGAAGTGCGTGCGAATCGTCCTTGACCGCGCGACAACGGCAGGCGGCTACTCGAACGTCGGCCGCCCGGTAGCAAGTGGGCAAATGCGCCGCTTGATTTCGTCCTGATCCATCTCGAGCAACGGCTTGAACGGCGGGGAATAATGGCCGCTGATGTTCAGGGCCGGATGTTCCGCTTGCAATCGGAGCGCGACGTCCTGGTTGGCTTCCGGTGACGCGCCAAGAAAAAAGAGCCGGTACTGCTTCGCCGCCGCGACCTCGATCAGCCGCGGGACGATGTCCGATCCGGCGACGCGGTCGGCCAGCGGATTGCCAAGCAGGCGCGAGGCCCAAACCAACGGTGTGCCGTCGCACCAGACGAGGTGCGTCCAAAAAAATGCGGCGCAACTCGAGGTCGCGTCGCGCCTGGACAAGAAAATCAACGTTCGCCGTGACGATATAATGGGGCCGCTGGGAGGCGATCAGGGTCTCAACCCGCTGCACGGTTTCGGCCAGGGTCACTTGGTCGAACGGAATTCCCAACAACGCGATGGCCGCCGCCGCCGAGCGGGATTCGGATGGGTCCGACGTCCGCCTCGGTGGTGCCAAAGCCTTCCGGACCCGAAGATCGTCGCGAGGCTGGCTTGTTGCGTCGTACCCACAATGATAACTCAACAACAACGGCGGGAGAATGGAATGGGGCTTCTCCCGCCTTTTCGCTCCGCGCGGCGGCGGGGAGCAGAGTTTGGATGGGGTCCAGACCCCACCGGTACCTAAGGGCTTCACCTACTTTAAACCGGTATCAACGCGGGCTTATAGTGGGAGGCAAATATGGCCTGCCAAGCGCAAAGCCAGTTGAAACGGCTGGACGACATCGAAGACAGCTACCCGCTTTCCCCGATGCAACAGGGGATGCTGTTCCACCATCTCTATTCCCACTGCGCGGGAGTGGACATCGAACAAATCATTGGCACGCTGCCCGAAGCGCTGGAATTCCCTGCGTTCCGCGAAGCGTGGGAACGGGCCGTCGCTCGCCATGCGATCCTGCGCACCGGGTTCCGCTGGGAAGGTTTGAAGGAACCCCGCCAGGAAGTTCACCGGCACGTGCGTCTGCGCGTGGAACTCCGGGATTGGCGCGGCCTTTCGGAAAGCGATCAGGAAACGCGTCTCGACGACTACCTGCAGGCGGAACGCCAGCGTGGTTTCGAATTGACCGTGCCCCCACTCATGCGCTTGGCGCTCTTCCGAGTGGGGGAGCCCAAGTACATTCTTGCCTGGACTTTTCACCATCTGCTGCTCGACGGCCGGGCGGTCGTCCTGCTCCTCAACGAAGTCTTTAATCTCTACGAAGCCATCGGTGCGGGGCGCAGTCCGGAGCCGAAACCCGCCCAGTCGTATCGCGAGTACATCGAATGGCTGCGTCAACGCGACTCGTCGCAGGCGGAGTGCTTCTGGCGAAGAACCCTGAAACATTTCACCGCTCCCACGCCGCTGCCATCCGCCCGTCCGGCAAGCCAGCATGCTTCGGGACCGACCGGCCACCGTGTTCGGCAAGCCGTCCTGCCGTCTGAGCTGACAACCCGGCTGCGCACGCTGGCGAAGGAAAACAGTCTTACGCTAAACACGATGTTTCAGGGAGCATGGGCGGTTTTGCTGAGCCGTTACAGCGGGGAAGAAGATGTCGTGTTCGGCGCGGTCCGCGGCTGCCGCCGCTCGGCGGTAGGAGGAGCGGAATCGACAGTCGGGCTGTTCATCAACACGCTTCCGGTTCGCGTTCGACTCCCTTCCGAAATGCCCGTGTTCGAGCAGTTGAAGGAACTCCGGTGGCAGCAGTGGGCCTCGCGCGATAGCGAACACACGCCATTAGCGTCCGTCCAATGCTGGAGCGACGTGCCGCCGGGCCTGCCCCTGTTCGAAAGCATCTTCAATTTCCAGGATCCGTCATGGGACGCCGCGTTGCGCGCGCAGGGCGGCCCGTGGGCTCGCCGTCAATTCAGCATTCGCAACCAACCCGGTTTCCCGCTTTGGGTGGACGTCTATTGCGGAGCGGAGGTGACGCTCAAGATCGGCTACGATTGCGCCCGTTTCGACGACGCGACCATTGGCCGTATGCTCGGACACTATCAGATGGTGCTCGGCGGCATAGCCGCCGACCTTGGCCAACGGGTCTCGGACCTGCCGCTGTTGACCGACGCGGAACGACAGGAATTGCTCGTCGATTGGAACAATACTCGAGCCGAGTATCCGCGAGACCAATGTGTTCATGAACTCTTTGAGACGCAGGTGGAGCGCACGCCTGAAGCCATCGCTGTGGCTTCTGAAAAGGAGGTAATCACCTATCGGGAACTTAACGTCCAAGCCAATTGCGTCGCGCACCACCTGCGTTCTCTTGGCATCGGACCCGACGTGCCCGTCGGCATCTGTCTCGAGCGTTCGGCGCAAATGGTCGTCGGGCTGCTCGGCATTTTGAAGGCTGGGGGAGCCTATGTGCCGCTGGACCCAGCCTATCCCAGGGAACGCCTGGCGTTCATGATCGAGGATTCGGGCGCATCCGTGTTGCTGACGCAGAGTTCGCTTGCGGCTCGGTTGGGATTGGACACTGCCAAGCTCAAGGTGCTCTGCCTTGACCAACCCGATTCCGCAGCGCGGAACAGGCAGCACGGAACCCTTCCGCCCCCTGGCGTCGCCCCGCACCACCTCGCATACATCATTTACACCTCCGGCTCCACGGGTGTGCCCAAGGGCGTGGAAATCCCGCACTCGGGCTTGGTCAATCTCCTCACCTGGCACCAACGTGCCTACCAAGTTACGGCCGCCGACCGAGCCACCCAATTGGCCGGCCTATCCGCGGATGCTTCCGTGTGGGAGATCTGGCCGTACCTGGCGGCGGGGGCCAGTATTCACATCGTTGACGACGAAACGCGCGCGTCCGCAACCAGCCTGATAGAATGGCTGAACGCCCAGCAGATCACCCTCAGTTTTCTGCCCACTCCACTGGCCGAAGAGGCCTTGCTCCACCCGTGGCCGGCAACCACCGCGCTGCGCGTGATGCTGACCGGCGGAGACAAGCTTCATCTCCGGCCCGGCCCCGATCTTCCCTTCGCTCTGGTCAACCATTATGGGCCGACCGAGAATACCGTGGTCACGACCTTCGGCGCCGTCGTTCCGGCAGGACGGGAGGCCGATGCGGCGCCGCCCATCGGCCGCCCGATTGCCAACGTGCAGGTCTATGTGCTCGAC
>Ga0137368_10005615_pt1 | contig 13247 bp, 13 predicted proteins | sample SagtaG_13_FD_104917 | JGI IMG/M metagenome (GOLD analysis project Ga0137368, IMG submission 104917) | Vadose zone soil microbial communities from Sagehorn Ranch, Mendocino, California, USA - Sage1_L_100_16 metaG | ecosystem: Environmental > Terrestrial > Soil > Vadose zone | place: USA...
CACTAGCGGGGGAACCAACCGTATGTAAACCGTATGTAAATGGATACGCCTGTGCCTGCGTCCTAGGAGGGGCGTGCAGGTAAACGCCCTTTGAAAGGGGCACAGGAGGATAGCGCCATGCATCGATTCACGTGGCTCGTGGGGGGCGCGGTCGTGACGGTCGCGCTGTGGGCTCCCTTGGCGGGCGCCCAGGAAGAGGACCAGCGGAGGAACCACACGCAGAATGGGTGGCAGGACGATCGGGACATAGGCCAGGACCGGCGCGACTTTGGTCAGGATCGGAGCCAGGACCGGCGCGACTTTGGTCAGGATCGGAGCCAGGACCGGCGGGACTTTGGTCAGGATCGGGGTCAGGACCGGGGCCAGGACCGGCGGGACTTTGGTCAGGACCGGCGCCGAGTTGTCCGCGATGTCTGGAATGTCCGCCAGGACGAGCGCGAGCTCCGCCGCGACGACCGCGAGATCTGGCAGGACCGCCGGGAGATCACCGGCGACAAGCAGGAAATCCGCAGGGACGAGCGAGAGATCAGCCGCGACGAGCGAGAAATCGCCCAGGACCGCTACAGGCTCCGCCAGGATAAGAAGGCCGGCAACTGGCGGGCCGTCGCCGCCGACCGCGCCGAGCTGCGAAGGGACAAGCGCGAACTCTACCGTGACGAACAGGAGCTCTTCCGCGACCAGCAGGAGCTCCGCCACGACCGTCAGGAGCTGCGCCGCGACATCTGGGACCGCAACCGGGACCAGCGCGAGCTAAACCAGGATCGCCGGAGTCTTTACGGCGACCGGCGCGACCCCCGACAGGACTACCGCAACCGCTACGCGGATCGGCAGACTGGACGCCCGGACTACTGGAACCGCAACCCCGGCGGGATTCCTGGTGGCCCCGGCTCGACTCCCGGCGGCCCCGGCAGCATTCCTGGAGGTCCTAGCTCGACTCCCGGCGCCCCCGGCAGCGCTCCTGGAGGTCCCGGTTCGACTCCCGGCAGCCCCGGCAAGCCATCGGAACACCACACACTGCCCGGCGTACTTCCTGGCAACCCCGGCTCGACTCCTGGGGGCCGCAGCCAGACACCTGGGAGCTCCGGCGGCCGATCGGCCTATGCCCAGGCTTCCCAGGGCTCTGGCCAGCGTCAGGCCTATGCCCAGGCTTCCCAGAGCTATGCCCGCTCCACTGCTGGTTACGCCCGGTCTTCCGGCATGAGCATGCCGCGCGCCGGAATGCAGGCTCGCGGCAGGCGGTAGAGCACCCCGGCCCTAGCCGGGCGGAGCGCTTAGCGGCGCTCCGCTCGGCGAGGGCGTAAACGCATCGGAGCTCGTACGCGTCGTATCGGCGAAAGGCGAGCCAGGGCCGCAGATCCTGCGGCCACTACGACCCGCATGTAGCAGGCCCGAAGAGGCAAGGAGGGTACGCTGATGCTTGGAAAGGTCCTGATCGGCGGGGTCATAGCGGTCGCGGCGCTCGTCGCCTCGGCCGGCACCGGCCACGCCAGCGTGAGCGTGGATCTCGGGATCCACTTTGGAACTCCCCCGATCTTCGAGCCCGTGCCGGCAAGCCCGGTCCAGTACGCTCCGTCCATTGGGGCGAATCTCTTTTCCTATGACGGGGAGTTCTTCGTCTTCCTAGGCTCCACGTGGTACGTCGGCCCCGGGCACAATGGCCCCTGGTCGGAGCTGCCACCCCAGTACGTCCCACGACCTATCCTCGCGGTGCCGGTGAACTACTATCGCGTGCGGCCGCGGGAGTGGGCGCACTGGCGTCACGACGCGCCACCCCGGTGGGCGCCGACGTGGGGACACCGGTGGGAGGAGCGGTACGCCGACCGCCACCACAGCTATGTGGATGAACGTCGCGGCGTACGTCACGCGGCATACCGCGACGATTACCGCGGCGCCCGGACGCTTGGGTACCGCGATGATCACCGCGGCGACCGGACCCTGGCATCCCGCGACGATCACCGTGGCAGGTCTGTGGTGTTCCGCGACGACCACCGCGACAACCGGCGCAGCGACCGGCAGGTGGCGTCCCGCGATGACCACCGCGACAACCGGCGCGGCAACAGAGACGATCGCCGCGACGACCGGCGCGGCGGCGACCGCCGCGACGGCAACAGAGACGATCGGCGGTAACGGCGACTGGCGCGAGCGGCGTGCTACGCCACCAGCAGGCTACGGCCTGCTAGTGGCGTAGCTCGGTGATGCTCCTGATCGGCGTCCCGTCCTTGCGCGCGATGGGGCGCCGCGCCGGCGCCGTCTGATCGCCGAAGGTCGGCTGCCAGCAGGAGTGCTTGCCCGCGCCGCCGACGACGATCACCGAGATGTCGTCGGGTGATCTGACGATCGGCAGGAGAGTGTCGGGCGAATCCACCGCGCGCCGCCGCTCGACGTGCAGGCGCCGATACTCCTCGCCGAGCCGGCTGAGCGGGAAGCGTGCCTGCTCGAAGATGAACTCCTTGACCTGCCCCTTTGTGTAGCCATCGCGCGCAATGGTGGCGGCGTGCTCGGGCCCGAGCGAGAGCAGCGGGTAGCCAAAGGCGAGAAGGTTGTTGCTGCCCGCCTGGCCCATGGCCCCAGCGATGATCTTGAGGATGCCCAGGCCCGTGTAGCTGTAGTGATCCTGGATATTGTGCGGGCCCTCGCAGCCCATCACCGTGACGGTGCTCACGTCGGCCGGGAAGCCATGCTCCACGTGGAGCGGTTCCCACGGATTCTCGGCCTCGTTCTCCGCCACGCAGTAGGCGATCTTGGCGGGGCTGCCCTGGGTCGCGCGATCGCCGGTGCCCGGCAGCCCGCCGCCCACGTTCATGAGCAGGAGCCGCACGGCGCGGCCGATGGTCATGTTGGCGCGGAAGCCCTGGCCGAAGGCGTTGTAACCCGCCTGGATGCCCAGCTCGCGCGCGATGGACCCGTTGACGATCATGAGCGGGGCCACGGGATGCGTGGTGGCCTGGACCGAGTCGAGATTGAAGGCCGGGTCCGCCAGAGCCTCGATGGCGGTGATGACGACCGGCAGGTATTCGGGCTTGCACCCGGCCATGACCGCGTTGACCGCGATCCGCTCGACCGTGGCTTCGCCCTGGCGCGGCGGCAGGACGGCGACGACGTCGCGCCGATCGCGGTCCGTGAACCGCAGGAATTCCCGCACGTCGTCCTCTGTCGGCGGGACGATGGGCAGCCCGTCGGTCCAGCCACGCTCCTGGTAGAGGCGGTTGATAGCGGCGTAGGTGCCGTCCAGGCGGAAAGTCTTGGCCGCGGGGCCGGACACGGTCACGACTTGGTCACCGCGGCGACCACGACGTCGACGGCGAGGTCCGCCTTCTTCAGCACTTCCTCTTCACGGATGCCTCCCAGCGGATGCGGGATGAGGGCAAGGGGCAGCTCGGCAAGGCCGCGGTTTCGGGACTCGAGTCTGGCGAGCTGCTCGAACTCCCGCGTCCCCATGACGACGGTCGGAATGCCGTGCTGCTCCAACACGATGGCGCCGTGGATACTCCACGACGTGCACGACCCTCAGTCGGCGCTGCCGACCAGGACGAAGTCGCACGTCGTCAGATCTGCGAGGATGGCGGGAGAGGGCGGCCCCGCGATACCCTTCTCGCGCTTGATGACGTCGCGGACGCCGTAGCGCTCCTTCAGGCGCTGGACCACCGCCAGCATCAGCGTGCCGGCATTCGCCTTGCTGTTGTCGAGGATGCCGGCGCGCGTGCCCTCGAGGCTCGCGAGACGCGGGGCCAGACCTGCCGCCAGGATCTTCGGCTCGGCCGTGGGGTCGTAGAGCAGGTCGCCAGTGTCGGTCATGGATCGATCTCCCTTTCTGGCTGCATTCTCTGGCTGCTTTGCGGCGCTGCCGAGACTCGTGCCACGTCGCGTAGTCTACCACCGACCGTCCTGTGCTAGGTTTGGGTCGTCCACATGAGGATCCCGACCTGATCGCCCTCCTGCTGCTCTACTCGGTCACGATGTTCACAGGCGCCACCCTGCTGTTCGTCGTGCAACCGATGGTGGGCAAGATGATCCTGCCGCTCCTCGGGGGCACCCCGGCCGTGTGGAGCACGTGCATGGTCTTCTTCCAGGCCGCGCTTCTCGGCGGCTACGCCTACGCGCACGCGAGCACGGCCTGGCTCGCCGTCTCGCGCCAGATGCTCCTGCACGTCGCGCTGCTCGCCCTGCCAGCGGCCGTCCTGCCCCTGGCCGTGAACCCGGCCCTGCTGCGCGGCGGCGAAGCGAATCCGGTCCTCGACGTGCTGCTCTTGCTCTCGCTCTCCGTCGGGCTGCCCTTTCTCGTGGTCAGCGCCACCGCGCCGCTGATCCAGAAGTGGTTCACGCGCACGGGCCACCCGGCCGCCCGGGATCCCTACTTCCTCTATGCCGCGAGCAACCTCGGCAGCATGCTGGCCCTGCTGGGCTATCCGACCCTCATCGAGCCGAGGCTTCACCTGAGAGGCGAGGGCTGGCTGACGCAAACGCGCCTGTGGACCCTCGGATACCTAGCACTCGCCGTGCTGATCGCGCTGTGCGCGCTCACGCTCTGGCGGCGGAGGTCGGAGCCCGCCGCCGGAGAGTCGCAGGACGGCGCGTCGGCCGAGGTGCCGCCCGAGCCGCCGCCCGGCTGGGGGCGATATCTGCGCTGGATCGCGCTGGCCTTCGTGCCGTCGAGCCTTCTGATCGGCGCCACCGCGTATGTCACGACGGACATCGCCGCCGTCCCCCTGCTCTGGGTGTTGCCGCTGGCCATTTACCTCCTGAGCTTCATCCTGGCCTTCGGCCGCTGGCCGGCGCGCCTGCATCGCCTGGTGGTCGCGGCGACCGCTCCGATCGTCCTCGTCGTCTTCTTCCTCATGCTCTCCGGCTTCAAGCAGCGGATCTGGATCACGGTGCTCTGGCATTTCCTGCTCCTCTTCGTGATCGCCCTGGCCTGCCACGGCGAGCTGGCCCTCACGCGTCCGTCGCCGCGCCACCTGACCCAGTTCTATCTCCTGCTCTCGGTGGGCGGCGTGCTCGGCGGGTTCACGAGCGCGCTGATCGCGCCCGTCGTCCTGCGATCTCTCGCAGAGTACCCCCTCGTGATGGCCCTGGCCTGCCTGCTCGTGGGCCGCCCGAGCTCGCCGTCGTCCCAGGTGGCGCGCTCTCTCTTCAAAGACGTGACCCTGGCGCTCGCGGTGGGCGCGGCCGGGCTCGTGCTCATCTCCGACCTCGTCACCGTCAGGCTCGACACCAGCTTCTTCACCCGCCTGCTCAGGATCCCGTCCGCAACGGTCGCCGAATGGATCACGCCCGCCGAGGGCACTGCCCGCAAGCTCCTGGTGTACGGCCCGCCGTTCGTTGCCCTCTTTCTCCTCCGTAGGCGCCCGGCGGCCCTGGCGCTGGGCCTCGTCCTCTTGCTCGGCGTGAGTGAATTCGTGGACGCGCGGAACGGCAACCTGATCCTCCAGGCCCGGAGCTTTTTCGGTGTCCTGCAGGTCTCGCGTGACAACGAACCCACGGGCTACACCGAGCTTCGCCACGGCACGACACTCCACGGCCAGCAGAGCCTGGAGGCCACGCGTCGCACGGAGCCGCTCGCGTACTACTACCGCGGCAGTCCCATCGGGCTCGTCATGGCCGAGCTCGAGCGGCGCAGCTCAGCGATTCGCGTGGCCGTGATCGGGCTCGGGGCCGGCACGCTCGCCGCCTACGCGAGGCTCGGCGACGTCATGACGTTCTACGAGATCGACCCCCTGGTGCGCGACATCGCCACCAACCGGTTTTACTTTTCGTATGTGCCCGACGCGATCAGCCGGGGCGCCAGGGTGCACATCGAGATGGGCGACGCGCGCATCCGCCTGGACCAGGTGCGGAAGGAACGGCCCGGGGAGCGCTACGACCTCATCGTCGTGGACGCGTTCAGCTCGGACTCGATCCCGGTGCACCTGCTGACGAGGGAAGCGTTCCGCCTCTATGTCGAGATGCTGAGCATCCGCGGCCTGCTCGTCCTCCACCTCTCGAACCGGTACCTTTCGCTCGAGCCCGTGGTGGCGAACCTGGCCGAAGACACCCACCTCGACGGCCGGCTGATCCGCCACGACCTGTCCCCGACGGCCGAGGGCGCAAGCGCCTCCACCTGGGCCGTGCTGGCTCGGACCCCCGAGGCGCTGAGCGACCTGACGCGCGACCCGGACTGGACGGCCGCGAAGCTCGATCCGAAGCCCGGCGTCGGCGTCTGGACCGACGACTTCCACAACCTGCTGGCGATCGTCAATTGGTGACGGAGGTGACGCGATGGACCGCTACGACCTGCTCGTGATCGGACGCGGCGCCGCCGGGATGAACGCCCTCAAAGCCGCCACCTCCGATCATGGAGCCGACGTTCACGCTTGGCAGTGTGGCTGCGGGAGAGTGTGACGGCGCCGCCCATATCTTCGCCATTGTCTCTCACCCGAGGCAGAATCACGTCCGGAGGTCGTGGCTCAGTTCGAGAACCATCGGAGCAGCCAGTAGACCAAGCCGGCTGCCAGCACCAGCCAGACAACCACGATGATGCAGGCCGCAATCCAGCTGTGGGGCTTCGCGGTCAGACCGTCGGCCTTCACTCGGCAATCGCCTAGGACTTCCTCGGGGATGAGTGCGCGGACCGCCATCACGCCGAGCGGGAGAAGCACGAGGTCATCCACGTACCCGATGATCGGTAGGAAGTCTGGGATGAGGTCGATGGGGCTCAGGGCGTACCCCACGACGCAGGCTGCCAGGACCTTCGCGTGCCACGGCACCCGTGGGTCACGGACGGCAAAGTACAGAGCGTAGACCTCGCGCTTCAGATGGCGCGCCTTCTGTCGCCACTGCTTACCCGCCATTGCCGATCACCCTGCGAGTTTGGAAGGCCGCTTCGGGCGCTTGGCCATGATCGGAGTATCCCACGGTCGGGCGCGGGCGTAGCCAATCGCTCAGAATCAAGCTACGACATTACCCGCCCAGAGGTCGGCTGGACGCGGAGCGCGGTCGGAGGTAGCATGGGCGCCGGCAGCCACCCACCAATACAAGGAGCTCCGAGCGTGAGCACCAAAGACCGCATCACCGGCGTCCTCTCCCCCGTCGTCACCCCCTTCAAGGCCGACCTCTCCCCCGACCCGGAGCGGTTCGTCAGGCAGTGCCGCTGGCTGCTCAGCCAGGACGTGGGGCTGGCGGTCTTCGGGACCAACTCGGAGGCCAACTCGCTCTCGACGGAGGAGAAGGTCGAGCTGCTGGATCGCCTGGTGGGCGCGGGCGTGGATCCAGGCCGGATGATGCCGGGCACGGGCTGCTGCGCGCTGACGGATTCCGTGAGGCTCACCGCGCACGCGATGAAGCTCGGTTGCGGCGGAGTGCTCATGCTGCCGCCTTTCTACTACAAGGGCGTCTCGGACGACGGGCTCTTCAGAAACTTCGCGGAAATCATCGAGCGCGTGGGAGACCGCCGCCTGCGCATCTACCTGTACCACATCCCGCCGGTGTCCCAGGTCGCGATCACCCTTCCGCTGATAGAGCGCCTGCTCAAGGCCTACCCCGGCATCGTCGCGGGTGCCAAGGATTCCTCGGGCGACTGGAGCAACACCAAGGCGTATCTCGATAATTTCGCCAAGCAGGGCTTCGACGTCTTCCCGGGGAGCGAGACCTTCCTGCTCCAGGGCATGCGCGCCGGCGGCGTGGGCTGCATCAGCGCCACGGCCAACGTCAATCCGGGGGCGATCGCGCGGCTCTTCGCGACCTGGCAGGCTGCGGACGCCGACACGCGGCAGGAGCGGCTGAACGAGATACGAGGGATCTTCGCCAGGCACCCGATGATCCCGGCGCTCAAAGCCGCCATTGCGCACTATGGCGGCGACGCCTCGTGGGCGACGGTGAGGCCGCCGCTCGTTGAGCTCTCGCCGCAGCAGAAGGCTTCACTGGCCGCGGATCTCGAGAAAGCCAGTTTCGCCATGCCGGGGCTCAGGAGCTAGGAGAATTCCATGATCGCTCTCACCGTCAACGGCAAGACCCGCCAGGTGGACGCTCCGCCGGATATGCCGCTCCTCTGGGCCATCCGGGAAAAGCTCGAGCTCACCGGCACCAAGTTCGGTTGCGGCGCGGCGCTCTGCGGCGTCTGCACGGTCCACGTGGACGGCCAGCCGGTGCGCTCTTGCGTGACGCCCATCGGCTCGGTGGCCGGCAAGAAGATCACCACCATCGAAGGCCTCTCGGCCAAGAACGATCACCCGGTGCAGAAGGCCTGGATCGAGCTCGATGTGCCCCAGTGCGGCTTCTGCCAGTCGGGGCAAATCATGGCGGCCGCGGCGCTCCTGGCGCGAAAGGCCAATCCGACCGACGCCGACATCAACAGCGCGATGGCGGGGAATATCTGTCGCTGCGGGACTTACCAGCGCATCCGCGCGGGCATCCATCGCGCCGCGCAGATCAAGAAGGCAGGCGCGTGATGGCCACCTCCCGGATGGCACAGGGCAGGATCAGCCGGCGCGCCCTCATCAAAGGAAGCCTCGCTGTGGGCACGGGCTTGGTCGTGGGCTTCCGGCTGCCCATGACGGGCCGGAACGCGGCGCGTGCGCAGGCGGGTTCCTTGGCGCCCAATCAGTGGGTCTCGATAGACCGCGACGGCCTCGTGACCGTCATCAACTCCGTCGTCGAGATGGGCCAGGGCTCGCTCACCACGATGCCGGCCATCGTGGCCGACGAGCTCGACACCGATCTCGCCAAGGTCCGCGTCAACCAGGCTCCGGCCAATCCCAAGCTCTACGCCAACCCGGTCACAGGCATGCAGGCCTACGGCGGCAGCCGCGGCGTGCGCGACCACATCCAGATGCTTCGAAAGGCGGGTGCGGCCGCCCGCGGGATGCTGATGCAGGCCGCGGCCAACGAGTGGGGCGTGGCGCTCAGCGAAGTGGACACCGATCTCGACACGGTCGTCCACAAGCCGAGCGGCCGCCGCATGCCCTACAGCGCGCTGGTGGACAAGGCCGCGCAGCTTCCCGTGCCGCAGAACCCCAGGCTCAAGACGCCCGACCAGTTCCGCTACATGGGCAAGGTGATGCGCCGCCGCGACACGCCGCTGAAGGTCAATGGCTCGGCGGTCTTCGGCATGGACGTGGTCGTGCCGGGCATGCTCATCGCCTCGATCGAGCGCTGCCCGGTCTTTGGCGGCAAGGTCAAGAGCTTCGACGCGACGGCGGCAAAGCGGATCAAGAGCGTCAAGGACGTCGTCCAGGTCACGAACGGCGTGGCCGTGGTAGCGGATTCCTTCTGGACGGCACAGCGCGGGCGCCAGGCGCTCAAGATCACCTGGGACGAGGGCCCGGTGGCCGCGGTCACCAGCGCCAGCATCCACCAGGGCTACGTCGCCGGCGCGACGCAGCCGGGCCAGGTGGCGCGCGACGACGGCGACATTGACAAGGCCCTCGCCGCGGGCGCCAAGACCGTCGAGGCGGTGTACGAAGTGCCCTTCCTCGAGCACGCGTGCATGGAGCCGATGAACGCGACGGCGTCCGTCAAGGCCGGGTCGTGCGAGATCTGGGCGCCGACGCAAAATCCAGGCGGCACGCAGATGACAGGGGCGAAGATCAGCGGCGTGCCCGTCGAGAAGGTCATCGTCAACACTACCTACCTCGGCGGCGGCTTCGGCAGGCGCGGAGAGCAGGACTTCATCGTGGACGCCCTCGAGACCTCCAAGGCCGTGGGCGCGCCCGTGAAGGTGATGTGGACGCGTCCGGACGATATCCAGCACGGCTTCTATCGCCCGGCCACGTACAATGTCTTCAAGGCCGCGCTCGACGCGCAGGGCGCGCCCATCGCGTGGTGGAACCGCGTCGTGGGCCCCGGCATCCTCATCCAGAAGGGACGCGCGCAGGCCGGCACGATCGATGCCGCGGCCATGGAAGGCGTGCGCAACATGCCCTACGACGTGCGCAACGTGCACGTCGAGTGGGTGAACAAGGACTACGGCATCCCGGTCGGCTTCTGGCGCTCGGTGGGACCTTCGCAGAACGGCTTCATCGTGGAGAGCTTCGTGGACGAGGTGGCGAAGGCCGCGGGCAAGGATCCCGTCGAGTTCCGGCGGAGCCTCCTCGGCAGGTCCCCGCGCCACAAGGCGGTGCTCGAGCTGGCCGCGGCCAAGGCGAACTGGGGCGCGCCGCTGCCGGCGGGCCGCGCGCTCGGCTGCGCGGTGATGTTCTCTTACGGCAGCTACGTCGCTCACGTGGCGGAGGTCTCGGTCGCCTCCACCGGCAAGGTCAAGGTCCACAAGCTCGTGGGCGCCATCGACGCGGGCTTCGCGGTCAACCCCGACCAGGTCAAGGCCCAGATGGAGGGCGGCGCAATCTACGCGCTCACGGCCCTGCTCTACGGCGAGATCACGATCGATCGCGGGCGCGTGAAGCAGTCGAACTTCCACGACTATCCCATGCTGCGCATCGACGAAGCGCCCGTGATGGAGGTGCACATTCTGAACTCGGGCGAGCCCGCCGGCGGCCTGGGCGAGCCCGGCGTGCCGACCGTGGCGCCGGCGATCTGCAACGCGATCTTCGCCTTGACGGGCAAGCGCATCCGGGCGCTGCCGATAAGGCCCGGCACGTTGAAGCGCACGTAGCGCCGGAGCGGTGCGGCGCGTGCCCTATTGGCTCGGCGGACCTGGCGGCGGAGCCGGCGGGGTTGGCACCCAGATCCATTGATAGGCGACCGTCACGCCGTCACCTTCGAGATAGTAGCACCCGCCAACGTAGCAGACCTCCCGCTGGACGGGCGGGGCCACGGTCACCTGCGGCCGATAGACCGGCTCCGGGTAGACCGGATAGGGGTAATACGGGTAGGCGTAATACGGGTACGCGAGCGGCGAGCCCAGGAAGACCCCACCGACGAAGACGCGTCCGAAACAGCAGCCGAAGCGAGGAAAGCCGTGGGGGCGAAAGCCGCCATGAAAGCCCCCATGAGAGCCACCTTGAAAGCCGCCATGAGAGCCCCCGTGAGAGCCACCTTGAAAGCCGCCATGGAATCCGCCCCGGCCTCCGCTGGCTGCGAAGGCCGGGGCGGCGAGCGCGAGGATCGCCACAAGCGCCAGACCTAGGATCTTCCGGATCATGGGGCACCTCCCCGCTAGCGATTTCTCTCCGGCATTAATATATCGCCATCGACGGCAGCGTAACCCGAGCGGTGTGCGCCGGCGGCAACTGCTAGCGCACAGGCCCCGGCGGAGGCGGCGGCGGCGATCCGGCGGGCGGCGGCGGCACCCCCGGGGGAGGGGGAGCCGGTGGAGGCGCCGTTGACGTGTACCCCCGCGGGGCCCGAGGGACCGGAATCTGGTTGCCTTTTGCGTACATGCACTGCATGTACGTGATGTCGTAGCGCCTCTGCACCGAGAGACCGGCGCCGTAGGCATTGCCGGCGCCCACCGCCGTCCCGCCAAGGAGACCGACGCCCGCGCCGACGGCCGCGCCGGTCGCCGGGCTACCCGAGGCGGCACCGATGGCAGCCCCGAGCCCGGCACCGACCACCGTGCCGACCGCCGCGCCCGTCACGGTGCTGGCCGCACCAGCCTGGTTGGGCGTGGTGCCGGTCTGTTGCAACGCCCACTGCCGGCACACCGCGTCTTCGGCCTGGAATTGTTCAAAGCTCTTCCCGTCGCCCGGCAGCACCATGACGCTCGGCCCAGAAGGCACCGTCGCGCACGCCGTCAGAAGGAGGGAAGCGCTGATCGATAGGATGGTCCTAGTCGCGGTCATGGGGCCCTCGGTGGAACCTTCACCCACGGCTCAGGGCAGGTCTGTACTTGTGGGTAATACTCTTGAGCATCCGGGCAGTAGTACCAATAGGCCGGTGAAGCCTGGGGTGCCGTCCCCTGCTGGATGTACATCGAGGGCTGCTCGACGATGACCTGTGCGGGCGGATAGTAATATGGCGGCGGATACCAGTAGTAAGGATAGGGTGGACCCCACCAGAACGCGGGGCCGACCCCGATAAACACGCCGCCCCGTCCGTGACCCCGCCAAGCGTCACTCGGTGCAGCAGGCAGGACCAAGAGTCCAGCCACGAGCACGCCCACCAGCAGCCATATCCACCCTGGCCTTCTCATGACCGCCTCCTGCGAAGAACGGTTGCCGATCACAATCAGCCTACAGCCAAAGACCGCTCGACGCGACCTCAAGCGGCGTACGCCGACGGCCCCGCGGAACTCACGCTAGTCGGCCTTCGGGTGGCGCGTGTGCCAGTCCGTGAGCGACTGGTATGCCCGCGCGGCAGCGAGGACCGTGTTCTCCTCCCACGCGCGGCCCATGAACTGGATGCTCGTGGGCAGTCCGCGCACGCCGAAGCCGTTCGGCACGCAGACGGCGGGCAGCCCCGCGCCGTTTCCGATGGCGCCCATCACGTCCTTCGCCGTGGCGCGGATCGCGCTCCTGAACTCCTGCCCCAGCACGGGCGCCTCGTTGACCCGTCCCGGCGCCACCAGCGCGTCGAAGCGCTCCAGCACGCGGTCGATCTCCCTCGCCATGACGGCGCGGAGGCGCACGGCCTTGACGTAGTCCTTCGCCAGGATAACGTCCCGCGCGTAGGGCGTGTGGCGGTCCTCGGGCGCGGTCAGGCCAGCGATGCCGCCCGAGCCGATCAGGTCCTCGAAGGCGCTCGCCGCCTCGACCTGGAGAATGGTCCGCGTGATCTGCTCGTACGGCAGGTCGGGCAGCGTCACCTCCTCGACCGTGCCGATCTTCCCGAGCACGCCCACGGAGCGGGCGAAGTTCTGCGCGACGGCCTCCTCGCACCCGTCGGTAACCTGCCCGACGACGCCGAAGCGGAAGCCCGTGCGATCCGCCGCCTCGTAGCGGTAGGGGCGCTCGCTCGCGGTGGGATCCTTCGGATCGGCGCCGGCGATGGCGTCGAGGACGAGGCCGCAGTCGTCGGCCGTCTGCGCGAGCGGGCCCAGCTTGTCGAGGCTCCAGCACAGCGCCATGGCGCCGTGGCGGCTCACTCGCCCGTACGTCGGCCGCAGCCCCGCGAGGCCGCAGTAGCCGGCGGGCGACAGGATGGAGCCCCAGGTCTCCGAGCCGATCGCGAAGGGCACCAGTCCAGCACAGACTGCGGCACCGGACCCGCTTGACGACCCGCCCGTCCAGGCGTTTTCGTCCCACGGGTTGACGCATGGCCCGGTGAACGAGGCGGTGGGCTGGCGATAGCCCATGCCGCCGGCGAGCTCGATCATGGCGAGCTTTGCCATGAGCACGGCGCCCGCGCCCTCGAGCTTGGCGACCACGGTGGCGTCG
>Ga0137368_10005620_pt1 | contig 13236 bp, 10 predicted proteins | sample SagtaG_13_FD_104917 | JGI IMG/M metagenome (GOLD analysis project Ga0137368, IMG submission 104917) | Vadose zone soil microbial communities from Sagehorn Ranch, Mendocino, California, USA - Sage1_L_100_16 metaG | ecosystem: Environmental > Terrestrial > Soil > Vadose zone | place: USA...
AAGCCATGGTGCGGGTCAGCCGGCGAGGTGCTCGACCAGGCGGCGCGGGCGATCGGCTGGGGGCAGGCGACGCAGGCCAACCAGGGTCGCGGGCTGGCGATCAGCGAGCGCGGGACCGGCGCCGGTCGGGCCGAAGTGGCCGTCGAAGTCGACGCCCAGGGTCGGGTGCTGGTGCGGACCGGCGTGCCTGAGGTCGGGACTGGCGCTCACACCGTCCTGCAAGAAGTCGTCGCGCGGGTCCTGACGGTCGAGCCGTCGGCGGTGCGCGTCGAGCAGGGGGACAGCGACAACGCTCCGTTCGATTCGGGCAGCGGCGGTAGCAAGGTGACCAACTCAACCGGCGGCGCTGCCTTCGCCGCTGTGCAGCAACTGCGCCGGCGCCTGTGTTCGCTGGCCGCCGAGGTGGAAGGCTGGCGAGAGGATGGTGTCGAGCTCGAGGACGGCCATTTCGTGTCTCGGGACGACTTGGCGCGGATCCGCTTCGCGGAGCTAGCCGGCCGCCTTGCGAAACTGGAAGGCGGCCTGATTGGCGAGCAGGTCGATCTGCAGGCCGAGCGCGGCCCCTCGACTGGTTACGGCTGCCAGGCGTTCGAGGTGAGCGTCGATCGGGAGACCGGCCAGGTCCGGGTGGATCGGATCGTGGCGGTGCATGACGTCGGGTACACGATCAATCCGCGCGGTTTGACCGGCCAGGTCGAGGGCGGGCTGATGCAGGGCCTGGGCCAGGGCCTGATGGAGGAGCTGCGCGTCGAGCAGGGTCGGGTGCAGGCGATCAACTTCGGCGACTACAAGGTCCCCGGCCTGGCCGACATCCCACCTCTGGAGATCGAGCTGATCGAGCACGGCGATGGCCCCGCCCCCTTCGGCGGCAAGGGCGTCGGCGAGATGCCCGCGATCCCGACCGCCGCGGCGCTCGCGAACGCCGTCGAGGACGCCGTCGGGGTCCGCATCACCGATCTGCCGATCAGCGCCGAAAAGGTCTTCAACGCGCTGCGCGGGCGGTAAGATCAGCCTCAAGCGCCTATAACGGCGGCCCAGACCATCCCGCCGCCTTCGCCGCGCGCCTTCCCTTACTAACAGATTAGTTCCTAACGTATTAGTTACTAACTTTTCTGTTACTGTACTGGCCTGTGATGGCGCTGGCTTTGAGCGGTTCGTCAACCGGGAACGCGAGCTTGCCGCACTGGAAGGATTCTGGGCCACGCCCCGGGCCCAGTTGGTCGCGGTTCATGCCACACCGACGGCGAGCAGATGCTACAATTGTGTTCACCTAGGTTTTGAGGTTAAAAGGTTAAGGGCGCTCATGAACACGGTAGGCGCACGCGATCTTAAACAGCATACCGGGGAAGTGATCGCCCGCGTCAGAAGCGGGGAGCGACTGTTGCTCACCGTGAGGGGACGACCGGTCGCGGTCATTGCTCCGATCGACCAACAGGCGCTCGAGGCGGCAATCTCCCGCGAGGCGCAAAAGGTCGAGGACGAGGGCTGGCTTGCCGCGGCTGAGGATGCCTTCACGTTCTGGGACAACGATGACGACGCCATCTGGGACCGCGTGGCGGTGAAGTGACCTATGGTCCGAGGAGACGTCGTCCTCGTGCCATTTCCCTTCACGGATCTCACCGGCCAGAAGCGTCGACCCGCTCTGGTTGTCTCACCTGACGGTTTCGACCCGGAAGACCTCGTCCTCTGCGCTATAACCCCGCGCGTACCGGCTCGGCAGCTCCCGCGGGATGTGTTGCTCCGCGCTCAGGATCTCGTGGATGGAGCACTGCCGCGCCCCAGTGTGATTAAGGTGGGCAAGCTCTTCACGATCCACCAAGCGCTTATCGTCGGGCGCTTCGGTAGGACTCGACCGCACAAGGTTGCCGAGGTGCTCCGCGCGCTTCAGCGCCTATTCCAGCCCGATCGCGCTTCTCGGTGACTTCGCATCTCAAGCAAGCCGGCGGCAGCAGGCGTCGGGGGAGTCGGCGCGACGCCCGGTTCTAGAGATGCGCGCCGTATCGGATCCGCAAGTCGGAGCAGCTAACCGCTCGGGGCTACTTCGTCCTCGAGACCTCGCTCGCCCGGAAGGGCGAAGTTGGCGGGGCTGGCCGACGGCGGCACCTGAAGCTTCACCGTAGAGCGTGTACGCCGCGAGATGGAACAACGAGACCCGCGGGGCATCTTCGACCAGGAGCCGCTCGAGCTGCTGGTACTGCTTGAGCCGCTCCGGGCCCGCCCAGATCCTCCGGCTGACCGTTCCCCGATGATCCTGCTCCGGCGCTACGTTCGCGCACGGCGCGATGCGGCGCGTCTTCTCTCGCCGTCGGCCGTCAAGAGATCTTCGGCTGTCTTGACATTGGAAACAGAGGACATCATGATTCCCTGGTCCGAAGCGGGCGCCGGATTCGTGTCCGGCCGAGCTCAGCGTGTACGCCGCGAGATGGAAAAGCGACACCCGCGTGGCATCTTCGACCAGGAGCCGCTCGAGCTGCTGGTACTGCTTGAGGCGCTCCGCCTGTTCGGAGGTCGCTTCGGCCTTCTCGAAGAGCTGCTCCACCTCCTGGCTGCAGTACCACGCGTTGTTGCTGCCGCCCGCGCCGACCGAGCCGCAGAGGAACAAGGGCTGGATGAAGTCCTGTGGATCCGGATAATCCATCCCCCAGACGGCATGACCTAGCCACCGGTACAGTCGAAGGGTCACTCCGGGTCGACGACAGCTGCTTCCGCCAGAATGCCAGCGGCCTGGAGTACGACAGCGTCACGGTCAGTGAGCACTCCATTCGCGAGGACGATCCACTGTCTGCCCACCTCAGGTGCGAGGGGACGATTCGGATCGCGCGCGGCAACTGGCAGACGCGGGTCGAGGTCGCGAGCACCCTCTCCTCAGACGCCGCGAGCTTCCTGGTCACCAGCACCCTCGACGCCTACGAAGGAGCACGCGAGTGTTCGCCAAGACCTGGACGTTCACGATCCCCCGCGACCTGGTCTGAGGGGCTTGCGGGCCCCGCGACAGTAGTTCGCCGCGGTCGATCCGGCCCGCATCGCGTAGTCGGCCGCCTCGATGGCAGCGAATCGCACGCCGCGCGGACTCTTACGCAGGTCACAAGTCCTGACAGTGACTCTCAGTCGCGACGAGCACGGCGCCCAGCGCCAGGACGCCGAGTGCGACGAAGGCGGCGAAGCCCAGCTGGTATGCGGACGCGCCGTAGGCCCGCGCCCCGGCCAGCATCTCGCCCTGCCAGCCGAGATCGAGCACCGCGCCTATCAGCGGCTGCAGGAGCGCGGCGCCGAGGATGCCGCCGTTGGCCGAGCCCATCGCCAGCCCGGCCGCCGCCGTGGGGTTCGACTCCTTGGCTAGAGCCAAGCAGAGCAGGTTCGCCGCGCCGCCCGCGCAGGCGAGGAAGATCGCCCCGACCGTCAGCGCGATCGGGGCATGGCCGCCCGGCCAGAGGACGAGCACCAGCCAGGATGCCAGGAAGATCAGGCCGCCCGCGATCATCGGCGGCCTGCGCCGCCTGAGCCAGCGGTCGGAGACGACGCCCAGCCCGAGCGCCCCGACCGTGTAGGCGACCGCGGCGCCGATCATCAGGTTCGCCGCCGCCAGGCGGTCCAGGCCGTGAACGTGCATCAGGTACGGCACGCCCCACAGGCCAACGAACGCCAGGTAGCTCCCGAACCAGCCAAAGTGCGCAAGGAAGCACAGCCAGGTCTGAGGGTTGCGCCAGACCAGCGATGCGGCCTGGCGCAGGCCCAGACGCGGCGAGCCGCCAGCCGGCTGGCCCGGCGGCCGGTCACGCACCAGCCACCAGACGAGCGCCGCGACACCCAGGGTGGGCGCCGCGGCGGCGGCGAGCGCCGCTCGCCAGCCGAACGCCTCGGCGGCAAGAGCCAGGGGCGTCGCCGCCGTCGCACTACCGGCGGTGGTCACCAGCGATCCGAGGCCGGCGAGGGTGGCGAACTCGGCCGGCCGAAACCAGGCCGCGACGATCTTGAGCGCGCAGATGAATCCAACGGCCGTCCCCATGCCGACCAAGAGGCGGCCGACGAAAGCGGCCGGCAGGTCCGGTGCGACCGCGAAGAGCAGCGCGCCCAGCGCCGCCAGCAGCGAGCCGGCGGCCACCGTTTTCCGCGGGCCGAGCGTATCGGCGAGCATGCCGCTAGGGATCTGCATCGCCATGTAGACGTAGAAGTAGATCCCAGCCAGGGCGCCCACCGCTGCCGCGCCAATCTGGAAATCGAGCATCAGCTTGTCGGCGATCACGGCCGGCGCGAGGCGGTGGAAGAAGGAGAGAAACAGCGCGGCGTTCAGCACGCCCCAGACGATCCAGCGCCGCCGGCTGGCGACCTGGGACGCCGGATCTGCCGCCTTGGCAGACACGTTCCCACTCCTCCCCCCGACTGGCGCACCGGCGGGCGCCAGCCACCGTTCATTCGGATTGCCGCCCGAGTGGATCACGAGCGATGGTACCCTGACGTCTCCCCGCCGCCTGGCGCAAGCGGCCGAGTGGGGCGGCCTGGGTGACCAGGGCGGCCGCGTTGAGCAGGTCGTCGTGGCCGCGGTGCTCGGGCACGAAAAAGCTCATCACCTGGTGAGCCCGCATCGCATACTCGGCCGCCGCGCACTGGGCGAGCAGCTCTCGCCGCGCGTCGTTGGCCTCCGAATCGGCGCTCTCGGCGTGCAGCTTGAGGCGGCCGCCGTTGACCGCCGCCAGGAAGTCGTAGGCCAGCTTGCTCTTGCTCGCGGCCGTGTACACGTACGGGGTCACCACCCTCGGGCCAAGCGCCGCCCCCAGGAACGCGGCTAGCCCACCGCCGACACCCGTCGCATCCACCACCACCGCGCCGCAGCGCCAGTGGTCCTTCAGCAGCGCCAGGATGCGGGGGTACAGCTCGCGGTGTCGGGTCCCACGCCAGACGTACTGGCGGACCACGTGGAAGCGCGGCTCGACCACTAGCTCAGACACCCGCGCCTGCTGGGCGAAGGCGATCGTGACTACTGTCGAGTCGCGACGCGGATTGGTCCGAACGGCCAGCCCGTCCGGGTCCTCCTCGTCCTCGCCGGCCACGTCGATGCCAGCCACGCAGCTCCCAGCTCCCCAGCGCGACGGATCCGGCCCCGCCTGCGGGGGATGGTCACCTCGCAACAAGGCGAGCTGGCTGGCGTCCAGCAAACGTCCGCCGCCAGCCACGGTCCGGAGCAGGTACTGGGTGCGGACGATCGGGTGGTGCTCCCCGAGACGAGTGATCTCCGCCTCCACGTAGATGCCGTAGGCTGGAACGGCGCGCGCGACATCGGTCCAATCCACCCGAAAGTGCCGCCGTACGCCGTCGCGAGCCTCTGCCTCGCGGTTCATCGCGATCTGGCGGGCCAGAAGCGTGTCGTCGGTCCAGGGTGTGCCGTACAGCACGCTGGTGACGTTGGCCGTTGCGCCCATCGGTCGAAAATCACGCTCCCATTTGTCGGCGGCCACAGCTTGGGCCTCGTCGCACTCCAGCAGTACGCTCGCCGTGGCACCCACCACGTTCGCTCGCGGCTCAGCCGAGAAGAACGCGATAGTGGCGGCGCCCAGCTCTAGCGAGTAGCCGCTGCGGCGCCGCCAACGGCCGGCCGTCAGCCGATTGTCGAGCGCCCGCTGGAGTCGGATGATCGAGGTGAGGAGCTGCGGCCTGAAGGTCGGCGCGCATTTCACGAGGCTGCCGCCGATGCGCTGGGAGCGGGTCAGCAAGAACGCTTCCAGATGCGCCGAGAGCTGATTCTTGCCAGCCTGGCGCGGCATGAGGACCGTGAAGGTCAGCCCGCGCCGCTGGTGGATCGAGTCGAGAACAGCGCGCGCAACCTCGAGCTGATACTCGCGCAGCGGCATCTGGATCACGACGCGCGCGAAAGTGCCGAAGTCGCCTAGCACGCGCCGCATGCCAGCGTAGCGCGCCTGATCACGCCCAGAACTCCCGTCCGGTTCGGCCCGCTGCGACATCTCCGCCTCCCCTGTCCTTACCCTGGAGCGGCCTCGCGTCTTCCAGCCCAGGGCGGGGGAGATGGGAGATGGGAGATGGGAGATGGGACTCCTATCGCCTGCGGCGGCTGACCACTTCGTCCAGCGCCTGGGCCAGCTCGAGCGGGTCGAACGGCTTGAGCAGCACCGCGGCCGCCAGCTCACGGTCCTTGCGGCGAAGGCCGCCGGTATAAGCGGAAGTGACGACGACCGGAATGTCTGCCGTGGTCGGATCACTCTTGAGGGCGTCGAGCAGGCGAACGCCGTGCGCGTCGGGGAGCATTAGGTCCAGGGTGATCGCTGCTGGGCCCTCGGTGTGTGCCAGCTCGAGCCCCTCGCGGGCCGTCCCGGCCACAACCACTCGGAAGTCGTCCCGCAGAACATGGTAGATCAACGCCTGGATCGTCTCGTCGTCCTCGACCACGAGAATGGTCGGGGTGTCGGACAGGAGCCGAGCTCCTCGCCGCTCGCGCCACAGCGACAGCATGCGTTCGGCGGCCGGCCCGGCGGCGCCAGTCAGCGTGCGGCATAGGCGCTCGAGCTTGGCCTCGAACTGCCGCGGTGTGAGGTGCCAGCGCCTGGCCATCGCGGCCAGCGCCACCAGGCCGGATTGGGTCGGATCGTCGTCCCAGCGCCAGGGTCGGCTGGCGGCCGCGCGGCCAGCCTCGTGCTCGCGGAGGATACCTTCAACGAACTCTGTCGGGTCGATTTGGAGGGGCTTCCAGCTCTGCGCGGGCGGGTAGCAGCGCGCGCGTCTGGCAGAAGCGTAGCACGCCGGCGCGGGCCAGTCACCGACCCAGGCAAACTGACGTTGACGAGTCCAACCGATGCGGCCGACAATCTCGCCAGGACCTAGCTCCTACTCCCAGTCCCCAACACCCTACACCCGACACCCAACATGAAGTGGCCCCACAACAAGACGGTCGAGCTGTTCCCGGAGTCGGAACAGTCCAGGCGTATCGTCTTCGAGATCGCGCCAACCCACGACGTGCGCTGGATCCAGTGTCATCGCTGTCGGCGTCGGTTCTGGTACGCGCTCGCTGAATCGACGCCCAGCGAGGAGCGCTTCGAGTGGGGCAAACGGCTGCGAGCCCAGCTTCTTGCCCAGGCCTGCTCCGAGCATGGTCCTTCGGCGTAGGGCCCTCACCCCTGACCCACTCGCCCCTCGGAGGGAGAGGGGGCCGGGGGGTGAGGGCGGACCCCTACCTCGGACTTCGGACCTCGGTTTGGCCTATACTCCGCGGTGATCAAGCGCCAGGCCCGCTCTCGGACCGATGCGCTTGCCTGGGGCGCTGGCCCCACGCCAACGGAGTCGGGAGGGGAGAGCGATCTACGCGGCTCCACCGGGGAGGCGGCCGCTCGCGCAGGCCCGCCGCCTGGTTCCCCAACGTAAGCCCCTACGCCGCTACCTCGGCCCGATCCTGGTGGCCGGCGTAGGTCTCGGCATGCTGGCAGACCTGGCATTCGGGACTCGGCCCGCTCCGGCGCCGGCCGCGCCGGTCGCGCCAGCGGCGGCCGTCGAACTGTCCGTCCAGGTAGCGGAGGCGATCCCACTGGCAGAAGCCGAGGCGCCCCCGCAAGCCGCGGCCGCTCCAGCTCAGGACCCGCGAGTTGTGGCCCAGCTCCGCTTGCGCGAGGCGGTCTTCGCGCCGTTCCGTGGCCTGGGCGGCATCTTCGGGATCGCCGTCAAAGATCTCGGGTCGGGCATGACCGTCTACCACAATGAAACGTTTCCGTTTCAGGCCGCCAGCCTCTTCAAGCTGCCCGTGATGTACGAGGTGTTCAAGGCGCGCGAATCCGGGCTCCTGACGTTCCGCGAGGAGCTGACGATTGGGCCCGAGGACGCCGCGATGGACCTCGGGTCGTTGGCCTGGCCTGTCGGGACGCGAATCACCGTCGGCACCGCGCTCGAGCGAATGATCACGCTCAGCGACAACTCGAGCGCGTTCATGCTCATCCGGCGGGTCGGCACATGGCGCGTGAACGAGGACGCCCTCGATCTGGGCATGAACCAGACCTACATCAGGGGCGACGACCTGTCCACGTCGGCCCTGGACATGCTTCGCTTCCTGGAGTCGATCGCGACCGGCCAGGCGGTCGACGCGGACAGCAGCGCCGAGATGGTCCAGCTCATGGCACGCCAGCAGGTCCGAAACAGGATCCCCGCCCTTCTCCCGCCCGAGGTGACCGTGGCCAACAAGACCGGCAACTGGGAGGCCGCCGTTCACGACGTAGCGATCGTCTACACACCGCGCGCGACGCTTGCGATCGTGTTCCTCTCGGACCGGGTCACCGACGCAGACGCCGTCAACGATGCGATGGGACTGGCCGCCCTGAACCTGTACTACCTGTTAAGCGATCCGATCTTCGCCACCCGGCCCAGCCCGCCCTTGCCGAGCATGAGCACGGCCGGCTACGCTGCCGCGCCCAGGCCGCCGGCCGCGCCGTACGTGGCCCCCACCCGTCCGCCCGCCCCCGCTGCTGGCCTGGCGCCGACAGTGAGCACGGCCCCCGTTCAGAGGCCTCCCGGGCCCGTGGCGGCTCCGGCCAATGGACAGCCGGTCCTCCCGACCCCAGCCTCAGCGCCGTCCGAGCACGTCACCCGACGGGACACATCGGCTCTCGGCTCGACCGAGCCAGCCGCGACCCCGCCGACGAACGGCGCGGCCAGCCAGCAGAGCGTCGCGGCGAGCGCGCCACCGGTTACGCCCACGGCCGCCCCGGAGGCTACCCGCGCTGCCCGTCCGGGGTCGCGGGCGGGGCCCAGCGCCACACCCGTGCCCGCGCCAGCCGCTCCCACGACGAAGCCCAACGAGGCGCCACTCTTCGCGCCCGGAACGCCCCGCCCGCCGTAGGGGCACGGTATGCTGCGCCCGAGGGCGCGGCATGCCGTGCGCCCTACCAGTGGATGACGACGGGCGTGCCGAGGCTAGCCCACTCCCAGAACCAGAGCGCGTCGTCGTAGGTCAGGCCCAGGCAGCCGTGGCTGCCAGCGTAGCCCCAGTTGCTCGACCAGTAGTTGTAGTGGAGAGAGTGGCCGGCGCTGGTGAAGTACTGCGTGAAGAGCACGCCGCTGACGTCGTAGCCGGGCCCAACCATCCGCTCGTTGGCCACGCGTCGCTCGACTACGAACGTGCCGATCGGCGTCTCCCAGCCACCTGTGCCGTGAATCGCCAGCGCCGAGTAGACGACTTTGCCAGTCTCATAGGCGGTCACGATGGTCGGCGACTCCAGGCTGACCTCGATCCAGCGTCCCCCGCGCGCTTCGGCTGGCGGCGGCATCCGGACGTGGTCGGGCTGAACAAAGCCCCCGTCCGCGAGTCGGTACCAGGTCTCGCCGTCTTCGCCTTCCACAGCGTCCCGAATCATCAACGTCCCATTGTGGGGCACGTCGTGTGACCAGACTTCATCGTCTTCAATCGGCTCACGCCACACGCTCGCCGTTCCAACGGCCCGGGCTGGAACGTTGAGTCGCTCCAGGACCCGCGGGCGAGCGAGGTAGTCGGCTGGCGGCGGTCCGCTTGGCCCCAGTGCGCGCGCGTCGAGGTAGGCGAAGTTCTGCGTGAGCGGGTTATAGACGTAGAAACGGCCGCCGACCTGCGCGCTGTGCAGGCGGAAGTAGCTGAACGCGCGCACCTTGCCGAAGCTGATCGCGTCCGGCCCGGGATTCGACCACAGCTCGGTCGGCACGTAGGTCTGGACCCACTGCTCGTCCGCGCGCGCGACGGGCGCCCATAGCGGCGCCAACACGAGCGCTGCCAGTACCAGTACGATGCATAAGACCCGTGTCCCATGCCGGACCAACCGCCGACAGCCGTCCATGCCTTGACCCCCAGATGCGAATACGTCCTCTGCAACGATTATTCATCAGCTTTCGCAATCTGTCTAGAGCCTGCGGTCGCCTGTGATGCTCTCATGTCACGCTTGTTCACTACCGCGACCGTGAGGGAGCGTGCCGTCTCCGAATCAGGCGGCGGTCCCTTACGGTCGCGGTACTGCTCTTCCCAAGTGTGCACTGAAGGCTGGGCGGGCGCTTGTGCGTCTGAGCGTGGCGGTCTATGATCGCCAGGGAGGCATTCCAGCAGGATTTCGCCGATGGCACTCACGCAGCAGCTGACGGCAGCGACCCAGGACCAGGGGCTCGCGCTCGATCTGCGCGACTACCTTGAGAGGCTCGAGCGGGAGTCGCCGGCCGACCTCGTCCACGTGACCGAGCCAGTCGATCCGACCCGCTACGGCGTGACGGCTGTCCTGCAGCGGCTGGAGGACCTGGGCCGCTACCCACTCGTCGTGTTCGACCGGCCGCTCGATCTGAACGGCAAGGCTTCGCGGTTCCCGCTCGTCAGTAACGTCTACGCGACGCGCGAACGGTGCGCCCACGCGCTCGGCCTACGCCCGGACCAGGCCCAGCTGGAGCTGAGCCTGGAGTACGCCCGTCGCGAGGAGGGCCGCCTCGACCCGCTGCTCGTTCCCAATGACTCGGCCCCATGTAAACAGGTTGTCCTGCGGGGCGAGCACGTCGACATCCGCCAGTTTCCCATCGTGCGGCACCACCGAATGGACGGCGGGCCATACGTCGACATGACGGCCGTCATGCGCGACCCGGATGGTGGCGCCTACAACACCGCGTTCCTGCGCAACCAGTACAAGGGCCCACGCAAGCTGGGGCTCCACATGTCGCCCCGCCACAGCTGGCAGATCGCCCGCAAACACGAGGAAAGGGGGCAACCGACCCCGATCGCCGTGGTGGTCAGCCACCACCCGGCCTTCCACATCGGGGCGCTCAACGTGGGCCCGTTCGGCGACGACGACTACGGGTTGATCGGCTCGATCGTCGGCCGTCCCTTGCGACTGACCGCCAGCGAGACCTGGGGTGAGGATTTTCTCGTCCCGGCCGACGCGGAGATCGTGATCGAAGGCGAGATCCCGCCGGGCGTGCGCGAGGTGGAGGGCCCCTTCGGCGAGTTCCCCGGCACGTACGGTCCGCAGCGCGTGCGCTGGGTGATCGACGTCAAGGCGATCACCCACCGCGCGAACGCCATCTACCAGGACATCTTCGTCGGCCATCGCGACGTGTGGGTGCTGGGCTCGTTTCCGAAGGAAGCCAACATCTTCAACCGCGTCAAGGGCGTCGTGCCGACCGTCAAAGCCGTCCATCTGCCGACCAGCGGGGTCGGCCGCTTTCACTGCTACATCAGCATCGACAAGAAGGTGGATGGCGAGTCGAAACAGGCCGCCCTGATCGCCCTGGGCGCCGTCGACTTCGTCAAGCACGTCTTCGTCGTTGACTCCGACGTCGACATCTACCGCGAGGAGGAGGTGCTCTGGGCGGTAGCCAGCCGCGTTCAGGCTGACCAGGATGTGGACATCATCAGGAACGTCAAGGGCTCGACGCTGGACCCCTCGATGACTGACGACATCATGAGCGCAAAGATGATCGTCGACGCCACGCGCCCGGTCCGGCGCCCGTTCGAGGCGCGCGTCGAGGTGCCTCGCGACGCCGTCGACGCGACCGATCTCTCGAGACTCATCCCGGCAGATCAGCTCGGGCGGCTGGGACTATCATGAGCCTGGTATTGTCATCCTGAGCGCAGCGAAGGATCTCGGCATCCTAGCTCAGGACCGAGATTCTTCGCTTCGCTCAGAATGACAATGGGGGTCGCTTCGCTCAGAATGACACCTCACAAGAAATGGCGAAGATCTTCTGGGTGACTTGCCCCAAGTGCAACGACCGGTTCTACTGCCACGCCGGTGACCTCAGGCACACCAAATGGAAACTGCGCTGCCCATACTGCGAGCACGAGTTCGCCCAGGAGGATAGTCCGCGCATCGACGACTGATGCGCTCGGATCGCAACGATATGTCTCGGTCGATCGGCAACGCGATTCCAGCCCGGCTGGCGCCACTCTTCGATGGGCGCGACCTTCGAAACAACATCGGCCTCACGTTCCTGCTCCTGACTGCCGGCGAGGATGGCTGGCCATACGTGGCGATGCTGAGCGTGGGCGAGGTGATGGCCAGCACCGACCGCGAGGTCAGGCTGGCGCTGTGGCACGGCAGCACGTCGACCAACAATCTCACCCGCACCGGGCAGGCCACGCTGATGCTGGTCCACGGCGCGGGCAGCTACTACCTGCGCCTGGCCGCCCGCCGTGGACCCGACCTGATGGTCCAGAGGGTCCCGTATGCGTTCTTCGTGACAACGATCGAGGACATCCAGGAAGATCTCGTCTCGTACGCCGACCTCACCACTGGGATAAGCTTTACGCTCAAGGAGCCTGAAGAGGTCGTCGCCAGATGGCAGGCAACGGTCGACGCCATCCGCGACGCCCCACCCCCGTAGCCGATGTATCCGCACAGAGGGAGTCCACGATGAGCGTCCCGAAGAACAAGGTCCCCTTCAACCTGCCGGTCGCCAGCATCGACAAGATCAAGGCCGAGATGGGGCCGCCTCCATGGAGCCAGGTGCTGGTGGGCTGGGAGCGAATGACCGGTACCTTGATCTGCCAGGCGCCTGGGCAGGGCAACAATGGCCACCACCATCCCGAGCCCGAGTGGTGGGTGATCGTGGAAGGCGAGCTGGAGTGGCGGATGGACGACAGGCCGCCGGTCCGCGTCAAGGCGGGCGACTTCGTCTACTGCGCGCCGCACGTCTTCCACAAGATCGACGTCGTGGGCGACAAGCCGGCCATTCGGCTGGCGATCGGCCAGCCCGACAATCCGCACGTCTACCGCAAGTACGGCGAGCCGGAGTAGGACGCGGCATGCCCTGCCCTAAAGCCAAGGGGGTCGAGGCTCGCCCGGCCCCTCGAGCGTGTGCTCGGCCCCGGCTCTGGCTAGATGAATCGACGGTAGATCCCCCGTCCCATAGTGCTCGCAAAGAGTGAGCGGTCCCGCGGCCTGACATCCAGGTCCGACACATACGCGTTCGGAAGCCCCTGGTCGTACGACGCCCACGAATCGCCGCCGTCCAGGCTGCGCAGCACGCCGAGCATGTTGGAGACGTAGATGACGTCGTCGAGGGTTGGGTGAAGGGCCAGAGCGGTCAGCGGCAGGTCGGGCAGCGATGCGGCCGGCGTCGAGCCGCTGGCGTCGAACCAGGTTACGGCGCCGGCCGCGACGAGGTCCCCCCGCCAGAGCCATCGAACGCCCGCCACGCGTGTCCCGGTGGTCTGGCCCAGGGCGACGTAGATCCGCTGCGGGTCCCCCCAGTCTACCGCCAGGCACTGGACCTTCTCATCTGGTAGCGCGTTCGTGTTCA
>Ga0137368_10005623_pt1 | contig 13234 bp, 10 predicted proteins | sample SagtaG_13_FD_104917 | JGI IMG/M metagenome (GOLD analysis project Ga0137368, IMG submission 104917) | Vadose zone soil microbial communities from Sagehorn Ranch, Mendocino, California, USA - Sage1_L_100_16 metaG | ecosystem: Environmental > Terrestrial > Soil > Vadose zone | place: USA...
CTCGGGATGGGCCGTTTCTCCATAAATACGCCTCTCCGTTCTGGCCGCAAAAATTATCAAAGACCGTATCAATCAAGGGCGAGGGCTTTCTATTAGCCCTTCACCCGTCACTTTTCAGTAATTAGCTGATACCGAGTAGAAATATTGCTTCTGTTCGTGACTGTGAGGTTAGAGCAGAATGTCCTGAAGTCTTCGCCAACACCCATAAAACTCCCCACTCAGCTAAGGTCGCAGAGTTTATGCGTGGCAGATTCTAATCAAAAACACTTTAAAGTCAATAAAAAGACCGCTGGCTTTCAAGTCGGCTGACTCATCAGATTTCAAATCATTTGAAACCGACCTCCATTGCCATCCTTCCCGAATGGTCAGATTGAGGCGCGCCCCAGCTTGACCTGATAGGCCGGCGGAGAAGTCAAGCCCGGCACGAACACTTTTCGATGCGGAGAATATGATGCTCCCCAAATTTTAGACCACTGATTAAGGTGTAAAATCGCTGCCGATCTGGGAGGCATTATGAAGAAGAAGCGGCGAAAATCTTACACCACAGCATTCAAGGTGAAGATCGCCTTGGAAGCGATCAAAGGTCAGCGGACGATTAATGAGATCGCTACTCACTACGGCGTTCATCCGAATATGGCGCCGCAGTGGAAAAAACAGGCCATCGAGAGTTTGCCTGATGTCTTCTCGACCCGGCGCGAACGCGACGCCCAGGAAGAAGAGGCTCTCAAAGCGGATCTCTATCAGCAGATCGGCCAGCTCAAAGTCGAACTCGACTGGCTTAAAAAAAAATCTGGCCTGCTCGATTGATCGAAAGCGACAAATGATCGAACCGGGCCACAATTCGATCAGCGTTCGCCGTCAGTCCCAACTGATCGGGCTTTCCCGCGCCAGCCTCTATTATGAGCCGGCGGAAGAGAGCGCCAAGAATCTGCTCCTGATGCGATTGCTCGATGAGCAGTACACGCGAACGCCGTTTTACGGCGTGTTAAAAATGACGGCATGGCTACGCGAAAACGGCCATCCGGTCAATTGCAAGCGAGTGCGACGCCTGCTGCGATTGATGGGATTGGAAGCGATCTACCAAAAACCGCGGCTTTCAATTCCCTCGCCGGGTCATCAGGTCTATCCGTATCTGCTGCGTGGCATGAAGGTAACGCGGGTCAATCAGGTTTGGAGCGCTGACATCACATACATTCGTCTGCTCGCCGGCTTTGTTTACCTGGTCGCAATCATCGACTGGTATTCACGATTCGTTCTCAGTTGGGAAGTCTCGACGACGATGGAGAGCGAGTTCTGGGCGAGCGCGTTGACTCGATCTTTGCAGGTGGCAAGGCCAGAGATCTTCAACACGGATCAGGGATCGCAGTTCACAAGCAATGCGTTCACTGGAATTCTCAAAGATCACGAAATCGCCATCAGTATGGATGGGCGCGGTCGAGCGCTGGACAACATCTTCGTCGAACGACTCTGGCGCAGCGTCAAATACGAAGAGGTTTACTTGCACGATTACCAGAACACGCCCCAAGCCATAGCGGGCTTGGGAAAATATTTCAGATTTTACAATGGTGAGCGGCTTCACCAGTCGCTCGATTACAAAACCCCGGAGGCCGTTTACCGAATGTCCGCATGAAAACAAAACGTCCGTTGATTGAAGGCATGGGTTTATCGCTTTTGGGCAAGACAAAACCTTTTTGCTTTGGGACAGGAACGCCCATGAGAATCTTGCTCAAAGACGTTCCTGGTTTTGTCCCGCCATCGAGCGAGCGCTCGGGTTGCTCCGGGAGCATTGCCCTATCCTCTCACCCGACGGATTTGATTGTTAGCAGCGGCCGGTGAAAGTCAATTGGCCTCAGGTCTAAAAACGGATCGCTGGCGATCCACCTTAATTTCGCTGATTTTTGGTCTAGACATTGGGGAGTACCTTACACAAAATACGAAGACAAAGGAATAGTGATAAATTTTGCCGAAATCTTCCGCAAGCTTAGAGGGTTGTTTCGGAAATAGATAAGCATCTATTGGGATGTCGTAACCCTCTGCGACCGGGGTGAAAGAGGAAATATGGAAGAGCTTGGATGGTCAGTGATTTATCTTGCAATCTTCATTGCGGGGTTCTTTTTAAGGGGTCTTCTCTCTGGGTACGCCGGGGAAAAGGGAAAGAACCTTGCTACCAAAGAAGACATTCGAGGGATCACCGAGAAAGTCGAAGGCGTGAGATATGAGTTTTCCACACAGCTAGAAAAGTTGAAAGCTGACCTCAACGCCAACATACAGCAACAACTGAGTATATTTGGAAAGCGGAATGAGGCGCTCACGCAGTTTTTTGAAGACGCTTCCTCAGTGCTAGTATTCCTGCGCTCCCCATTTCACTTCCGCTATGAAGATTTAGATGGATTAGACAGGCATATCAGAGAGGGGCAAGACCGCATCGTTCGGTCCTTTTCGTCCTATTACCGGTTGATGATCTACGTTCGAGGAGGAAACATCTTAACTCCCGCCCACAAAGCCCTGGCAGCCCTCAGCACATTGCACGGAAATTGGTTTGGTCTGATGCTAGAATATCGGGGTGCTTTCGCAATTGAAGCAGAGGAATGGGAGCTTAGCAAAAAAACATACAACTACTCGTATTTCGAGCAATTCGAGCAAACTGATAGACCATCAGCTCAGGTTTTCAGCAAGATTGTGCAAGACATTGTTGGTACATTGGACACATTTGAAGGCAGCTTGAACGACTACGCTCTCGCCCTGAACGCGCATTTTCATTCTGTCGATAAAAGTAAAGCTCTAGCAGAGACAACCGACGAAAGCATGCCAAACGCGCAAGGAAAATTGAAAAAGCCGGAGGGAACACGTGCCGGGCGATGAGGAAAGAACCGTAGAGGCGAGCTGTCCTTCGCCAAAACCCAATCCGGCCTTTGTTTTCAATCATCTCCGTTAGGCCGCTCGCCGTTCATATCGGTGGTGCAGTCCACCGACTTCAGCGATCTCGATCACTGCCCCTAACTCCGGTGGCTGCTTTGCCCTTGGTTCCGGAGCATCCTTGGCAAGCGATAAATGAGTTCGAGACCTGTGATAATACTCAAAGTAGGATTTCAGAATACCGCGCAGATGTTTCTCTCCCAGAACAATGACGTGATTGAGGCGCTCGCCTCTGATTGAGCCGATCAATCTTTCGACATACGGATTTTGCCACGGGCTTCGGGGGGCCGTCATTACTTCCTCAATTCCCATTCCGGTGATCCGCCGACGGAACTCTTCACCGAAAGGCAAGGTTCTCAAGCGCCAGGTCGCGTCGTTCTTTGAAGTTGGAAGTGAAGAAAGCCGTCAGGAAAAGCAGGAAACTCTTCATGGCGCTCCTGTCTCTTGCGATCCGGCGAGGAAGTCAACAAAATCAATCACATACGTAGTTTTGGCGAACGACAAGATCGGCGGGAATGGTTGAAGTCATAACTGAACCTCCATAGATGAAAAATTTATCTATGGAGGCTAGAATAGAGGATTGATGAACGCGAGGTCACGCCAAGCTACCGAAAGTAATCGTTTAGCCGGCCCCGTCTCTTTACCGGGCCGCCCGACTTACATCCCGGGCGTCAACGACGCCGACATCCTGGAGGAGCGTGTCATGAGACTTGTTGAGAAGAAACCATCTGCCGGAACGCGGCGAGCGGCTGCGTGGCTTGGGATAACGCTGTTCGCGCTGGTCTTGTCAGGCGCCGGAGCCGCAGCCTTTCCAATTACCATTACGCAGGACAAAAACTCCGATGTCGCATCCGCAAAACTCTTTGTCGGCACATGGAAAGGCCAAATAAGTCCGGATCAAATCGTCGACCAGGTCTTGGTCTTTAAGATGGAAGGCGACAGGTTGACTGGAACCCACCGTGCGCGGCGCGTATTCGTAAACCCCGGGGGCGTAGAGTGGCTCACCAGTGACAGGTACATACCTCTTCCCGCTTTGACGGTTGAGGGGAAGACGCTGACATGGAAGATAAAGAACCAGGAAAAACCAGAGCTGGAATATTTGTGGAAAGCTACCCTGGTCAGCGATGACGAAATATTAGTAGAAGGTGTCAGAGGATTGTATCGACCTGATCAGACGCTTGAGCTTGCTCCGGTAAGCTTTAAGCTGAAAAAGGAAATATAGGCGCATGAATAGGATCTATAGGACCTATAGATCTTATATTGAAAATAGAGAAGTTAGCGATTGTGGGAATGGTTCGGCAGGGTTCGAGGCCCACTACCCGACCTTTCTCATTTTCCGCACAAAATTTCCCGCCAGTAAAACCGGATTAGCAGTGGCGTTCTTAATCAAACCAGGCAACATGAACACGAATGAATTTGCCACAGAGCCACAGAGCCACAGAGGCGCGGAGACCAGGGGACAAGGAGAGGGGGAGACAAGGAGAATCTTCCCCCTTCCCCTTGTCCCCTGGTCTCCTTGTCTCTCCGTCTCCGTGTCTCCGTGTCTCTGTGGCGGATTGCAATTGCCATAGAAGGAGGGCAAATGGCAGACGAGAAAAACGGAAAGAAAGAGATGAAAGAGAAGAAGAAGCGGATCAATATGTCCGACGCCTGGCGCGATGCGAAGGCCCTGGTCATCGCGCATCGCGGGCGTCTGGCTTTCGGCGCGTTGTTGATGCTCATCAACCGCCTGGTCGGGTTGGTGTTGCCCGCGTCGTCGAAGTACATCATTGACGACGTGATCGGGAAGGGGCGTGCCGATATGCTGGCGCCCATCGCGATGGCCGCCGGCGCGGCGACTCTGATCCAGGCCGTGACGTCGTTCTCGCTTTCGCAGGTGCTGGGCGTGGCGGCGCAGCGCGCGATCACCGAGATGCGTAAGCGCGTTCAGGCGCAGGTCGAGCGTCTGCCCATCAGCTATTTCGATTCAACACAGACCGGCAAGTTGATTTCGCGCGTGATGAACGACGCCGAAGGGATCAGGAACCTGGTCGGCACCGGCATCGTGCAACTCGTCGGCAGCACCATCACCGCCGTCATCGCGCTCGGCGTCTTGTTTTACCTGAACTGGCGATTGACCGGGCTGACGATCGTGGTGCTGGCGGCGTTCGGCGGCGGGCTGGCCTACGCGTTCAAGACGCTCCGGCCTATCTTCCGGGCGCGCGGAGAGATTTACAGCGAGATCACGGGCCGTCTGGGCGAATCGCTCGGCGGCATCCGCATCGTAAAGGCCTACACCGCCGAGAAGCGCGAGGAATTGGTCTTCGCGCGCGGCGCGCACAAACTCCTCCGCAACGTCGCAAAATCGATGACCGGAGTCTCGGCCATCACGGCCTTCTCTTCGGTCATCATCGGCGCGGTCGGGGTCGTGATGATCACGGTCGGAGGCCATTCGGTGATGACCGGTCAGATGACGCTCGGCGACATGTTCATGTACGTATTCTTCACCGGGTTGATGGCGATGCCGGTGATCGAGATAGCGGCCATCGGCACGCAGATCACGGAGGCTTTCGCCGGGCTCGACCGCATCCGCGAAATCCTGAACATGCCGACCGAAGACGAAGAGGATGCGCGGCGCGACGCTCTGGACGGCGTCCGGGGCGACGTCGAGTTCGAAGACGTGGTCTTCGAGTACAACGAGGACGCGCCGGTGCTGAAAGGCGTTTCGTTCAAAGCCGCCGCCGGGACGACCACGGCCCTGGTCGGGTCGAGCGGGTCGGGCAAGAGCACGTTGATCAGCCTGGTCATGAATTTCAACCGGCCCAAATCCGGCAGGATCAGGATCGACGAGCGCGAGCTGACCGGCGTCAAGCTGCGCGATTACCGCGCCAATCTCGGAGTAGTGCTCCAGGACAATTTCCTCTTCGACGGCACGATCGCCGAAAACATCAGGTTCTCGAAGCCGCATGCGGCGATGGACGAGGTTAGGGAAGTCAGCCGCATCGCCCATTGCGACGAATTCATCGAAGGCTTCGAGAAGGGCTATGACACGATCGTCGGCGAACGCGGAGTCAAACTTTCGGGCGGCCAGCGGCAGCGCATCGCCATCGCCCGCGCGCTTCTGGCGGATCCGAAAATCCTGATCCTCGACGAAGCCACCTCGAGCCTGGACAGCGAGAGCGAGGCGATGATTCAGGAGGGCCTGCGAACGCTGCGGCGCGGGCGCACGACCTTCGTCATCGCCCACCGCCTCTCGACCATTCGCAGCGCCGATCAGATTCTGGTCCTCGAGGGCGGCGAAGTAGTCGAAAGAGGCACGCACGAAGAACTGCTGGCTATCAACGGTCGCTACAGACAACTTTATGACAAGCAGTACAAGTTTGAGCGCGACCAGTTCATCAACCCCGGCGAGGATTTCACGCCGGAATTGCCGAAAGTAGAGATCGAGCGAAGAGCCTCCACGTCGCGGCTCCCGTCGTTGTGAAATGCGCCGGCGCCTTTTCAACCTGCGCAAGTGACCTCGTTATCGGCTTGGCGACGTAGTCGAGTGGAAGCAAAAAGGGAGTGGGGAGTGGGGACAAGGAATTTGCATTTCCGTACCCATTCCCCACTCCCCACTCCCCACTCCCCACTCCTCGTTCCCTCTTTGCCCTTTTTGCTTCCCTTCGGCCTATTCACAATTAAAGAGAGCCGTTATCGTCTTGGCGGCTGGTCATACCAATGCGCTTGTCGTAATCTTTTGCGGGTCGGCGGCTAGAGTTCAGACTCCGATGGGACGCAAGCCGCCTCGCTCAAAAACTTTGCGCAAACCTTTTTCACTGGGATCGTTCAGGTCGCGGGCGACGCCCAGAAACATTGAAAACGCGCCCTGGGTACGCATCGCTTCCAGCGTGCAGTCTCGGCGAAAGACGAATTTATAGGAACCAGACCTGGGTACGCATCGCCACAGGTTTGGGAGAGACTGATTCCGATCAATAGGTCTCTAGCCGAGACTGCACGCTGGAAGCGATGCGTACCCAGGGATTTTCCGAGGAGAAGTGACTGATGAACGCCACGCTTCTGAATTGCTTGAAGAGCCACGAACTCTCCCGTCCGCTCGATGAAAACGAGGCCGCGCAATTGGCTTCTGCGCTGAGCGATTCGAGCGGTCTACAGGTTTACCCGCGCTCGATCGCATGCGCGCGGAACGCCGTCTTCTTTCTCGGCCGCAAGGGATCGGACAAGTCCCTCGGGATTGTTCATCCCGATTCGAACCCGCCGGGTGATTTTCATGGATCATCGCAAAAGACCGATCTTGACGGACACTCTTTGACGTTATGCGAAACGACGCCGGGGAACGCGGCTTCGCTCCGTTCGATCTTTTCGTTTCTCGTCCCGCATCCGCTCGGATTGAAGAAATCGGCCGGCTGCGGCGACCGTCTGGGACTGGCCACGCCGGGGCACATTCGCGCCATCCGGCGTTCTTCGATGGCGCCCATACTGGCGCAGCAATCGATCCGCGAGAACGCGCGAACCGGTCGCACTCCGCAGCAGGTGATGGACGACGCGATGTGGGGAGTGTTTCAGGAAGGCTGGCAGGACGGCTTCGGCGCAGACGCCGATCATTTGAAGAACACCGCCGACATCGATTCCTGCGCCGCCGCCGGGTTCACTTTTTACACTATCGATCCCAGCGAACACGTTGATAACGAGGCCAACGCCGCGCCGTTCGACGTTTTAAGGGCCAAGATCGAGGCGGCGCCCTGGGCCGAGCTGGAGACGAGCTGGACGGACACTCAGTCGCGGTTCTTCAACCCGATTGACCTTGGCGAGTTCAGCTTCAAAATGGACGCGGGCGACTTGCTCCGCGCGACCGCGAAGTATGGCCGCGTCGTGGCGCACACTGTCAGAATGTATCGCCATCTCGAAGCCGTGATGAACGGCAAATCGTTCGAGCTGGAGATGAGCGTGGACGAGTCGGAGACGGTGACGACGCTGGCCGAACACATTTACATCGCCAACGAGTTGAAGCGCCTCGGCGTGAAATGGGTGAGCCTGGCGCCCCGGTACGTCGGCGATTTCGAGAAAGGCGTTGATTACATCGGCGATTTAAGCGAATTCGAGAAGTCGTTCGCGCGGCACGTGGCCGTCGCGAAAACCTTCGGGCCGTATAAGCTCAGCCTCCATTCCGGCTCCGACAAGTTCAGCGTCTATCCGATCGCCTCGCGGCTGGCCGGCGAATTGGTTCACCTCAAGACCGCGGGCACGAGCTACCTCGAAGCCCTGCGGGCCATCGCGCAGGTCAACCCGAAACTCTTCCGCGAGATATCCGCTTTCGCGCGCGAGCGCTACCCGATTGACCGCGCCAGCTATCACGTCTCAGCCGAGGTCGACAAAGCGCTTGAGGCGGGGCGCTTGTCCGATGGCGAACTCATGACGCTGCTAGACGATTTCCACGCGCGCGAGATCCTGCATGTCACTTTCGGCTCGGTTCTGAATCACCCCGATTTCCGCATGCCGTTCTTTGCTGCGCTGCGCGGCGACGAGGATGTCTATTACCAGGCGCTCGAAGCGCATTTCGGCAAACATTTCGCCCCGTTCGGCGAATCTTCAAAGGCGGTGGGGGACTGAGGATGGAGTTAAACGCTTTGCTGAAGATGTACGATTTCACGGGCCGCACGATAGTCATCACCGGCGCCACAGGCGTCCTGTGTGGCGCGATGGCGGAGGCTTTAGTCGGATGCGGCGCCAACGTCGCGGTCCTCGCGCGGAGCCGCGAGAAGGGCGAGGCGACGCTCAACAGGATCTCCGGCCACGGACGAGCGACGGTCGTCGTCGGTGACGCGCTCAAACAGGAGACGCTGCGCGACGCCGCGCGGGCCGCGCTCGACGAATTCGGGCGCATCGACGGCCTGATCAACGGCGCCGGCGGAAACATTCCGCAAGCCACCACCCGTCAAGACCTGAGCTTCTTCGACCTGCCGGAAGAAGCGCTGCGCCACGTGTTGGATCTGAACCTGCTGGGCACGATACTGCCGTGTCAGGTCTTCGGCCGCCAGATGGCCGAGCAGGGCGAGGGCGTGATCCTTAACGTCTCCTCGATGAGCGCCATCCGCCCTTTGACCCGCGTCGTCGGCTATTCGGCCGCGAAGGCCGGCGTCGACAATTTTACGCAGTGGCTGTCGGTTCACATGGCGCAAAATTATTCGCCGCGCATCCGCGTCAACGCCGTGGCGCCCGGCTTCTTCGTCACCGAGCAGAACCGACGCCTGTTGATCGATGAAAAGACGGGCGAGCCGACCGAGCGCGGGCGGAGCATCATCGCGCACACGCCGATGGGGCGTTTCGGCGAGCCTGACGATCTGATCGGCGCGACGTTGTGGCTGTTGTCGCCCGCCTCGGCTTTCGTCACCGGCGTCGTGGTCCCCGTGGACGGAGGATTTTCCGCTTTTGGTGGGGTTTAGCCACAGAGCCAAGAGGACAAGGAGACAGGGGGACAAGGGGACAGGGAGACAAGGAGAGAGGGAGACAAGGGGAGAAAGAATTCAAATCTCCTTGTCTCCTTGTCCCCTTGTCCCCTTGTCTTCCTCTCTCGTCTCTGTGGCAGTATTTTAACTGGAGATGAAAATGGTCATTGGCAAAGGCTCTTGTGACAGGGCGCTTTCTGAATCGGAAGTTCGTGAGTTGATGTCGTCGGCTTTATTCGGCGCCGGGCTCGACGGCAAGCGCGTGTTGGTCATCATCCCTGACGGCACGCGAACCGCGCCGATTCCGATGATGTTCCGCCTATTTCACGAATCGCTGAACGACCGGGTCGAGGCCCTGGACTTCCTGATCGCGCTCGGCACGCATCAGCCGATGAGCGAGGAGGCGATCAACCGCCACGTCGGGGCCACGGCCGAAGAGCGAGCGACGCGGTTCGCGCGAATCAACATCTTCAACCACCGTTGGGATGAGCCGGGCCAATTGGTCGAGCTTGGCGAAATCTCCGAGAGTGAGATCGCCGAGATCACCGGCGGGGCGCTGCGGCAATCGGTCAAGGTCCGACTGAACAAACTGATCTTCGATTACGACCAGATCATCATTTGCGGCCCGACGTTCCCTCACGAAGTGGTCGGTTTTTCCGGCGGCAACAAATATTTCTTTCCCGGCGTCAGCGGCGCGGAAGTGATCAACTTTTCGCACTGGCTGGGCGCCGTAATCACCAGTTACGAAGTGATAGGGACAAAGTACACGCCCGTCCGACGCGTGATCGACCGCGCGGCTTCGCTCATCAAACTCCAGAAGCTCTGCTTCAGCATGGTGGTCAAGGGCGAAGAATTGGTCGGCCTATACATCGGCTCGCCCGAAGAGGCTTATGAAGAGGCCGCCGGCCTCTCGTCGCAAATTCACATCAAATGGGTCGAGCGCCCGTTCAAGCGCGTTCTTTCAGTGATGCCAAGGATGTACGACGACGTATGGACGGCGTCGAAAGGGATGTACAAGCTCGAACCCGCGATTGAAGAAGGCGGCGAGGTGATCATCTACGCCCCGCACATTGACGAGATCAGCTACACGCACGGGAGCGTTTTGGACGAGATCGGTTACCACGTGCGCGACTATTTCGTGAAACAGTGGGACAGGTTCAAACATCATCCCTGGGGCGTCATCGCGCACAGCACGCACCTGAGAGGCGTCGGGACTTACGACGCCGAGAAGGGAATCGAGACTCCGCGCATCAAAGTCACGCTGGCCACGAAGATTCCTAGAGAACGTTGCGAGCGCGTCAACCTCGACTACCTCGACCCCGGAACGATCAACTTCGATGAATGGAAGGGCAAGGAGGACGAGGGAATCCTGCTTGTTCCGAAAGCCGGCGAGATGTTGTATCGTTTAAAATCGCAGGCGGCTGCGGCAGGAGATTGAGATCGCGTTATAGCATTCAACAAAATGTTCTTCCGCGCCGGAGGCGCCGGGGAGATTAGCCGGCGGAGAAACCACCGGGGTATCGAAGTCCAAAACTCCTCCGGCCCTGAAATGGCGATAGACTTTAGCGAATTGCAAATGCGTATACGAGACGGCAAGCGGTACAGTACGGGGAGCGTGAGCGACCTGAGCGTTGATCAATAGGCCTATTGATTAACGCTCAGGTCGCTCACGCTCCCCGTACTGTACCGTAGGCCGCGCCACTTTCCCGTATATGCACTTGCAATCCGCTCTAATTACTTCGGTCCGGCGCCCTTCCAGGGCGCGGATTCGCGTCGCATCTGGTACCGGTGGTTTCTCCACCGGCTAATATCCGCTGTCCCTCCAGGACGAAGAACGGAGCGATTATGTCACCCAACGACTATTCCAACGGCAAAGCCACAGAAGGTCCCAGAGTCGTTCGCGGCGCGTGCCCGCACGATTGCCCCGACACCTGCTCATTCTTCGTCACCGTCGAGAACGGGCGCGCCGTCAAGATCGAAGGGGCGAAAGACCACCCGACCACTGACGGCTTTCTCTGCACGAAGGTCAACCGCTATTTGGAGCGGACCTACAGCTCGCAACGCGTGCTCTACCCGATGAAGCGCGCGGGCGAAAAGGGCCGTGGGATTTTCGAGCGCATCTCGTGGGACGAAGCCCTGGACACGATCGCCGCGAGGTTTAAAGAGATCGCCGCCGATGACCCGCAGGCGATTCTGCCTTACAGCTACGCGGGCACAATGGGTTTTGTGCAGAGCCAATCAATTGACCGCAGGTTCTTTCATAAACTCGGCGCGTCGCTGCTGGCGCGGACCATCTGCGCCGACGCGGGAGCGGCGGGCTATCGCGCGACCATCGGGTTGAGCATGGGCACGGACCTGGAGCGGTTCAGCGACGCAAATCTGATCATCATCTGGGGGTCGAATGTCATCACGTCGAACGTCCACTTGTGGCCGAAGATTCTGGAGGCCAAACGCAAAGGCGCGAAAGTGATCGCGATCGATCCCTACCGCAGCCTGACCGCCGAAAAGTGCGACGAGCATCTGGCCGTATTGCCCGGCACGGACGGCGCGCTGGCGCTGGCGATGATGAACGTGATCATCAAAGAGAATCTGGTCGATCACGACTACGTCGAACGCTACACGTTGGGTTTCGATCTGCTGCGCGAACGCGTGATGGAATACCCGCCGTCGCGCGTCGCCGCGATCACGGGACTGAGCGAAGAGACGATCGTCAATCTCGCCCGCGAATACGCGACTACGAAGCCCGCGGCGATCCGGTTGAATTACGGCCTGCAGCGGCACGCCGGCGGGGGAATGGCCGTGCGCGCGATCACCTGTTTGCCTGCCCTGGTCGGCGCGTGGCGCGACGCGGCCGGCGGCGCTCTGCTCTCGACTTCGGGAACCTTCGGCATCAACGCTCAAGCTCTGGAGCGCCCCGACCTGATTTGGAACAATCCGCGCACGATCAACATGTCGGCCATAGGCGACGCGCTGCTCGGCCATCAGCGCGTGCAGGAGCTTAGCGTCAAAGACGCGCCGGCCGAGACGCTGGAACCGCTCGATCCGCCGGTTCGCGCGATTTACGTCTACAACTCCAACCCGGTGGCCATCGCGCCCGATTCGCGCCGCGTCATCGCCGGTTTCAAGCGCGAAGACCTCTTCACCGTAGTCCACGAAATTTTCCAGACCGACACCGCCGATTACGCCGACATTCTGCTGCCGGCGACAACGCAACTCGAACACTTCGACATCCACAAAGCCTACGGCCACATCTACATGCTCATCAACAAGCCGGCCATCGAGCCGCTCGGCGAGGCAAAACCCAACAGCGAAGTCTTCCGAATGTTGGCAGAGCGCATGGGCTTCACCGAAGATTGCTTCAAAGACTCCGACGAAGAGATCGCGCGCCAGGCGATCAATTACGATCACCCTCGCATGCGGGGCATGACATTCGAAGAATTGAAAGAGCGCGGCTGGATGCGCTTGAGCGTGCCCGAAAAATTCGCGCCCTTCGCGGAGGGCGGCTTCCCGACTCCTTCCGGCAAATGCGAATTCTTCAGCGAGACCCTGGCGAAGCGGGGTCTTGACCCGTTGCCGACCTACATCCCGCCGCGCGAATCGGCGCAAACCGCGCCGGAACTGGCGAAGAAATACCCGCTGGCCATCATCTCCCCGCCCGCGCACAACTTCCTCAATTCGAGCTTCGCCAACCTGCCGACCTTCGTCAAAGCCGAGAAAGAGCCGCATCTGGAAATCCACCCGTCGGACGCCGCCGAGCGCGACATTAAAGACGGCGACCGCGTGCGCGTCTTCAACGACCGCGGCGAATTCAAACTCAAAGCGCGCGTCAGCGAAAAGGCGCGGCCAGGAGTGGTCGTCGCGTTGTCGGTGTGGTGGAAGAAGTTGACGAGCGA
>Ga0137368_10005646_pt1 | contig 13198 bp, 10 predicted proteins | sample SagtaG_13_FD_104917 | JGI IMG/M metagenome (GOLD analysis project Ga0137368, IMG submission 104917) | Vadose zone soil microbial communities from Sagehorn Ranch, Mendocino, California, USA - Sage1_L_100_16 metaG | ecosystem: Environmental > Terrestrial > Soil > Vadose zone | place: USA...
GGCCGCCGTGGTCAGCCCCACAGGGCAGGCCACCCCGGTCCCCCCGATGCCGCAGTACCCGTTCGGGTTCTTGGCGAGGTTCTGCTGGTGGTAATCCTCGGCGTAGTAGAAGGGCGGCGAGTCGCGGATCTCCGTCGTCGCCGCGCCGAAGCCGCGCTCTTGCAGCGCGCGGTCGTAGGCGTCGCGGGAGGCCTCCGCCGCCCGCCGCTGCGCCGGCGAGTGGGCGTAGATCGCCGAGCGGTACTGGGTGCCGACGTCGTTCCCCTGCCGCATCCCCTGCGTCGGGTCGTGCGACTCCCAGAAGACGCGCAGGAGGTCCTCGTAGGACACGCGCTTCGGGTCGAACACGACCCGGACCACTTCGGCGTGCCCGGTGCGGCCGGTGCAGACCTCGCGATACGTCGGGTTGGCCGTCTCGCCGCCCTGGTAGCCGACCGCCGTCGCGTGGACGCCGGGCACGCTCCAGAAGGCCTTCTCGGCTCCCCAGAAGCACCCGAGGCCGAAGTCGGCGAGCTCGCTGCCCTCGGCGAACGGGGGCACGATCCGGTTCCCCGAGACGAAGTGGCGCTCGGGAACGGGCACGGGATCGGGGCGCCCGGGGAGCGCCTCCTCGGGCGTCGGGAGCCGGAGCTTCGAGCCGAACATGCGTCAGTCCTCCGTCGCGCCCGGATCTAACGCGGCCCATCCTTTTCCGCCTCGCGACCTGCGACCCGGGCTACGCTCGCGCCGTGGCGGACGCCTACGACGTGATCGTGCTCGGCGGGGGAGTGAACGGCGCCGGCGTCGCCCGCGACTGCGCGATGCGCGGGCTCCGCGTGCTCCTCCTCGAGAAGGCCGACTTCGGGGTCGGCGCCTCGGGGAACAGCTCGGGCATGATCCACGGCGGCATCCGCTACATGCTCTCCGACCGGAGCGTGACGGCGCTCGCCTGCCGGGACTCGGGCTACATCCAGCGGATCGCGCCGCACCTCCTCTTCCGGATCCCCTTCCTGATGCCGTTCGCGTCGCGGAAGGAGGGCGCGACGCTCGTCGAGCGGGCGACCTGGTACGCGACCGAGGTCTACGTCGGGACCTACGACCTCTTCCAGCCGCTCAAGCGGGGAAAGCCCTCGACCCGCCTCTCGGCGGAGGAGCTCTACGTGCTCGAGCCGGGGCTCCGCCGCGGGCTCGCGGGCGTGGTGACCCTCGACGAGTGGGGGATCGACGCGTTCCGGCTGTGCACGCTCAACGCGCTCGACGCCGCCGCACGCGGCGCGGACGTCAGGACCTGGACGGAGGCGCGCGAGCTCCTGCGCGAGGGCGGGCGCGTCCGCGGCGTCCGCTTCCGCGACGTGCTCACCGGCGAGGAGGGCGAGGCGCGGGCGCCCGTCGTCTTCAACGCGACGGGCGCGTGGTCCCCCGCGCTTGCGCGCCGGAACGGCGCGCGCGTGCCGATGCGGCCCGGGAAGGGCGTCCACCTCACCCTCGACCGGCGGTTCTCGAACTACGGCGTCATCTGCGCGGCGGTGGACGGCCGACAGATGTTCCTCATGCCGCACGAGCGCGAGTCGATCATCGGCACGACCGACGACGACTACTACGGCGACCCGGACGACCTCGAGGCGACGAACGACGAGATCGAGTACCTCTTCGAGGGCGCGGCCTCGCTCGTCCCGGGCGTGCGCGACGCGCGGATCACCCGCGCCTGGTGCGGCGTCCGGACGACGCTCTTCGAGTACGGCGCGAACGAGGACGCGCTGTCGCGCGAGCACCAGCTGCACGACGGCGCGGCGGACGGGCTCGCGGGGCTCCTCTCCTTCGTCGGCGGAAAGCTCGCCTCGTACCGCGCGCAGGCGGAGGAGGCGACCGACCGGATCCTGGAGCTCCTCGGGCGACCGCACGGCACCTGCCGGACGCACGAGGTCCCGCTGCCGGGCGGCGACGAGGTGCCCGATCCGGCGCTCCTCGCGAAGGACGGGCTCGTGGCGGCGCCGGTCGCGGCGCGGCTCGTCTATCGCCACGGCAGCCGGGCGCGCGAGGTGCTCCGGCTCGTGGCGGACGACCCGCGGCTCGGGCTCGTGCTCTGCCGCGACGAGGGAATCCTCGCGGCGGAGGTGGTCCACTGCGCGCGCCACGAGAAGGTGCGGCGGCTCCAGGATCTGCGGCGCCGCTGCCGCGTCGGGCTCGGTGCCTGCGCCGGCGTGGACTGCGCACGCATCGCGGCGCAGCTCGCCGGCCGCGAGCTCGGCTGGGACGCCGACCGGATCCGGGCCGAGCTCGCGGACCTCCTCGACCAGGGGTGGCGGGAGCGGCGGGCGGTGCTCGACGGCGCGCAGCTCGCGCAGGAGGAGCTCGTCCGCGGCGCGACCGGGCTCCTCGAGGTACCGTGGTGACGGCCGCGCGGGACGTGGACGTGCTCGTCATCGGCGGCGGGATGGCGGGCGCGGTGGCCGCGCTCGCCGCCCGCTCGCGCGGGGCGGCCGTCGTGCTCGTGCGCCGCGCCCCCGGGGCGACCGCGCTCTCCTCCGGCGCCATCTCCGTCGCGCCGGACCTCGGCGCGCTGCCGGGAGAGCCGCTCGCGTCACGCCGGTCCCCCGTCGAGGCCGCGCAGCGGCTCGCCGCCGCCTGGCGCGACCACCCCTACGCCGTCGCCGGGGTCGAGCGGCTCGCGGAGGCGCTCGCCTTCGCGGCCGCGGAGCTTGGCCAGGTGCTCGCGCCGCCCCTCGACCGGCGCCGCTTCCTCGCGACGCTGTACGGCAGCGCCGTCGGCGCCGGGCTCTGCCAGCACGCGACGGTCGACGGCGATCTCCTCGCCGTCCGCGGCACGCTCGCGGTGGCGGGGTTCCGCGGCCACGCCGCGTTCGACGCGCCGCTCGTCGCCGCGGGTCTCGCCCGCTACCGCCCGCGCGGCGGCCCCGAGGTGCGCGCGATCGAGCTCGACCTCCCCGCCCTCGCGCCCGGCGCCGCCCGCCCGCACGAGCTCGCGCTCGCGCTCGACCGGCCCGGCGCCGCGGAGGCGCTCGGTGACGCGCTGCGCGCCGCGCTCCCCGCGGGGGCGGGCGCCGCGCTCTTCCCACCCGTGCTCGGGCTCGATCCCGCCGCGCGCGTCCTCGCGCGGATTCGCGAGCGGGCGGGCGTGCCGGTCGCGGAGACGCTCTCCGACGTTCCCAGCGTGCCGGGCCTCCGGCTCCACCGCGCCATCGAGGCGCGGCTCGCGGAGGTGGGGGTCGAGGTGGTGCAGGCCGACGTCGCCGCGGCGCCCGCGCCGGGCGAACCCGTCCGGCTCGGCGATCGCGAGCTCCGCGCCGCGGCGTGGATCCTCGCGACCGGCCGGTTCGTGGGAGGGGGGATCGCGCGGCGGGGCGTCCTCGCCGAGCCCGCGCTCCGCTTGCCGGTCCAGGCGGCGGAGGGGCGCGACGCGGGCGTCCAGCTCGCGCTCCGACCTGCGGCGTCGCTCACCGTCCGCGACCGGCGCCGCCCGCAGCCGCTCCTCTCCGCGGGGCTCCGGGTGGACGGTGCACTCCGCCCGCAGGACGAGCGCGGCCGGCCGGTCCACCCGCGCCTCTTCGCCGCGGGCGCGGTGCTCGGCGGCCACGAGCAGGCGACCGACGGCACCGGCCTCGGCGTCGCGATCCTCACCGGCTTCCTCGCGGGCCGCGCCGCGGCGGGTGGGGGGTAGCGGTGGCGAGCCCCGGCGCACTCGTCTACCTCGCCTGGCGCGCGCTCGTCGCGCACCCGCTGAAGCGGCTCTTCCGCCAGCGCGGGAGCGGGCTCGACCGGTTCCGCGCCGCCTATGTCTCGGAGGGGCTCGTCCCCACCCGCCTCGACGACCGCGCCGTCGCGCAGGCCGCGTCGGCCTGCATCGCGTGCGGCCTGTGCGAGACCGGGTGCGAGCTCGCGCGCGCGACGCCGGCGGTGCGCGCGCTCGGGCTCCACGCCGCGTTCCGGCTGTACGCGCGGAGCTTCGCCGATCTGCCGCTCGCGGCAGACGCCCTCGAGGCCTGCGCGGGCTGCACCGGCTGCGACGCGCTCTGCCCGACGCGCGTTCCCATCTCGAGTGTGGTCGCCCATCTGCGGGCGGCCTCGCGGCGCGGCGCGGGGTAGGACGGCGCCGCACCGCGACCGCCGGGGGGGCGCGTTTCCCGGACGCGGCGCGCCGTGCTATCCGTGCCCCTCATGGTCACGCCTCGCGACGCGATCGCCGTGCCCGTCGTGCGGCGTGCCCGTGTCGGGGTCCGCGCCGCTCTCCTCGCGGCGCTGACCGCCGCCGGGCTCCTCTCGACCGGGACCGCCGCCGCCGCGGAGGCGCCCGTGGCGGACGCCGGGGGCGCCTGCCACCGCGTCGACGCGGCCCGCGTCGCCTGCTACGAGACGCCGCGCTTCTACTCGTTCCTGCTGGACGGGCCGCTCGACGTCGGCCGCTGGCTGAAGAGCAGCTTCCGCCGCGAGAACGCGCTCGCGATCGGCGGCCTCGGGGTCGCGACCGTGGCGCTCCTCCTCGTGGATCAGGACCTCTCCCGCGCGGCGCACGACGCGGGCCGCGCGGTGCACGTCTCGGGGACCGGCAAGCAGAAGGACGTCGTCCCGGGGATTCCGATCCAGTACCCGACCGACCTCGGCTCCGGCCTCTACTACCTCGGCGACGGGATGGTGCCGGTCGGGATCACGGTGGGCCTGCTCGGGTACGGGCTCGCCGCGTCCGACTCCCGCGCCCTCCAGACGACGAGCCAGCTCGCCGGCGGGCTCGTGTCCGTCGCGCTCGTCGTGCAGACGCTGAAGCACGTCACCGGCCGGCAGAGCCCGAGCCGCGCGACCGAGCCCGGCGGCATGTGGCAGCCGCTCCCGGATCCGACCGTCTACCAGAAGAACGTCCCGGCGTTCGACGCGTTCCCCTCCGGGCACCTGGCGACGGCGATGGTGACGGTGACGGTGCTCGCGGAGAACTACCCCGAGTACCGCCTCGTTCGCCCGATCGGCTACGGGCTCATGGCGCTGCTCGGCTTCCAGATGATGAACAACGACGTCCACTGGGCGAGCGACTACCCCCTCGCGATCGCGATCGGCTACGGCATCGGCAAGACCGCGGTCGCCCATGGCCGCACGGTGGTGGAGTCGGCCGCTGCGCCTGGCGAGGTGAAGCGGCGCGACCCGCCCGCGAGCGTCACGTTGCTGCCGGTGGCGCTCCGTGGCGGCGGCGGACTCGCGCTCGCCGGCAGCTTCTAGAACAGGAGCGCGAGGCCCCCCGCGCTCGGGACGAGGTCGAACGAGCGCTGCGTCCGCTGGACGCGGTGGAAGGTCCACGGCACCGCGAACCCGACGAGCCCGCCGATCGCCGCGCCCGCGACGACGTCGGTGAGCCAGTGCGCGTCCCCCGCGATCCGCAGGTAGCCGACCCCGGTCGCGACCGCCATGCCGCCCGCCCACATCCACGGCGCGCTCGGGTAGCCGCGGAGCGTGCCGATGGTCCCCGCGGAGGTGGCGAGCGCGAACGCGAACGAGGTGTGGCCCGAGAAGAAGCTCCGGGCGCCGCCGCCCCCCGCGTTCCTGCCGGCGGACGGCCGGCGCCGCGCCACGGCGTCCTTCGAGACGCCGTTCACGTCGGCGGTGAGCGCCGCCACCTCGGTCATGACGAGCGCGTCCATCCAGAACGCGGACGGCTCGCCCGCGTCCCTCGCGTACCAGGCGGAGTTGAGGAGCACCGCCGCGGGGAGCACGCCGTTCACGAGGATGTCCGAGGTGAGGCGCGCGGCCGCCGGGTTGCGCCACAGGAGCCGCGCGCGTGCCGCGTCGTCGATCCGGTCCGAGCCGCAGAACTCGCAGTGGCCGGGGGCGAAGTGGGGCGAGGCGAGCGCGAGGGCGAGCACGGTGGCGGCGCCGGTCGCCCGAGCGTGCCATTTCGTGTCGACGCGGAGGAGCCCGATCTCCGCCCGCGCGAGCGGCGCCGCGAGCAGCAGCCCGAACAGGGCGCAACGAAGGAGTGCGACCCAGCAACCGGGTGTCAACAGCACCGGGGGATTGTCCACGGGCGCGTACACCCGAACAAGCCACGAATGTATTCCTCGCTTGTGCCGGATCAAGTCGCGCGCACCCTGCGCGCATGCACCAGAGTCCAAGGAACTCAGGCCCGCGGGGGCTGCCGACGTGCGCCGGAGCAGGCTCGCCGTGTTCACGCGGGCTCGAGGGCGGTCGCGGCCTCGAGCGCCACGCCCTGTTATCCTTCACCACGGTGAAGCCGTACCTCATCGTCAACCCACGCAGCGCGGCGGGGCGGACGGGCCGCCACTTCGACCGGATCGCCCGGGCGGTGCGGTCCGCGGTAGGTGAGTTCGAGTGCGCCTTCACGAAGGAGCCCGGGGACGGCGTCCGGCTCGCCCGGGACGCGGTCCGCTCCGGCGGGGCGCTCGTCGTCGCCGTGGGCGGGGACGGCACCGCGAGCGAGGTGATCGACGGCCTCGCCGCCGCCCACCCGCGTGATCCCGATCCGCTCTTCGGCTTCATCCCGCGAGGCACCGGCGGGGACCTCCGCCGGACGCTCGGGATCCCGGAGGACCTCGAGGGCGCGGTCCGCTCGCTCGCGGGTCGGCGGGAGCTCGTCTGCGACCTCGGGCGGATCGAGTTCTCCGCGCACGACGGGACCGCCCAGGTACGCCACTTCGCGAACGTCGCGGGGTTCGGGCTCGCGGGCGTTGTCGCGGGCGAGGTGAACCGCGGCCTGAAGCTCGGGGACGGGCGGCTCTCCTTCATGGTCGCCTCCGCGAAGGCGCTCCTCGCTTGGTCCGATCGGCCGGTCCGTTGGCGCGTCGACGGCGGCCCCTGGAGCGAGGCGCGGATCACCTCCTTCTCGGTCTGCAACGGCCGCTTCTTCGGCGGCGGGATGCAGGTCGCTCCCGACGCGCGGGTGGACGACGGGCTCTTCGACGTCGTCATCTGGTCGGGGATCGGCCTCCTCGACTTCATCACGAAGAAGCGAATGCTCTACGACGGGACGCACGTGACCCTCCCGAACACGCGCGTCCTGCGTGCCCGGACGGTGGAGGCGGAGGCCGCGCCCGGCGCGAGCCTCCTGCTCGACGTGGACGGCGAGCAGCCCGGGACGCTCCCCGCGCGGTTCACGATCCTCCCGGGGGCGCTGCGCGTCCGGGTCGGCGAGGGTGCTTAGCATGACGCGCATGAGAACCGCCCTGCCTGCCCTCCTGCTCTGCGCGGCGACGGCCGCGGCGGCCGCCCCTGCGGGGAAGCCAGTGACGAGGTCATCCGTGCCCGCCGTCCGCGCCGGCGACCCCAGTCCGGATCGCCCGGTCGTGCGCCTCGTCACCGCCGACGACGCCTCGCGCCTGTGCCACGCGCTCGAGCCGTCCGAGCGGCTGCGGACGCGAGGCGACGCGGTCGAGCGCGGAGAGGCGGAGACGGCACACGACGCGGCGCGCGAGGCCGCGATCGTCACCCGGTACGAGGTCGTCGTCTCGGCGGCGGGGCTCGCGTTCGCGCCTTACGACGGGCCGGAGCGCCGGCTCGCCCTCGCGGAGCCCGTTCAGGTCCCCTTCGCGGAGGGGACCGCGCGGCTGTGGCCGACCGAGGAGCGCGGGCTCCCGGTCGAGCTCGACGCCGCCGGCGCGCGGCGGGTGCTCGAGGCGCAGCGGGTTGGCGCGCTCGCGCTCGCGCTCGTGTTCGACCTGCCGGACGACGCCGCCTGCGGGACAGGCGCGCGCGGCAAGAAGCTCACGCTCGGCGTGGAGCCCGTCTCGTGGCGCTGGGTCGAGGGGGACAAGGTCCTCGCCCGGGGTGGCGCCGGGGTGGACCGGCCGGTCCTCTCCGTCGCGCAGGGGGCGAAGCCGCACGTGGACGTGGGCGAGCCGATCTCCGGGCCCGCCGACGCGAAGAAGGCGGTGCTCGCGCGGGCGGCAGACCTCGAGGCCTGCTACGCGGAGGCGCTGAAGCGCGATCCCGGCATCGACGGCGTCCTCGTCGCGGACCTCGGCGGGCAGCGTCCGGCCATCTCGGCCGACTCGGTGGGCGATGCCGACCTCGCGGCGTGCGTCGCGAAGGCGCTCGTGCCCCTCGCGCCCGCGCAGGGCGGGAAGGTGGCGGTACCGATCCGGTTCGAGCTCGACCCGCCCGGCACCGTGCGGGCCAAGCCGATCCCCTGAGCGCCTCGCCCGCCCCGAGCGGGCTTACACCGCGAGCGCTTCCGCCTGGGCTGGGCAGCCCGCGCGCGGGCGCGCCGACCCCTCAGGAGCCGCAGCGCCAGTACGCGGTGGCGACGAGCGTCCGCCGCTCCTTGGGCTCGCCGCGCTTCTTGAGGTCCGCGATCGCCCGGTCCTTCTCGCCGTAACGCTGCGCCTCGGTGGCGCGCAGGTCGTCGAGCTTGCGGCGGCACTCGCGCTCCGCGCGCTCGAGCATGGCGCGCCGGTCGCGCAAGGGCAGGGCGCCCGCGTCGTGCAACGCGCCGCGGGCCTTCCCCCAGGCGGTGCGCGCGTCCTCGACCGCCTTGCGCGGCGCGGCGAGCGCGTCCTCGACCGAGCGGTCCCACCGCTCGCGCGAGGCGTCGAACGCGGCATGGCTCCGCTCCTGGATCGACGCGAGGAGCCTCGCGTGCAGCGCCTGGAGCGCCTCCTCCTGCGCCGTGCCGATGGAGACCGTCGCGCCGCGGGGGCCCGCCCGGACCTCTTCGGCCGGGAGCGCCGCGAACGCGTCGGCGTCCTCCTGCGGGAGCGCGTGGAACCGCTCGCCGTCGAACCAGAGGATGAGGTGGACGACGCGCTCCTCCGAGACGAGCGCGTCGAACGAGAACTTGTAGGCGAACCACCAGCCCTCGCGTCCGGCCAGCGCGCCGAGCGACGCGGGCAGCTCGCGGGCCGGCACCTCGAGGAACGCGACGGCGTCCTGCGGCCGCGCGCGCACCTTCTCCGCGGCGGCGCGGACGAGCTTCGCGCGCTTGGTGCGGCCGCGGGCGGGGGCGTCGGCGGGATCGCGCCGCGCGTCCGCCGCCTCGGTCGGCGGCCCGTCCTCGAAGACCGCCTCGACGAGCGCGTCCTCCTCCGCCTCGCGGCGCGCCACCGCCTCCTTCGCGGTCTGCTCGGCGAACCGGAGCTTCGAGCGCACCTCGCCGTCGAACCGCTCGAAGAGCAGGGTGCGCGCCGCCGTGAGCCGCGCCGTGATGCGTCCGTCGAGCTCCGCGCGGAGCTTCGCGAAGGCCTGGTCGATCTCCTCGCCCGACCGGCACGACTGGTAGATCTCGAGGACCCGCCGCTCGAAGTCGATGCCGCTCCCGAGCGCGCCCAGGATCTCGTCCGAGGACCCGAAGACCCCGTCGAAGAGCGCGAGCTTCTGCGCGAGCAGCTCGTACAGCCGGGCGTCCGCGGCGTTCTGGCGGTTCAGGAAGTTGAGGACGAGGACGTCGCGCTGCTGGCCGTAGCGGTGGCAGCGGCCGATCCGCTGCTCGACGCGCTGCGGGTTCCAGGGCAGGTCGTAGTTCACGACGAGGTTGCAGAACTGGAGGTTCAGCCCCTCCGCGCCCGCCTCCGTCATGAGCAGGATCTGCGTGCGGTTCCGGAACTCGTCCACGAGCGCCTGCCGCTTGTCCGTGCCGGAGACGTCGCCGGAGAGGCAGGTGACGCTGTAGCCCTTCGCGGCGAGGAGCCGCGCGAGATAGTCCTGCGTGCGGCGGAACTCGGTGAAGACGACCGCCTTCTCGGGCCAGGCGCACGCCTTCGCGACCGTGAAGGTGCGGTCGAGGCCGCGGACGAGGGCGTCGCCCTTCGCGTTCCCCTGGATGGTCCGGGCGAGCTTCGCGCACGCGCGCAGCTCCGAGAGCTCCGAGCCCATGGCGCGGGCGGCCGCGGGAGCGCGCGGACGCGCGGGGCCGCCGTCGTCGAACAGCTCCTCCGCCTCGTCCGCGAACCCCTCGATCTCGAGGAGCAGGTCGGCCTGCGCGGTGCACTCGACGCCGGCGAGCTTCTCCTCGAGCGAGTCGGCGAGCCGGTCGAGCGTCGCGGCGAGCGCGAACGAGGAGGAGGCGAGGATCTTGCGGTAGACGAGGACGAACAGCGCGCGCCGCGCCTGCGGGATCGCGTAGGTGTCGTCGCGCCGGAGGTAGTCCGAGACGCGGTCGTACAGCTCCTGCTCCTGGGCGGTCGGCGCGAAGTCCTCGACGATCGAGCGGCGCGCCGTGAACTTCACGTACTCCTTCACCTGCCGCCGGAGCGTCCGGACGACCACCGGCGCGAGCCGCGCCTTGAGGTCCGCCGCCTTGTCCTCGCCGAGCTCGCCCGCGGCGTACTGGAGCCGGAAGGACTCCTCGTTCCCGAGCAGCGTGTCGTCGATGAACGCGGCGAGGCCGAGCAGCTCCATGAGATCGTTCTGGAGCGGGGTCGCGGTGAGGAGCAGCTTCGGGCAGCGGCGGAGCGCCTTGCGCAGCGCCTGCCCCGTCCGATGGTCGCGGCGGTAGGCGTTCCGGAGCCGGTGTGCCTCGTCGATGACGGCGACGTCCCAGGGCACCCGCTCCACCTCGGCGGCGCGCATCGCGGCGAACGGGTGCGAGCAGATGACGATGCCGCCCGTGTCGAATGGGTTCGTGCGGAGCCCGTTCCGCTCGGCGGCGCGCACGCTGTCGCCGTCCACGACGTCGGAGTCGAGGCCGAACTTGCTCGAGAGCTCGTCGCGCCACTGCGCGCGGAGCGACGCGGGCACGAGGATGACCGCGCGGGCCTTCCCCTCGGCGGCGAGCTGGGCGAGGACGAGCCCGGCCTCGACGGTCTTGCCGAGCCCGACCTCGTCGGCGAGGACCGCGCCGCCCGTCGGCAGCGCCGCGAGCGCGAAGGCCGCGGCCTCGATCTGGTGCGGGTTGAGGTCGACGGCGGAGTGCGCGAGGGCGGGCACGAGCCGCGAGGTGCCACCGCCGCCGCGGGCGGTGAGCGTCTCCGCCGCGACCCGCTGGTGGAACCCGCTGAGCCGCGGACGAACGGCCCGCGTGCGTGAAACGACCTGCGACACCCCGCCCATCCCCACGCCTCCCCGCGTCGCCGGTGCGCCCCGCGCACCCACCCGCCGGGCCACCGAAAGCGCCCGGCATCCTTCGATACCGCAGGAGACTCTACCAGCATCTCGATCCCAGGTGCACGTCCGGGGTAATTTCGGGTACCGGGCCCGTTTCTCGGGTCGCGGTGATGCCGTGGTGCGGCGATGGAGGCGACGTGAAGTTCACTTGCGAGCGTTGCGGAAAGCGCTTCGCGAGCGTGGATGAGCCGACGGCGGGGCGGGTCTACAGGATCCGCTGCCGCTGCGGGAACGTCATTCACATCACGTCGCCGCACGCCGGTGCCGACGCGGGTGGGACCGCGGGCCAGGCGCCGCACGATCGTCCGCGCATCACCGGCGCGACGCCGACCGCCGCGGCGATGCCGCCCATTCCGGCGGGCCAGCGGAGCGTGATCCCGGCGGGTGACGCGACCTCGCGGGTCGCGCTGACGCCAGCGCCCGCGGCACGGATCCCCGACCCGGCGGTGCCGCGCCGGACCGAGCCCGCCGTCCGGACGTCGAAGGGCACGCAGCGCGCCGCGGTCTCCCGTCCACCGACGGGGACGCAGCCGGCCGCCGCGCGCTCGGTGACCGGAGCGCACCCGCTCGCGACGCCTGTCTCCGCGCTCGACCCCTTCGCCGCGGCGCAGGAACTCGAGGCTGCGCTCGAACCGCGCGAGCCGACGCCTCCCAGGACCCGGGCGCCCGGCGCGACCTCCACCTCGTTCCGGATCCCGGCGCAGCCCGCGAAGCCGGCGACGCCTTCCCGCGGCGCGTCCGCGCTGCCGGCGACCTTCGGGACGACCTCGGAGATGCCGCGGCCGTCGCGCGCCGTGCCCGCCGCCGCGCCCGCCGCCGCGCCGCTGCGCGCCGAGGCCGTCCCCGCCCGGCCGCGGACGCCGACCCGCACGTCGACCCCGGCGGCGCCGTTCGATCCGTTCGCGGCGGCCGCCGCCCACGCGGCGCGCGCGAACCCGTTCGACACCACCGCGCCCGTCGTCTCGCGCTCCGCCACCTCCGTGCCTGGCGCGGAGCACGAGTCCGACGACGAGCCGATCGAGCTGTCCGTCTCCGAGCAGTACGCCCTTCCGCGCCCGAAGACGCGGGGGAACGGCGTCGTGATGGCGGTCGTCTCCGCGGTCGTGGGCCTCGCCGTCGTGGGCGTCGCGGGCGCGTACGTCTGGAAGCTGAAGGCCACGCCCGAGCACGGCGTCGTCTCCGCCGCGCCGGCGCGCCCCGCGGCGGCACCGCACGCGAACGTCCCCGCGCCCCCCGTTCCCCCCATGCCACCGGCCGCCGAGCCCATCGCCGCTGCCCCGGTGCCCGCCCCGGTGCCGGTCATTCCGATCCCGGCGCCCGCTCCGGCCGTGCCGGCTCCGGTCGCCGCCGCTCCGACGCCGCCCCCCGCTGCGGTCGCGCCGCCCGCGCCCGCTCCTCCGGTCGCGCCGCCGCCGCCCGCGGTCGCCGTCGCTCCCGCTCCGCCTCCCGAGCCTCCGAAGGCCGCGCCGCCCGCGCCTGAGCGGAAGGTCGCCGCCGCTGCGTCGCAGAAGGCCGGAAAGCACTCGAAGCCGGAGCGCGCGGCGCCGCGCGAGCCCGAGCGAAAGGTCGCCGCTGCCGCGCCAGCGCGCGAGCCCGCGCAGCGCGCCCGCCGTCGTCGAGCGCGCGCCCGAGGCGCCGAAGGCCGCACCGCCGCCGCCCGCCCCGGCGAAGGCGGCGCCGCCGCCGCCCGCGCCTCCTCCCCCCGTCGTCGCCGCGCCGACGCCGGCACGGCCCGCCGCGAAGCCGGCGCAGGGGCTCGACCCCGGCCTCGTGCAGTCGATCATCGCGCGCAGCCGGCCGGGGTTCGACGCGTGCGTCGAGAAGGCGCTCGCGGACCCGGTCACCGCCTCGTACGCGGGGCGCAAGGCGGCGCTCCTCCTCCTCGTCGCGCCGAACGGGAAGGCGGAGGCCGCGCTCGAGGACGGTGAGCTCGACGCCTCGCCGTTCGGCGCGTGCCTGCGCCGCGTCGCCGCGAAGATGGGCTTCCCCGCGTTCCAGGGCGATGACTTCGGCGCCCGGATCGTGCTCGTGCTCGGGCGCGCGAACTAGCAGGCTGTTGAATAGCCAACTCGCAGCGTGGTCTACCTGAACCTCCCTCGCCCCCGCGAAGCGGGGAGGGGCGGGGTGAGGGGGCACTCTCGCTTCAGCATCTCTCCCTCGCCCC
>Ga0137368_10005653_pt1 | contig 13191 bp, 11 predicted proteins | sample SagtaG_13_FD_104917 | JGI IMG/M metagenome (GOLD analysis project Ga0137368, IMG submission 104917) | Vadose zone soil microbial communities from Sagehorn Ranch, Mendocino, California, USA - Sage1_L_100_16 metaG | ecosystem: Environmental > Terrestrial > Soil > Vadose zone | place: USA...
CACTTGTCCTCCACATCCAGCCGACATCAGCCGCTGTGCACGGCTAAGCGTCATGTATCCACTATAAAGCCCATCCACTAGTTGAATTTCAGCCTTTCCGGTATGAATGCCCATCCGCACCTTGATGTGTGCACTTTCCCATTGTTCAGTGGACAGATCAAGTTGAGACTTTACCGCGTCACGGATTGCATCTCCAGCGGTATGGAATGCCGCACAAAAAGCATCACCGATCACTTGGAAAACATAACCGTTGTTAGACTCAATAGCTTCCCGCAATATCTGGTTATGCCTTGCATGTGCCACCAGCATTTCTTGTGGATGCTGTTCCCAAAGTTTTGTGCTGTCCTCGATGTCCGTGAACAGAAAAGTGACTGTGCCTGAAGGAAAGTTAGAACTCATGACTACTCCTCTCGAAGCAATGTTGATTACACCATAATTAAAGGCACTCGCACGCAAACACGCGTGCCACTACCCATTACAGACTCAATGTCGCAAGTGCCACCTAGTTCTTCCGCACGTTCGCGCATGGAGCGCGTACCCACACCTGCTCGACGTGTACTCGGCAAGCTAATCCCATCATCTTGAATTTCGACTTGAAGGGTATAGTTGGAATCCTTTTGATCGAGTGAAAATCGAATCACACAACGATGTGCTTGCGCATGACGAATCACATTTGTGAGCGCCTCCAACACAATTCGATACGCTGCCACTTCGATCGCGGCGGATAAAGGAGGTAAGCCTTCCTGTGGTTCGGTAATCTCAATTTGCAGAGTCGATTTTCCATCCATCCCAGCCACATAATCGCGGATGGCTGCGACTAATCCCAATTCATCGAGCGCCGGTGGACGCAAGCCATATACCAAGCGACGAACTTCTTCCACAGTAGACTGATTCTGTGTCATAACCTGATCTAACAATGGTATGGCAGAAGCCGGATCCTTCTCCAAGAGTTGTTTGACGGCAGCAAGTTTGAGTCCCTGGCTAGCAAGGTTAGGACCCAGACCATCATGCAGATCGCGCCGCAGGCGACGACGTTCTTCTTCGCGCGCAGTGACCAATCGTTGGCGTGAACGCTGTAGATCGGCTGTCAGACTCACAGCATGGACGGCCATGCCTGCCTGATGAGCAATGTTTTTGAGAATATGGTGATCTGCCGGGCTAAAAGCCTCGCCGGGCGAGCGGGGTGCGACAACCAGTTGACCAATCGTTTCTCCCTGATGAGTTAATGGTAAACGGGTGAGTTCTCCAGCCGGTTGACCATAAGCCGCAGCAACCTCGCCCTCATGATCGGCTGCCCATATGATTGCAGCATACGGTAACTTAAGTGTCTGTGCAATTGTTTCCGTCAACGCTGGCAGGACGGCATCAGGGGCGATGGTTGCTTCCAGACGCTGGCCCAAGCGCGAAAGTACGGTAACAGGATCATCGCGCTCACCATACATGAGCCGGTTAACCCCGCGTTGAAGACGATCGCGCAAAGGTTGTACCAACACAGCAACCAATCCGGTCGCCAGGATCGAGATCAATAGATTCCCGTTTCCTTGAATGGCAGTTCCCAATCCACCAACGATAATTACATAGATGCCAATCACAATGAACGTCAAGCTACCATAGACCAGTGTCCGGTTAATGAGGATGTCAATATCCCACAGGCGATAGCGTAGAATCGCGATCGCTATGGTCAGTATGGCAAAAATGCTTGAGACCGTACGAAGGGCAGAGTTTATAAGATCATACAGCATGCTGGAGGTGTTCAGAGAATCAAGGGATGGGAATAAAAATATTCCAATATCCCCGGCAAAGTTGCCGAACACAGCGACGGCCAGGCCAAAGATAATCCAGCGGGTCTGCTCACGCTGAATCGGGGTTGAAACATATTGATAACGGTAGACCTGGGCAAAAACACCGCTGGCATAAAATGATAGGGTGACTAAAAGGGGCGCCAGGGGAAACGGGCCACCGATTGAACCAGGTGCTTGATGAAAAAGAGTACGAAAAATTACCCAGGGAACAGAGAGGGCTGCAATCATCCACATCCAGCGGGGAACGAAGCGACCGTTGGGAAATAGCAGAAACATCACGATGAAAATGCAAAGATCAGTAATGGTTGCTATGAAATCGACGATCAAAAGGCTTGTCGGGCGTAGTGCAAACGGAAGACCACTGGGCCATACAGACCAGCTTGAGATCGGGCTTGTTCCAAATGCTAATAGCGTCAGCGCAACCAGGAGCGCCATCCAGTTTTCTGATCTGCGCCAAACGATGATTAGACTCAGGAGCAGGGCAGCCAGGAACAGGGCAATGTTCAGAGCTAGACGGTAGGCTGCGTAGAACTCACGCGAGATTCCCAGTTTGGCTGCGGCGCTTGGCTCAGCGAACGCAAAGGAGATTGTCAGATTGACTGTCTTTTCAGGGTCTGTTTCTTTAAGTGCATCCCCATCTATCTTTTTGATGAGCATGGCGGGAATATTGGCATGAGAATATCCCACCATATTGCCCAATGGACCCGCGTCGCTTCGGGCGACGATAACAGCCATGGCGCCAGCCTTTTCAGCATTTTGAACTTTTTCAAGGAAGGTACATCCCCCGCGATCAACCAGCACAATTTTGTTTATGACATCTGCTCCATAGGGCAAATCCAGGATACATCCCCGGCCTGCATAGACCAAATCAGCTGTGAGAGGTCCGGCTTGCTGCATGGACGGTGTAAAGTCTGCTTCTATTCCTCGAATGTCGCCGGACACACCAATCAACTTATTGAAGTGGATGTTCACCCATCTCCGTGGAATGACGATGGTCTTCGTAAAATGGACATGGTAGCGGATCGGGAGGATGGCAATAAATACTCCCAACATTAAGACAGCTAGAATAAGCCAGGATGCACGAGCGACAAGGAGTATCCGCCCATGCAAGCGACTGTGAGGGTCAACCTGTGAATTCGACCTTGTATTTGTCTCAGCCATTAAAGGTTCAGTAGCCATGGATCTCCAGCTTGAAGCATCTGGTTCAAGATGCACTCTGTACGAATGGGGTGATCAGCGGAAACCGCGCTCGAACGCAGGTTCCTCGATTCGTCGAGGCATCAATTGTGAATGTGCCGCCCACCTCTTCGGCCCGTTCACGCATCGAGCGTGTGCCGACACCGGCGCGCAACGTATGTGGCAAGCCAATCCCATCATCCTGGATTTCGACTTGAAAGACATTGTTTGATCCATTCGGGAGCAGTGAGAACCGGATCGCACAATAATGGGCCTGGGAATGGCGAATCACATTGGTGAGCGCTTCCAATACAATTCGATATGCGGCGACCTCGACCGCTGCCGATAAGGGAGGTGAGCCTCCCGTCGGTTCGGTGATCTCAATCTGCAAAGTAGATTTTCCATCCATCCCAGCAACGTAATCGCGAATCGCTGGAACTAATCCTAATTCATCTAATGCTGGTGGTCGCAGCCCATACACCAAGCGGCGAACTTCATCCACCGTGGACTGATTCTGTGCCATCACCTGTTCAAGTAATGGCACAGCAGAAGCCGGATCATTTTCCAAGAGTCGCTTGACTGCTGCGAGTTTAAGTCCCTGACTGGCGAGGTTAGGACCCAGCCCATCATGCAGGTCACGTCGGAGGCGGCGACGTTCCTCTTCACGCGCTGTGACCAGGTTTTGGCGCGAACGCTGCAAATCCGCCGTTAGACTCACGGCATGGACAGCCATGCCGGCTTGATGCGCGACATTTTCCAAAAGATGACCATCCATCGGGCTCAGTGCTTCCCCTCGTGCACGCGGCGCGACCAGAAGTTGGCCGATCGTTTCAGATTGGTAAATCAGAGGCAAGCGAATGACATCAGACTGAGGCTGGCCGTAGGCAACGATTGGCGGAGATGCAAGGTGGCTATCTGTCGTTGTTTCGATGGCAACGTAGGGTAACTTTAGGGTTTGTGCGACGGTTTCCACCAATGAAGGGAGCACCGCGTCCGGCGCAAGAGTGCCTTCCAAATGCTGACCCAATTGGGAAAGCACAGTGACTGGATCATCGCGCTCGCCATACATCATCCTATTGACGCCGCGTTGCAGCCAGTCGCGTAATGGTTGAACGAGCACTGCAACGAGGCCAGTTGCCAAAACGGATATGAGTAAATTACTACGTCCCTGAATCGTTGTTCCCAAAACCCCGACTACGATCACATAAATTCCAATGACGCTGACAGTGAGTGCAATGTACACCAGCGTGCGGTTGATAATAATGTCAATGTCCCACAATCGATAGCGGAGAATTGCAATTGCAATCGTCAGCGGAAGAAAAAGCATGAAGAGTTGGATTAGAGGGTAGCCGATCAAATCAAAGAGCATCGTTGGGAAACCGGATGGTAACTTTGCACCAGGGAATGCAGTGTTGTAAGCAAGACCAAGCAAACCCAGCGTTGCGGCGATCATGCCAAACACCACCCATTTGGTCTGTTGACATTGCGTTGCATTGGAGTGATATCGATAGCGGTAAACCTGAACAATAAGGCCGATGCTCAACCAAATGACAATAATCCCGAACCCTTTTTGAAAAGGCATTTTCCAAGGATACAGACGAGGATCCAGCCATTGTGCCACGATCCACAAAACTCCGAGGACTGGCACGATTTGCGTCCAGCGAGACGCAAATCGTCCATCGGGAAAGAGACAGAAAAACACAACCAGGTTAAAGAGGATGAGAGCAAACCACAGATCCAGGGCAGGTCGCCACACTGGATCGTTTACATAAACCAGAATGGAGTTCTCAGAGACCCCTAATAGCAGCAGAATAAAGCTAAGCGAAGCCAAGAGTGCCAGCCAATCATTTGACTTGCGAAGGAAAATCACACCCGCGATTCCAAGACAGATCAATGCAAAAATAACTTCCATCACGGTCGCATACTTCGCGAGGAAATTTGGGGAAAGTCCGAGCTGTGCCAGGGCAACCGGATCTTCTCCACCAAAAAGAAGTTTATATTTGCGCGCAGGATGATTTCCAGTTCGTGCGGTCAATGTAATTGGAGTTCCGGCAGGTCCGTCCGGAATCAATTCTTTCACTAATTCCTCTGGTGCTGCATGTTTTGGTTGGATTGGCTTGTCATTCACGGCAACGAGAACATCACCGTCTAGGATGCCTGCTTGACTGGCAGGATAATGCAGCCACGGAAAGATCCGGATTTCATTAGATGGATTCGAGATCAGCGAAACCCCAATCTTAGACTGGTATTGCTCGCGCAGGTCGTCGGCGTGAAGAGGGATTCCTTTTACAAAGAGTCCCACGGCAATGACGACAATCACCAGCCATACTAGGCGCCCCAGCAGCAGCCAGCCGCCGCGCAATTTCGTGGAGTTTGGCGATGTAGTAGGGATAGGAAATGATTGGATATTCATTGCTTAGTCCTATTTCTGAGCACAATCCAGTTGGGTAAGAAGCCAATCGCGCGCGGTGAGTATGACGGGGTCACGATCGGACCCGAAAAGAGTCCAATCTGTAGACACGACCTCATCGGGCGTTATCGGACTGTCATATGTATGCCCGGTCCGGTCCATCGCGTAAGCTCCGCTTACGCCGAGAAACGATCCATCACTCAAGCCGGTATGAAAGACCAGAAATGGTGAACCATTGGTCGGCTCCCCGAACATACGAACGTTCGATCGACCTTTAAAAGTAACGACTGCTAATTCCCCAGCGGCCATGGTGGCGTGGCTCGTCAACAGCGCAACCGGCGGGATAGGATGATTGAGTTCATAAACCGTGCCCTCCACCAGACTCTCGTCCCGTTCGATATCAGCCCAGAACACTTTGCCACCCTTGTAGGTCCACAACTCCCGTGTCCCATCCAGATACGTAAAGCCGCCGACATCGCCCTCGCCGAGGATGGGTCCGATTGCGGCAATGTAGGACCAGATATCTCCTGAGAAATTTCGTCGCAAATCGATGATCCAACCACATATCCCTTGTTGATCAGATTCGCGGATGACTTGTTGAGCCAGGGTTGGATACAGTTGTCCCTCTCCTGACTCGACGGGTAATTCAATGTATCCAACGCTACCTCGGTCCGTGCGTATGGTTCGCCCCGTAGGTGTCGATTGGTGAGAGGAGGACTTCACTTTTGTAAGCACCACTTGGATGGGTTGATCCTGACCCACTCTGCGGACCGTGATTTGAAGGTTGATAGCTTTATCATACAGATCGAGGAACGGCGTACCTTGCCATTGCTTTGGCGGTGCATTGTTGATCGATACAATCACATCGCCTACTTGGAGGCCCGCCTTCTCAGCTGGTCCGCCAAGGTCGATGCCTACAATGACCGCATCTGGATAGAAAGCGTTGAATCCAACAAAGTCAGGTACATTTTTACTACCCTCGAGTGGGGCAAAAAAAGTGGCAGCATCACCTAATTGCTTCATGACAAACAAAATCGCAGGATAAGTATCAGACGTTGTCTTAGGATTTGCTGCCAGCGTGAGAGCCTGCGCTCGGACTACTGTCCAATGCACCGTCTTGATCTTGACCGAGTGCATTTCGATCCAATCGAGCGCGTTCGATAAATATTCATCCGGTGGTTGTGGCGGCTGAGTTGGGATCTGTTTTCCCGCACAAGCAGTCAGAATTGCCATGATCAAAAGGCACACCAGTACAACCGAGATCATCGATCGCGTGTTCATCATGCGCATTCCTTAGGCAAGGAAGGGAAATGTGGCGTCCGATGAAGCCATCCCCAATTCAACAGAATAAGGAAGATCAAAGCCATCATAACGCCTTGTCGATTGACGAACGGAATCGTGAATACGATTGATGATTCCGACCTAGCAGGTTGTACAAGCGAAGCCTGTTTCTGCGTCGATACAGGCGGTGTCGGTACAGCGATTGCCCTCGGCGCTGCAGCTGCAGTTAATAATGAGGGGGAAGATGTCGCAGATGCGTTTGATGCTTTGCTCACTAGTGGTGATGGCGGCACCGGGACCGGTATGGGTCTGATATCTAATTTTTCTGGCTCTATCGGATTGCCTTCTCTTTGTGAAATTGCTTTTGCCAACAGGGGGATTGTAAGTAAAATGACCACTAAAGCCAGTGCCAAAGATAATAAAGCGATGCGTATCCAATGGATTAGGTGGGTTGTTTTCATAGGAACACTCCTTATGAACCGTTAAAACTTCTATGCTCATCTTATGCAAAAAGTTACGAACTGTCATGAGAGTGGTTCCCTATTTGTGGTCTGATTTGATGGAGAGCTGAGGTTCCTATGTATATAGGAGAATGTCCTAGGAAGGTCGGGTTTCATGCCTGCTCGACTCTTGCTTTCAGCAACTGCAGCGCCTTGTTCATTTCTGAACTGATGAATGGCATGAGCATCGGCATCACAATCCTATGGTAAATTTTAGTAAGTAAGCTTTTTTCCTCAATAAATACAGACCTTTCAACCAATGTCCCATCACTTTGCGAGTGCAGTACAAACTGGTGATTTAACCTACCAGCTATATCTTTGACTCTGAATGCAAAGCGAGTCGGGGGCTGATATTCGACGACTTGAAGTTCATCAACAATAGTAAATCCTTTGAACTTGGCGGTAGAACGGTATTGGCTTCCGACGCCAATCATTCCAGGTGAGATTACCTCCATTTTCATCTCATCCGTAGTCCATTCAGGGTGACGCAATAAATCTCCCACAAATGGAAAAACCTTCTCTGGAGCTGCCTCGATAAATACATTATAGGTAATTGTCGGCATAGCATCTCCTTTATCATTATGCGTTAGCTCTCTCAACTGCTAATCAAAGGCATCTGTTTAACGTATTTGTCGTTCATCAACACATCCAGGATAAAAACAGCCACATCTGAGCGGCTGGCGCTTTTGCCCATACTCTCATTTAAATATCCCACTCGATAGGGTCCTTGCGAAGACTGATCACTGAGCATTGGCGCTCGCACGACCGTCCAATCCATTTCTCTTTGTTTTATCAAATCGATATGCTCCTTTGCATCCTGCACCATCGTTCCCATCAGGTTTTTCGCCATGAACATCATGAACCTGTTCATGAAAGTGGGTTTATCATTCGGATCCAGGATTCCAAAGGGAAGACTGGCCAAAAGGATTAGGCGTTTCACATGATTTTGTCCCATTGCGTGGAGGATGTTTCGCGTTGAGGTTCTCTGCAGTTCGGGAGAGGAACCTTTCCCAGGTCCAATGAGGTCAATCACTGCCTCAGTTCCCCTGATTGTTTCTTCGACTTTAATGGGGTCAGCAGTGTCTCCCTGAATCACCTGTAGATTCGAATGTTGCATACCAAACTTGGAAGGGTCGCGTACTAATGCCTTCACTTCATTTCCGCTTTTGAGCGCTAGTTCTGTAAACAACTTTCCAGTCCGGCCTGAGGCTCCGAAAACGGCGATCTTATTCATAATTAACTCCCTTCAGCAGAAATGCTTCCAAACCTGCGACGAAATTCTCCAACGAGCGCATCTCCACCCGCCTCGACCAGCTTACCAACAATTGGGTGAACAACAACGCTTGTCACGGCGCCGGCCAAGCCGGGCAGATTCTTAATGAACCAATTTCTCACATATTCCATCGTAGATAGATCAGGTTTCTTCTCCGTAATGGCATGTTCAAGCTCTCCCACACGCTCAAATGCAGCTTCTTTTTTGTCTGGTTGAACTTCGACTTCAATCTTCGATCGGAGACTGGTCAAGAGTTGGCGAAATTCTTCCAGCTCAGCCTTTGTCACTTCACCGGTTGTTTTCGTAGATATTTGGGTAATATTTTCTCCCGCAGCAAGCTGGCCGCTGACATCGCCGCCAACAGTCACTTGAATCCCTTGAGTAGATTTAGGCTTTTTATTCATTATTTTTCTCCAGTAACAAGGTTGAATAAGATGAAGATGTCTTTCGTATAACTTGTAATGATGAATTGATGTCAATAAATCAACGTGGCACTATTTGATATAAGGTTGGCAACTATTTGTGTCTGGATTCCAATAATGGTCCGAGTCACAAGTTGGTACACAACCTGTGGTTGAATTCCAAGAAGTTCCGCTTGGACAGGAAGGAATCGGAGCATACGCGCACAAAACGGGATACAAGGAACAATAATCGACAGATGGTTCGCCAGTTATCGTTCCTGACTGTGAAGGTTTCCTTTGGGAATTAGCAGTCTCCAATTGGCCCGTATTAGGAATGCTAACAGCTTGGACACAGCTAAGATCACCCTCTACCTGAACTGCAGACCCATTCCATACCCAGCAAGGGTAGCGAAAAGATTGAGGATGTTCCACCAGAAACCAAGTACGCTCAAAATTAACACCAAGAATGTGAACAGTTTGACCCTGGAGTAAAGTGCCGTAAGGAGGATCATATGCCTTAGATGGACCAATTCGGCAATTCGCGTTTTGAAGACCTGTGAGGACTGGTGAGCAAGCCAGAGGCGGTATTGTTGCAATAGTTGGAGTAAAAGTAGCTGTACGAGTCGGTGTGGAAGTCTGCGTAGCGGTTGTCGTAGCGGTTGATGTGGAAGTCGAAGTTGGTGTTCGCGAAGGCGTGGAAGTAAGAGTTTTTGTAATAGTGGGTATCAGTGTAGCGGTGGCAAACAAGCGGGGGACAAACGATGAGAGTGCCGTATAAGCCAGCATCGCAGCCATAAGCAGTGCAATAAACAGAGCCCCACCACCCTTGAACCAAGGGCGAGTGCCAGACTTTCCACCCTTCGATGTGCCTGAGCCGCGAAGCAACACATCCAGATTATGCTGGGTAACCCTCGCTCCGGCTTTATCTTTAATTGCCTTGCGAATGTTCAACGCATCGGTCAACAATTCATGCGCTTGATCTACCTGCCCCAGGCACATGGCCCGGCTTCCCAGTTGATGCAATGCCCAGGCTTCTACTTTGCGATCGCCCAGCGCCCTCGCCGCTTTCAGGATCAGATTCAGGAGGTCCGCCCAGGCCTGCCACCGTTTCCATAGGATCAAGCCTCGCTCGAGGGCGCGTCCCAAACGGATGACTTGGGGCCATTGCTCCTTTTCACCTGCTTTCTTCACGGTATAGATTAATGCATCAGCCGATTCTTCGATCAGTGCTTGCGCGGGCTGCCCCTCTAGCCAACTGATGAAATAATCAAGCAACGTATCTTCCCGTGAAGATACATCCCATAACGTTGCAAGGGATAAGGCTAAATCTCCAGTCAAACTGTAACGCGGACTGTGAGCCTGCGCCAGCCCCAATGCAATTAATTCTTGCAAAGTTTTTCGTACATTCGGATCTTGAGTTAAGGAAACTAAATGTTCAAGCGGTATTGAAAATCCACCGGCTGCTGCGAGGAGAGCTAGAACCTGTTCTTGACCCTCAGTCAATGTGTTCAATGATGTTTGAAGAACAGCTTTCTTGGGAACATCGCGTTGCAATTCTTCCAATATTTCGCCGATTGTCTTGGATTTTTCTAAAATAAGAGACGCGGCTTGCAGAATGCGCAGTGGATGTCCCTTAAGAAGAACACAGATTTTGCTGGCTGCAGCTTGCTGCTCTTCGTTCATCGAGTGACCTAGCTCACGTTGAAAAAGAGTCAATGCATCCTTTTCTGGTAGTCCCTGCAAAGAGATCGCTCGGCCTTCTCCCCATAAATTCCGCTCGACAGATAGCAGCACAAAAGTGCCGCTTGGCGCAGCATCCAATAACGATATGACCTCATCCCGTTGAAGATTAAGGTTATCCAAAAGGATCAAAGCCTTAACTCCTTGTAAGGCCCTGATAATCTCAGCGTCTGTCGGCTTGAATTCAGGCAGGCTCTCGTAAAACGCATCAAAAAGGGATTGGAGCAAGTCATCCCGTCCGCGACCTGGCGCGTCCAAACACACAACACCGTCGGTAAAGACCTCTACCTCTGGGAGGTAAGCGAGTTGGCGAAAAAAAGAACTTTTGCCGATCCCCTCTTCTCCGTAAACCGAAACGGGTGTGGCATTTTGTAGGGCAGTTTTTACAAAGGCAAATTCGTCATCACGGTCCAAAAGCGATGGAAAGGCACGCGGGCGCAGATTGGCAGGGGAAGGCCGCATTGAATATGCCGGTCGATCCGAGGGTGGTGCGAAATTGACGATTCCCCCATTCATGTCCCCTATTTGTAGAATGTAATTCCCAGCGGCGACTTGTCCACTGACATCACCTTTAATGGTCGCCTGGACCGTACTTACTTGGTCCATACCTTACTCCTCTTTCCGAAACACTAATAGGGAAAAGAACATCGTCAGCCCATTGGCGAGCAGATTACATAAATCTTGCCTTAGAAACAGGCTAAATCCCGACAGGATATGACTTTGTCTATACATCATTATATGACGCATGGATTTCATTTGCAACACCTTTAAGTAATCACTCTGCTTTTCTAGGGCTCTTTTATCTGCATATGGCATGGCATGCGTGCTATTCCTAATCAGTGAGCGTTCAATCGTAAAGTTCACAACCCATGTATAGGTGTCAGCTTCTGTAGAGGCGGTGCCATGCAGTGTGTGCTTGCCTGAGGTGGGGTTTACAAGCACCACATCCCAAGCCTTCACCTGCCTGAAGACTTCCCGAATAGGAGATGGGCTAGGCGCCAGGTCTGGCACAACATAGTTATATAAACCGAAAGCCTCCAAGTCCAATGGGTATCCGTCCAAGTACAATTCCCAAGTCAAAGCTGACCAATCGGATGCTTGTAAAGCCTGATCTGCTCCATCAAAAGGCTGACCAATTGCCAGCTTGGGTAATGGTGGAATGCGGCAATCCACAGAAATGATGTTATCGTTTTCCCTTGTGGGAGAGCAGAAAGCCCAGAGCGGAGGTGCCTCTGCTGTGCCCGTGGTAACAACCATGCTTTCAATTTTGTCGCCGGGCTTGAACTTGAGATCGCCAGGCGAAAGCCGTATTGCCTGATAAGCCAGTATTACAACTGCTATCAATAAGCTAAAGGTGAACAATAAGAATTTCTTCATTCTAGACTCCTCGTTCATAATGGCGGAGTTGGCACCGAGTTCGGTGGGACAGGTGGTTTGCTTGCTACAATAGACGCAAGGACAGGTTTTTCAGACGGAACAGGTTGGGTATTCGCTGTAGGAGCTATTTGAACCAAAATGGGGCTAAAGCCATTTTGTACAACCGGTATTTGATCTGCCTGATAGGCATCCCGGGTTGTTGATGACGACCTATCCAAGATTGCGACAGCAATCAAGGCCAAACTTGCAAGGATTAAGATTGCGATTAATCCAATGATCAGTGTACGTCGGAAGCGGATCACCTTCGGGTCAATGAGTGTTGGTGTGGACATGGCATACTTCTTTCTCCAATCAGGAAGGGCTGGTCTTAGGATCTACCTATGAGGTCCCAATGAGAATTCCTGCCAAGAAGACAATCACACCACCCACGATCACTTGAAAGGTGGCTGCTAGCAAGGGTGTGTCCATATAGTGATTGCGAATCCAAGCAATGAGAAGCAGTTCTACGATGACAACCGCTGCTGCGATGAGGGCCGCGGTCAAGAACACTGGGATGAGAAAGGGGAGCGTATGACCTAGCGCACCCAAGAAGGTCATCAGACCGCACACCGCACCACGCAGCCAGGGACTGCCGCGCCCACTCAGCTTTCCATCGTCAGAGAGACCTTCCGAGAAGGCCATACTGATCCCGGCACCGATGGCGGTCGCTAAGCCGACCAGGAACGCTGTATGGGTGTCGCGTGTGGCGAAGGCGGCTGCAAATAAAGGCGCCAGCGAGGAAATCGACCCATCCATTAAGCCGGCCAATCCCGGCTGGACAACGCTCAGGAGAAACGCCCGTTGATCGTGAGGGCTGGAAGCACCGACTGATTTCGAGATCACTTCATTCTGAATCATTTTGCTCTCCTTACTTCTAAAGAAACTACTTTGAATGGAAATTTTCAAAATACCAATACAGCTTGTTTTATGTTTATATTACGCAGATCGCTTTTGGCTGTCATGAGAGTTGTCTCCTATTCGTGCCCCGATTTCGTCGAAGCTCAGTTTCCTATTTGAATGGGAGAAAGTCCTAGATGAGTCTCGCAATTGTCCCTATTTAAGCAGAAATAAAGATGGATTTGGTCTACTTTAGGGATTGTAGATTCAACTCACAAGTGCAACTTTGAAGGTTGCTGAGAGGTAAGCTGGAGTAGGATAGTGCTTCTCAGACGGCCAAGTCAAAGGAGCACCA
>Ga0137368_10005655_pt1 | contig 13186 bp, 11 predicted proteins | sample SagtaG_13_FD_104917 | JGI IMG/M metagenome (GOLD analysis project Ga0137368, IMG submission 104917) | Vadose zone soil microbial communities from Sagehorn Ranch, Mendocino, California, USA - Sage1_L_100_16 metaG | ecosystem: Environmental > Terrestrial > Soil > Vadose zone | place: USA...
CGGTGCGGGCCTCGGTTGCCGTGCGGGGCTCGGGTGCCGTGCGGGCCTCGGGTGCGGTGCGGGGCTCGGGTGCCCTGCGGGGCTCGGGTGCCGTGCGGAGCTCCGGTGCGCTGGTGCGGGGCTCCGGTGCAACGGTGCGACGAACCGGGCCCGCGGACCGCACCGCACCTGTGGACCCGAGCGCACCTGTGGACCCGAGCGCACCTGACGCACCCGACGCACCTGAAAGCAATTCCGAAAGCGGCGTCAGTTTTCGCAGATACATCAGGCGCAGCAGCGCCATCTCGACGTTGTAGCGCGGCTGATCGGAAGTCCGCACATCCTGTTCCGCACGCGTCAGCACATCGAAGGCCCGCAGCAGATCCTCGCGGGAACATTGACTCACCAGCGCTTTGAATCGATCGCGCTCGCCTTCGCCTGCCACGTCGGGATCGTTCACGCGCGACACATCCACTGAAAGAATCAGCAGGTCTCGCGTCGCCCGCGCGAGCTCTCGACAGAGCAGCCTGAGATCGTATCCGCGCTCGATGGCGCGCTCGACCAGTACAAATGCGGCGCCCGCATCTTCGGCGACGACCGCTTCGAGGATATCGAGCACCAGATCGCGGCCAACCAATCCGAGCACGGTGACGACGTCGTCGATTGCGATGGTGTCGCCGGCAAACGCGCGAACCTGATCCAGCGCGCTGAGCGAATCGCGCATGCTGCCCTCGCCCGCACGCGCCAGCAGCAGCAGCGCCTCGCCAGGGATGTCGATGCGCTCCTCGGTGGCGATATAGCGAAGCCGCTCCGCCACCGTCTTGGCCGAGATTGCTCGAAACTCGTGGACCTGCGCGCGCGACAGCACCGTCTCGGGAATCTTGTGCAGCTCGGTCGTCGCCATCATGAACACGACGTGCGGAGGAGGCTCCTCAATCGATTTCAGCAGCGCGTTGAACGACGACGACGACAGCATGTGCACTTCGTCGATCAGAAACACTTTGCACCTGTTGCGCACGGGTGCAATCGCCAGGCCCTCGATGATCACTTCGCGGACGTTGTCGACGCCGGTATGCGTCGCGGCGTCGATTTCGAGCACGTCGATGTCGCGTCCCTCCGCGATTTCCGTGCACGCTTCGCAGACACCGCATGGCTCGGCCGTCGGCCCGTTCACGCAGTTGAGCGCCTTGGCAAGAATGCGCGCCGTGGTGGTTTTGCCCGAGCCGCGAGGGCCCGCAAACACGAACGCGTGCGCCAATCGTCCGGTCTTCAGTGCGTTTTCGAGGGTGCGCGTGACAGCCTGCTGGCCGAGGACATCGCCGAAACGCTGCGGCCGCCACTTGCGGGCAAGAACCAGGTAGGACATGAGGGAAAAGAAGTTTCCAGTTATCAGTTTCCAGTTCAAAGTTTAGTTCTTAAGTTGTGAAGTTGCCCGGCAAACTGACAACTCAACTTTGAACTGGGAACTGGAAACTCGGCGGCGCGAAGCGCCGCGGACCCTACCGCGACCCGGAGGGCCTGCACACATCCCTGGCGCCTCTTAGCGCTGCTGCCTTCCGGCCCTGACGCGATTCGTGGCCCATGGGGATTGCACAAGTTCCGGGCCGCGGTACGACCCGGGCGAGCAAGCGACGACAAATGGCGCCTTCTCGCGCAAGACGAACATCCAGTTTAACATGCAGGCGCGCCGAGGAGTTGGCCCGCGAGCTTTTCGTAAAGATCCACGGCGCGATGGAGCTCGCCTACTCGCACGTGCTCGTGATCTGTGTGGGCGACGTGAATCGATCCCGGACCAAGCAGCAACGGCGTTCCCCACTTCGACAAGAACGGAATATCGGTGGTGAACGCGAAGACCCCTGTCTCGAATCCTTCCTGCGTTCGGAGTCGCACCGGCGGAACTTCTACAACGTCTTCGATGAGCGCCCGCTTGCCGACCGCATGACGCAGCGTCTCTCGCGTGAGATCGTGATCGCCGACCGTGCGGAAGGTGATCTCGGCTTCTGCTCGTGGTGGGACCACATTGGGCGCGATGCCGCCCGAGATCAGTCCGACGGTGTAATGCGTTCGGCCCAGCGTGTCGTTTGCGGGCCAGCCAGCGCCCCGCAAAGAAATCAACGCATCGAGCAGCTTCTCGATAGCTGATTCACCGAGCTCCGGGTACCCTGAATGCGCGGCGTGTCCTTCTGCGACGAGACGCACACGCAACACGCCGCGCGTTGCGGCGGCGAGGCGATTGTCCGTCGGCTCGCCGTTGATGAGAAACTCGGATCGCGTTGCGATTCTGTTCGCAGCCAGCGCGCCGTCGCTGCCCCGCTCCTCTCCCGCGACAAACAGCAGACCGATGCGCGTCTCTCCGTGTGCTCGAAGACGCTCGGCGGCTGCCACTTGTGCGGCGAGAATCCCCTTGGCATCGCATGCGCCGCGCCCGTGGAGCAGGTCACCTTCCTCGCGGCTTGGAAAAAACGGCGGCACGCAGTCGAAGTGCGTCGAGAAGACCACACGCGGCTCGCCCGCCGCGGCGATCACGTTCGTGCGGCCATCGGCCAGCGGCTGCTCGAGGACGGAATAGCCGCGCGTCCGCAGATACGCGGCGAGCACCGCTGCCACTTCGGCTTCACGCCCCGTCGTGGAATCGATATCGATCAGTTGCCGGGCAAGCGCGACCAGATCTACCGGATCCACGTCTCGAGCTCCGTGCGCGTGTCCGTCCGATCGTCGCGATACTTCACGATGACAGGCGTGGAGAGAGAAAGACCCCAGTCGCGTCCGGCTCCGACCGTCACCGCGCGTCCGCCCGGCACGACGACAGCCGCTTCGGGAATGACAAGCGGTTGTCCAGGCGCGGGTTTGATGATCGTGCCTCGCGGCAGGTCGTACACGGGTGTGGATCCGGTCAGCACGGTGCCGGCAGCGATGACGGCGCGCGATTGAATCACGGCGCCCTCGTAAATACCGGTATTCCCTCCAACGAGCACGTCGTCTTCAACGATGACCGGCAGCGCGCCGACCGGTTCGATGACGCCGCCGATTTGCGCGGCGGCGCTGATGTGAACGCGCTTGCCGATTTGCGCGCACGAGCCCACCAGCGCGTGCGAGTCGACGAGCGTTCCATCGCCGATATACGCGCCGATGTTGACGAACATCGGTGGCATGCAGATGACGCCTTTGCCGACAAACACGCCGTCGCGGATCGACGATCCGCCGGGGACGATGCGGACACCCGCGCTCGCGTTGAGACGTTTCAGCGGGATGGTGTCCTTGTCGTAAAACGGCAGCCCGGCGGACATGTCAACGGTGTCGCCGAAGCGAAAACCGAGGAGGATGCCCTGCTTCACCCAGATGTTGACACGCCACCCGGTTGGAGACTGCGCGTCCGGTTCGGCGGCGCGAACCTCGCCCGCGCTCAGCGCACGGCGCAACTCGACAAATGAAGCACGCGCGGCGGCCTTGTCCGCGTCGGCGCCGGCGGCATAGAGGGATTCAATCGTCGACTGGAGATTCATGCGTGCGCGACGACGGGCAATCCCAGCTCGCGCAGCACGCCTAAAATCTTCTGCTTCGACGCATCTTTGATCGGCACCATCGGGAGGCGATACACCTCCTCGCAGAGGCCCATCGCGGACATGGCAAACTTCACGGGTCCGGGACTCGACTCGACGAAGTTCACCAGCAGCAGCGGCAGCAGTTTCTGATGCATCACGCGTGCACTGGAGAAATCGCCGCGTTCCGCCGCCTCAACCATCTGGGACATCTCCGCCGGGATTTCGTTCGACGCAACGGAGATGATGCCGCGGCCGCCCACGGCCATCAGCGGCAGCGTCAGCGCATCGTCTCCGCTGACAACGAGAAAGCGCTCCGGTACGGCGCGACAGACTTCGGCCATCTGCGTCATGTTGCCCGATGCCTCTTTCACGCCCACGATGTTGCCGATGCCGGCCAGACGAGCAGCGGTTGCCGGCTCGATATTGCAACCCGTTCGCCCCGGTACGTTGTACAGGACGATCGGCAGCGTCGTGCTTTCGGCGATGGCTTTGAAGTGTTGGTACAAACCTTCTTGGGTCGGCTTGTTGTAGTACGGCGTGACGGACAACAGTCCGGCCGCGCCGGCCTTCTGCATTTCAGCGGCGGCGTGGATCACTTCTTTTGTGTCGTATCCACCGGCTCCGGCGAGAATCGGAACCTGCCCGGCCGCGGCGTCCACGACGAGCTCGACGATGCGGCGTCGTTCCGCCAACGTCAGCGTCGGCGACTCGCCCGTCGTCCCGCACGGCACGAGGAAGTGAACGCCTCCATCGATTTGACGGCGCGCGAGTCGCTTGACTGCGGGCTCGTCCAGAGCGCCTGAGCGGGTGAAGGGAGTGATGAGCGCGGTGCCTACCCCGGTGAACTGCGTGCGCATCTCAAAACCTCTTTGGCTACAGTCTACTGTCGTTTCACAACGTGAGTTTTATACGCGTTTAGTCAAAAAATCGCGCATCGTGAACCATCCACGCTTGCCTTGGAGCCAACGCGCAGCTTCGAGCGCACCCCGAGCAAACACGGCGCGATCGCGCACACTGTGCGTGAGCGTCACGGTATCCGCTGGGCCATCGAAACCAACCGTATGGATGCCGGGAATCGATCCGGCGCGAGTCGATGCAACGTCGATGCGTCTGCGATAGCCGGCCTGCTCCATGGCGTTATGTAACTGCAGCGCGGTGCCCGATGGCGCATCTTTTTTGGTCGCATGATGCAGCTCGTGGATCCAGGCGCCGAACCCTTCATGCGGCGCAAAACGACGCGCGGCTTCTTCGACAATGAGCTGAAACACATTCAACCCGAGCGAAAAATTGGGGGCGGCCAGCACGCCGATGTTGCTCCGCTCGACAACGCGCCTCAGCTCCGGTTCGTGCGCCGTCCAGCCCGATGTGCCAATCACCACGTTGACGCCGCGCTCCGCAAGCAAAGGCAGATTCCTGGGAACCGCGTCGGCGACGGTGAAATCTATTGCGATGTCGACGTCGTTCAATTCAGCGCGAAGGGACGAGTCGGCGTCTTCGCGCGTGATGACGCGCGCGATGGACGCCTGGTATTCGGGCGCAAGCGCTTCAACGAGCTTGCCCATACGCCCGTGGCCGACGAGGAGCACGCGCATCAGGCGAGGCCGGCAGGCGCCGGTTCGGGCGCAAAGAACGTGGAATGCAGCCGCGTGAGGGCGCGCGGTAAATCCTCTTCACGAATGACGAACGTGATGTTGCGGCGTGAAGCGGCCTGGGACACCATGCGGATGGGCACCTCGCCCGCCGTCTTCAGCACTTCGCCGGCGAGCCTCGGATCGTTCTGCAAGCCCTCGCCGACGACGCACACAATGGACATGTCGTGTTCGACATCGACCTGCGCGAACTCGGATAAGGCTTCGAGAATGGCCGCAAGCCGCCGCCGATCGTCCACGGTGACCGACACACTGACCTCCGACGTCGTGATCACATCGACCGACGTCTTGCCGCGCTCGAATACCTCGAACAGCTTCCGCAGAAACCCGTGAGCCATCAGCATGCGCGTGGACGTGATGTTGACGATGCTGACGTCGCGCTTCGAGGCGATGGCAGTGAGCGGCCGGCCGGCGGCCGGGCGCTCTCCTGTGATGAGTGTTCCACGAGCGTGTGGACGATGCGAGTTGAGAATTCGTACTGGAATGTTGCGAGACACCGCCGGCTGAATCGTCGCCGGATGCAAAACCTTCGCGCCGAAATAGGCGAGCTCCGAGGCTTCGGCAAAAGACAAGTGAGGCACGACTTGCGGATCCGGCACGAGCCGCGGATCGGCCGTGAGCATCCCGTCTACGTCCGTCCAGATCTGAATCTCAGCCGCGCCGAGGCAGGCGCCGACGATTGCCGCCGAATAATCCGAACCTCCTCGACCGAGCGTGGTCGTCAAGCCGTCGCGCGTTGCACCGACAAATCCGCCAACGACAGGAATGCGGCCAGCCGCGAGCGGCGGATCGACATGCGCCATCAGCGCCGAGGTCGTCTCGGGAAAGAGCGGCGCGGCACACGTGTGCTCCTGATCCGTCACCATTGCGCGACGCGCGTCGATCCAGTTGGCGCGCAGTCCATGTGACGTGAGCGCCGAGGCAACGATGCGGCTGCTCAAGATTTCGCCGACGGCAGCAATCGCATCCATCCAGCGGGGCGAAACTTCGCGCAGGACGGAAAGCGCCTCGATGACGCGCTCGAGCTCATCGAACTCGCGGCCGATGAAGCGCAGGACCTCGTCGCGTAGCGCCGTGTCCGTGATGACCTCGGATACCACGCCGTGCCGCTCGCGCAGATCGTGAAGGTTTGTCCGCCCGCCCTCGAGGTCGCCTGCACCCGCGTTCGCGGCAATGCCGAGCAGCCGATCGGTCACTTTCGACAGCGCGGAGACCACGACGATCGGACCACGCGCGTCGCCGCCTTCCTGCTGCGCATCGGCCTGACGCTGTGCGCGAACAATGGCGATCAGCCGTTCGATGGCCGATTTATCGGCGACCGACGTGCCGCCGAATTTCATCACTACCATACGTGTTGAATCGGCGGGGCTAAAGCCCCGCCACTACGCGACGTGTTGAATCGGCGGGGCTAAAGCCCCGCCACTATGGGACGCGTAGTGGCGGGTCTTCAGACCCGCCGCCAGTTAATCGAAGAACCCTTCTGCTGCCATCAATTCTGCATTGAGAATCGCTGCGCCCGCCGCGCCTCGCACCACATTGTGCCCAAGCGCAACGAACTTTGCATGGAGCACTTTACATGGCCGCACGCGGCCGACCGTCACGGCCATGCCGTTGCCCCGGTCGGCGTCAAGACGCGGCTGCGGCCGATTGTTTTCGCGTACGACGACAATTGGCGGATTCGGCGCACTCGGAAGCCCCAGCTCCTGCGGTCGACCGCGAAATTCCACGAGCGCCGTCACAATGTCGTCAACGCTGGGTTTTGCCGCGAAGTCAGCGGAGACAGTCATCGTGTGACCGTCGACAACGGCGACACGATTGGTGTGAGCGCTCACGACGGCGCGATGGGGAGAGCGGCCGCCGTCGGATCCAAGGATCTTGAGCGTTTCGCTCTCCATCTTTTCTTCTTCGCCACTGATGAACGGCACCACGTTTCCAAGAATGTCGAGCGACGGTACACCTGGATAGCCCGCCCCGGAAACTGCTTGCATGGTCGACACGAGCACCGTGCGCAAGTCGAATCGGCGCAGCGGCGCCAGCGCCATGGCGAGGACCACCGTCGAACAGTTCGGGTTTGTGACGATGGCTCCTTGCCAGCCTTTGACGCGGCGCTGCTCGGTGACCAAATTCAAGTGATCGGGGTTGATTTCGGGAACGAGCAGCGGTACCAGCGGATCCATCCGGTAGTTTCGCGCGTTGCTGACGACAACGTGACCCGCTGCCGCAAACGCCTGTTCGATATCGCCGGCCACGGCAGCATCGAGCGCCGAGAACACCACGCGAGGACCTTGTCCAGGCGTGCACGACTCGACCGTCACGTCCGCGAGCGACTCAGGAATTGGAACTGTCAAACGCCAGGGCGCAATCGCCGCGTACGCGCGCCCCTCCGAACGCTCGCTTGCCGCAAGCCACGTCGGCCGGAACCAGGGATGATCGGCGAGTCGCGCCACAAACTGTTGACCTACGACGCCGGTGGCGCCGAGCACGCCGACTTCGATCGATCTCATGCTCTTCACGATAGCGCAATCGCGGGGCTTTCTTCACGGCAGGTTCACGTTGGTGCTTGCATGTTGTCGTCTATTGGAAAGAGTCGGCGCCACGACTGCGCAGCATCTCGTCATAACTTTATGATATAAAGCTCTTTAGAGTATGCAGGCGGTTATGATGCGACCCGTGCCGGTCTCCCTGCACGGACGCGCTGCGGAAGATCTCCGCTTCATCCGCACGGCGATGGAGCGCAGCGGTTCATTCACCGCGGTTCCGGGACTCGGCGGCGTCGCCATGGGCGTCGTCGCCGTCGCGGCCGCTGTCGTCGCCGCTCGACAGGCGACTCCGGAACGGTGGCTTGCCACCTGGCTCATTGCTGCAGCGTTCGCGTTTGCGCTGGGAATCATCGCCCTGCGTCGCAAGGCGGCCGGTGCGGGTGTCCCGCTGACGGGCGCGTCTGCCCGCCGGTTCGCGTTGAGCCTTTCGGCGCCGCTCGTTGCGGGCGCGGCGCTCACCGCGAGTCTCGCCCAATCGGGCAACTGGTCGTTGATGCCGGCCGTCTGGCTCCTGCTCTACGGCACCGGCGTGGTGACCGGCGGCGTCGTCAGCGTGCGGGTAGTGCTGGTCGTCGGTTTATGCTTCATGTTTCTTGGTGGCCTGGCACTCGTCACGCCGCCCGCGTGGGGTAATTTGTGGCTGGCCATCGGGTTCGGACTCGTGCAGATTGTCTTCGGTGCCTACATTGCGAGGAAGCATGGCGGCTAGAAAATCAGCGACCGCTGCACGCCTGACACCAGGCGGCACATCGCATCCGAGTACCGCACCGCACCTCCCCACTCGAGCGCACCCATCGCACCTGACGCAGCTGGATCGCCTCATTCACGATCGCACCCGGCTGGCGATCATGAGCGTGCTAGCGGTGAATGATTCGCTCTCGTTCAACGAGTTGAAAACGCTGACCGACACTACAGACGGCAATCTGAGCGTCCATGCGCGAAAGCTCGAGGATGCCGGATATCTGCACTGCGAGAAGTCGTTTGCAGGCCGCACGCCGCGGACAGACTACCGATTGACCGCCTCGGGCCGGCGGGCCTTGGAACGATATCTCGATCACATGGAAGCGTTGATTCGCGCCACGCGCCGCCGTTCGTAGTACGGGTAAGCGCTTTTCCTCCGGTAAACCTCGAGCCGCGTTATCTTGTCATTCAGAGATGCGCGAGCGGCTCATCCGCGTGACCGGTGTGTTCATTGTGGTCGTATACGGCGGTCTCATTGGATGGTTGTTCGCGTCCCAGCCAAAAACGATCGCCGAGGCAGTGGGTGCCGTGGCGGCGGGCGTTGGCGCGTACGCGATCGACGCTCAGGCGTTCGCGGACGGCCTTGCGTTTTTTCGACGTGATCAGTTTGTCGAAGCCCGCGCGGCGTTTGCACGCGCGGACCCCGCCACGCGTGACGCTCGCACACAGTTCTACGTCGCCTACAGCTACTATCGACAAGGCTGGCATCGCACCCATCACGACGATGAACTGTATCGGCGCGGCCTGGAAGCGGTGCAGCATGCCATCGACCTAGCGCCCGGCGGACGGCTGAGAGTCGAAGATGACAATCTGCAGATGCATTCGGCGGACGAATTGAAAGCCGAGCTCGAGGCCGGCGTGACAACCGACGCGTCGGACTTCAATCCGTTACGCGTGTTCGAGAACCGGAAATGACGGCGGTGCGTGAGGCCGTTGCGCTTCCCATGATGTTCCTGACGGTCGTCGCGACGGCGGCCATTCGTCCGGGCGCGAACGGATCGATCGTCCCTCCCTCGCTCGCGTCTTTGGTCGGCAGCGTGGCGCTCCTCGCGCTGCTCGTCCGAAGCGGAACGGTTGCACCCGCCCAACTCGTGAACCAGCGGCGTTCGATGCTCGCTAATCTGAATGGGCTCAGTGTTCTGTTGACAATGTTTTTTGCTTCCGCGCAGCTTTTGACGGCGCTCGTGCCCGAGTCCGGTGTGCCGGCGCTCGTGGCGTGGTGTGTCCTGGTGTCGCTCGTGATGCAGGCATTTGCCATCGCACCCGATCGAACGCGGCTTCTTCGAGGCTTGCTCGTGATGTTTGGCGCGGCCTTCGCCTTGAAGTTCATTGTCCTCGCTGCAATCTCGGCTCCAGCCGAAAGCCGCATCACAAGAGCGTTGCAGGTCTTGTTCGAAGGAATCACGCTCGGCGCCGTGACGCAGCGCGCCACACATCCGCTCGAAGGCTACTTCGCGTTCGGTGCAGGCGCGCTCTATCTCATCGCGATCTGGCTGCTGCCACCCGCGTCGTGGCGGATGATCCGTGTCTCACAAATCGAGCTTCCGGCCTCCAGCGTCGAGGTCACGCGCGAGAGCTAAATCGCCCCCTATGCCGCACACTATGGATCAGCAACACCGGGCCGTCTTGCAGAGCATTGCCCATCGCGCGATGCTCGAGAGGGGGTTGTTCCCGACTTTCTCGGACGCGGCGCTCGCTGAACTCGAGCGCATTCAGGCGCCGCCAGCCACCCAGGACGCGACACGCGCGGATGCCCAGGCGATTCAAGATCTGACAGGCCTGCTGTGGGCGTCGATCGACAACGATGACTCGCGCGATTTGGATCAGCTCACGGTCGCCGAAACCCTGCCTGCAGGCGCCGTCAAGATTCGGGTGGCCGTCGCCGACGTAGATGCTCTCGTGCAAGACGGCACAGCCATCGACGCACACGCGCGTCACAACACGACCTCGGTGTACACGGCGGCCCAGATCTTTCCGATGCTGCCGGAAAAACTTTCCACCGATCTCACATCACTGAACCCCGATGAAAACCGCCTCGCGGTGGTCGTCGAAATGGTCGTCGGCGCAGACGGCGCGGTGCGCAGTTCGGATATCTACCGGGCGCGTGTCCGCAATCGTGCAAAGCTCGCCTATGGCAGCGTGGCCGCCTGGTTGGACGGGAGTGCTTCGATCCCCGAGGCCCTTGCGGCCGTTCGTGGACTCGGAGAGAACATGCGGGATCAGGACCGCATCGCCCAGCGCCTGAAGAACCTCCGGCATGTCCACGGGGCGCTCAGTCTCGAAACCATTCGGGCCCGAACGGTTTTTGAAGACGGCCAACTCCGCGGCCTCGACGTCGAAAAGAAGAACCGCGCCACAGAGCTCATCGAGGATTTCATGATCGCCGCCAACGGGGTGACCGCCCGGTATCTCGCGGCGAAGAACTTTCCCTCCATTCGACGTGTCGTGCGGACGCCTAAACGATGGGATCGGATCGTCGAGCTCGCCCAGGCGCGCGGGGCGACGCTTCCGGTGAACGCGGATTCGCTGGCACTGGATGCGTTTCTCATCAAGCAGCAAGCGGCAGATCCGGCGCGCTTCCCCGATCTATCGACCGCAGTCGTCAAACTCCTGGGTGCGGGCGAATACGTGGCGGAACAACCCGGCGTGACGGCCCCAGGGCACTTCGGTCTCGCGGTCAAGGATTACACGCATTCCACCGCGCCGAATCGCCGTTACCCCGATCTGATCACGCAGCGTCTGCTAAAGGCGGCCATCGCGGGCCGACCAACGCCCTATCGCTATGACGATCTCGAAATGTTGGCCAGGCACTGCACCGAAGAGGAGGATGCGGCCAACAAGGTGGAACGTCAGGTGGGCAAGTCTGCCGCGGCATTGCTCCTCGAGTCGCGGATCGGCGATCAGTTTGACGCCCTCGTCACCGGCGCGTCCGAGAAGGGTACCTGGGCCCGACTCCTGACGATGCCCGTCGAAGGGCGAGTGGTCCGCGGCTTCGAAGACCTGGATGTGGGCGACCAGATTCGGGTTCAACTAGTGTCGGTCAACGTGGAGCGCGGCTTTATCGATCTGAGCAGCGTGAACTCAGCTAGCAGCCGGACAGGCCGCTAGACAATCCTCGGGCCTGCCGTCAACGAAAGCGTAACGCCGTTCGAGGGGAGTAGAAACCGCATCAGTCGCACAGCGCTCGGCGTCGAGGAGAACACGCCTTGTCAAGCCAGCGAATTTGATTATGCGGGCATGGGCACAGTAGCCCTCGTCGATTTCTCCGACGTCCTCGTCGGGAAGTGCAGCAATGCCCAAACACTGGTCGCAACCACGAGCACTTGTCCGAGCATCGTCACCACGAGATCCACTTTGTCAGGGAGCGGCGGCGGACCCATGATCAGAGTCCACGCCACGCCGAGCGCCATTGCCATCCAGTACCTGCTTCTGACTTCGGCGGCGAGCAGTGCCAACAACCAGAGCACAGGTGCCGTCACGTATGCAGAGGGAGCAAGCGGGCTCCGCAGGGCAGCAAGATTCAGCAACGCCAGCCAGACCACCACTAGGGCACGTCGGTTTGGTGGCTCTAGCCGCGCCCTCCACGCCAGCCACACGAGCAAGACGGTGTAGGCCCACGTGAGCGCATGGGCAGTGGCCAATCCCACACCCGTCATGCCCAAGAGCCGCAGCTTCGCGACTATTCCGTAGATCGAGAAGTCGCGCGAGACGAGGAACATGGGAACATCTGCGCGCCGGATGAACGAGAACGCCTCCCCGCTCAGGATGCGCGGTAACTGGTACGAGGTGAACGCGACAAACGGATCGCTTCCCAGGAGCAGCAGCGCCAGCAGCACGAACACGACGCCTAAGCCCAGCGTCCAACCAATCTCACGCCACCTGCGTTGGGCCGCCAAGGTAACGAGCAGTAACCCTGGAAATATTTTCGAGAGGATGGCGAACGAGAGCAACGCGCCTCCCGCGGCGAATCGACGTCGATCGAAGGCCACCATGGCTGCAAGGGCGAGCATGACAGCCATCACGTGGAACTGACCGAACTGGAAGTTCAGCATGGTCGGAATCGAGGCAAGTATCGCCGGCAGCAGTAAGGCTGCCACCAGCCCCTCCCTGCCGCCAATCCAACGCGCCAGCAGCAATCCACCGATGACGAGGCACAGCGACTGAATGACAAACCACGCCGTTCGAATGTGGCCGAATGAGTTCGTGATCGCCAGTGCCGCGCGTGGGAGCAGAAGGAAGGGCGGCGGATATTGGTATGGGTCGAGAATCCACGGGCCCAGTCCGTCAATGGGCGAGCTCATGCCGTGAGGTTCAGCGAAGAGCGGAGTCGTGAAGGCGGGATACCACTGTTCATCGTAGACATTGCGCTCACCGCGGCGACAGAGGTCCGCCGCGTGCACATATGCCGCCAGGCACTGATGATTTGCAGCAGCCGGATCTGGAACCGTCGACCCCTCGCGTCTGTGGGGTTCGACCATGAAAGCCGATAGCCGCGTCATCTGAACGAGAGCCACCAACACAAGGACGAGCCACGCAGTGGAGAGCACGGGACGTCGCTGTTGCGCCCCGCGCAGCATCATGGGCATCCTTACAGCGATCACACGCAGCGGTGCGAAGCAGATGATCGCTGTCGACATGCCCACCCACACGTTAACGTGTGCGGCGACAGGCACGACGATAGCTGCGACCATTGCCGAGATGCTGAAGGCGACCGCCCATTGTTCGCGGCTCACAG
>Ga0137368_10005657_pt1 | contig 13186 bp, 7 predicted proteins | sample SagtaG_13_FD_104917 | JGI IMG/M metagenome (GOLD analysis project Ga0137368, IMG submission 104917) | Vadose zone soil microbial communities from Sagehorn Ranch, Mendocino, California, USA - Sage1_L_100_16 metaG | ecosystem: Environmental > Terrestrial > Soil > Vadose zone | place: USA...
CAACCGCACCGCCCGCTCCCGCAACTCCAACGGATACTTCCTCGAGGCTCCCATCGCCGGAGCATCTCCTTCCCCCAGGACGACGCCTGGTTCAGGAGCCTCCAAAAAACTCAGGGTCCTTCACAGTTCTCGTATCCGTTGATCGTGGCCGGGCATGTGTTCGTGACTGGTTGGCGGTATGGGCAGCCTGGTTCGTTGACGGCGTTGGCGCTGGCGAGCGGCTCGGTTGTGTGGGGGCCGATCGACATCGGCGGTGACGGGCATTGGTCGGCGCTCACGTACGACAACGGCGCGGTCTATACGGTCGTCGGCGACGGGACGGTGAACGCTGTTGACGCGGCCACCGGCGCCGTGTTGTGGACGCGGGCTCTCGCGGCGGGCGTGCACGCGGAGCCGGCCGCGGGGAGCGGGGCGGTCTATGTCGCTACCTCGTCCAGTCTGGTGGCGTTGCGCGAGAGCGATGGGGCGCCTTTGTGGTCGCGCGCGATCGCTACGTCCTCGTCGAACACGCCCGCGGTCGTGGGCGGACAGGTCTTCGTCTCGGACGGGCCGGGGGCCGCGCTCGCGTTTGACGCGAGCGGGACGCAGCTGTGGAGGCATGTGGGCGGGACGGGCGACGCGCGCGCGGTCGCCGTGTATCAGGGGCGGGTGTTCGTGCGGGATAGCAGCGATTGGTCGAAGTCGCTGATCCTCGACGCTGCGAGCGGCGCTGCCGTCGGCACGTTTCGTTCGCAGTCGATTCCGGCGTTCAGCGGCAACCTGGCGATCGAGCTGAACAACGGCGTCCTCAGCGCTCAAGATCTGACGAGCGGCAACACGGTCTGGACGTTCACGGGCGACGTCGGGCTCACCGTCACTCCGATCGTCGTCAACGGGTACGTCTATACCGGCTCATGGGACGGCGAGCTGTACGCGCTCAACGCGGCCACGGGCGCGGTCGTCTGGATGGCGGGGACGGCGAATCTGCCCGCGGGCAGCGAGACGGGTGCGAGCGCGCCGCTGCTCGGCCTGGCGGCGGGGCAGGGCTATCTGGTCGTGCCGGTGTTCTGCCAGCGCTGCAAGAACTCCGATGGTGGCCCCTACGAGCTCGTCGCGTATACGACCGGCTCGGGGGTGCAGAGCGCGGCGGCACCCAACGATCCCTTCTCGGCATCGGTGCCGCTGGCGGCGAATCCCGGCTCGTTCGGCGGCAGCAACGTCGGCGCCACGCGCGAGACGGGGGAGCCCGACCATGCCGGCGCCGCGGTCGGGCACAGCGTCTGGTACAGCTTCACCGCTTCCCGCGACGGCTTTGTCGACCTCACAGTCCGCTCGGAGACGCTCCCGATCCTCGTCGCGGCCTACCGGGGTGGCGGACTGCAATCGCTGATCACGGAGGCAGCCGATGCGGGCCTGACGGCCGGCAGTCCGCATACGAGTCGGATTCAACTGCCTGTGAACGCCGCGACCACTTACCGCTTCGCGATCGACACGACGCGAGCGGTCACGGGCTCGCCCGCGACCGGCTCGTTCACGCTCGACCCGATCTTCCAGCCCGCCGACCCGGTGCTCAGCTGGACGGCCGCCAACGATTATTTCGCCCGCGCCTTGCTGATCCCGAACGGCGTCACCGCCGCCGACTTCTACACCCTGCACGCGAGCAAAGAATTCGGCGAGCCGAACCATGCCGGCAACCCGGGCGGCAACTCGGTCTGGTTCGAGTGGACGGCGCCCGCGAACGGCACCTTCACTTTCGCCAGCCACGCGGCGAGCTTCGACGTCTTGCTCGGGATCTACACCGGTTCAAGCGTCTCGACGCTCACGACCGTGGCCGGGGCGGCAGCGCCGGTCGGCGCGCACGACGCCGCCGTCAGCTTCAGCGCGAAAGCGGGCCATACCTACATGTTCGCGGTCGACGGCAGAGACGGAGCGAGCGGCACCGGTGAGCTCACGATCACCGCCGGCAGCAGCCCCCCGGCAAGCGCAACACCACCGGAGACCACGATCACCGCCGCGCCTCCGGCAACCACGAGCTCGAGCGGGGCCAGCTTCTCCTTCGTCTCCTCCGCGTCCGAGTCGACCTTCGCCTGCTCGCTGGACGCGGGACCGTTCACCCTTTGCAGCTCGCCCGCCGCCTACTCCGGCCTGGCGGTCGGCGTGCACAGCTTCCAGGTCAAGGCCGTCGATCCGGCCGGCACCAGCGACCCAACACCGGCGAGCTACAACTGGACGATCGAACCGCCGCCGCCGCCACCCGACACCACGATCACCTCAGCACCACCGGCTACGACGACCGCCACCGACGCAAGCTTCTCGTTCGTCTCCTCGCAGCAGGACTCGAGCTTCCTCTGCTCCCTCGACGACGTCCCGTTCACACTCTGCGCGTCCCCGGTCAGTTACTCCGGCCTGGCCGTCGGCACGCACAGCTTCCAGGTGAAGGCGGTCGGTCCGGCCGGCAACGCCGACCCGACCCCGGCGAGCTACACGTGGACGATCGAGGCGCCGCCGGAGACGACGATCACGGCCGCGCCGCCGACGACGACAACCGCGAGCGACGCGTCCTTCGCCTTCGTCTCCTCCGCGCCCAACCCGAGCTTCAAGTGCTCCCTCGACGAAGCCGCATTCACCCCCTGCAACTCGCCTGTCGGCTACTCCGGTCTCGCCGTCGGCGCGCACACCTTCCGCGTCCAAGCGATCGACGCACACGGCAACGTCGACCCGACTCCCGCCAGCTACGGCTGGACGGTCGAGGCGCCTGTTCTCCTGCCACCCGAGACCACAATCACGTCCGGACCGCCGTCTGCAACCACCGCCAGCGAAGCGAGCTTCACCTTCGTCTCCTCGGCGCCCTTCTCGACCTTCACGTGCTCGCTCGACGGGTCCGCCTTCACAGCCTGTACCTCGCCGGCGAACTACTCCGGGCTGACCGTCGGAACGCACAGCTTCCGCGTCGAAGCGATCGACGCCGTCGGCACTCCCGACCCGACGCCGGCGAGCTACAGCTGGACGATCGCGGCACCGCCAAGCACGCCCCCGCCAGAGACGACGATCACCAGCGCGCCGCCAGCCATGACGAGCGCGACCGATGCGGCTTTCTCGTTCACCTCGTCAGCGCCCAACGCGACGTTCGAATGTTCACTCGACGGAGCCGCCTTTACACCCTGCGGCTCACCCGCCGGCTACACGCAGCTCGCAGTCGGCTCGCACAGCTTCCGCGTCGAAGCGATCGACCCGACCGGAAACGCCGACCCCACGCCCGCCAGCTACACCTGGACAATCACGGCTTCCGTGAGCGGCGTCCACGGCGCGACCACGACGCTCCGCGTGCGCATCCTCGGCCAGCCGATCGTCGGACACCGTCTCCACACACTCGCCCGGCCCCGGAGCAACCACCTCAGCTACCGCTGGAAACTCTGCACCGGCAGCCGCTGCTCCTCGATCCACGATGCAACTCGACCGTCCCTACGCGTTCGCCGGGCCTGGCTCGGCGCACGCCTCCGCGTCACCGTCACCGCCCTCGTTAGTGGCGGCCGCGCAAGCGCGGTAACCGGCCGCGTCCGCACTGCCCCGTAGCTCGAGCGAGTCAGCGGTTCGCGCCTATCGTCGGTGACTGACACGGGCTTGAGTCCAGGGCCCGCGACGTTACGAGCGACATCGTCGCCGCGCCGAGCTCGTCCGAGATTTCGGCTAGCTCATTCTGGCCGAGTGTCAGCGTCCTTGACGATCAGCGATTTCACCGCTGCACGCTCGGTGTCAAGCACGTGGACGGCGCCGGCCTCACGTTCGGCTGAGCCGAGCCGTCTCCGTCAGCGCGTTAGCCACGCCGCCGCAACGCGGGCGGCAGCGCCCGCCGTTTAGCCGACGGCGACGAGGCAGAGCATGACGCTCGGGCCTACGCCGCTCCCGATGCGGAAGCTGATCCCATCCACCCGGTGCCGGCGCTCGAATCGAACGACGATTCGCCAGGGCTTGAATCAGACGAGCGCCTGCTACTACTCGCAGCACCGGCCGAGGTGCCGTCGGGTTCGCGCCCTCGAGCTTCAGGTGCACGACCCGTTGTTCGCCGCGCACGGTGAGCAGGATGGTGCGATTGGCGTCGTGCCGCGGTGCTTCACCGCGCGAGCGCCTGCGCGAGCCGTTCCAACCGGGCGCTGCGGGAGCCCTTGACGAGGACGACGTCGCGCGGGCTGAGCAGGCGTTTGAGTGCTTGTGCGGCGGTGGTCGTGTCGGGGAACCAGCGGCAGTGGGTGTGGCCGGCGGCGCCGTCGAGGTAGGCGTGGGCGCCGGGCCCGACGGCGACGAGGAGGTCGATCCCGAGCTTGGCGGCGTGCCGGCCGGCGTCGGCGTGCCAGCGGAGCGCGCCGGGGCCGAGCTCGGCCATCTCGCCGAGCACCGCGACCGCACGGCCGCCGTTGCGGCGGGCGGCGAGTGCCTCGAGTGCCGCCGCCATCGAGAGTGGGTTGGCGTTGTAGGTGTCGTTGATGAGCAGGCAGTCGTGCGCGAGTGCCTGCTCTTGTCCGCGCCAGGGCGAGAGCGCGACTGCGGCGGTGCTCTCGCCGATCCGTGCGAGCGGCAGCCCGAGCGCGGCGTAGGCGGCGAGGGCAGCGGCGAGCGTCAGCCGGTGGTGGAGGAGCCGGAGGTTGGTGATGAAGGAGACGCGCTCGCCCCGAACCGAGAACGCGGCCTGGGTCGTCGCCGCGCCCGTCTGCCAAGCGAGCGGGTGGACGTCCGCGTGCGGGTCGAGGCCGAAGCGCCACTCGTCGAGATCGCTGCGCCGGTAAGGGTCGAGCAGCTCGGCATCGGCGGGCAGGACGAGTGGCGCCCCGGTTGGCAGCGCCGCGATCAGCGCCGCCTCTTCGGCGGCCACCGCTTCGAGGCTGCCGAAGGACTGGAGGTGCTCCGGCCCGACCGCGCTGATCAACCCCAGGTTGGGTGCGGCGATCCGGCAGAGGTTAGCCAGCTCGCCGGGCGCGCCGGTGCCGAGCTCGCAGGCGCAGACGGCCGTGTCCGGCTCGAGCAGCGAGAGGGTGAGCGGGACGCCGAGCTCGTTGTTGTAGCTGGCCGGGCTGGCGACGACGGGCAGGTGCGGCGCGAGCAGCGCCCGCAGGGTGTCCTTGGTCGACGTCTTGCCGGCCGAGCCGGCGATCCCGACGACGCGCGCCTGCGAACGCTGACGCACGGCGGCGGCGATCTCGCCGAGGGCGGTGAGCGAGTCCTCGGCCTCGAGCACGGCGAACTCACCGGCGCAGACTTCCGGGTCGCGTGCGCAGAGCGCGGCGACAGCACCGCGGGCGGCCGCGTCTACGGCGAAGCGGTGTCCGTCGTGGCGCGAGCCGCGGAGACAGACGAAGAGCGCACCAGGGCCGGTGAGGCGCGAGTCGGCGACGATGCTCGTGATCTCGAGGTCGGGGTCGCCGCGTGTGAGCGTTGCGGCGTCGATCTCGCCCAGGCGGAGCGGGATCATCGGGCGACGGTCTCGATTGCGGCCTGGAGCGCCTCGGCGATCGGCTCGAGCGCGAGCCGGTGTTCAGTGCCGGCGGCGACGCGGACGAACGGGTCGCCGCAGGCGGCTCGGGCGGCGGTCAGGTAGACGCGGGTGGTGTCGAAGCCGAAGCTCGAGCCGGCGTGGAGCGCGACGCCGCGCCGCGACGCCTCGGCTACCGCCGCCGCGACCAGCGCCTGCTCCCGCTCGAGATCGCCGGCGCGCCGCCTGAGGACGATCGAGAGGCAGCCGCCGCGGAAGCCGAGCCGGGCGGTGGCTCGTGCGCACGGATGGGAGGGAAGGCCTGGATAGACGATCTCGACCGAGGCCGGCGCCCGCTCGCTAAGGCGCTCGGCGAGGAACTCCGCGTTGCGTTGCAGGCGCGCGAGCCGGCGCTCAAGCACCCACCGGTCCGGTCGAGGAAGCGCGTGCACGGCGACGTCGGCGACGTTCGTGCCCAGGTGCTCGCGGTAGCCGGAGAGCAGCTCGGCGTCGTCGGCGCGGGCGACGATCATGCCGGCGTTTGCCCGGTCGAGCCCGAGCTGGGCGTACTTGAGCAGGCTCTCGAACACGAACAGCCGCACCGACTCATCGGCGAGCGCGAACGGTTGGCAGCCGACCGACAGGCCCGTGTTGTCCACGACCAGGTAAGTGGCTGTGCCGCGGAGGCGCTCGAGCACCGGCCCGAGCTCGGGCACCGGCATCCAGGTCGTGTTCGAGAGCGAATCGAGGAAGATCGCGCCCGGGGCGAGCTCGCCGATCACGCGCAGCAGGGCGTGCGGGTCGCGCTCGTCGACGAGCCGCAGGCGGCCGGGCAGCGCCCGCTCGAGCAGGAGCCTGCTCTCGTGATACAGCCCCGCGCCGGCCAGGACCGGCCCCTGGAGCTTCCCCTCCATAAGCAGGAACCAGAGAATCGTCGTGAAGGCGGCCATCCCGCAGGTCGTGAGCAGCGCGCGTAGCCCCTGGGGGCCGTCGACCAGCTCCTGCCGGTAGAGGTGCTCGTAGGCGTCGGCGTCCAGATGTCGGTCGCGCTTGTAGTCGTTCCAGTGCGGTCGGATCCGGCCGGCCTGGCGCCCGGCTGCCGGCAGGACGGAGTGCGCGAACGAGGGCGACTGCCAGTCGGCGGCCCCAATGAGCGCCGCTCCGACCCCTTGCTCTGCCCGCAGCAGATCGGCCAGGGCCGCCCGCTCGGCGGCGAGCTCGCCGACAAGCCGCCGCGAGGGCGGCTCGCGGCGTGCGCGCTCCCGCAGCGAGCGCAAGCGCACGGCCGTCGCTTGGTAGCGCTGGCGCGAACGGGACAGCTCCTGCAGGAGCAGGTCGCGCGTCCGCCCCTGCAGCGGCGCCGCGGCGAGCTCGAACGCCGCTTCGTCCAACGTGGCGTCGGCACTGCGGCAGATGAACAAAAGCTCCTCGAAGTCGGCGCGCAGATCGGCCAGCGCCTCCGCCAGAAGCGGCCAAGAGACCGCCGCGGAAGGACGGGTGCCGGCGGCGAGCGCGCTGACGCTCACAGACCCACTACGTCCAAGCAGCCGCCCCGAGTCCCCCGCGGCGCGATCGCGCAGGGACTCCATCCGCGTCCGCCGGCGTAAGAGAGGCGTGCGAACGCTCACGGCGCCCGCCCTCCTGCTCGACCGCGATTACGAACAGTGCGGCTGGAAGAGCTGATCGAGCCGCTGAGCCCGCTTGGGCTGACGACGCCCGAGCGGCTTCCGCCCGCGCAGCTCGACGCGCGCATTACCGGCGTCGCCTTCGACTCCCGCGCTGTCCGTCCGGGATCGGTGTTCGTCGCGCGCAGCGGGACGAAGCTCGATGGCCACGCATTCATTGCCGAGGCGGCGGAGGCGGGGAGCGCGGCGATCGTCGGGTCGGCGCCGCTGAGGCCGGAGGTCGAAGCGCTTCTGCGCACGCGTGCAATCGCGTACCTGCGGGTCGCCGACCCGGCGGAAGCGCTCAGCCAGCTCGCGGCGCAACTGAACGGCCGGCCGTCGTCGGCGCTCAGCGTGGTCGGCGTCACCGGCACCAACGGCAAGACCACCGTCGCGACGCTGCTCCACCAGCTCTTCACTGCGCTCGGTCATCGCAGCGGTCTGATCGGAACGACCGGCATCCGCATCGTCAACCGGCTCCTTCCCAACTCGCACACGACGCCCGATCCGGTCGAGCTGCAGCGACTGCTCGCCGAGATGGTGCGCGCCGGCTGCCGCTACTGCTTCATCGAGGTCACCTCGCACGCGATCGACCAGCGCCGCATCGCCGGCGTCGACTTCGCCGGTGGCATCTTCACCACGCTCGGCCACGACCACCTCGACTATCACGGCACGCTCGAGGCGTATGCGCGGGTCAAGCAGCGCTTCTTCGCCGACCTGCCCGCGAACGCGTTCGCCCTCACGAACACCGACGATCCGCGCGGCCGCTTCATGGTCGCGACGACCCAGGCGCGGGTCGGCGTCTACGGCTCCGGCCCCGAGGCGCTGCTGCCCTGGTCGGTCGAGCGCTGCGACGAGCATGGCATGCAGGTCCGGCTCGGGCCGCACCGCGTCCAGCCTGCTCGGCGAGCACAACGCGGGCAACCTCGCCGCCGCCGTCACCGCCGCGACGCTGCTCGGCGAGGACCTCGAGCGCGTCCTCACGGTCGTGCCGGCGCTGCGCGGCGCCCGCGGCAGGATGCAACGCGTCCTCGCCGCTCCGGTGCTCGGGCTAGTCGACTACGCCCACACGCCCGAGGCGGTGCTGCTCGCCCTTGCGGCCGGCCGGCGCCTCCGCCCCGGCGGCAGGCTGGTCGCCGTCGCCGGCTGCGGCGGTGACAGAGACAGCATGAAACGGCCGGCGATCGGCGCCGCGCTGGCGACTGCGGACGCCGCCGTCTTCACCTCCGATAACCCGCGCTCGGAGCAGCCGCGGGCGATCGTCGCCGCGATGCTTCGCGGCGTCACCGCCGACCGCCGCCCGCGCGTCCACGTCGAGCTCGACCGCCGACGGGCGATCGAGCTCGCCGCTCGGCTCGCCCGGCCCGGCGACATCGTGCTCGCCCTGGGCAAGGGTCACGAGACGGGCCAGCAGATCGGCGGGACGACCCACCGCTGGGACGACGCCGCCGAGCTTCGGGCAGCGCTCCTTGAGACCGTTCGCGACGGCCACGCGACCGCGATCTGCACGCCGTGACGCGGGCACTCGCGAATGCGCTCGTGCTTCTCGCCCTCACCGGCGGCCTCGCTTCCGCCGCCGCAGCGGCGCCCGACCGCGCACCCGCGCGGTTGCTGCTCGGACGCTCGCAGGAGCGTCGCCCGATCGTCGCCCTTCGCGTCGGCGATCCGCAGGGGACGCGCGTGCTCGTCCTCGGCTGCATCCACGGCACCGAGTGCGCCGGCATCGCGATCGCCCGAGCGCTCGAACACGCGCACACGCGCGCCGACCTATGGATAGTCCCGAACCTAAATCCCGACGGCTCCGCGGCGGGCACGCGGCAGAACGGGCGCGGCGTCGACCTGAACGCGAACTGGTCGTCGCAGTGGCGCGGCGGCGGCCGCCCCTGGGACGTCTACTACCCCGGCCCACGTCCCTTCTCCGAGCGCGAGACGCGAATCGCACGCAACCTGATCCATCCGCGGGCGACGATCTGGTTCCACCAACACATGAACCTCGTCTGGGCCTTCGGCCCGAGCACGACCGCCGGCCGCATCTACGCCCGCGCCGCCCGGATGCGCTTCTACCACCACCACTGGCTCAACGGCACCGCCACCAACTGGCAGAACCACCACCTCCCCCGGACGGCATCCTTCACCGTCGAACTCCCAGCCGGCAGCCTCTGCCCCGCAACAGGTACGCCGTCAGACGCGCGCCGTGCTCACGCTCGCCGCCGCCCTACGCCGCCCGACCCACGCCTGATCGGCCGCCGCGCGCCGAGCCGCATCCGTCCCGGCCCCACAGCAAGCTGATTACCGGCGCACGTGGAGGACACCGTTGCGGGCGAGGAACCCGCCGGCGAACACACTCCCGTGAGGATAGGCGACGCCGCCGCACGGCCGGCACCACACCAGCGTCGTGTAGGCGCCGGGCCGGACGCGCGGTACGCGAAACCAGAGCCGCCAGACACCGTGACGGTCACCGACGAGCTCGCCGAGACGGTGGCCGGCAAGCGCTCTGCGCGGCGGCCCGTCCACCACGCCCGTCGGCGCGCGGGCCAGCGGGATCAAGTAGACGGTGATGCCAGTGCGTCCTGGCACGGCCGGAGCGATCCGCACCAGCTGAAGAACCCCGACACGCTCTCCTGGCCGCGCGCTCGTGCGCGTGAACACGGGCGCGACAGCAGCCGACGCCCCCGCGACCAGGACGAGGCCGACAAGCAGCACGACCGCGAGCAGCCGGGCGCGCACACCCTCAATTACACCGCATCACGGACGCTCGTTCCAACGGTCGCCCGGGCATCCGAGGTCTGGGCGGTGACGGTGTCAGGGACAGCGAGGGCATTGGGGCCGCATGCGCCTTACACAAGGTCGCGAAACTTGTCTCGCTCCGTCATCGGCGGATGCTAGTCGCGCGCCTCGACAAAGCGTCTCCGCGCGACCTCTCCGTCGCCCCTTCGCGGACGGTGTACTCGCCCACTCAAATGTCATTCTCGACATCATGTGCCGTCCGGTGAGCAGCACAGACTCGGGCGGCGGCTGACCGACATTCGCGATGTCGCCCGAGCGCTGATCGGCCAGCGTTGTGTCGCCGCCGCCGACCGAGACCGTCGAGCGTCATGCGAGCGTCGCGAACCGCACGCGAGGTCACAGCGATCGCAAGACGGTCGAAGCCCAGCGCGTCGACGCGAACTCGAGGGCGAGCCGCGACCGCCGCTTGCTCTCGTGCGCCGGCAAAACGTCTGAAAAGAGTGCGAATCGGCTCCTATTCGTTCGCCAGTCGTTCGCCAGTGAGCACGAAAATCAGTAGACGCTCGCAGACGTTGGTGGATTCCGGTGGACTGGCGATTGCGGTCTCTGAGACCGGCGCATCCGTGAAGCGGAGCGCCTTCCAGCGGCGCTCCGCTTCGTTGAGCGGAGGGGGAGGGATTTGAACCCTCGTCGGACCCAAAAGCCCGAAACGGTTTTCGAGACTTCCGCCAACCTAGCAATTTGCAGGGGTTTTTACGTTCGTGCGCCAGTTCGTGCGCCAGTTTCTCACGCACTTCGAGTTGGCTTTGTCGTCAAGGTGACAACGGCTGCAAACCTCGGTTGATGGATGAGTCTGTGTCCGCACGTGTTCGTCCGCTGCCTCGCACAAATCGCCGGCTGTTCCGTAGGGCTTACTGTAAGCGTTCATCGTGGGTCAGAAGAACGGGCTACACGTTGGGCTGATCGGCGCAGGACGCATCGGTGCCTTCCACGCTCGTACCCTCAGAGGACTCGCCGGGGTCGCCTCGCTCGCGATCGCTGACGCGGATCCCGGGCGGGCCGAGCGCGTTGCCGAACAGGTCGGCGTACGACGGGTCGAGACAGTCGAGGCGCTCGTCGAGTCCAGCGTCGACGCGCTCGTGATCGCGACTGCGACGCCGGGACACGCGCCACTGTTACGGCTCGCGGCGCGGGCAGGCCTTCCGGCCTTCTGCGAGAAGCCGGTCGCCCTCGACCTCGCGACCCTCGACGGCGTGCTCGAGGATGTCGCGCGCACCGGGATCCTCGTCCAGGTCGGGTTCCAACGACGGTTCGATGCGGGCTATCGTGCCGCGCACGACGCGGTTGCGACGGGCGCCGTCGGGAGGATTCTCGTGATGCGCGCCGCGACGCACGATCCGTCGCCGCCGCCCGAGGAGTACATCGTCGCCTCCGGCGGCATCTTCCGCGATCTGCACATCCATGACTTCGACGCCGTCCGGTTCGTCAGCGGCGAAGAGATCGTTGAGGTCTACGCGGACGGCGCAGCGCTCGAGGCCGCGCGGCTCGAGCAGTACGGCGACGTCGATGTCTCAGCGGCCGTTCTTCGGCTCACAGGTGGAGGCCTCGTGATCCTTTCGGGCACGCGTCACGATCCACTCGGCTACGACGTCCGGCTCGAGGTGTTCGGCACCTCGGACACCATCGCCGTCGGACAGGACGGTCGCACTCCGATCCGGTCTGTGGAGCCGGGCGTCGACCCCCCAGCAGGTCCGGCATACCGAAACTTCCTGGATCGGTTCGAGCCTGCCTATCGGAGCGAGCTGGCCGCCTTCGTCGCGGCGGTGCGCGCGGGCGGGCCGAGCCCGTGCCCGCTCGAGGAGGCTCGGGCGGCGCTCAGCGTCGCCCTCGCCGCCGATCGGTCGCGGGCCGAGCGGCGCCCCGTCTCGATCGAGGAGGTGGGCCTAGCGCCGACGCCCTCCACTGGTTGAGAATCGCCCCTAGGCAAGTCGTATCCCCGCCACGGAAAGGGAGGCTCGAATGAGCAAGGACCTCTTGGAAGACGAACGTACCCAGCTGACCCGCCGCGGACTGTTCCTGAAGGGGGGCGCTGCGGCGGCCGGCTTGACCGTGCTGGGCTCGCCTGCGGCGGCAGCCTTCGCCGCAGAGAGTGCGACGACGATCAAGGTGGCCGTCGTCACGCACGGCGACACCGGCGCGTTCTGGTCGGTCTTCAAGAAGGGGGTCGACCAGGCCGCCAAGGACTTCAAGTCGCGCGGCGTGAAGGTAACGCAGGTCTATGCGGACAACAACGTCCCGAAGCAGGTGTCGGGCATCAACGCGGCAATCGCCGCCGGAGCAAAGGTGATCGCGACCTCGGTGCCGGACGCCAGCGCGCTCAAGGATCCGCTGACGAAAGCATCCAATAAGGGAATCGAGATCATCACCGTGAACTCGGGTCTCGGCGCGTTCGACTCGCTCGCGAGGTACGAGGTTCACGTCGGCCAGACCGAGGTCATCGCGGGCCAAGGGGCCGGCAAGCAGTTCAAGAAGGCGGGAGCGAAGAAGCTCCTCCTCGTCATCCACGAGGCGAGCAACTCCGGCCTCCAGCAGCGCGCAACCGGAGTGAAGAAGATCCTCGGCTCGGCCAACGTCAAAGTGCTCACGATCCCCGACGCAAAGAAAGACATTCCCGGCACCAAGGCGAAGGTCAAAGCTGCATTCTCAGCCGACAAGAAGCTCGACAGCTTCCTCGGCCTCGACCCGGACGTCACGATCCCGTGCCTCGATGTCGTTCCGAGTGGCACCAAGTCGGGCACCTTCGACGTCGGCGGCTCAATCAAGGAGATCCAGAAGGGTCGGATGCTGTTCGCGATCGACCAGCAGCAGTACCTGCAGGGCTACCTGCCGGTCGTCTTCGCAGTCTTGTACATGACCAACCTGAACACGGTCGGCAACGGCGCACCGGTGCTCACCGGCCCTGGGATCATCAACAAGGCGAACGCAGCCAGGGTGGCTGCGCTCGCGGCGAAGGGAACGCGCTAGGAAGCGCCGATGGGTGGGCGGCCTCCGGTCGTCCACCCAAAGGCACCGCGAAGCTTCGATGACCGAGACCGCAGCCCAACCGCAACGAAGCGACGAGCGTCTCATCCGCGTCGGCTTCCTACCGCGTCTGCTGACGCGGCCTGACATCGGTGCGTTCCTCGGCGCCGTGGCCGTCTTCCTCGCGTTCGGATATTTCGCGCGGGCTGTCAACTGGCTCGGCGATCCTGCGATCGCGGCAGGCTGGAGCGATCAGGCCGCGCAGTACGGCATCGTCGCCGTGCCAGTCGCGCTGCTGATGATCGGCGGGGAGTTCGATCTCTCCGCGGGC
>Ga0137368_10005664_pt1 | contig 13180 bp, 9 predicted proteins | sample SagtaG_13_FD_104917 | JGI IMG/M metagenome (GOLD analysis project Ga0137368, IMG submission 104917) | Vadose zone soil microbial communities from Sagehorn Ranch, Mendocino, California, USA - Sage1_L_100_16 metaG | ecosystem: Environmental > Terrestrial > Soil > Vadose zone | place: USA...
CTCGGGGTCGGCGGTGAGGAGCTCGACGAGCCCGGCGCGCATCAGGTCGTCGTCGTCGGCGATCAGCACACGCGTCACGCGCGGTGACCTCCGTACGGGATCCGGGCGCGGATGCGAAACGCGCCGTTGGACCGCTCTACGTCGAGGTTGCCGCCGAGCAGGGTCGCGCGCTCGCGCATGCCGATCAGCCCGTGTCCCCCGCCGGACCGCGGCGAGCCGCGCGCGGGCACGGGGTTGGTGACGCTGAGCTCGACCGCCCTGTCGCCGAACGCGAGCTCGATCCGGGCGCTGCCCGCGCCGTGGCGGGCCGCATTGGTGAGCGCCTCCTGCAGGATGCGGTAGGCGGCCTGATCGGCGGCGGCGCCAAGCGGTCGCGGCGCGCCCGCGGTGTCGAAGGTGACCTCGAGCCCCGCCGCTTGATGCTGCGCGATCAGGGTGTCGAGCGTCGCCAGGCCGGGCGGAGCCTCGACGACCCCGTTCGTCGCGCCGCCCTTGCGCAGCGTGCCGACCAGCTGGTCGATCTCGTCGACCGTCTGCCGTGCCAGCTCCTCGATCGCCTCCAGGGCGGGAAGCGAGCGATCGGGGTCCTGGTGGTGCCGCAGCCGGGCCGCGCCGGCGCGGACGGCGATCACGCTGATCGCGTGGCCGGCGGAGTCGTGGAGATCGCGGGCGATCCGGGCGCGCTCCTCGGCGGCGGCGAGCAGGCGCTCGCGCTCCGCCTCCCGCTCGGCGCGCAGGGCGCGCTCTCCGAGCTCGGCGATGTGCTCGCGCCGCAGGCGGGTTCGCTCGCCGGCGAACCAGCCGACGGCCCAGGCAAGACCGGTGTGGAGGAGCTCGCCTCCGGGGAAGGTCCGCTGCGCGGCGGCGGTCGCGCCCAGGTACGCCACGAGCAGCCCGACGACGGTGACGGTGGTGCGCCGCGTCCATGGGGTCTGCGGCGCGCGGCTCGCGGCGAGCAGGTAGAGCGCGGCGGTGGGGCCGAGCAGCAGGTCGATCCGATAGCCGAGGCCCGCCAGCAACGCGCCCGCCGCCGCGGTCACCGCGAACACGCCGATCGGGGAGCGCCGCCAGGCGATGAGCGGCACCGTCGAGCACGCTGCGAGCACGACGCCGACCAGATCGAGGTCTCCCGATTCGGAGCGGGGAGGGGTGATGCCGCCGTGTCGGAGCAGCGCCAGCGAGCCGGCAAACAAGACGGCCGCGATTGCGACGTCGAGCAGCGCTCCCGAGCTCGGCCGGGCCGCGAAGCGCCTGTGCACAGTGACCGTCGACGACATGACACCGCGAGGGTACCTCCGCGGACACTGCCGGGAATCCCCCCGTGGGATGACCCGCCTCCACTGGATGGGGACGGACAAGTTCCCCCCGCGGGGCGTTTCGCCGCCGCCCCGTCCCGCCGTAGCTTCGCGGCCATGGATCACAACGCGATCGATCAGGGATTCGTCGGCACGCAGGAGGGGGACACGCACATGACTGACCCGTCCCGCTACCCCGACACCGGCGGCACACCACGCTGGGTGAGGGTGGTTGTGATCATCGCCCTCGTCGTGGTCCTGCTGGTTGTCGTCATGCTCCTCATCGGCGGCGGCGGCGGCGGTGGCCACGGCCCTGGTCGTCACACCTCTGGCGGCGACACACCGATCTCCAGCGTTACCGGCGACGACGCAGCGTCCGGCGGTGGCGTCGGTGGCCACACGTCAGCCGAGGGTGGCCACGAAGGATGACCATGCCACCCCGCCTCCGCAGGTTCGCGCCCACCGCGCACGTCACGTCCTTGGTCGGCCGGGCTCGGCGCGGTCGCTGGCGGTGTACCAGTTCAGTCCGGGATCAGAAGCGGAGGTCGTACACCGTGGGACATGCGATACAGGTCAGTGACGTCGTCAAGGCGTACCCATTGGGCGCTGGCGAAGTCGTCGCCGTTGATCACCTCAGCCTCGACATCGCGCAGGGCGAGTTCGTCGCGATCGTCGGGCGGTCAGGCAGCGGGAAGACGACGCTGCTGAATCTGCTCGCCGGTATCGACCGGCCCACCTCCGGGATGGTTCATGCAGCGGGCGCCGATCTTGGTTCGTTGTCGGAGTCCGGACTGGCCGCCTGGCGGGGACAAAACGTCGGGCTGGTGTTCCAGTTCTTTCAGCTGTTGCCGACGCTGACCGTGGTCGAGAACGTGATGCTGCCGATGGACTTCGCCAAGACGATCCCGGTTGGCGAGCGGCGCGATCGGGCACAGCGCCTGCTGGAGCGGATGGGTGTTGGTGACCAGGCCGACAAGGTGCCCGCCACGCTGTCGGGCGGCCAGCAGCAACGCGCAGCGATCGCCCGGGCCCTGGCCAACGATCCACCGATCCTGCTGGCCGACGAGCCGACCGGCAACCTGGACTCCACCACGGCCGACGCCGTCTTGGAGCTGTTCGCCGACCTGCACACCGAAGGGCAGACCATCGTGGTGGTCACCCATGAACGCGATATCAGGTCGATCGTCGGCCGAGAGGTGACCCTGGTGGATGGCCGGGTCGTCGATGATGAGCGGACGGGGGTGTCGGCGTGACCAGCCTGCTGACGGTCAAGTTGCGCCGAGACCTGCGGGCGACCTGGTCCCGGTTTCTGCTGATGGTGATCGCGATCGCGGTCAGCCTGACGGCGTTCGGCGGGGTGCTCTGTGCCTGGGCCGCCAGCAGCAGGGAGACCAGCAGCGCGTACCTGAGCACCGAGCCGGCGTCGGCGACGATCCTGCTCGACCGCGCCATCGACGCCGAGCAGATGGCGGCGATCGCGGCCCAGGCGCGTGGGCGGCCGGGCGTCATCGAGGCGGCCGGGCGCAACCAGTTCACCAGTGAGGTCGAGGTCAACGGCCGTTTGCGGGATATCCCGCTGCAGGTATTCGTGGCGGCGCCGGACGACCCGATGCGGATGGCGAAGTTCGAGATGCAGCAGCGCAGCTGGCCACCGTCGCCTGGGGAAGTCTTTCTCGGACGCGACACGCTCACCCTGCTGGGCGTGGCGGTCGGCGACACCGTGACCGTCAAGACACCCAGCCGCGAACCGGTGCGGCTACGGGTGACGGATACCGTGTATGACCCCAGCCTCTCGCCCTCACCCCAGGAGCAGACGGGGCGCGGCTATCTGTCCGCGGCGTCGCTGCCCGGGCCCGGGGGGCAGGCCCTTCTGGACCAGTTGAAGATCCAGGTCGCTGACCCGGGGCAGGCGAGGCCGAGCCGAGACCGCGACGTCATCGTGGCCGTTGCCGGCGAGGTCGGCACGTGGCTGCAGCGCGAACACGGGCTGGCGATCCGTGAGATCCAGGTTCCCAAGCCCTATGCGCACCCCCACCAATGGCAAGCCGACGCGTTGCTCCTGTCGCTGCTCGCCGGCGGGGCGGCCGCCCTGCTGCTCAGCACGATGCTGGTCGCGAACATGCTCAATGGCCTGTTCACCCAGCAGATCCCGCAGATCGGCATCATGAAAGCGATCGGCGCGCAATCCGGCCGCATCGGGCGCCTGTACCTGGCGATGACGCTGTTGGTGGCTGTGGCGGCCACGCTGCTCGCGCTGGTCCCCGCCATCCTGCTCGGCCGCGTCGCGGTCGGAAATTTCCTCGGGTTCCTCGGCATCCAGGCCGCCAGTCTCGCGGCTCCCTGGTGGACCTACGTGGTGATCCTCGCTGTCGGCCTCGGCCTGCCACCGTTGCTGGCGCTGGTACCGCTGGTCAAAACCAGCCGCACCACCGTACGGGCGGCGATCGACCACCATGGCGTTGGCTCCAAGCCGAGCGCGGCGACCGGCGTCCTGGCCCGGCTTGGTCGCATTCGCCGCCTCGACCGCGGCCTGCTGATGGCGCTGCGCAACACCATCCGGCGTCCCGCCCGGTTCTGGCTGTCGGTGGGCCTGCTGGCCAGCGCGGGCGTGGTGTTCGTCGCCGGGATGTCCCTGAGCGGCGGTACGGAGGCAATAGCCCAAGAGCAGAAGCAGCAGCGCAACTGGGATGTCGACGTGCAACTGGCCAGCCCGGCCGCGGTGGACAAGATCGCCACCATGGTGAAGCGGGTGCCGGGCGTCAGCCGGGTCGAGGCCTTGAACGTCGCGCAAACCGGCGTCGCCGGGCCAGGACAGATCCCCGTCACCCGCACCTATCCCGACCAAGGGCACGGCCGCGTCTCGGTGACCGCACTTCCAGCGGGCAGCACCATGCTCCCGCCTCCCAAACTGCTGGAAGGCCGCTGGCTGAACCCGGGTGAAACCGGCGCGGTCGTGCTCAACCAGGTAACCCGCAACAACACCGTCCCCAACGTCGGCGCCGGTGACACCGTGCAACTGATCGTCGGTGGAAAACCCACCACCTGGCGCGTCGTCGGCATCGCCCAAGAAAGACAGGGCGGTGGTGGCGGCGTATACGCCACGGCCGAGGGTTTCGCCGACGCCATGGGCCAGCCACAACAAGCGAACCAGCTGCGCATCGCCACCAACAGCCACGACGAGCAGACCCGCCAAGTGGTCGCCGACGCCGTCGACAACACCCTCACCGACGCGGGGACCGAGGTGAAGTCCGCGGCGTCGATCAGCCGCAGCGAGGCCATCAGCGAAGGTCACCTGGGTCCCATCATCCTGATTCTGCTGGGGATCGCCCTCCCCCTGGGCGTGGTCGGCGTCATCGGCCTGGCCTCGACAATGAGCGCCAACATCCTCGATCGGACCCGCGAGTTCGGTGTCATGCACGCCATCGGAGCACGCCCGAAGGCTGTCCGCCGCATCGTCGTCGCCGAAGGCGTCTTCATGGCCCTCGCCAGCTGCCTGGTGGCGGTCCTCCCGGCGCTTGCACTCACCGCGGTCCTGGGCGCCGCGCTCGGCAACCTGTTCTTTTCCGCACCGCTGCCCTACCGGATCTCCATGCTCGCCGCCGGCGTCTGGACCGCACTGGTCATCCTCGGCGCCGTACTCGCCACCGAAGCAGCAGCGACCCGCGCCTCCCGCCTCACCGTCCGCGAAGCCCTCGCCTACCTATGACGACACCGCGAGGCGATCAGGTGCACCATGCCAGTCGCTGACACCCGAAGCCAAGCGTCGAGGAGCACTTCCACTCCAGCGCCGGGGGCACAACCCGGCGAGGGTGACCAGGATCTCCACGCTCTCGGCCAAAATCAGAGAGCCAGGCCTCGGATACACGAAGGAGCTGTGATGGGTCGACCTCGAAGGTTCGTGGTCCTGCTCGGAGCGGCCGCCGCGGCCGTCGCCGTCGTGCGACACGGCCGCGGTGCCGCCACGGGACGAAGGGTGCCGGGCGGGATCCTCGTCGGCGATGCCGTCGTCTACGACGCGCTGAGCCGGCTCATGCTCGGCTCGCTCTTCGGGCGCATCGCTGCCGACGCCGCGGCGGTCGCCCCGCACGGCGCACGGGTGCTCGAGGTGGGTTGTGGGCCCGGCCGCCTGTCGATCCGGCTGGCTCGCCAGCACGGCCTCGACGTGACCGGTCTCGACCTCGATCCGGCCATGATCGAGCGCGCTCGAGCCAACGCCGCCCGTCCGGGGAACGGCGACGAGCGCCGGCCATCGTTCCTCGTCGGCGACGTGGCCTCGCTGCCGTTCCCCGACGGATCGTTCGACCTGGTCGTCACCACGTTGTCGATGCACCACTGGGCCGACCCGACGGCAGGCCTGGCCGAGATCGGCCGCGTGCTGCGCCCAGACGCCCGGGCGCTCGTCTGGGACTTCCGACCCGGCGTCCGGCCACATCCGTTCGGACCACGCCACGCGCATATGCCCGATCCGGTCGAACACGCGCATGGCTCTCCGCTTCGGGTAGTCAACGCGACGCCATGGCGATGGCCCTGGAGGTTCAACCTCACTCAGCGGATCGAGCTGGTCCGATCGCCGGTGATCCACGCGCCTATGAAGCCGAGGAACAGGACGCTGACGCACCACAGCGAGGTGTCGCCGGACCCGGCGGGCGCACCGTCTCCCTCAGCGGATGAGGCACCCAAACCTGGATATGGTCGCCGGGCTTGAGTGGTCCTGGCGCCGGGACCTGCTCCAAAGCAAGAGGTTGATCTCGACGCGACCGGTGCGGCTACCTATGCGTTACGGATTCCGTCCCTCGGGCTGCCGGGTAGGGTCGTGCCATCAGCCGCTCTGACTGCAGGACAAGGAGCGAGCATGCGACACCAGCGGATGCGGACCGGCCGGCGGGCCAAATCCCACGACGCCGATGGCCGCTGACCCGCTCATCCGCACCAACCCAACCAGATAAGGGAGAAAGGAATGTCACGTCATCGCGTCACCATCACCGTGAACGGTGAGCAGCGGCAGGCAGAGGTCGAGGCCCGAAGGCGGCTCGTCCACTTCCTGCGAGAGGACCTCGGTGTCACCGGTGTGCATGTCGGATGCGACACTACCCAGTGCGGCGCGTGCACGGTGCACCTGGACGGCCGCGCGGTGAAGTCGTGCACGGTCTTGGCCGTCCAGGCGGACGGCGCAACCGTTGACACCCTCGAGCGCTTGAGCAAGACCGGTGATGTGGAGCACCCGCTGGTGGCGGCGTTTCGCGAGCATCACGCGCTGCAGTGCGGCTTTTGCACCCCCGGCATGATCATGAGCTCGCTGGAGCTGCTGCAGCGTGAGCCGCAGCCGAGCGAGGAACGCGTTCGCGCCTGGCTCAAGGGCAATTTCTGCAGGTGCACCGGCTATCAGCACATCGTCGATGCGATCCGTGCCGCGGCCCAGACGTCCGTCGCTGGCGACCAGGACCAAGCGGTTACCTCGCCGCCGTCATCGCGGGATACCGCGACGGAGGGGGGCGCGGCGACCAACAGCGCCGTCGCCGGAGCGCCCCCGTCCCCCGCCACGCAAGACTCCCGATTCTTCGGTCAGCCCCTGCAACGGCGAGAGGACGACCATCACCTTCGGGGGCGCGGACAGTTCACCGACGACGTGCGATCGACCGATGCCGCGGGCACGCTGCATGCCGCGCTGCTGCGCAGCCCGTACGCTTACGCCCGCATTCGGTCCGTTTCGGTGGACCGGGCCCGCGGGATGCCGGGCGTGGTCACCGTGGTCACCGGTGCGGACCTGCTCGACTCGGTGTCCCCGCTGCCGACGAACTGGGTGCTGCCCGGCATGCACGTGCCCGTTCACCGCGTGCTCGCCGACCAGGTGGTCCGATTCCACGGTGAGGGAATCGCCGTGGTGGTCGCTGTCGACGCCGACGCGGCCGCGGACGCGGTGGAAGCCATCGACGTCGGCTACGAGCCGCTCCCTGCGGTGACCGACCCGTGGCGGGCCGCACAGCCCGACGCCCCCCTGGTGCACGCGGGACTGGACGGCGCTTCCGAGCACGGCAACATCCTGTTCCGATTGCCGGCCTACGCAGGCGACTACGCGGCGGCGCAGCAAGCCGCCGACGTCGTCGTCCGCCAGCGGCTTCGAAATCAGAATCTGATCCCCGGCGCACTGGAGCCTCGGTCGGTGCTGGCCGACTACGACGACCGTATGGGCACGGTGACCGTCCACAGCAGCACCCAGTCGCCGCACATCATCAAGCGGATGCTTGCCGAGGTCCTGTCGTTCCCCGAGCACCGGCTCCGCGTCGTGGCGCCGGACGTCGGCGGTGGCTTCGGATCGAAGCTGCACCTGTATCCCGAAGAAGTGCTGCTGACCGCGCTGGCCATCCGGTTGCGCCGTGCGGTGCGGTGGACGGCCACCCGGAGCGAGGACTTCAAAGCCACCAACCACGGCCGCGACCACGTCCAAGACGTAGAACTGTGTGCCACTGCCGACGGCATCATCACCGGGATCAAGGCCACCTTGTTCGCCAACCTCGGGGCCTACGTGTCAGGCATGGCCGCTGGCGTCCCGACGGCGAACTGCGCATTCATGCTGACGGGCGTCTACCGGATCCCCAACGTCCACGTCGACACGCTCGGCGTTTTGACCAACACCTCGCGTGTGGACACCTACCGGGGCGCCGGCAGACCCGAGGCGACCTACCTCATCGAGCGCATGGTCGACCAGCTCGCACGCCAACTGCGCATCGACCCGGCGGAGATCCGCCGCCGCAACTTCATCCCCCCTGACGCGTTTCCATACCCGGTGCCCACCGGCGCGTTCGTGTTCGACAGCGGCAACTACCAGCACAATCTCGACACCGCGCTGGGCATCGTCGGCTACGACCAGTTGCGTGGGGAACAGGCGCAGCTTCGTCGCCGCGGCCGCTACCGAGGCATCGGGCTGGCCACCTACACCGAATTCACCGGCCTGGGGCCCGGCTGGGCGAACGCCCAGGTGGGATTTTCCTTTGGTGGCTGGGAGTACGCGCGCGTCCTGGTCCATCCCACCGGCAGGGTCAGCGTGCACGTCGGCTCCGCCGACCACGGCCAGGGGCACGCGACCAGCTACGCGCAGATCGCCGCCGACGCGCTCGGCCTGCGGCCCGAAGACATCGACATCGTCGAAGGGACACCGCGAGGGTCGAATTCGGCCTCGGCACGTTCAACTCCCGCTCGATGCCGGTCGGGGGCAGCGCCGTCCACGAATGCAGCCAGAAGGTCCTCGCCAAGGCCCGGCGCATCGCCGCCCACGCCCTGGGTGCGGCCGTAGAGGACGTGCAGTATGAGGCGGCGGTGTTCACCGCCTCCAAACCCACCGGCAGCAGTCCCCGGGACGGTGTGACGTGGGAGGAAGTCGCCCGGCTGGCCCACTTCGTCCCGGACATCCCGCCCGGCATCGAGCCCGGCCTGGACGAGCGCGTCTTCTACGATCCCAAGGGACTCGCGTTCCCGTTCGGTACCTACATCGCCGTCGTCGACGTCGACCCCGCGACCGGCGACATCACCATCGACCGGTTCCTCGCGGTCGACGACTGCGGGCCCCTCATCAACCCCATGCTGGCGCGGGGGCAGGTCCACGGCGGCATTGCGCAGGGGCTCGGCCAGGCGCTGCTCGAGGGCGCCCGCTACGACGACGCGGGTTGCCTGGTCTCAGGCAACTGGACGACGTACGCCTTCCCGCGCGCCCAGCACCTCCCGCGCCTGGAAACCGCGCACACCGTCACGCCGTCACCGTTCACCCCACTGGGCATCAAGGGAATCGGCGAGGCAGGGGCGATTGCAACGCCGCCGGCCATCGTCAACGCCGTGCTCGACGCGCTGGCGCCGCTGGGCGTGACGCATCTGGACATGCCGCTGCATCCCGAACAGGTGCTCGCCGCCATCCGCCAGGCCACCACCGACAGCCGCCCCTTGGGAGGTACACCGTGACACCGGCCGGCCTCGACTACCTGCAGCCAACCAGCATCAGTGAGGCGCTGGAAATGGTGAGCCTCCACGAAGACGCCACGTTCCTGGCGGGCGGTCACGCGCTCCTGCCGGACAGCATCCTGCCGCAGAGCCACCGCAGGCACACGCGCCCCTCCACCCTGATCGACCTGGGCCGCATCGCCGAACTACGCGGCATCGAGGTCCTCGAGGACGCCGGTTCGCCTCACGGGGGCGACAGCGGCGGAGCGGGCCGGCTGGTGCGCATCGGCGCCATGACCACCACCGCCGAAATCGAGTACTCCCCCGACATCGCCCGCACCGTGCCGCTGCTGTCGAAGGCCGCCACGGCGATCAGCGACCCGCTCATCCGCAACCGGGCCACGCTGGGCGGGTCCCTGGCAGAGGCCGACCCGCACGGCGACTGGCCGCCGGTCGTGCTGGCCACCGACGCGACCATGCAGCTGCGCAGCCGCGACAGCGAACGAGCCGTGCCGGCTGGTGACTTCTTCACCAGGGATGGGACCGGACCCGGCACGGGACCCACCACGCTACGGCCAGGTGAGCTGCTGACCGCCGTCACCGTGCCGCCGGTCGACGCGCGGACCCGCTCCACCTCCCTCCAGCGCATGCATCCCGCCTCCGGGCATGCCATGCTCGGTGTGGCGGTCGCCGTCACCGTCGACGCCGACCAAGCCTGCCGTGACTGCCGGATCGCGATCACCGGTGCCGGTGCCGTCGCGACGCGGGCGGTCGGCGCCGAAGCCCAGCTCGTCGGCTCCCGCCTGACCCCTGCAGCCATCGAGGGTGCAGCACACGCGGCAAACGACGGAATCGAGTTCATCGGCGACGCGTTCGGCTCCGCCGCCTATCTGGCCGACTTGGTTCCCATCTACGTCAATCGAGCGCTGTCCCAGCTCGCGACCCCGTCAACACGTCGCTGACAGCAGCGCAGACGATCGCGAGAACGCGGACACGGGCAGACCGTGGCGTGGCACGCGCTTGCGATTATCGCGGTGCTGACGTTGCTCAGCCCCGCAGCCACAACACCGTGGCACCGGCCTGGAACCAGCACTGCCAACCGTCTGCGTGGCCAAAGACGCCGACAACATCACGGAACAAGCTCGGGTGCCGCTGCAGCGAGCGCCAAAGCAAGTACTGCATCCGTAAGACACTCGAGTGCGACAATGCTGAACATGCCACATCGAGCCGGCTAGCAGCCGCCAGTCCAACCGGCGTCGGCCAACGGCGCGGCGGTCGCGGTCGGCTACGGACCCATTGGGTGTCCGTGATGCTCCTGCGCCGGGCATGTGGGACCTTCACCGACTCGCCGGCATGCTGGTCTGCCGCTCGGCCGGCAGCTCGACGGGTGCCAGTGAAGAGCATCACGGACACCCTCAACAGCATTGCACCTAGCCCAACTGCCGCCCAACTGCCTTGTCCGTCGGCTCGTCCTCAACGACAGTCGACACAGATCCAGCTCTGGCGAGCTTCGTCCTGACAGTAAGGAAGGTGGAGGGGAAGCCACCGGTTCACCTGGTACGGCTGGTGGCCCGCGGATCTCGACGCCGCGTGGCTGGAAGGGCGGTAGCACGCCGTCGATGCCGCTGGGGCGCAGCGGGTGTCCCTACCCGCTGTTTATCCCAGTGACCTGCTGCGGCGCGAAGCCGAGCGCGTCGAGGCGTTCAGCCGCGCCACGCCGACTATGTCCAGGAGGTGCTTGTGTCACCGGCGCAACGCCGGAACCTCGGAATCCCCAGGTGCCAAGGCCGAGGAAGTCGCCGAGCAGTGCCCGCGGCCCCGCAGGCCGACCGGCCGGCGGAATGGCCCGCTGAGGCCCGGGCGCTCGGGCTGGGAGCTGGCCGGGCTCATCGTGCCGGTCCGGTTGGGTCGGGGTGCCGCTGGCACCAGGCATACAGACTGTCGTAGACGAAGCTGCCGCGCTCCAGCAGCCGCTGGTCGTCGGCTTCCGCGTCCAGGCCGCCCTCGCCAATGGCCAGCAGCCCCGGGCCGAGCGGGTCGGCGTCGAGGTCGCCGGTGATGTCGGCGGCGTGGACGATCCTTGCCAGCCGCATCAGCGCCGGGTCGCCGCCAAGGTCGAAGGCGTCGATGATGACCTCGAAGGTGCAGCGGTTGTCCTGGTGGGTGAACTCGGCGCCGGGCGCGTCGAAGGACCGCGCACCGTCCCGCTCAGCGACGGCGAGGACCTGGCCGGCGGGCACGTAGAGAACCTCGGCGTTGGGGTCGATGAACCGGCGGACCAGCCACGGGCAGGCGATCCGGTCGGTTTTGGGACGCTGACGGGTGACCCACTTCACGGTGCACCTCCAGTGGTCGTGGTGGCCTGGGTCGGGAGCGGGACGGGGCGGAACAGCCGCCACAGGACAAGGTCGTAGGCGCTCTTGGCGATCCCGGCCAGCAGGAACGGCAACGCCAGCCCAACCGGCTGCAGCAGCCCCGCCAGGACCGGCCCGGCTGGGCGGACCAGATAGCGGGCGGTGTTGGTCGTCGCCGCGGCGGCGGTCCGCTCGCCCGGTGGGACCAGCGCCATCACGTAGGCCTGGCGGGTGGGCACGTCCATCTGCGACAGCAAGGTGCGCGCAAGCAACAGCCCAATGGCGGCCGGCAGGCTCGGCGCCAGCGGGACGGCCGCCAGCAGCAGGTTGGACGGCAGGTGGGTGAACACCATCGTCGCCAGCAGTCCAACCCTGGCCGCGATCAGGGGCGCGGCCAGGAACGAGGCGGCCTGCAACACGCCGATGGCCGCGAACACCACGCCGATCACGCTGGTGGGCGCGCCGTAGCGCACGCCGAGCCAGTACGCGATCCAGGCCTGCACGACCAGCCCGCCGGCGAGGCTGTCGATGGCGAACAGCGCCGCCAGCCGTGCCACGACGGGCCGGGAGGACGCCAGCGGCCGTGGCGGCGCCGCGCTGGGCTCCGATCGGGGTGCCTCGACGCTGCCGGGCAGCCGGGCCGCCAGCAGCGCCCCGGCCACACCGACCACGGCCAGGGTCGCGCCGAGCAGCCGCCGGTCAGCGGGGAGAGCGCCGAGCAGCGCACCGGCGGCGCCGGCGAGGGTCGCCACCGCGTTGTAGACGCCGAAGCCGCGCACGACCGTGCGCTGCGGGACGCCGGTCGAGGCGAGCATGACCTGCTCCAGGGTGGTGAACGGCCCGGACTCCACCACCTCGGTCGACAACGCGCCTGACAGGGCGACCAGCGCCAGCAGCCAGGCCGGGCCGCCCGCGGCGATCGCCACCCCGCCCAGCGCCAGCGCCACATACAACAGCCCATAGGCGCGGGCGCGGCCGACCCGGTCACCCCAGCGGCCAAGCGCCAGGCTGGCCAGCGCGCTACCGGCCACGATCGCCGCCAGCACCACCCCCACGCCCCTGGAATCCAGGCCCTCGTCGCGCAGGACCGCGCCGAGCTGCACCGCCGCCAGCCCATAGCCCATGCCGCGCAGCGCCTGCGAGGCCAGCACCGTGGCCACCACACCACGGCCAGGCCGGGCCCTGGTGGTCATGCCGGCTCCCGTCCCAGCAGCAGGGCCCGCCGCCAGTACTCGTACAGCCCATCGAACAGCGGCCCTGAAATCTCCAGCACCCGAGCGTCGTCGCAAGTCATCGACAGCCCCCGCAGCACCACGTCCAGCCCGCGCGCCTCCGGAGCGTCGAAGCGCTCGTCGTCCAGGTCGGCCTCGTGGACCAGCTCGGCCAGCTTCCACAGCACCGGGTCGTCCAGCTCATAGCGGCCAAGGATCGTCTCGAAGCTGCATTGACCGCCGTGGTGGCCGAGCTCTGCCCCGCGCATGTCGAACGCGGTCGCGTCCGCCGGGACCTCAGCGGGGTCGTCGACGAACACGAACTCGGCGTCGGGGTCCAGGTGCCGGCGGATCAGCCAGGCGCACGCGGCCCGGTCGATGTGCACCCCAG
>Ga0137368_10005666_pt1 | contig 13176 bp, 13 predicted proteins | sample SagtaG_13_FD_104917 | JGI IMG/M metagenome (GOLD analysis project Ga0137368, IMG submission 104917) | Vadose zone soil microbial communities from Sagehorn Ranch, Mendocino, California, USA - Sage1_L_100_16 metaG | ecosystem: Environmental > Terrestrial > Soil > Vadose zone | place: USA...
AACTATTCCTCTAACTGTCACTGTAACCACTAACTCTACCATCGCTGTGGGTCAACAGCTTACGTTCAATGCGAACGTCACGTATCCTGACGGAACAGTTTTCCAGCCGGGCACTGTGAAAGCCTACCTACTCTACAGCGGGACGCCCACGATCAACGATACCGTTCCAGTTGTTTTCGACACATCCCTGAGATTATGGATCGGAACCTATACAGTGCGACCTTCAGACACTGGTGGGCTCTGGTCCCTGGTCGTCACGGCATCAGACTCTCCGACGCCTCCCAACACTGGCTCTGCGACGCGAGCCATCAGTGTTCAGAATATGTCTAGCGGGAATGCGTCTTTCCCCCTCTATTATTTCGGCATAATAGCCGCCCTGCTAGCCTTGCTACTAGTTGCTGTATTCTTCGCGTTCAGACGACGCAAGGTAACACATGCCAGGTTGAAAATTGACCTGGACGCTGTCCGGTCGGAAGCTGGACGAATAGAGAGTACCGATTTCTTCAAGTCAGTCAAGGATCAGATAGCGAAGGAAAAGGATGACAAGTGAGACAACCGGCCATCTCACTCGCCACTAGCCGTTGATACGCCCATTTCAAGCCCTGATCTCGAATCTGGCACATGACCCGATTCTCGCCCTAGAATCGTTCAGGAATCTTCCTAGATTTCCCCTCTTTTTGCCTTTTCATCCAAGCCCGGATCGTGCCCTGAATCGCAAGACTCGCTGATTACCCGTGCCAGACAGAAAATTTTCTCCAAAAACAAGGGTAGGGGGGTCTTGCACAGCGCAACTCGCGACGTAAGAGTGGTCCGCTCGGGCAGGTGCGAAAGCAATCGGCATTCTAGATTACGGGAGTATTCCGCCGATCTTCGCCAGCGTGACCAGTCCAGGTTTCTTCTCGAAGATTCCCGCGGTTATCTCTAGTGCCTTCTTCTGCAGCTTCTTGTCTTTGTTGAGTTTGTGGAGGGCTCTCTTGTTCAGCCGTTTTATCAGCCAGTTATCGCTCAGCGCATACGTCACCGTATAGTTGGCGTGTTTCCCGATCACGTCTGCCCGCATCTTCCTTTCCTTCTGGTATTCTAGCAAGGATGCCTGCGAGAAGTCTCCCCCGATTTTGCATTTTTCGATCACTTCGGCCAATGCCACCGCGTCTTCCAGTGCCAGGTTTACTCCCTGTCCGGCGTGCGGATGGAAAGTGTGCGCTGAATCCCCGAGTAGCGCGATCCCATTTCCAACCCACCTATCCACCCGAGCGAATGAGGGAGTGAAATACGCCATCTTCGTCCAGGCCTCCACACCAGTAAACGCGTCCGCCATCTCCGGCGCCGCCTGAACAACCTCTGCCCTGAAAGAGGCCAAACCCTCCTTCTTGACACTGTCAAAACTGCGTGGACCGACACAATGGAAGAGATAGGTCGCATCTGGACCGGAAGGCATTATCCCAAGCATCTTGCCTGGGTGCTGGTACTGGCGCGCTCTGCCCTCCAAGCCTGGAACAGGACCGACAAGTCCGACCAGAAATGAATCAGGATACTTCTTCGTCTTCACCTCTACGCCCAGGCTAGTTCGGACATGCGATTGAGGACCATCCGCCCCAACCACGACGGGTGCTCTGATCTCGTCTCTAACCCCCTCGCTTTCGAAGACCACTCCTTCTGCCCGGCCTGCGTTCATGGACAGTTCTTGGAAGGAGGCTCCCCAGAGGACCTGCGCTCCTGCCTGCTCGGCCACGTAGACCAGCAACCGCTCCAGCTCGGTAGCGTTCGCCGTCAGGAGATAGTTCTGAGGGTGATCCAACAAGCTGTAATCCGCTTCAAGCAGAACTTCCCCCTCCCAGCTCTTCACTTCGAGAATCTGGGACTCGGAACCGATCTCTCTGGCTCTGCCAAGCGCTCCAAGCTTTTCCAGAACCGCCAAGCCATTCGGCTGGAAAGTCAGACCACGCGGAATGCCCTCAGGACTCTTTTGTCGTTCAAGGAGGATTGTCGAGATCCCTTTTTTCTGAAGTTCTATGGCTAGTGCGAGAGCGGCTATACCTGCTCCCACTACTACAACGTCGGCCTTCCCGGGCAATTCCTCTTCCTCCGATGCCCTGAGCCAATCTAGTTGATATCTTAAAATCCATGCCTGACCTACCAGGCAGGGCGACTTGAGCAGAATTCACGGACAAGGCTCCGCCGAGAAGCTAATACTCTACGATCCCGGAATGTCGGTCGCGCCCCACGTATACGACAAGGACCGGCGATACGCTGTCCTTGTTGTCGATATGCTCTATGACTTTGTCTACGGGAAGATCAAGACCGACCGCGCACTCCCCATCATTCCCAAGTCCGGGGACCTAGCCGACGCAGCCCGTAGCGCAGACATTCCCGTCTTCTATCCTAATGACTCACACACACGCCGAGACTTTGAGATCCAGCGCTGGGGCGAACACGCGATGAGAGGGACGAAGGGCGCGAAGGTAATCGGCGCCCTCAGGCCGCGGAAGAAGGATGTTGAGATTCCCAAAACAACCTACAGCAGCTTCCACGATACTAGGCTCGAAAAGGACCTAAAGAGGGCGTACGATGGCAAGGGAGCAAACACTCTGATACTAGCAGGACTGCACGCTGACTGTTGTGTGAGACATACTTGCGCGGACGCGTTCTTCAAAGGCTACGAGACAATCGTCGCCGAGGACGCCGTCAACTCGTTCACAGAGCTACAATACCGGACAGGATTACAGTACGTCAAATTCTGGTATTTGACAGACGTTCTTCCGACAAAGAAGATCGTGAAGTTGTTCTAGGAAGGGCTCGGGCTCGAAGAAGCCCACCCGCGTCATCATCGACCAAGATGGAGGAATAGACGACGCGCTCGCCCTCATCCTCGCACTAAGATCCCCAGAACTAGAAGTCATAGCCATAACAGCAGTCTCCGGCAACGTAACAGTAGAACAGGCGACAATGAACGGATTGCGAGTCGTTGATCTCCTCAATAGAGGAGACGTACCGGTCGCTAGAGGACTAGGAAACCCGCTTGTCCGAGACGCAATTCGAGCTACGAGCTTCCATGGAAAGGATGGGCTAGGCGATTCCAACCTTCCACTTTCAAAGATTCGTCCCGCAGAAAAGAATGCTATAGACACGATCTCTGACGAGCTAGCTATCTCAAAGCGTCGCGATCTAACCATAATCTGCACTGGCCCTCTAACCAACATCGCCGCTCTCCTAACAGGTTTCCCCGAATCCACCAAAAAGATCAAGGAACTTGTGATAATGGGCGGAGCCTACGGTCTAACAGAATATGGTGTCGGCAACGTAACTCCCGTGGCCGAGTTTAACATCTACGCGGACCCGGAGGCGGCAAAGATCGTATTCGAATCCGAAGTCCCCCTGCAAGCGATCGGCCTCGACGTTACAATGATCCCCAAGAACCAGTTGACACTGAAAGATTACACCGATATCGAGAAGAGCAAGAGCCGAGTTGCCACATTCGCAGCCAAGATCCTCAACAAGAACATACACAATCATCGAATCTTCGCGTTGCACGATCCAATGACCGTCGCCACCAAGGTCAAGCCCTCACTCTTCGAATATACCCGCTACAAGGTCCAAGTCGAGACGAGAGGCGAAATCACTGCAGGCATGACAGTTGCAGACGGACGTGAAAGGATACCGGGCAAGAAAATGATGATTTGCAAGAATGTGGATTCTAGAGGTTTCAAACGGCTCTTTCTAGATCGTTTGGCCGGGGCCTTGAGTGGTTGATACATCAAAACGGGTGTTTCTGAGCCTCGTGTAAGAACTTTTAAACTCAATATTTGGCAATATACAGCTACTATGGGAAAGGAAATCGGCCACATAGAACTGACATCCAAGGACCTCATGGCTACAAAGAAGTTCTACTCCAAACTCTTCGGCTGGAGATTCGAGATGTTCGGCGACGGCTATGCAATGTTCAAGACCTCGCAGAAGGGCGTTGGCGGCGGCTTCCAACTAGGCAAGAAAGTCAAACCCGGCTCAACAACATTCTACGTCAACGTGGACACCATACCAGCAACCCAGCAGAAAGCAAAAAGCCTCGGCGGACGAATCCTGAAGAAGCGGAAGTCTATCGGCGGCGGAATGGGCTACTGGGGAACTATCGGCGATCCGCACGGCAACGTCATCGGCCTCTGGAGCAAAAAGTAACCATCCAACGTCCGCCCGCGTTGCTAGTAACGCGCTAGCCTAGCGCAGAGAATCAAATTCCCTTTTTTCGCTTCGTTCCGACCCTTTGGGTCGACTTCATTATCGACCTCCTTTGGATAAAGAAGAGAAATCGTCCCGCAACTCCCGCGGATCAAGTCCGGTGTCCAACTTGGGTCTGAAATGCCGAACCAACAGAACTTGGCGTAAGATAGCCGGATATGAGAAGCCTCGGAAGGATTCAGAGCCCTCTTTCTGTAACAATTCTTTCTCCATAATTTTTTTCTGTAACTATTGTTTTTCACTAACTAATCTGTGACCCCCCGGGGGTGGTCGATTTTCCCGCGTCCCGCCCTTCATGAAACAGGAACACAATCCCGAGGCTCTGATCATGTCAACGACTATCTGGCTTCAAAACCGGAAAAAATCCCCAAATTTCGCAAGAATCGCCGAAATTCGGCGAGAACGGAATATGTTATATATCGTGAGATCAATGCGAGACACGACTCAAATGCAGCCGAAACCGAAGCGGCCGACTGGTGTAACTGTACTAGCCATACTGGAAATTTTGGGAGGACTAGCGGGCCTCGGAGGCGGGGCTGTCCTCATAGGGGTTGCCGCACTCGTATCATCCGCAGACTTTGCAACCCTATACCCTCAATTGTCAGGCATAGGAGGCGTATCGACGATACTGTACGCGCTTGGCGCTCTCGTTCTGATCTTCGGAATCCTAGGATTGATTTTGGGAGTAGGCTTCCTAGGTGGGAAAGGCTGGGCGTGGACTCTTGGAATCGTTGTTGGAATACTCAACATCGTACTGTCTGTCGTCCAAACCGCTATCGGTTTCTATAGTTCCATCGTGGGAATAATCTTCCCAATCATCATCATCTATTACTTGATGAGGCCTCACGTCAAAGCATTCTTCGGAAAGGGTCCAGCTATGGCCGCTGGAATGCAACCTCCTCCGATGATGAGTTCGTCAATGCCGATGGGCTCAGCATCCATGGGTAAGAACTGTAAGAATTGTGGAGCAAGCATCCCCGCGGGAGCAACACGCTGTCCTAGCTGTGGAGCGAGTGTTTAGCAACCATGCAACCGAAACCACCGCGACCAACCGGCGTAACAGTTCTAGCCGTACTCGCAATTCTAGGAGCAATAGCGCTTCTGTTTAGCGGAGCAGTGCTCATCGGACTCGGACTCCTACTTGGTACACTAACCGCATCTGTTGACATTACAAGCGCAATTACAAATGCTGGCTATCCCGGACTGGCCTCGCTCGGCGTAGGAACCATATCGGCATTAATAATCGCCCTCGGGGCTGCAATCTTGATTCTCGGAATCCTCTATCTAGCCGTCGGAATTGGGTTCTTCGGTGGAAAAAGATGGGCATGGAACCTAGGAATCATAGTGAGCGTCATCGGAATAGTTCTCGACGTAATTCAGATGATCGGTGGCAACTACGGTAGTATCCTCTCGTTGATAATCTCGCTGCTAATAATCTACTATCTAATGAGACCGCACGTCAAGGTCTTCTTCGGCAAGGGAACCCCGATGGCATTACGCTCCACTATGCCAGGAACAGGTTCCTCAACACCCTAGTCGAGCCAATATCTCAAGCAATCAGAATTAGGCTCTCTCTACACTTCTGCTCACTCATTCCGACCTATCTCACTGTTCGAGAAGGAGGTTGGTAACAGTCCGCTTAACACCTTCCGGTGAGACTCGATTTTCCCATGATGCAGAAGCCCTCCCGGCCAATCGGCATTACATTCCTCGCGATAATTCAGATCCTAATCGGGGTCCTTGGACTTCTAGTCAGCCTCGCTATCATCGGCTTGGCTGCCATATTCTCCACTCTTCCCACAGTTGGAACCCTGATCGGCACCGTCGGGATCGTTATCGGCGGAGTCTTTCTCTTCTTCAGTCTCATATGGCTGGCGACCGGGGTCGGCTTTCTCCATGGAAAAGGTTGGGCGTGGACCCTCGGAATGATCTTCACAGTGCTCTCCATCCTTGGCGCAGCCTACGTCGCGTTTACCGGACTGTATCAAGCAGGTTATGCGTTAGTCTTCTGGATTATCATGATCATCTATCTCACCAGATCTCACGTCAAAGTCTTCTTCGGCAAAGGAATGGTCCCAACCTCCATGCCCGCCATGAACACTCAACCAACACTAAGATACGCTCCCACCCTCCAATCACAGACTCAGTACGCTCCGGCGGCACAGCCAACCTTCCAGTACAACCCTTCTCCCCCAGCATCGGTGCAAGCGCCGCCGGCGGTGGCGACTGCAACGGGGAAGTGTCGTTCTTGCGGAGTCCCGCTCGCCCCAGGCAACTCGTTCTGCACTAACTGCGGCGCGAAACAGTAGCTCTTTTCGCTCTTAGAATTCTCGGCTGGGCTATTCCTAGAGCGGACGCCGTCGGCGAGTGAACAATCTCGCCACGCCACAGCTGCTTGTAAGCATCCCGTATGTTGAGAATCTTTACTTCCATCCCAACCTCGTAGGGCTCGCGGTGCAGGGATCCATCTTTCAGGTTGCGGGCAAGATGGACATACGCCCTCTGGGAAGACATTCCTGGAGAGGGATGAAACCATCCAAGCCTCTTCCAAGAGCCCGCAGTGTACCCTGTCTCCTCTTCAAGCTCCCGCCTAGCGCAAGCCTCGGGGCTCTCACCATCCTCAATGTGACCAGCGGGCAGTTCAAGCTCCCAGCCCTGTATCGCATGGCGATAATTCCAGATCATCACAAGCTTGTCACGGCCAAAGACCGGGACGACGACTGAGAAATTGTCAACGAATAGCCGAGGATGAACCATTTCAAACCCGGTCTTCGAGACTATCCGATCCCGGTGAACCCTCAGATCGCCCAAGGAGGCGATCTGTTTACTCTCTATCGTCGTCCAAGGCTTAGGGGTCCTTCGAAACTTCAGATTCTCTCTCGACAACATGGAACACCTTACGCGAGGGTCTTGCGCATGAGCAAGTGTTTCTCGCCCAGCTTAGCATGGGCTTTGAAGCCTTCTCTTTCAAACATGGCCACTGTTCCAAACCAGAGGGCCCACGATCCCCCTTGTTTGGAAGTCGGCGGGTACGCCTCGACTATTCCTCCGCCTTGCTTTCGAATCGAGTTCAACGCGGCCTTCAACGCAACTCCTGCTACACCCTTTTTCCTGAAGTCTCTGTCTACGAAGAAGCATGTCAGACGCCAGAGTTTTCGAGCTTGAACACCCGATAGGTCCAATTTGCCATAGTTGCGGCCTGAATCTATCCGGGGCAATTCCTCTTTTGGACCGTATTGGCACCATCCGACAGCTTGATCACCTGCGTAGACTAGGATTCCATGAGATCGGCCCTTGGTGACGAGAGTCCTCTTTTCCTTTCGATTTAGGGCGATCGCGTCCTTCCGCTCCAAGCCTTCTTTCAGTAAACGGCCTTCCGGATGGTGGTAGAAGGTGCACCAGCAACCGCCTTGGACTCCGTTGTGTTTTGCGAAGAATTTTTCGAAATCAGGCCAAGTGCTGGAGTTTAGTTCCTTAATCTCATAGCTAGTCCGAGCTAGTGCTGATGCCGGAGTCTTCTTCGTTGCTCGGGTCTCCTTGATCAGAGAATCGGTGGTTCCTTGTATTCGCCGAAAATCTTCCGTCCCACGTCCATTATCTCCCCTAGCGTTGCGTAGGCTTTGACGGCTTTGACCATAGGATACATGGAGTTCGCCTTCTCATCCTTGAATGCCTTCCGCAGTTCATCCAACGCTTGCTCGACTCTGTTGTTGTCCCGCGTTTCCCGCACCATGTTTATCCTTGCAACCTGTCGTCGTTGTGCCTCTTCGTTGATCTTCAAAGTGTCGATTGGTTTCTTCTCTTCGATCTGGTACTTGTTCACGCCAACAACAACCCTATCTCCCCTTTCGAGATCTTGCTGGAAACGATACGAGTTCTCAGCGATCTCTCTCTGAATGAACCCGGTCTTGATCGCGTCCAACAATCCGCCAGCTCTTTCTATCTTGTCGAAGTACTGGAAGGCACGTTCCTCCATTTCATCGGTCAACCATTCCAGATAGTACGATCCGGCCAGCGGGTCGATTGTGTCCGTGACACCGGTCTCTTCCGCGATGATCTGCTGGGTCCTCAGGGCAACAGTGGCCGCTGCTTCAGAGGGCAACGCCCACGCCTCATCGTAAGAGTTGGTGTGAAGCGATTGGGTCCCACCAAGCACTGTGGCTAACGCTTCGATGGTTGTTCGTACAATATTGTTGAGGGGCTGCTGCCATGTTAGAGACGCGCCAGAGTTCTGGGCGTGCGTCCTCAACAAGAGTGATCTAGGGTCTTTGACCTTGTACTTGTCTCTCAACACCCTTGCCCAGATTCGCCGGGCAGCCCGGAATTTTGCGACCTCTTCGAAAAAGTCCATTCCGCAATTGAAGAAGAAGGAAAGGCGGGGTGCGAAATCCTCGACCTTGAGCCCTGCTTCAATTCCGAGGTCAACGTACGCGAAGCCATCGGCGAGTGTGAATGCTAGCTCCTGGACTGCGCTGGACCCTGCTTCGCGAATGTGGTAGCCGCTGATGCTGATATAGTTCCACTGCGGCATCTCTTTCGTACAATATACCATCATGTCACGGATGATCCTGAGATGCGCCTCCGGTGGGAAGGCCCATTCCTTCTGAGCGATGTACTCCTTGAGAATATCCGCTTGAACTGTACCTCGAAGCTCCTTCGGTTTCACGCCCTGTCTCTCAGCAACGCCAACATACATCGCAGTCAGAACCGATGCGGGAGCATTGATCGTCATACTAGTACTCACCTTCTCCAACGGTATGCCTTCGAGAATGATCTCCATGTCCTTCAACGAGCCCACCGACACACCGCAGCGTCCCACCTCTCCCTCAGCCCGCTGACTGTCGGGGTCATACCCGTAAAGCGTCGGCATGTCGAACGCAATGCTCAGACCAGTCTCTCCATGTTCCAACAAATAGTGTAGACGTTTGTTTGTGTCTTCAGGGGTCCCGAAGCCGGAGAACATGCGCATCGTCCACGGTCGTCCCCGATACATTGTCGGGTAGACCCCACGGACATAGGGATACTCGCCTGGAAGCCCGATCTGCTCCGACTCGTTTAGGTGGGACACATCTTCAGAAGTGTAGACTCGTTTCACCGGAATATTAGACAGGTTTCTGAACTCCTCCTTTTGTTCAGGGCTAGCGCGGGTCCATGGTTTCAGCGTCTTGCCCTCCCACCGGACCCTCTCTTGCTTGACCTTCACAAGTTGCTTCTTGTCGAAGGTAGTTGGCGGAGCCCTTCGTTCCTGCTTGATCTCGTCTAGAACTTTCTTCCAATAACCCTTTGCCAAAACACGATCACGAAACAATAGAAGATGCCCGGAGGTTCCTATTTTTCCATTATCCCGACGCCCTTCACCGCCGAATCTTGAAATACGCTCTAGAGGCGAGAGCAGAACTGAGAATTTCACTTGGCACGGGAGCTATCTTCTCAAGTGCTCAAAGGAGACCATAGAGCCGTTGCCAAGGCGATCTCGATAGTCGAGGCTGGCGGAGAGCCGAGCCGAAAGCTGATTCAAGAATTGTATCCGCATACGGGCAAGGCGTTCACCATCGGCGTTACTGGTCCGACCGGGACTGGCAAGAGCACTCTCGTGGACAAGATAGTTGGAGAGTATCGCGAGCGAGGACGCAGCGTTGGAGTTCTAGCAATCGACCCATCCAGCGCGTTCACTGGTGGTGCGTTGCTGGGGGACCGGGTGAGGATGATGGACCATAGCCTAGAGAAGAAAGTCTACATTCGCAGCATGGCCTCCCGAGGTGACCTTGGAGGACTCGCTCGAGCCGCGAGAAACACAATACGAGTATTGGATGCAGCTGGAATGGACGTTGTCATCGTGGAGACAGTGGGAGCAGGCCAGACGGAAGTACAGATCGCATCGACGGTCGACGCGACAATAGTCGTTCTGATGCCTCAGCTAGGCGATGAGGTCCAGGCGTTCAAAGCAGGCTTCGCTGAGATCGGCGACCTGTTCGTCATCAACAAGTCAGACCTGGTTAAACCGGCTAAGACGATCTACAACATCGCCAGCGGTCTGCAGGAGAGAGATGGTTGGAGGCCACCGGTTCTGAAGACTGTAGCGGTCAAGGGAACAGGTGTGCCCGCGGTTGTTGATGCGATCGAGAAATTCCGGAAGCATTTGGATACCGGAAGCCTCAGGGAGAAAAGATTGAGCAAGAGGATCCAGTCCGAGCTGGTAGATGCCGCTTTCTCAGATTTCTATCATCAAACCGTCAAGCGTCTCGGAGATCAGAAAGAACTCGACGCTCTAGTTGGAAGAGTTGTCAAACGTGAACTGGATCCAGAGACAGCTGCATCGAGGCTTGTGGGAATCATATCCAAGATAGGAGAAAGAGCTTGACTGATCCTGTCACAACGGACTCTGGGATCCCTGTCAAGAAAGTCTACGAGAACAAAGACGTTCCACCGAACTGGACGAGATCATTGGGAAAGCCCGGCCAGTTTCCATACACGCGCGGCATCTATGATGGAATGTATCGGGACAGGGTTTGGACGATGCGTCAATACACGGGCTTCGGATCAGCGAGAGAAACCAATCGCCGTTTCAAGTACCTGATATCCCACGGTGAGACTGGGCTCAGCACTGCATTCGACCTGCCAACCCAGCTCGGTCTGGACTCTGATCATCCGAGGGCTGCTGGAGAGGTTGGAAGAGTCGGAGTCGCAATCAGCAGCGTCTTTGATATGAGGCGTCTCTTCGAGGGCATCGACCTCGGAAGAGTCAGCACGAGCATGACGATCAACGCTACCGCTCCTATTCTGCTTTCTCTCTATGTTGCGGTTGGAATGGAACAGGGTGTCCCTCAGAACAAGTTGAGGGGAACAACACAGAATGATATTCTGAAGGAGTATATCGCGAGGAATACGTACATCTATCCTCCAGAATCATCGCTGAAACTGTCCGTCGATCTCATAGAATACTGCGCCCACAAAATGCCCCGCTGGCACCCTGTCAGCATCAGTGGCTATCACATTCGCGAGTCAGGCGCGAACGCGGTCCAAGAACTGGGATTCTGTTTTGCAAACGCGATCGAATACGTTAAGGCGGCTCTTGAACGAGGGCTCAAGATAGACCAGTTCGCCCCCCAACTCTCCTTCTTCTTTGCTTGCAGGAACGATTTCATGGAGGAGATCGCGAAATTCAGAGCTGCGCGTAGAATCTGGGCCCGCATAATGAAGGACCGTTTCAAAGCCCGGGATCCTGAATCATGCAAGCTTCGATTTCACACCCAGACGAGTGGTGAGACTTTGACCGCGCAGCAGCCTGACAACAACATCGTGCGAGTCACGATCCAGGCCCTTGCAGGCGTCCTCGGTGGAACACAATCTCTCCATACAAATTCCAGAGACGAGGCACTCTCTCTACCAACCGAAGAGTCCGTTCAAATTGCCTTGCGTACCCAGCAGATAATTGCCCACGAATCAGGAGTGATCAAGACAGCAGATCCACTGGCCGGCAGCTACTATCTGGAGTCCTTGACAAGAAATCTGGAGGCCAACGCGACTCGTCTCTTAGAGAAAGTGGAAGATTTAGGCGGCGCGAGAAAAGCGATAGAATCCGGATTTGTCCATCGCGAGATACAGGAAAGCGCATACAGGTTCCAGAAATCGGTTGACGAAGGACGAACGATTATTGTCGGAGTCAACAAGTTCACTGAGCGGAGTAGCGGACCAAAAATCCAGCGCATCGACCCCAAGCTCGAGAGAGATCAGATAAGACAGCTGAAGATGATGAAAGGATCGAGAAATACCGCGCTGGTCAAAAATGCTCTTGAACGCCTTTCCAGTTCTGCGAAGCACGAAGAGAATCTCGTGAATCGCATCTTAAGCGCCGTCCGGGCAAACTGCACCGTCGGTGAAATCAGCGAAGTTCTAAGAGACGCCTTCGGAGAATACCGGGTAAGGCGCGACGTGTGACGTTACCTAGAGGTAATTATGCGTCTTGGATCGCCCAAAATCAGCCCTGATCCCGAATCTGGGACCACGCCCCTATCTCGCCCCGTGAATCGTTCGGGAATGGCGCTAGACTTCCCGTCTTTTTCCCATCACATCTAAGCCCGAATCGTGCCCTGAATAGCAAGACTCGCCGATTATCTATGCCAGACAGGAAATCGTTTCTAGAAAATAGGGGGTCTTAGCGACCGACCCTCGCGTCGCAAGAGTGGGAGAAACGGAGTATTCCGAAAGTATCCCCAGATCTGATCCGGTGTTCGGTTAGTCTTGGTTGGCTTCTATTCGAAGCTGGTGAAGCTCGCCGTCCGTTTTCATGACAGTAATAATGATGAGTTTCCGTTCGATATCGACCTTCAGGATTCGACCGCAACGTAAGATGTGTCTTGCTTCTCTCGGGATGCCAGAGCTTGGCTTGGACTTAGGCTTCGGTTGCTTTTCGAGTATTTTCTTGATGCCGTCGTAGAGGCTGATCACAGCTTCATTGTCAGTGTCCAGTTCTCTAGGTTCTTCCCAGGTCGTCAAGTCCCCGCATCCCTGCCCTTAGTATTCCATACAAGGCTGACATAGTTAGCCAATTTGCTGGTCGTTACCAGAGCCTCAGCCTCGAAGTGACTTGTTTCTCGGAGTACCTACTCCGTCGAGGAGGACGCGAAGATGTGAAACGGACCAAGAAACGTTGCCCTAACGTCTTCAGGCGAGGTTCTTTTCCAGCGTTATCCAGCCGACTTCTCGCTTGAAGCCGAGCTTTGTGTTGACCGCTAGCATAGCGGCATTATCGGATGCGTTCCATGTCTTCACCTTCTCATACCCATTCCGCCTCGCGAAATCGATAACTCCCAGCTTCAATGCGACCGCTATTCCTCTTCCACGGTACTCACGCCTAACACCCGTATTTCCCTGGACGAGGCCTCTAGGCTCCTTGTCGATGCGCCAGACGGTGCTGAGTCCAACATACTTGGAACCGTCCTT
>Ga0137368_10005672_pt1 | contig 13171 bp, 5 predicted proteins | sample SagtaG_13_FD_104917 | JGI IMG/M metagenome (GOLD analysis project Ga0137368, IMG submission 104917) | Vadose zone soil microbial communities from Sagehorn Ranch, Mendocino, California, USA - Sage1_L_100_16 metaG | ecosystem: Environmental > Terrestrial > Soil > Vadose zone | place: USA...
CAGGACTGTTGTTCGGCCCGCCAAGGCGGCGAGGCGCGCCGGTTCGCATGTCGACGAAGCCGTTCTTGCCGAACGTGGTGACGAGCTCTCCGGTGCGCGCAGCGATCTCGCGCAGACCACCGCGAGCTGAAAGGATCAATCGTCGGTCGGCGCGATTGCCGCTCTCCCAGTAGGTGAGCCCGCGCTCGCTCGCTTGCTCGGGCGACTTCCATCGCTCCTTGCCTGTCGTCGCATCGAGCGCGATAACGGTTCCCTTCGCCCCGGCGACATACATCACGTCGTCGACGACCAGAGGATTGAACGGCAGTCGATCCGGCTCACCAGCAACCGCATAAAACCACGCGGGCTGAAGCGCCTTCACGGTGGTCTTATTGATATTCGTGAACGCCGAGTACTGCATCGAATCGGCCGACCCCGAGTAGTCGCTCCAAGTCGTGTACGGCTTGCTGACGGCACCAGTAGACGATCCGAAGGCGATTGCCGCCAACACCGCGAGCAGCACTCTAGGCACTCCAGGCACTTTAGGCACCCCAGGCGCTCCAGGCTCCAGGCACCGCAGGCACTCCAGGCACTCCAGGCACTCTGATCGTAACGGTGAAGGAGTTTACTTTACCGCTAAAGTTGGTTATACAACGCGAAAACGCAGCGAATTGTCGAACGTTGTTTTGTCTGGCGGACTTAGGGGGGTGTATGAGCTATCTGAAGGTCTCGCTGGCCGTGCTGGCGTTCCTGAGCGCCGTCAATGTCTCGGCGCAAACCGTCACCGGATCCATGTCCGGGACGGTGGTCGACACCACCGGCCAGGTTGTTCCCGGCGCAGATATCACGATCGTTCACGAGAACACCGGTGAGCAGCGGCACACGGTCACCAACGACGTCGGCGACTTCGCGTTTGCCGCTCTCGTGCCGGGCCCGTACACGATTCGAGTGGGGCTCTCGGGATTCAAACCGCTCGAAGGGAAGAACAACGTGGTGGCCGGCAACAGCCGTCTCGCGATCGGGACGGTCAAGCTCGAGGTCGGCGAGGTGACCGAGACGGTCAGCGTCAAGGCGCAGGGCGAATCGGTCGACCTCACGAGAACGTCGCAGGAGGCGCAGCTCGATCTTCGACAGGTCGCCAATCTCTCGATCCGCGGCCGCGACCCGATCTCGCTGCTCAAAATTCTGCCCGGCGTGTCGACTGCCGGCAATAACAACCTCGCCAACGATCAGGAAACCTTCGGCGGCAGCTTCGCGACCGCCGTGCCGATCATCGGCGGGTCGAGAGGGGCCAGCCAGACGATTTACGTGGACGGCATCAACGGTGGCGATGGCGGCGGCGGGGGCGGCGGCGGCACGAACTTCAGCGGCGCGACGAACCTCGATGCGATCGAAGGAGTGCAGGTACAGTTGAGCGCGTACACGGCCGAGTACGGGTTGAAAGGCGGCGCGCAGGTGAACTTCATCACCAAGCGCGGCGGATCGGAGTACCACGGCTCCGCGTACACCTATCAGCGGGATAAGCGCTTCAACTCGATCAATTACTTCAACAAACTCAACAACATTCCGAAACCTGAATACCGCTATTCCACGCTCGGCGGGACGCTGGGTGGACCCGTACCCAAGCTGCCGCGTGTCAACGCAAACGGCGACAAGCTGTTTTTCTTCTATTCCGCCGACGACACCCGTCTGAAGAATCCACAACAGCTCCGTCGCTTCATGATGCCGACCGAGCTCGAACGACGCGGAGACTTTTCCCAGACGCAGACGCCGGCCGGTGCGTTGATTCAGATCCGCGATCCGGTCACTCTCCAGCCGTTCCCTGGCAACGTGATCCCGCGCGAGCGTCTCGACCCACGAGGGCTTGCGTTCCTGAATCTGCTGCCTCTGCCGAACACCGAGGGCTCCGGCTATAACTACGTCTATCAGGAAGACAGCATTCCTAGTCCGCGCCGTTCGCAAGTGGTGCGCGTGGATTACCGCCCGACAATCAAGGACACGATTTCTGTCAAAGGGCAGACGTGGTTCACCAAGAGCGCCGGGCTGAACGTCTCTGGCGTTCCGAGCAACGCGCGGTGGGGCCTCCTGCGACAGCGGTACGACTTCGATTCACAGCAGGGCAAGGCGGACTACACACGTGTCTTTGGCGCGAACACCGTGCTCGAAGCAAGCGCGGGTCTCTTCAACAGCCACGAGAATGGTCCTGCTGAAGATGAAACTCAGCTCGCGCATATCCAGCGGGCCAGCTATCCGGCGTGGGCGAATCTGCCGCAGTTCGCGCCAGGAAACAATCGGCTCGGGATCATCCCCAAGGCGTTATGGGGGAATTTCCAGAGCAGCGGCAACAACGACTGGATTCCCAACGTCAACTACGACAATCGCTGGCCGATCACCGGTCACGACAGCGCCATCAATGCCGCCGTCAATCTGACGCACAACCGCGGGGCGCATACCTTGAAAGCGGGCCTGATGCGCGAGCGCGAGAACTTCGGCCAGGCGCGGTCGGGCACGTTCGCCGGCGAGTTCGACTTTACCAACGACGGAAACAACCCGATCAACACAGGGTTTGCCTTGTCGAATGCCCTGCTTGGTGTCATCACCAAGTACACCGAGTCGATGGGCCGGCCCGGCGACGACCGGCGGCAGACGACCTACGCGTGGTTTGCACAGGACACGTGGAAGCCGATCCAGGCGCTGACGGTGGACGTCGGCCTCCGCATGTACAAGTCGGACCGGCCGCGTCACGTGCTTGGCGAATCGTCCGTCTTCAGTTTCGAGCGCTTCGATCCGACCTGGGGCGGCAAGCCTCCGGTGTTATATCGGCCGGTCCTTTCGAACGGTGCGCGCCGCGCACTGAACCCGCTGACAGGTGAGATTCTGCCGGTCACATATATCGGTCAAATGGTGCCCGGTACCGGGTACACCTGCGGCGTAATTACGCCAACGACTCCCTGTCAGATCAACGGGATCGTGACGCAGCGCGACGGCAAGTACGTCGACGGCGAAGGCTTCGTCGATCCCATTCCCGTGGTGTTCGATCCGCGGCTCGGTGTCGCCTGGGCGTTGAACGACAAGACGGTCCTCCGTGTGGCCGGTGGCGGATTCCACGAGGCGCACGGCGGCTTTTATGACACCGGTGGTGCGGCGTTCCGTTTCGACCGCGTCGTGCGCTTCACCGATTTCGATTCGTTCATGACCGGTACCGCCGCGACGACGCCCGTCAATGTGCGAGGCGTGGATCGCGTTGACAAACGGCCGCTCGCCTACCGCTACAACATCGGCGTCCAGCGGGAGCTTGGATGGCACACGGTGCTCGATGTCGCCTACGTCGGCGATCAGACGCGGTTCCTGCCGGTGCGCGTCAACCTCAATCAAGTGCCGGCCGGAGCACGGTTCAAGCCGGAGAACCGCGACATCACTGTCGCACCGACGGCTGCAAATCCCGGGGCGCTGCCCGATAATTTCCTTCGTCCCATCGTCGGCTTCGGCGACATCGACATCACCGAGGCGAGCGGACGGTCAAGCTACAACTCGCTGCAAGTGCAGCTGACGCGGCGATACACGGGCGGCATCGAGCTCGCCGGCGCGTATACCTTCGCGAGAGGCCACCAGAGCTTCTTCAACGACCCCGTCAGCAACGCGACGGTCTACAGCAACAATCCCATTCCGGCTGCGGAATCGGACCAGCGGAGCAACATCCAGGAGCACGTGCTCGTCATGAGCTATACGATCGATCTGCCGGACGGCGGCACGAAGATGGGCGGGGCACGCGCACTCCGCTGGCTCCTCGACGATTGGAGCGTTTCCGGAATCAGCACCTTCGCCACCGGCGGCTACACCGGCGTCACGTTTACGACCACCGACAGCTTCGACTTCACGGGCGGCGGCGAGCGCTGCGGCAACAACAATGGTCCCTACCCGATCGTGACGGGCGATCCGAACCTGCCGCGTGGGGAACGCAGCATCGATCGCTGGTTCGACACGAGCGTGTTCCAGCGGCCGGGCGGGCCGGGCGACGTCGGCAACAATTGCGACAACGCGATGCTCAGGCTGCCTGGGGTCCATAACCACGACATCTCGATCTTCAAGAACTTCCCGATGAAGGGCACTCAACGGGTGCAGTTCCGCTGGGAGATCTACAACCTGTTCGATCAGCTGTCGTTCAACGAAGTCGACACGTCCGCCATCTTCGACGCGCAGGGACGGCAGACCGATACGAATTTCGGAAAGGTGTTCTCCGCGCGCAACGAGCGCCGGATGCAGTTCTCGCTCAGGTATTCGTTCTGACGACGTGCTCAATGCGTTAGGCGCCGCTGGCGCGCCAGGAACGTGGCCACGAAAACACGAAAGGTCACGAAAACACGACCGTCTTTACTTATCCGTTTCGTGCTTTCGTCCCTCGACTGAGCTCGGGACGACCATGAGCTCGTCGAAGGGTCGTGGATTTCGTGGTTTCGTGGTGATGCTTTTGGTTGCGGCGCTGGCCGCGCCGGCTCTGCGCATCTATGGCACGTACGTTAGACGCTCTCAGTTCCAGGCATCTGACGCCTCCCGTCTCGTGTTGCGAGTGGCGAGACTTAGACTAAGACCAGTGGCTAGTTCTTGGTGCGCTTCAGCATTCCGGGCGAATTCCACTTGATCACGTGATACGTTGCCGGCCCACTGCCGACATTCCGAATGCTGTGCATCTGATTGGCTGCTTGAAACACGACCGATCCCGGGCCGACACGTTTGAGTTGTCCATTCGCCAGCGATTCGACGAGGCCTTCCTTGACGATAATCAGCTCTTCGTCAGGATGTTTGTGCGGCGGGTGGGGCGTCTCGCCTGGATTGAGTGTCGTGATGTGAATCTCGAGCTCGTCCAGCGTGGCCGTTGGCGATTGGACCACTTTGCGGACTTCGCCGGTCTGATTCGGCTGTGACGTCAGGCTGTTCCAATCGAAGATCGTCGAGCCCATCACGGCGTGCTGCGCGGGAAGGAAAACAACCGCAGCAATCGTGATCGCTGCCGTGAGAGTCGCGACGCATACGTCTCTGCGAGTCATGGTGTTCGTCTCCTGAAAGTGTACGGGGTCCTCTCCGTCACGTTCGTGCTTTCGCGTGCTCGTGTTTTCGTATTTCGTGCCTTCGCGTTTTCGTGTTTTCGTGTTTTCGTGTTCCGTATTTCGTGTCTTCGTGCTTTCGTGCTTAGAAGCCGCTCGGCCTGATCCAGAAGCGTTCTTCCCACACTCCGCCGGAGGCGACACTCTGCAGGCCTTTGTAGACGCCCTTCTGCGCGAGGTTGAGAGCGTTTGTAATCGACGCCATCGGCTCGAAGCAAATGAAGTTCTGATTGCGCGGCGCGAAGATCACGGTCGCGCGGAAATTGGACCCCTGCATCACGTCGAGCCGCTGTGTCTTACCAATGACGCTCATGGTCGCGCGCCCCTCCCGGTCGCGCGCGAGATCCGAGAACACGTCGTCGAGGTTGTAGTCCTTGAGGGGCACTGCGCCCGGGGTCGGGAAGAGCCGTTCGATCGGCTCGGTTTCTCCGGTGGGCAGCTTGTTGTCAGCGAGCAGCCATCGCGTCCGCGCGCCAACGGTAATGGTCCACTCGTCGCGCATCGAATCGGTCAGCTGAAAGTAGGGATGGAATCCGATTGATACCGGCATCGGCTCGGCGCTCAGATTCATGATTCTCGTGCGCACTTCGAGCTCGCCGTTGTGCAGCCGGTGAGTGATTTCAACGGTGTGGGCGAACGGCCACTGTTTCATCCATGCCGTTTCGCGGAAGAATTCCAGCCGGCTCGTGACCGATGCCGATTGGCCGTCTGCCTTCAGATCGATGACTCGCCATCGATCGGTCGTCTGCAGAAACCCGTGAATCGGAATCGGGCCGCGGACGTTCCCTTGCTCCATGTCGAACGGGTACCGCTTCCCGTTGGCGTAAAAGGCCTGCTCGTCGAGCCGATTCGCCCAGGGCGCGAGAAACGGGATGCCGGCGGCTCCTGGTTTTGCCTTGAACTCGTCAATCGATGCGTGGGGCCAGCGCAAGAAGTTGTGGCGCTTCACGCTGAATTCGAAGGCCATGTTGCCGAATGCCGGGAGGACGGCGACCCGCGTGTCACTGCCGGCATCGGAGAGCTGCACGACCTCCCCGGTTTGGCGCGCGTCGTACCGAGCAGGCGCAGGCGAAACCGCGGCGAGCGTCCAAAGGGAAATCGATAACGCGGAGAGGCGCGCGCGCACGACGTTTACTCGGGGAGCGCAAACGCGTACAGCGTGTTCCCGGCAGAGATTGCGACAAATTGACGCGCCCCAACGGCATAACTCATAGGCGAGGCGTTCATGTTCGCGCCCGTCTGGAAGTGCCACAGGTGGTTGCCGCTGCGCGCATCGAGCGCGACGAGGTTGCCGTCACGAATGGCGCCGAACACCAGATTGCCGGCTGTGGCAAGCACGCCATTGGCGAGTGATCCCTGAAACGTGCTGAAGTCCCAGATCGTCTTGCCGCTCTCCGGATCGAGTGCCTTGATGCCTGAGGAAGGCTCGGGCTCATCAGGCTTGCGAGCAACGGAACTCTCTGTTGGCGATGCGCGGCCGATGTACAACTTGCCGGCTTCGTAGGACTGCGGCGCACTCACATAGCGCTGCCCCCGTTCGGCGTACTCCAGGTACATCCATCCGGTCAGCGGGCTGTAGGATGGCGCCTGAAAGTTCGTGCCGCCACCCAGCGTCGGATACACGAAGAAGCTTCCTTCCGGACTCGAATTCGATCCAGGAACGACAATGGGGCGCCCGGCGGAGTCGAATCCTTTGTTCCAGTTCGCATACACGAACGGCGTGCCCGACAGGAACTGGCCATTCGTGCGATCGAGTACGTAGAAGTGGCCGTTGCGATCGGCGTGCAGCAGCAGTTTGCGCTTCTGTCCACGCCACATGCGATCGACGAGGATGACGTCCTGACACGAATCCCAATCGTGGCCGTCGTTGGGCGTGAATTGATAGTGCCATTTGCGCTCACCGGTGTCGGCGTCGAGCGCCACAACCGAATCGCTGAACAGGTTGTCGAGATCGCCGCGTACCGAGCGATCGATCTGCGGCCCGGGATTTCCGACGGTCCAGTAGACGAGATTCAGCTCGGGGTCGTAGGAACCTGTGAGCCACATCGGGCTGCCGCCCTGCTTCCAGCTGTCACCCGCCCACGTATCGTGACCAAATTGTCCGGGGCCTGGCACCGCGTACCAGCGCCAGACCCGCTTTCCCGTTGAAGCGTCGTAGGCGTCGAGGAATCCCCGCGCGCCAAATTCGCCGCCCGTGATGCCGACGATGACCTTGTCCTTCACGACCAGAGGCGCGCTGGTGATGCTGTAGCCAAGCATCGTGTCGTCCACTTGCGTCTCCCACAGCGCGGCACCCGTTCTGGCGTCGAGCGCGACGAGCGCCGCGTCGAGCGTTCCAACGAACAACCGATCGTCGAGAATTGCGACGCCACGGTTGAAAGGGTTGATCTCCTCTGGATTCCGGCGTTTCTGCTCCCGCGCGTATCTCCAGAGCTGCCGGCCGGTGCGCGCGTCGAGCGCAACCACGACTCCCGGCTGGGTCGTATACATCACGCCATCGACGACAAGCGGAGTGGCTTCGAGGGCCGCATCGCCGGGCATCGCAAACGTCCACGCCCCGCGCAGGTTCCGCACGTTCGAGGTGTCGATTTGTTTCAGCGCCGAATAGTGTGTCCCTCGATAGTCGCCCCAGTACATCAGCCAGTTGTGTGGCTCGGCTGCGGCGTTCACGAGACGATCGAACGTCACCTTCGCGGCGTGGACAACGTTAGGCGCCACGGGCGCGTTATCGACGCGCACCTCGGCGAGCGTCAGTTTGTCGAGTGAATGCAGCTCGCCCGATGCATCGACGATTTGAAGCGTAAATGTGTCTTCGTTGCGGCGAACGCCGCGGATCTCACGGCCATCTCGGGTACGTACGATCACATTCTGAAGCCGCGCCGCGCTGCCGCGCGGCGCTGGACCATCCGCGCGCGGCGCCACCGCCGATGCAGGCGTGCCTCTCAAGCTCTGGATGTAAGCGACCAGGCGCCAAACATCTTCATCTGCGACCTCTCGAAACGGCGGCATCTGAGTGCCGCGCACGCCTTCGCGAATCGTCTGGAAGATTTCCCGATCCGCGTTGCCGTGTGTGAGACTCGCGCGCGTGAGCGCGGGACCGCGGTCGCCCCCGCCGTCAGGCCCATGGCACGTTTGACACGTCTGGTCGAACAGTCGCTTCCCGGCTGTAATGGCCGCAGGATCGTTTGTGAACGGATTGCGCGGGGTGTCGGGTTGCTGCGCGAATGCCGCGACAGCTCCGATTGACGCAGCGGCGACGAGGGCGAGCCGTTGTGCAACCATCCGCCGCGACAGTGTAACGCGGAGGGAAGCCACGGAAACACCGGACCACGGAACAAAAGTTTTTCCGTGTTTTCGTGCTTCCGTGGCTTTCGTTTCCGCGTTTCCGTGTTTCGGTGGCCTGTCTCAGAACACGAACTTCAAGCCGAATTGAATGAGCCGCGGATCGCCGGTCACCGGAACCGTTCTCGTAATCGTTCCGAAGTTCGCGCTGTTCACCGCGATTCTGTTGTCGGCCGGCGTCGTGCCGGGAATATCGAAGTTCACGTGGTTGAAGATGTTGAACGCCTCGATGCGCACCTGAACGTTCGCCGAGGTGCCGTAATGGAAGTTCTTGAAGAGGCCCATGTTCCAGCTGTGGAACGATGGCCCGCGCAGGAAGCCTTTCGGCACGTCGCCGAACGTGCCGACGTCAGCCACGGTGAACGCAGCTGGGTTGAACCAGAGCGTGCGGGGCGAACCGGCTGGCGGCTCCAGTGGCTGACCGGTGAGTTTGGCGCGGTCGCTCGTGCTGCCGAGACCACGTCCCGATCGATCGGAGCCGCTGATCACGTTGAACGGCCGGCCGCTCTCGTACTCCATCAAGCCGGAATACTGCCAGCCGCCGATCACGAAGCGCAACGGCCCAGTCATGTCACGCCCCGGCAAATCCCAGACCCAGGACGTTGTGAAGCGATGTGTGCGGTCCTGAGTCAGCGGCCCCCACACGAGCGGATCGTGTTTGTCGAGATTGAACTCGTTCCAGGGGATCACATCGTCGCCGAAGTTGCCTTCGACGCGCGACAGCGTGTAATTGCTCGTCACGGTGAAGCCGCGCGAGTACCGCTTCGTGAGTGTGAGCTGCATGCCGTTGTAAATCGACTCGCGATCTTGTTTCTGCAGGTTCACCTGGCCGATGTTGGCCGACGCGAACAGTCGGCGCGCGTCGGTGCCGCGCGTGTCGCCGGGCGTAAAAACAGCCGGGTTCAACTGCACGGTTCGACGTCCGTTCATGGATCGCGAACCGACGTACGCCGCGCGCGCGGTGAGCGCGGTTATCAACTCGCGCTCGAACGTGACATTCCAGTTGTAGGTGAGCGGCGTCTTGTAGGTTTCGTCGAGCGTTTCAATCAGCACCGGCGTCGGGAAGATCGCCTGCTGTGTGCCGATGGTGTTATCGGTGATGAGATTGAAGTCGCTCCGCCCGAGGTACGGATTCGAGAACGGCCCGGTAGGACGCGTGACCGACAGGCGGAGGTTCCACGGAGCGGCGTTAACGCCGCCATTGCCGGATTCGCCGTCTCGATGCTGGTCGTAGAACATGCCGCCGCCGCCGCGAAGACTTGTCCGGCCATCGCCGCTGAGGTCCCAGGCAAAGCCTACACGTGGTCCGAAGTTAATCGACTCGGCGTTGGTGCCGTCGTAGGGAACACCGGGGTCTCCGCGGAACGTTTCGCCTCTCGGCGCCGCCGGGAACGCGGTTGACCGCACGTTGTTGTTGAAGTCTTCGACAGTGAATCGCTCAATGCGTCCTTTGATCTCATGCCACGGCGGGGTCGACTCGAGGCGCATTCCCAGATTCAACGTAAACCTCTGGGCCACCTTGAAATCGTCCTGAACGAATCCCGATCCATACCACACTCGATAGTCTTTGTACTCGCCGGTTCCCTGATCGAAGGTCTGGACATAACCGAGGAGAAAATCGGCGAGGGGATGGCCGGTCCGGCTGCCGTCGAAGACGAAGTGTCCGGCTCGCCGGAACTGATTTCGAATCTCTACGGTGTAGTACTGCGCCTCGCCGCCGGCTTGGATAGTGTGCTTGCCTTTCAGCCAGCTGAAACGATCGTTCATCTCGAGACCGTTTCGAACGAACGACGCCTCGAGATTGTCGCCGATGAAGAAATATCCGCTGGCATTGATCTCGGAAATCGACGGCAGCGTGGGATAAATCGGGAGACGGACACCCAAGTCCTGCATGCTGGGCACGTTGTTCGTTGGCGGAAACCGCCGCGCATGCATCCGGTTGAAGCCGACGTGCACCTCGTTCAACGCGGTGTTCGAGAGCGTCTTCTGCCAGGTGGCGACCGCGTTCTGCGCCCGGATGCGCGACTGCAGCGTCGGGTTTCGATAGCTGAGGAGATTGCCTTCGGTGTACGTCGGATCGTTGGTGAAGTGATCGAAGAAGTATCGGACGCTGATCTGATTGCTCTGACCGAGCTGCTGATCCACCTTCGCCAGCACCTGATTGTCGTCCTGACCGATCAGCCGTGGGACCTGCAGGCGGCCATCACCGCCCACTTGCGGCATGTATTTCAGGACGTTGAGCGCAGCCGGGTCGAAGCGCTCCACCGGTATCTGATTGTTCGGGAACGGCTGGCCTGTCACCGGATCGATAATCGCGCGGTTGCACGCGGCTCCGCAGGTGGAGAAGTTGCCGTTGCGCTCGTCGGTCGTCGGCGCAAACTGCGCCAGGGTCGTCCCCCGATTTGCAATCGTCGTCCCCTGCCAGCCGCCGAAGAAAAACATCTTGTTGCGCACAATCGGCCCCCCTGCGAAGCCGCCGTACTGCTTGCGCTTCAGGAAGTCTCGTTCGGGCGAGAAGAAATTTTTCGCGACGAATTTGCGATCGCGCAGATACCCAAACGCGCCGCCGTGCAGCTCGTTCGTCCCCGACCGAGTCACGGCGTTGACAACCGCGCCGGCGCTGTTTCCCTGCGCGGCGCTGTAGTTGCTGGTCTGGATACTGAACTCCTGCAGGGCGTCGGGAAACGGGAACGGCTGATTCTGCTGGAAGTACGGATCCACGTGGCTCGTGCCGTCCAGGCGGAACGATACCTGTCTCGATTCGGTGCCGTTTGTCGACAGCCGCAACGCGCCCGGAATCGTCTTGCCCGACTCGCGATCCACCGCCGTGAGCACCATGCCGGGCACAAGCGTGCTCAACGTCGCCGCATCGCGCCCGTTCAGCGGCAGTTCGACAATCCGTTTGGAATCGACGACTTCACTGAGCGTCGACGATGAGACGTCCACCGTGGGCGACTCGCCAGAGACGGTGACCGTCTCGGCCAGCGCGCCGAGCTCGAGTTTGAAATTGATGGTGAGGTTCTGGTTGGCTTGCAGCAGCACGCCTTTCCGCTGCGACGTCTGGAAGCCGGAAAGTTCGACGTCGATATCGTAGGTGGTCGGCCGCAGCGAGGTGAAGACGTAGCGGCCGTCCGCGCCGCTGACGGTGTCTCTCGATAATCCGGTCGCGGTTTCAATGGCCTTCACGACGGCTCCGGGGACGACGCCGCCGGTGTTATCGGTGACGAGACCGTTGATTTGTCCCGTCTGCCCTAACGCAGGGCTTGCAATGAGCAAGACAACAGACAGTGCTCCAACGGTGCGCCAAGCTGCCAAAGGGATTGCTCGCATCGGACCCTCCCGTGGGATTACAAGCCGCACTCCGCGGCGAAGCCGGCCGCGACGAAGCCCGCCAATCGCAGTCGAGCGAAGTCGCAGCCTTTTATCGGAGATGTCGTTGGGACGAAGTGGTAATACCACTGTTCGGTTGGCGCGTAAAGAGGCTTGCCGCTACTCGTTCCGCGCTGCGGTCTTCAAGCGCCGCTAGACTCCGGAACGGCTCCGCTCGACGAGTTCGGCGAGACTCTGAGTGCCGCGCGCGCGATAACCCTTCAACGGGACAATGCGTTCGTGAATCGCATCCAGCAGCCAGGCAGGCTGCGGGAAGAACATCGCTTCCAGCTCCGCGGCCGGCGTGATCCAGTTTCGGGCGCCGACCACCACCGGAGGTGCATCCAGATCGTCAAAAGCGAGTTGGGTCAGGTTGGCCGCGACGGTCTGCATCACACTGCCCCGCTCGACGGCGTCGCTGACGAGAAGCACTTTGCTGGTCTTCGCCACCGATTCCATGAGCGGCTCGTAATTCAGCGGTGTCGCCGAGCGCAGATCGATCAGCTCCACGGACACTCCGAACTTCGTCTCCAGTTCAGTTGCCGCAGCAAGCGCCGTGTACAGCGACGGACCCAGAGTGATGATTGTCAGATCCGCGCCGCGCCGCTTGATGGAAGGCTCCCCCAGCGCAATTTCGTAGTAACCATCGGGCACACCCTCGTCGACAAACATCTCGCGCATGTCGTACATCTTCTGGCTTTCGAAAAACACCACTGGATCCGTGCCGGCGAGAGCGCTGTTCATCAGTCCCTTGGCGTCATACGGCGTGACGGGATAGACCACCTTCAGCCCGGGAATGTGATGCACGAGCGCCGTGAAATCCTGCGAGTGCTGCGCGCCGTATTTCGATCCAACCGACACACGCAGGACCACAGGCATCACCAACTGTCCCGCCGACATGGCTTGCCACTTCGCAAGCTGATTGAAGATTTCGTCGCCGGCGCGGCCGAGGAAGTCCGCGTACATCAATTCCGCGACGACGCGTCCGCCTTCGAGCGCGTAGCCGATAGCGGCGCCGACAATTGCCGCCTCCGAGATCGGCGCATTGAACAAGCGATGGTAGGGCAGGGCTTCGGTGAGGCCCCGATACACACCAAACGCGCCGCCCCAATCGCGATTCTCCTCGCCAAACGCGATCATCGTCGGGTCGATGGCAAAGCGGTGGAGCAGCGCTTCGAAGATGGCGTCACGCACGTTGTACGCCTTCATCTTCGCCACGGGAGCGCCGCGATCGACGGGCGTTCGAATCCGGTCGCGCAGCTGGCGCACGCGCGGGTTGTCGTTGAGGTCCTGCAAGAGCTCCGGCTTGCGATCGTCGAATCGCTCGATCCGTCGATTGGAGAACATGACGGTGCTCACCAGATCCGAATCGATCGAGA
>Ga0137368_10005674_pt1 | contig 13170 bp, 16 predicted proteins | sample SagtaG_13_FD_104917 | JGI IMG/M metagenome (GOLD analysis project Ga0137368, IMG submission 104917) | Vadose zone soil microbial communities from Sagehorn Ranch, Mendocino, California, USA - Sage1_L_100_16 metaG | ecosystem: Environmental > Terrestrial > Soil > Vadose zone | place: USA...
TGACAAGCGGAAATTTCCCGCTGGGGAAATAATCTTTTTGAATATCAATTACGAGAAGAGCTGTTTTCATAGGATGAAGTATAGCCGAAGTCGATTAAAAACGGAGTCAACGTCTCCAGACGTTGCTTTTGCTGAACAACGACTGGATACGTTGACTCCATATACTCTTTCCTTATCTAATGCGTCAAATTACATCATTCGGTGTAGGTTGCGTCCTTTTTGCTGTTGCCTTCTTAACAAAATCCTTTGCAACCGAAGCAGCAATCGAAACACTCTGGTCACCGCCGATGATCATGGCATTGATGCCAACCACCTCACCCTTGGCATTGACCAGCGGTCCGCCGGAGTTGCCGGGCGCCAGAGGCGCGTCAGAACGGATAACAGGCAAGGTATCGCCGCGTCGATTTTGCGCGGAAACCAACGCGCTGACAATCCCGCGCGTCACGGTGTTGCGCTGGCCCCATGGGTGACCAAAGGCAAAGACCATTTCACCGACGCGCGGCGAAACGGAAACAGGCAGTAGTGGAGTCAGATTGGTGGCCTCAATCGAGAGTAACGCCAAATCCACATCCGGATCACGGGCGAGGAGTCGGGATTCGTATTCGCCGTCATTCTGCAAAATAACGATGGGTGTGCGGCGTCCAACTACGTGATTGTTTGTGAGGATTAATCCGTTCGCATCCCAGACGATGCCTGCCCCCGCGCCAAAGCGATGGCCACGCACAATGACCAGAGATGGCATCACCCGCTGGACGAGTTCATCAATGACTTGTGTGAAAGTACCGTTGAAGTTCATTTTATCTCTATCTTTCACCAACCATTACGTTGATCGTTTGAGGCTGCCCGCCGCGTAAAACATCGATCGGCATGGACTTGCCAACCACATCACCGTCGAGCCGAGTAAAGAGTTCATCGTGATGAAGAACAGGCGTGCCTGCCACTGCGACCAAAATATCACCGACCATCAATCCGCCTTTGGATGCAGGGCTGTCATTCTCAACACCGACGATCAAAAGCCCAGTACCTTGCTCACGCTTAAGCGCTTTTTGCGAAGCCTCCGGGATCTCAACCGTTTGACTACGGATGCCAAGATAACCATGCTGGATGCGACCATGTTTGACCAAGGTGTCCGCGATCCTCCAGGCAATGTCAGCAGGGATCGTGACCGCCGCGCCGTTTGCCAAGCCTGAGGTATTTACACCCAGCACTGTTCCATCTGCAGCAACCAATGGACCACCAGAAAAACCGGGATAGGAAATGCTGTCAGTACGAATATATTTTTCGAGCATACCACCCCGCCCGGTTCGAATCGGTCCGCCGATCGCGCTCACCGTTCCAAGACTGGCTTCGATTCCATTCGCAGAAGGACGACCTAGCACAAGGGCAATCTGACCAAGGCGCGCTGGGCTTTTTGTCGCTTCGGCAACAGTTTCCACCCCCACGGGGCGTTCAAGCTTAAGCACAGCCAAGTCAGAGCCAGGGTCACGACCGGCAAGGCGCGCAGAAACTTCCGCTCGATCCGCTAGAGTCACTTTAATCCCGTCCTCACGTTCTATGATATGGTCAGCTGTGAGAATTAAGTCCGAGGCATATACAATCCCACTGGCAGGCATGCGGCGACGCGCATTTACTAACACTGTCGCTTTCCCAGCTTTTTCAGCAGCATCCGCCAGCGCATCAGAAAGTTCTACCAATACATTACTGCTCATTGAAACACTCCTTTTACGTCAATAACCAGCAGTATAGTGCTGATGCTTTTAAAGCGTATCGCCGAAATGACTGGTTTTTATCCTAGAAAAAAGGGGAGGTGTTAAGTCTACTTTCTACCGAAGTCCGCTGGATTCTCGCCCCACAACTCCGTATCCCATTTCAAGACCGCATCATCGTCCAATTCGTTTTCTGCGAGCCAATTCTCCGCACTGCGGATCATGACGAAAAGCGGCGCGTTTCGTGCAGTGTGTTTGAGCTTGGTCCTGCATTGACCAGTGTACACCCACGATATTCCGTTTTCAGAATCAGAATAAACAGGTAATTGTTTTTCATGTTTCGTCAGCCACGTCAGCGCATGTACGATCGCCAGAAACTCACCGACATTGTTCGTCCCATCCGGAAAGGGACCAAAGCGGAAAATCTCCTCTTCCGATTCAGTATACACACCCCGATACTCAAGTTTGCCGGGTGCGCCACTGCACGCTGCATCCACACAAATGGATGGCAGGATCGGCTTGACGCTCGCCTCTCTCCACTTACCCCGAGAGGCTGGCTTGCCTTTAAACACCTGATACTCGGACTGATATGCTGCTTCGGCTTCCTTCAGAGACTCAAACGACTTATATTGTGCCGCGGCAAATCCCTTCACTTGTTTTTCGCATTCCGCCCATGAGGTGAAAATGCCTGGTTTACGTCCCTTCCAAACCACGTAATACTTTTGTTTTTGCATGTGGTCTCGATACGGGCGTTGCGATGGTCGAGTGGCGATAGCAGTATCGAGACTAGCAACGCCCTACTCGACCAACGTTTACCTATTCTTCCTTCTCCTGCCAGCCGGTCTCTTCCACAGCCATAAAAATATCGGTTGCAGAGATCAAGCCGATCAGCGTGCCGCTTTCGTCTGCGATGGGCAAGTGATGGATGTGATGCTTTTGCATCACCTGTGAACATTCCATCAATGTCCAATCGGGGTTACCGGTGATGATCGGACCAGACATGATATCGCGTACACTCATCTCAGCGGGATTACGCCCTGCTGCCACGATCTTGTCGCGTATATCGGTTGAGGTCACAATGCCGTAGGTCGGATTCTTTTCTGACATCGCAACTACCACACTATGGATTTTGCGGCGGCGCATCAGTGTCAGCGCGTACTTGACGCTCGAATCGGGATCAACAACAACAACAGGTTTGGACATCCAATCACGAACTGTGTTGGGCATACTCTCCTCCAAGATATTTTGGCTCCCGCCGCCGTCCCCGGAGGCGTGTTCAGCGCCGACGCTGCACGCGGCGCTGAGAGCATGGAATATATGATTATTTTACAACCAATTCGACCGAATCCATCGCCAACAATGAACCATCTGCCGCGCTGAGATCTTGCACTTCGATCCTGATTAATGCTCCAGATAAAATACTTCCCAGGGGAATGAGCGCCTCAAATGTGCCAGGTGCACCCGCGCTGGATGCGGAAACGGAAATGGGTCCAGCAGAAAGTTCTATGCCAGAGATATCATAAATACGATAAGCAAGATTGTTTTCAAATGGCGCAATCGCAACCTTGCCTTTGATTGGCACGGAGGTAAATACTTCCGTGCCATTCACCGGAGCTTCAATCGTGATCGTGCGCGGTTTTCCATCCGGCGTGAATGTTGCATAATCGGTCATGTCCAATTGATTATCTATAAAGCGGTAATGCCGCGTCGTCCGCAGTGTAGGACAACACATGGGTTCATCCGGTCCGTGGATAACAGCATCCACAAATATTTCATTGTTCTCAATCGAAAGTGCCTGCAATTGTGGCCGGTCATCGACCATGGTCGAGTTTTGGAAGGTGAACGTCCCGTTTTCATTTGTATACACGGCCAGAAAAACAAACACGCCTGAACCACCATAATTCTCTGAAACCAGCGCGGCAACGTCATTTGTGCCATCTGCGTTCAAATCACCCACAGCAACGAAATCAGTAACAGACACCGAAACAGAATCTGCCCCACCAGGCGTTCCCTGCTCGAATTTTCCGTTCGTTAATTGCACAACCTGCAACGCATCCGTCGCGCCCAGTTGATACTGCGCGTTGAGAATCTCCTTAGCCTCTTCAGCGATCGAGGTCGCTGGAGCGGAGGTTGCTTCGATAACGGGAACACTTGTGGTCTGCGTTTGATCTGACTGTGTGGGTGGCGGAGTAGCAGGTCTGCATCCAATTAAGAAAACGCCCAGCCACAGAATCAAGGCACGACGGGAGTCCATGTAGCGCCTCCATCATTGGTGCGATTAAGCGAACGATGATTTGATGGGTCAAGTGTGATTACCCAGCCCGTGTTTAAATTGACAAAATCCATATTGGCGAAGGAATCGCCAAAGACAATATTCGGTGAGACGGTGCTCCACGTACGCGCCGCGTCACGCGTGACGTAAAACTGCTCACCGTTATAAACGATCGCTTCCTGCGGCGATAGAAATTCCGAGGCGCCCGCGTTCGGAATTAACGTGGGTGTGAGCGTCCAGGTATTGCCCGCGTCATTCGTGATGTAGACTGCAGTCTGGTTTGCTTCGCCAGACATACGAACGACAAGAAAACCATCTTTTGCCGAAAAAATTTTCATTTGATCTCTGTCAATGTCCAGCTCATAATTCTCTGCGCCCGCTGGCAACTCAAGCGTCACTTGAGCCCAGGTATGTCCGCCATCATCGGTGCGAAAAAGATAGACTGTACCGGAGGCATATGTCACACCACTCACCCAGGCAGTCTGCATGTTGAGCGGAATCAGATCAGATTTGATCCCTCCCAGCGGAAGGGAATCGCCAGCCCCGGGAAGGTTGGGGTCGTTTGTATAGGTTTGAGTCCAGGTGGCGCCGCCATCCTTCGTTTGAAAGACAGCGACCGCATTTGAGCCAGCCCCCACGCCCAGATCGGCCAGCATCCAGCCATTGTTCATATCGATAAAACTCAGGTCGCCACCACTATAGGGAGTGGACGAAATCGTCCATGTGAGTCCACCGTCTGCTGTGTGATAAAGCAAACCATTATTTGGGAAATTATTGAAATCAGGCTTTTGCACCCAGGCATGTTCATTATCAAGGATAAATGTCTCTACCGTAGAACCTGTTTCAGCTACATCCGGCGGGGTGACGTTATACCAGGTCGTCCCGCCATCATTCGTGCGGACGATCTGAGTCTCGGTCACGCCCCAGCCATCGAGTTCGTTCAAGAATTGGATTTCAACCAAAGCAGGGGATTCAACCTGAGGCGCATCGATGGAGGGTGGTGCAGGCGTATCAAGAACAGGCGTGGGAGGAATTTCAGTAGGTGGTTCAGCAGGCTGCCCAGGTGCAGCTGGAACAGGTGGAAACGAAGTAACAGATATGTTACAGGCACTCAATATCAAGGTTAAAGCAATCAAAACATATTTCAATTTCATTCAAGAAGACTCCTTTCAAGACATACAAACGATAGAAAGTCCTGAAAGTTCCATTCAATTATCTACAGAGTATCGCATAATTTACTAAACCGAACTTGTGATATTCACTCGTAATTTTCACCAAAAAGTACAGTAATTTATGAGACAAGCGATAAGATTGGTATTTGCTGCGCTGGATTGAACACCTGCCCTGGTACGGCTTAAGCCGCACGGTGCCAAGGAATCCAGCATACGATAGCGGATTTGCCAATCCACCACAGCGTTTCATCAAGAACAGTTTACCCAAGATATTCAACAATCGTCGCTTCGCCTTGACCAACGCCAACGCACAATGTCGCGAGTCCATACCTAATATTTTCACGCAGGCGCATCTCATGGACCAGCGTTGTAACTAGTCGCGCACCTGAACAACCCAGCGGGTGCCCGATCGCGATCGCACCACCATTGACATTGACGATCTCCGGATCAACATCCAAATCTTCTAAGACTGCGAGCGCTTGAACCGCGAACGCTTCATTCAGTTCAATGAGTCCGATATCCTTCATTTGCAGCCCCGCGCGTTGAAGAGCTTTCTTCGTCGCGGGGACAGGACCATAGCCCATCACGCGTGGCGGGACTCCCGCTGAGGCAGAAGTAACAATTCGCGCCAATGGTTTTAGATTCAACGCGTTGGCTTTTTCCTCGCTCATGATCAATAGCGCGGCCGCGCCATCGTTCAATCCCGATGAATTGCCTGCGGTCACCGTTCCGCCTTCTTTTTTGAAAGCAGGCTTTAATTTCGCAAGCGATTCCATCGTTGTATCGCGGCGCGGACGTTCATCTGTATTCACAACTTTGGGCTCACCTTTTTTCTGGGGGACCCTCACCGGGACAATCTCCTGCGCAAAGCGACCCGAGTCAATCGCGGCGATAGCACATTGATGAGAACGAAGAGCGAAGGTGTCCTGTTTCTCGCGCGTAATGTGTGGACGTTCCGCGGCAATATTTTCCGCGGTTTCACCCATCGATTCTGTGCCATATTTTTCTTTCATGATAGGGTTCGGATAACGCCAACCGAGTGCAGTATCCCAAGCTGTGAGATTACCAAAGGAGAATCCTGTCTCTGCTTTTGGAATCGAATACGGCGCGCGGCTCATCGATTCGACGCCGCCTGCGACGTACACATCCCCCTCCCCGGCTTTGATCGCACGCGCAGCTTGATTGGTGGCATTCAAACCTGAGGCACACAAACGATTGACGGTCACGCCCGCCACTTCAACAGGAAGTCCAGCTAATAAAGCAGCCATACGCGCCACGTTACGATTATCCTCCCCTGCCTGATTTGCACATCCAAGAAAAACTTCTTCTACCAGCGCGGGATCAAGCTTGTTGCGTTGAATAATCTCTTTGATAACGAGAGCAGCCAAATCGTCAGGCCGGACCGAGGCGAGTATCCCACCCAAAGCGCCAATCGGCGTGCGAATCCCATCTATGATGACAGCCTCAGTCATTTCATCCTCCAAAGGAATCTCATGATTTGATTCTACCATCTACAAAAAAGAGCGACTGGATCATCCAGTCGCTCTGATTATTCACCCGAAAGGTTAAGTCTGTATTTTATTGCTTGTTTCCTCAATCCAACGCTCGAATGGCAGGATGCAACATTGCAGTTATGCCTACCAATGCAGTCAATGCACCACCCACAATGAAAACAAGCGCTGGACCAAATGCCACTGTAGCCCATCCAGCCAGCGCCATACCAACCGGCATCAGGCTGATAGATCCCATCGCGTCGATGCTAGAGACACGTCCCAACTGTTCGTTCGGGATTCTTTCCTGAAGGAGGTTCGTCCAAGCGAGCGAGCCGAATTGCAGTGCGATGCCATTGACCAGTGCTGCAATGATCAGCATCCACAATGGCAAATGAAATCCATACAGACCCAACATGAGTGCGGCCAAGGCCAGTGTTATGTACATCAACATCCCGCGCCGCGGCAATTTCTGATAGCGCCCCAACCACGCCCCGCCAATCACAAATCCGATTGGGAAGATCGAATATAACAATCCAAGCCTATTCACATCCGCCTTCATGAAATCACTGACCAGAAAGGGCATTGCCACATAATAGGGCCCAATGAGTGTGACATTGACCAGCGAAAAGATAATGATGCTGATCCACAACCAAGGCGAGGCCAACACAGTGACGAATCCCTGGCGCATTTCTTGCCACACATCATTCTCTTCACTATGAGATGAATCTGGAGCGCCAATTCTCGCGGAGAGCAGCGGGATGAGAAAGGCCGCCGAGATTAGGAAAGATAAGCCATTCAAAGCAAAGGCGACAGTTGATCCCAATCCTCCAACAATTACTGCACCGAGCGCAGGTCCCGCTACGCGTCCGAGATTGGCGCTGATGCTTGTGAGGGCGTTCGCACTGGGGAGATCATCCTTCGGGACAATCTGCGGCACAATGGCTGAATAGGCTGGCTGGAAGAATGCCATCACGAAGCCAAAGAATAGACTTGCAACATACACATGCCACACTTGCAGTTCACCGCTGAACGCCAATGCCGACACAATCAGAGCTGCGATTCCGCGCCCTATATCTGAGAACAGCATGAGCGGGATACGCGGTAGACGGTCCACGACGACACCACCAATGAGAAGAAAGATCAGGGAGGGTGTGATCGAGAAAACGAGAACCAGACCCATCGTCTGGGCAGAGGCAGTCTTTTCCAGCACCCACCACGCCAGTGCAATCTCATAGATGAAGTCGCCAACGCGTGAGAGCGTCTGCCCGATCCATAATAAGGTGAAGGAACCCTGTTTGAGTGAACGGAAGAGAGACATAGTAATCTCCAGGATTTCGTGACCGGTGATTCAATAGTCAAGTAATCAAACAGTCAGCGCTAGGTTTTCTTGCACCATCTGCGTTTTAGGATGGTCAAGACCCAGTTGTGATTTGAACACATCCAATGCGCGGCTGAAGAGAGAACGCGCTTCTTCGACTCGACCCTGTGATTGCAGTAAGACTCCCAGGTTGTTAGCGGTCAGTGCAGTATCGGGGTGAGCTATGCCAAGAACTTTCTCTTTGATCGCCAATGCGCGTCGGAAGAGTTCTTCTGATTCTCTAAAGTCACCACGCGCAAAGCGGACACTAGCAAGATTATGCAGATTGACCACGATCTCATAGTGCTCAGGGCCATAGATTATTTCAAAGGCAGCCAGTACACGGCGATAGATCGGTTCGGATTCATCGTAACGTTCCAAGCCATCTAGCACACTCGCGTAGGCGGCAGCATCTGCCAGCGTTGAGGGATGATTCTCTCCTAATAATTTACGATTAATCTCCCAGGCTTTCCGCGCATAAGGTTCCCCTCTCGCAAACTCGCCGCGGGCGTGCGCTAAGCCGCCAAGGTTATGATAGATCGTGGCAACAAAGGAATTCCTTTCGCCATACTTCGCGATGAGACTCGCTAGCGCGTCACGATAGAGTTTTTCGGCTTTGTCAAATTCGCCAGTGTACTTGTAAAGAATACCAAGATGATTACGCGCCGAGGCAGTTTCTTCATCTTCATCACCGAATTTGACGCGAGCGTAATCAAAAGCCTGCTGAAGCATTTGCTCTGACTCCACATAGCGCGCCAACTGACGATACAGATTTCCGATCAATCCCCAAGTCTGTAAACGAATTTCGTCTGCGTTTAGACTTGAGACCTCTGTACCTTGAGTTTCCATGATACTTGCGGATTGCTCCGCCGAGCGCAATGCACCCTCATAATCACCACGCGCCTCGAGTAGAAAAGCCAGCGCATTGAAAGCGTTAGCCGCATACACAGAATGCGTGCTGCCTAACTCCTGGAACAAATCAGCGCTTTTCAGATAGTACTCTTCCGCTAGGCTTAACTCGCCTCGTTCTTCGGCCTGACAGGCTTTGTCATAAAATTCGATGGCGCGTTCGATTTCTGTGCACATGGCAAACTCTCTTTCAAGTTCTGTGAAGGTTTAAAACCTTCACAGAACTTATGGAAACAAGCATTTATTTAATCCTCAAAACGGTTTCGTTATGGTTCACGCCGATGGCTAGCTTGCGCACCTTTAATGCGGTCTCGTTGTGGTTAGGGTTAATGCCCTTGCGCACCTTCAACGAAGTGGGGTTTTGGTTTTTGTTCATTTTGTTCTCCTTTTTTGATTTTGCAGCCCGATCACGGGTCGCTTGATTGAACTGTGCCCAGTTTAGCAAAAGGAGGTTTGACAAAGTTGACATTAATTGACAAAAGCCTTGACTCTTGTTTGACTCTTTCACTCCACTCACCTTCGTAAAGCATACCTTAGGTATCCCAAATCCGCATGATTTTTAACAAATTATTTTTGCTTGATTGCAAAAGTGCCGTTTCTGAAGCGCTCAGGGAGACGCCTTTTGCAAGCGCCTTCCTGAGTTTATCGTGGGCCGTTTTATTTGACTCTCAATATGGTCTCGTTGTGGTTGGAGTAGAGGGCCTTGTGCACTTTTAATGCGGTCTCGTTATGGTTATGGGTGAGTCCCTTTCGCACCTTCAGCGTGGTCTCGTTATGGTTATTGGTGAGGGCCTTGCGCACCTTCAATGTAATGGGGTTCTGTTTCTTGCTCATTTCATTTTCTCCTTTTTGATTTTGCAGACCGATCGCGGCCTGCTGGGTTTGGTTGAACCGTGTATAGTGACTGTTCTACTTATGGGTTGCAGGAAGTGTCGATACCGAGTGCATCCAAGAATGCTTCTTCGCCGACTGTGCCTACATGAACGCCTGGGTTAACCTGGCCAGTAAAGTGGTCACCAAAAGGACCAACTCCAGCAAAGTCGCCCTGGGCGATCTGACTGCGTAATGGTCCCAGGTATTGTTGACAGTTTGTCGCAAAGCCGTCGGCGGGCGTGCCTTCTGGTCCATCAGCTTTGACTGGAGCGACTTGCATCAGTGAGCCTGTCAGAGCAACAATCATCGCAGCGAAGAGTAACGTTTGAAATTTTTTCATTCTTATCTACTTTTACCTAATAAGATATAGTGGTAGGAGCGTATAACGGCCTATGCTCCTGCGAAACTTTCCTCATTATTGTGAGGGAGTGAGATCCATGGCTTCGAGGATGCGTGTGAACGGGATGCCCGCGGCTTCGTTCACGTCGCGCACTGCTTGTGCATCTTCGGCCTCGAACATGCACATCACGTGCGATTCACTAGGCACCCACGCCGTCCGAATGTAGCGCACGGGATTACCTTCCTCAGTGAAGCGCTGGCTCGTCTCAATGGCAGCCTTTTGTGCCACGGCGAGTTGCTCAAGCGTAACGCCTGGCAAATCGCGATCTGCAATATAGATATTCATTTTTTTCTCCTTTCTTTAGGCATATAAAATTGAACCGTTGTATGCATAATAGCAGGCAGGAGGGTGGGTTGTCACCAACCGAAAGTTGGGCGTTTGGGTGGGTTAAAAAAAGCAGGGAGGGTTGAATCTCTCTGCCTTCAGTGACTTCTCCTGATCTAAGCCTACTAATTTATAACAATCCTAATTCCTTTGCCTGCGCCACTGCTTGTGTGCGGCTGTGAACCCCCAGCTTGCCAAAGAGGTTATTGATGTGCCATTTGACGGTGCTAAGCGCGATCACCAGCCGCTCAGCGATCTCATGATTGGAAAGACCATCAGCAATGAGGCGTAGAACTTCGAGTTCGCGCTCATTCAACGGAACTAACAATGCATCATCTTTGACGCTAGGTTCTCTCGAGGTCTCTGTATCAGCTTTAAGCGAGTATTCAAAACCCTGCACTTGCTCAATAGCTTGATCTAATGTCAGCGCGCGTCCCATTTCCCAAGCTGCTTTGAATCTAACTTCACCCATCCGCAAACGCGCGGTGGCTAGCGGATGCTCTGATTCTGTACGATCAGCATGATCTCTAGGATAGCCGAGATCTTCCAAGAGAAGATCGGCAACCGCGTACAACCGGACTGCCACTTGAGATTGCCCCTGCATGGCAGCAATCGCACTAAACTCCAGGAGGCAGAACGCAACATTTGTCCTGTCGCCAATTTTCTTGAAAAGGGCAAGACCCTCTTGGATGAGGTTAATGGCTCGCTGACCGTTGCCCTGAAGCCGGGCCAATATCGCCAGACTCATGAGCGAATTCGCAATACTCCACTCATCACCTTGCGCGCGCTTGAGCGTGAGGCTTTCTTCGTGCAACTTTTGTGCTTCTTCATAATCCCCACGAGTAGTCGCTGCCTCTGCCAGGTTATAAAGTGAAATGTAGGTGCCCACGTGGTCATCAAGTTGGCGAAAAAGAGTGAGGCTCTTCGCAAGATGTTCTATAGCACGTGCATTGTCTCCACGATAACGCGCAAGGATTCCTAAGCCATAAATCCCATTGGCAATCAATTGAGGTTCGTCCAGTTCGCGCGCAATTGTCATACTCTCATTCATTAGGGCTTCTGAAGTTGTGAAGTTCTTTTCCATACCCTGCATCATCGCCAGATATCCGGCTCCATAAAGCGCTTTGGCGCGCGCGACTGTGTGAGCCTGTGCATCTGGTAGAGCCAATAAATTGGTCAGATGTTGGCGCCCCTCGCGTAAATGATTGTGTATTTCCCAAAATCTCCAGAGCGCGGCACCTAATCGCAGCCCTACCTCCGCTGAACCTGATCCAAGCTTGCTCCACTCCAGTGCAGCCCGCAGATTATCATGCTCAATCTCTAGTTGATCAAAGAGTTGTTTTTGCTTGGGTCCGCGCCACTGTGATTTTGTTTCTTCTGCGAAAAGCATATACCAATGGAGGTGACGATGATGTAACTCGTGTTCTTCGGCGAATTCACCCAGCAAACGAAATGCATATTGACGAATCGTATCAAGTAAATGATATCGCGCCTCACGCTGATCCAAAATTTCAGCAACAACAAGTGATTTGTTCACCAATCGAGCGAGCCCATCTAAGATCTCATTTTGCTCTATATCACCATAGGCACAGATCGTTTCAGCTGCCTCAAGTGTAAAACCACCAACAAACACGGCAAGTCGTCGAAACAACACACGGTCCTTTTCGGACAGAAGTTCGTAACTCCAATCAATGGTAGCTCGCAGCGTCTGATGTCGAGGCAGCACGGCTGTGCGATTGCTTGCAGTCAGTAAAGTGAATCGATCATCCAGGCGCGTCGCGATTTGCTCAACCGTTAACACATTCACGCGCGCGGCTGCCAACTCAATCGCCAACGGAATCCCATCTAAGCGCCGGCACACTTGGAATATGGCTGACATGTTTTGTTTCGTTAGTGTGAAAGTAGGTAACACCAATTTCGCTCGGTCCAAAAAAAGTGTTGGGGCGTCATATTCGACTAAATCAGATAGCAGCAGCGAATGCATTCCTTCAGGAAGCGAAAGCGAAGGGACAAAAAATGTTGTCTCGCCTGCAAGTCCTAACGGTTCTCGACTGGTCGCAAGAATCTGCAATTGTGGTAAAGCGAGCAGTAAGTTTTCTACAAGTTGTGCGCAGGCCAGAAGCAAATGTTCACAGTTATCAAGGACCAAGAGCAACTTTTTCTCTGCCAGATAATCTGTGAGGGAGGCAATTACAGGCTGGTCAAATGTTTCGCGAACCCCTAATGTTTGAGCAACTGCCTGTGGGACGAATGCTGGCTCATTCAGCGCGGCCAACTCGACCAACCACACGCCCTCGTCAAACGAATGAGCAGAGGCCAGTTCCGTAGCAACCTGCCGCGCCAAGCGCGTCTTGCCACAACCGCCCACGCCTATTAAAGTGAGCAGACGTGTTTGCGTGAGTAATTGGCGGACTTGGGCTAGTTCCTTTTTTCGACCAATGAAACTGCTCAAGTCGTAAGTTAGATTCGTCTGGGAGGGAATTTGGGCTTTGTCGCGCACGACAGGCTGCTTATTCATCGAACGTAAAAGAAATACTTCTAAAATAGTATTACAAAATTATTTTAGCACACCTTCCAGAAGTCCTTCCAAATAAAGAATTAATTCACACGAAAGGATAGGATATTTGTACGCGGCGAGTAATGACGCATGGCACTATCCGCACA
>Ga0137368_10005676_pt1 | contig 13169 bp, 15 predicted proteins | sample SagtaG_13_FD_104917 | JGI IMG/M metagenome (GOLD analysis project Ga0137368, IMG submission 104917) | Vadose zone soil microbial communities from Sagehorn Ranch, Mendocino, California, USA - Sage1_L_100_16 metaG | ecosystem: Environmental > Terrestrial > Soil > Vadose zone | place: USA...
CCCCACGGCGTAGACGTTGGGGTAAGCAAGCGTCTGGTAGGTGTCCTTGACATCGATGAACCCCTTGGGGTTCCCCAGGCCCGAGGCCTTTACCACTCCGGCTCCGATGAACGGAGGAACAACCATAGCGTACTTGAAGGGTAGCTTTCGCCCGTCGGACAGGTGCATCTCGCCGGGGACGATCTCCTCCATGGCCACGTCCCAGATCGCATCGATCTTCTGCCGGCGGAAGAACATGCCGAGCATCTTCTCCCCGCCGGGGAGCCCGCCGATCCCGAAGTGCCCGGGGAACGGCTCGGCGCTCACGTAGGCCACCGGCACTCGGAGCCTCTGCTTCTTCAAGTGGTAGGTCACGTTGAAGACGAATTCGTAGGCCGCGCCGAAGCAGGCGGCCCCTTGAGTTGCGCCGACCACCACCGGCCCGGGTTCGTTCACGAAGCGGGCCCAGCCCTCCGCCGCGTCGACCGCCCCCTCGAGATAGGTGATCGAGTACGCGTTGCCTCCGGGCCCGAGTCCGGGGATCACATCGAAGTCGTTCAGATACCCGGTGGCGATCACGAGGTAGTCGTAGCCCTGGACACCCTGCGAGGTCTCGACCTTCTGTGCGGTCGGGTCGATCCTCGTGGCCTCGCCGTGGATGAACTCGACCCGGTGGGACTCGAAGGTCTTCGCCAGGGGGAATACCACGTCCTTGGCCTTCCGCTTGCCGAAGGGAACCCAGATCAAGGATGGGTTGAACTGGAAGTGATCGGACTTCGACACCACGGTCACGTCCACGTCCTTGCCCAGCTCGTGCTTCACGCTAAGCGCGGCGGTCAGGCCGCCGAAGTTTCCCCCCAGGACCAGCACCTTCTTGTTCGACATTTCCCACCTCCTTCGTCCGGATCAATCCTAGGGGGCAGCCGGAGAAACCGCGCCGGCGGAGGTCTGGGCCGGGGCCCGGTTGCGGTTCAGGCTCCCCACGACAACGAGTCGCCGGCGTGAGAGAGTCGGGGAACCCGATGGTCAGAGCTGACCACGCCTTGGAGGTGAATGCCCCATGACCGATAACGATATTGGGGTTGCTCTGTCCCGCGAGGAGCTTCGTCTCATCGACGCGTACTGGCGTGCGGCGAACTACCTCTCGGTCGGCCAGATCTACCTTATGGACAACCCCCTGCTCCGCGAACCCCTGAAGCCGGACCACGTCAAGCCGAGGCTCCTCGGCCACTGGGGCACCACCCCGGGCCTGAACTTCGCGTACGTGCACATGAACCGGGTGATCAAGGCGCGGGACCTGAACGCGATGTACGTCATCGGACCGGGACACGGCGGCCCGGGGATCGTGGCGAACGCGTACCTGGAAGGCACCTACACCGAGGTCTATCCGGCGATCACCCGGGACCGGGAGGGGATGCGCAAGCTCTTCCGCCAGTTCTCGTTCCCGGGGGGGATCCCCAGCCACGTTGCGCCCGAGACACCTGGGTCGATCCACGAGGGCGGGGAGCTCGGGTACGCCCTGGCCCACGCCTATGGGGCGGCATTCGACAACCCGGATCTGCTGGTGTGCTGCATCGTGGGGGACGGCGAGGCCGAGACCGGCGCCCTCGCCACGAGCTGGCACTCGAACAAGTTCCTGAACCCGGCGCGGGACGGCGCGGTGCTTCCGGTCCTGCATCTGAACGGCTACAAGATCGCCAATCCCACCGTGCTCGCCCGCATCCCGAATCACGAGCTGGCCTCGCTCCTGGAGGGCTACGGGCACCGGCCGTGGTTCGTGGAGGGTGAGGACCCCGCGGACATGCACGCGAAGATGGCGGCGGCGCTCGACGAGGCCCTGGACGAGATCGACCGCATCCAGCGCCGAGCCCGCGAGCACGCCGATGCCTCACGGCCGACCTGGCCGATGATCGTGCTCCGCACTCCGAAGGGATGGACCGGGCCCAAAGAGGTCGACGGACTGCCGGTCGAGGGGACGTTCCGGTCGCACCAGGTCCCCATCACCGAGGCCCGCGAGAACCGCCAGCACCGCGCGGCCCTGGAAGCGTGGATGCGGAGCTACCGCCCCGAGGAGCTCTTCGACGGGAGCGGGTCACTGGTTCAGGAGCTGGCCCAGCTCCCACCAAATGGAGATCGCCGGATGAGCGCCAACCCCCACTCGAACGGCGGCCTCCTCCTCCGCGACCTGTCGCTGCCCGACTTTCGCGACTACGCCGTGGACGTGGGGAAGCCGGGGACGACGCTCAGCGAGGCCACGAAGGTCCTGGGAGCGTTCCTCCGCGACGTGGTGAAGGGGAACCCGGACATGTTCCGCCTGTTCGGGCCGGACGAGACGGCCTCGAACCGCCTGTCATCGGTGTTCGAGGCCACGGACCGGGCGTGGGACGCCGACACCCTTCCAGGCGATGACCACCTCGCGCCGGACGGCCGGGTGATGGAGGTCCTGTCCGAGCACCTCTGCCAGGGGTGGTTGGAGGGCTACCTGCTCACCGGCCGGCACGGTCTCTTCAACTGCTACGAGGCTTTCATCCACATCGTCGACTCGATGTTCAACCAGCACGCGAAGTGGCTCAAGGTCACCACGGGTATCCCCTGGCGACGGCCCGTGGCCTCGCTGAACTACCTCCTGAGCTCCCACGTGTGGCGTCAGGACCACAACGGATTCAGCCACCAGGATCCCGGCTTCATCGACCACGTGGTGAACAAGAAGGCCGAGGTCATCCGGGTGTACTTGCCGCCTGATGCAAACACACTGCTGTCGGTGGCCGACCACTGCCTCCGGAGCCGGCATTACGTGAACGTCATCGTGGCTGGGAAGCAGCCGGCGCTGAACTACCTGTCGATGGATGACGCGATCCTGCACTGTACGCGTGGGGTCGGGATTTGGGAGTGGGCGAGCAACGAGGACGGCGGCGACCCCGACGTGGTGATGGCGTGCTGCGGCGACATCCCGACCCTGGAGACCCTGGCCGCGGTCGACATCCTGCGCCGAGAGCTCCCCGAGGTGAAGGTTCGAGTGGTGAACGTGGTGGACCTCATGCGCATGGAGCCCGACACCGAGCATCCTCACGGTCTGTCGGACAAGGACTTCGACGCGTTGTTCACCACCGACAGGCCGATCGTGTTCGCGCACCACGGGTATCCCTGGCTGATCCACCGGCTGGCGTACCGGCGCACCAACCATCGCAACCTGCACGTGCGCGGCTACAAGGAGGAGGGGACCACGACCACCCCGTTCGACATGGTCATGCTGAACGATCTCGACCGGTTCCACCTGGTAATGGACGTGATCGACAGGGTGCCGGGCCTCAGGCCCCGCGCCGCCCACGTCAGGCAGGCGATGGAGGACCAACGCCTCCGAGCCCGGGCCTACACGCGCGAGCACGGCGAGGACAGCCCGGAGATCGCCGGTTGGGCCTGGCCGTACTGACGGCGGCTTCGAGTGCGCGTCCTGGTGGTCAACGCCGGCTCCAGCAGCCTGAAGCTGAGGGTGCTCGACCCCGACGACCGGCTCGTGGGATCCTCGGACCTGCCCGCGTTGGCCAAGGGATCCGATCAGTCCGCCATGGCCGACGCGGTCCGCGGGTTCGGGCCCCTCGATGCCGTCGGGCACCGCATCGTCCACGGAGGGACCACGTTCACCGGGCCGGTTCGCATCGATGACGACGTCGAGTCCCGGTTGCGGGCGCTCGCCGATCTGGCCCCGCTCCATCAGCCCAAGTCGCTCGCCGCGCTGGACGCGGTCCATGCCGTCCTACCCCGCCTCCCCGCGGTCGCCTGCTTCGACACGGCATTCCACGCCTCCTTACCGGCGGCAGCGGCGACATATGCCATACCGCGCGAGTGGCGAGAGCGTTGGGCCGTGCGGAGGTACGGGTTCCACGGCCTCTCACACGCCTACGCGGCGCGTCGTGCCGCCGAGCTGCTCGGACGGTCCGCAGCTGGGCTTCGGGTGGTGACGTGCCACCTGGGAGCGGGCGCGTCCCTGGCGGCCGTGGCGGACGGCCGGTCGGTCGACACGACCATGGGGTTCACCCCGCTGGAAGGACTGGTCATGGCCACCCGTTCGGGCACCGTGGACCCGGGTCTCGTCCTGTGGCTGGAGCGCCACGCAGGCATTCCTTCGGACGAGTTGGAGCTTGCGCTGGAGCATCGCTCGGGGCTGCAGGGCTTGGCCGGCAGCGCCGACATGCGGGAGGTGCTGGCCGCCATCGGGGCGGGGGATACGACCGCGCGGCTGGCCCTCGACGTCTACGTCCACCGGGTCCGAGCCGGGATCGCGTCGATGGCGGCGGCGATGGGCGGCGTCGACGCGGTTGTCTTCACCGGTGGGGTGGGGGAGAACGCATGGGAGGTGCGCCGGCTGGTCGCGCAGGGACTGAGGTTCCTCGGGGTCGAAGTCGACTCAGGTGCCAATGTCACGTCCTCGCTGAGCGATCGCGATATCAGCGTGCGCGACGCCGTTGTGCGGACGTTGGTGGTGGCCGCGAGGGAGGACCTTCAGATCGCCCGGGAGGTCCGCCAGGTGCTCGGGCCCTGAAGCGCCCTCGACGGTCGCTCAAGCCGACCTGCGACCAGGCGAAGGGCTCCCTGCAAGGGGGACCCTGGTCCCTATGCTGCAGAGGGCAATGCTGACATGCTCCTACCCGTGGAGGTCGAGCACTTCATCGAGCTTTCCTTCCCGGTCGGGCAGGTGGAACAGGCGCTGCTCCGGTCGCCCGAGACCTGGGTCCTCAAGCTTGCCCGGCAGGCGGGCCGTCGGGGTGAGCTGCTGCTCTCAGAGGTGGGATTCGGCCCCTCTGGCCGGGGGTTGCGCAAGGACGTCCTGATCGAGCTGGCTCGCCCTTACCGTCTGGCGTCGAAGACAGTCCTACCGATCACCTGGACCGCCACGGGGCCGCGCAGGCTGTTCCCGGAGATGGAGGCCGACATCGGGGTCCTGGCGCTGGACGCGAACCGCACCCAGCTCTCGTTTGAAGGCCGATACCCGGCCGCCCTTGGGGTCGGTGGGGCGAGGCATCGACCGCGCGCTTTTGCACCGCGTGGCGGAGGCCACAGCCCGAGACTTCATGGATCGCCTGGCGCGGGCCTTGGAGTCGCTGGTAGCTGGCGAGACCACAGTGCGGCGTACCCGTCCAGCCGGGGCCTGAATCGCAGGCGCCTCGTCGACTGCACCTCCCGTAACCAGTGCGCGCCTGGTTCCCGCTCCTATGCGGTTCCCATCGTGTGGACGAGGACCGCCTCCTGGTCCTTCGACAGTCTCTGCTCGAGCAGCGGCAGGTAGAGTTCCTCCTCCTTCGCGAAGTGGAGCATGACTACGTGATACAGGCCGTACAGCAGCCGGCGCACCGCCTTGAGGTCGCTGGCCTCCAATGCTCGTTCCAGGTGGCTGGTGAGCCGGGCCACCTCGATGTGGTCTCTGGACATGGTCCGGGTGGCCTCGGGGGCGCCGAGGATGCCGGCCACCACCGGGTAGAGGTGCTCGTCCTCGGCCCGGGCGTGCGGGATCAGCGACTCCCGCAGGAAGGCCAGTGCCCGCTCGGTATGTTCGATCACCACGTCAGCCGGCCTTTCACCGATGAGATCCCCCGCCTCGCGGAGGGCGTCGATGCCGTCGGCCAGCTCATGATGTTCCCTTTGAATCCCTGCAATGAAGCTCATCGTTGCCTCCTTCCTCGTCGTCCTGGTGGGCCGGATGTGCCGAAGAGCAGCGCCCAGTGGATCACCATGCTTCCCCGGGCGTCCTCGCCTCTGCAGCCACGAGCGCTGGCGGCACCCGAGTCCCCATGCCCACTGCTGCCAGGAGGTCTCGCGCGGACACCATCCCGACGAGTCGATCTCCCTCCATCACGGGCAGATGGCGCACCCCGAGATCCAGCATCGTCTGCACGGCCTCCTCGGCGTCTGAATCGGGGCCCACAACGACGGGACGCTCCGTCATGTACCGGCGGACGGGCATCTCCTCCGGGTCCGCGCCTTCGGCGATGGACTTCAGCAGGTCGCGCTCGGTGATGATGCCGACCAGCTCGTAGCCGTCGAAGACCATCAGCGAGCCCACCTCATAGAACTGCATCCGGCTCGCAGCGTCCGAGAGGCTGTCCCCAGCATCCACGGAGATCACGTCGGGCCGGTAGATCGACCTGATCTTCATCGCTCCTCCCTCCCGCCGGCAGGCCTCATTTCGGCCGGCGCGGTCAGCGTGTGCCGCGGGTGAGCCCCTCCCAAGAGTCGAACGGCCCCCTTCCCGCGGGCCCCTTTGCACCGACCCGGGAGACCTCGGGACTCGAAAGCCAGGTCCCGGCCGAGGGGGGACCTTCGACCCTAGGACCCAGGACCCCATACTGCCTACGCTTGCGTTCGCTCCGTGGCCACGCCCCGGGGCGGGGAGGTGACAAGGAGTCCCGGGCGCATGACCCGAGCATAGGGATGTGAGGATCCAGGGAGGGAGGTTCCCATGGAGGTCGGGCTGTACATCAAGTGGGGCAAGGCTGTTCCGGGCCGCGAGGAGTTGGCCATCGACCTGTTGAACGAGGCCATCGACTACTTCGGAGAGAAGGTCCGCACCGGCTGGATCACGTACTTCGAGCCCTTCTGCTTCCAGACCAGCGACCGGGAGGTGGAGAACGGCTTCTTCGTGGTGAAGGGGCCCGTCACCGAGATCTTCAAGATGCTCGAGGACGAGACCTTCCTGTACCTGCAGGAGAAGGCCTTTTACACGGTTGACCACTGGACGGTGGACTACCTGACGGTGGGAGAAGGGGTCACCAAGCAGCTCGCTCGGTCGGCGAAGGTTCGGGCCGACCTGGGCATCGCGCACTGAGGTGCGTTGAGGCACCGGCCCTCGCTCCTCGAGGCCGGATCCCGGAGGGGGCCCTATAAAGGGCCCCCTCCGGCTCGTTCGGTGATGGACGGCTGGGTTGGCATCGCCGAGGTCCCAACTCAAAGTCCCTGCTCAGCGGTCTCACATCTCCCGTGAGGAAGCCTCCGAGGCTCTTCGCAGGGTGTCGGACGAGACCCTGAGCTCATCCGGCCAGCGCCGTAGCCCCCCGGCGGTGCAGGTAATCGAAGAGCCCCGGTCCGGCACCCTTCCCCTGCATCTCCGGGGGGCTCAAGGGGGAACCTCTCCAAGCCGACCTAAGGCGTTGAGAGGTTGCGTCCCAGCCGCCTCCACGCATGTGTTTCATGAAGGAACGATGCGTCGTGACCATCCGAGTGCTGATTGCCGACGACGACCAGGACATCCGCGAAGCCCTTAGGGCACTGATCGCACACGAACCCGACCTCGAACTCGTGGGGGCGGCTGTCGACGCCGAGGAGGCGATCAGCCTCGCCAGCCAGCATGCCCCCGACGTCGCCTTGGTTGACGTCCGCATGCCTGGGGGTGGCGGCAGACGGGCCGCCGAAGGGATCGCGCTGGCGTCACCGAACACGACCGTGATCGCTCTCTCGGCGCACGACGACGCCGCGAGCGTCTTGGACATGTTCGAGGGCGGGGTGGGCGAGTACATCGCCAAGGATTCCCCGACCGAAGCGGTCATCGAGGCGATCCGACGCGGGGCTCACGGGCCGAACGGGTGAGATCGGTCCACGCGGATGCCGATCGACCCGGTCGGGCTTGCGAGGCCGGGCGGGAGCAGGAAGACATACGAATGGCCCTTCCCGAGGAGGCGGTCCAGGGGGTGCAGGCCCCGGTCGTCCCTCATTTCCCCTTCCGCGTTCACCTGCCGATCTGGGTGATGTACCTACTGCTGGGGGGATTGGCCATCATTGCGTACTACCTCGTTCCCTCCAACCTCGGGAAGGCGCTTCTCTACGATGGCCTGAACCTGTCCAGTGTCGTTGCCATCGGGACAGGACTCCGATGGCAGCGCCCACGCCACAGATTGCCCTGGGCACTCATGGCGGCCGGAATGGTGATGTCCCTGGCCGGCAACATCACTTGGGACGTGTACGAGCTGGTCCTGCACCAGGAACCCTTTCCCTCGTTCGCGGATGTGTTCTACCTCGCGCAGTACCCGCTGCTGGCCGCGGCCCTGCTGCTAATGGTGCGCAGCCGGACGGGCCGGGGTGACCCTGCCGCCTTGCTGGACGCCTTGATTGTCGCCTCGGGAGCCGCGGCGCTCATGTGGGTCCTTCTCGTCGTGCCGGCAACGAGGGAGACTGGGGGGCTGGAGCAGGTCTTCGCCGGCGCCTATCCGCTGATGGACGTCGTCCTCCTGGGAACCATGGTCCGGCTCGTTGTCGGTCCGGGCCGTCGATCGACCAGCTACGTGCTGATCCTCACATCGCTCTCATTCCTCTTCGCGGCGGACGTGGCGTTCGGGGTCATGGCCCCGCTGGGCCTCTACGAGACGGGGAGCATCGTCGACGTGGGATGGTTGGTGTCCTTCATCGCTCTGGGCGCAGCCGCTCTCCACCCGTCGGTCTCGGCCGTCGCCGAGCGACAACCGAGCCGGGTGGGGCAATCACGCGGGAGGCGTCTCGTCCTGGTCGTGTCCGCAGCGCTGCTCGGGCCGGGAGCACTGGTGATCCAACACTTCCTGGGCAGGTCTTCCCTGCTGGTCATCCTGGTCGGCTCGGGGACCGTGATGGTCTTGGTGCTGGTTCGGATCGCTGAGCAACAGCGGACGGACAGCGAACTCCGGCAGGCCCTGCAGAGCCTCAGCGACCTCAATCGCCAACGCGAGGCGCTCTTGGCCCGGCTCGTCAATGCCCAGGAGGAGGAGCGCCGCCTCATCGCCTACGACATCCACGACGACTCGATCCAGAAGATGATCGCCGCCCGGATGCATCTCGACATCATGCGGCGGTACCATCCCGGGCTCGACTCCAACGAGGACTTCGCGAAGCTGACCGAAAGCGTGGAGCGTTCCATCAGCAGTCTAAGACACCTGATGTTCGAGCTCAGGCCATACACGCTGGACAGCGCGGGTCTCGCGCATGCGGTCGGCCTGTATCTCGACGAGCAGGGGAAGCTCCCTGGAAGTCCAGCCCTCCGGCTCGAGAATCGAATGAAGACCGAGCCTCCGGAGGATGTACGCGTCGTCCTCTATCGCATCACCCAGGAGGCGGTGACCAACGCACGCAAGCATGCTCGCGCTGATCTGATTCGCGTGGTCCTCGATGAGGACGAACGGGGCCACACCGTACAGGTCATCGACAACGGTAACGGGTTGGATGCAGGGCAGTCCTCCGAGTCTGCTCCCGGACACCTAGGGCTGACCGCGATGCGAGAGAGGGCGGAGATGGCGGGTGGCTGGCTGGGGCTGGAGAGCGTCCCGGGAGAGGGGACGACCGTCACCGTGTGGGTGCCGCGCTGGGACACTCAGTCTTCTGGTCAGTGGGCGCCAGGCCATGACCATCCGCCTCGGGCGGCCTCGATGGTGGATGGAGAACAGGACTGGAGTCAGGGGAGGCAGCCAGGGACGATGCCGGCAGAGTCCCAACGTGCTGCGGGCGGTCAGGGGGCGTCTGGCTGAGGTCTTCAAGGCCCGGGCGGCCAGCAGGGGCCTGCAGTCCCCTTCAGGGAGTTCGAATTGCCTCCCCTCAGCTCCAGATGACAGATTCCCGCCATGAGCCGCGCGTCGTGGATTCAGCTCTTCCTGTTCCTCCACGTCTTCGGGGCCATCGCCGCAGTGGGCCCCGCCCTCACGTACGGGCTGTGGCTCTTCCGGGCGGAGAAGGCAGGCCCTCGCCACCGGGCGTTCGTATTGCGGACGACCAGCTGGGTGGACGGGCACCTGGCCACACCGGCGTTCATGGTCCAGGCCGTGTCCGGAGTGGTCCTGCTGCTCCTCGAGCACCTGCGGTTCCTCCACACGGCCTGGCTGCTGGCCGGTGTGTCGATCTACGTGGTCACCGCGGTGTTCGCGGTCACGCTGTACGCCCCCTTGGTCAGAAGGCAGATCGCCCTGGCCGAGCGCCTGGCGGAGGACCCCGGCAACCGAGCCCTCTCGGCCGATTACACAGCCGTGGCCGCGCGGGCCCGGGCCTTCGGTGTCACGGCCATCATGCTGACGATCGCGATCCTCTACTTCATGATCGTGAAGCCGGTGCTGTGGAGCGCCGGCTGACTCGCTCTCTCCTGGGCCGAACGGCCCATAGCGAGAGGGTCCCTCGGCCCCTCCGGGCCGCCTCCTCTCGGGCCACCATCGTGCCCATGGACCTGCTGTTCTCGCCTCCGGAGCCCTGGCGGGTCAAGGCAGTCGAGCCGGTCAGGCTGGTTCCCCGGGAGCGCGATGAGATTCGCGGCCTGCGAGCCGTCGAGATTCCCGACCAGCTCCCGCACTTCTTGGCCGCGTTCGAACCCGCAGAGGAGGTGTGAGATGTTCCGAAGCGCTCTGGTCGTGACAGAGGATCTCGCACAGCTCGCCCGGTGGACCGACTGGCTCGAGCGGGCCGGGGTCGCCGTGGCGACCTGTCCCGGTCCCGCGGTGCGGGGCCGGTGTCCAAGGATGGAGGCCAAGCCGTGCCCGCTCCGGGAGGCCGTCCAGATCGCCGTGGTCGGGACGAGATCGATCGAAGGCGGGCGCTGGACGAAGCGGCCTGAGCGACGGTGCACCAGGGTGCCCGACGACGGCACCACGGTCTTCGTCGACGAGTTCGGGGTGCAGGCCACCGTGGGAGGCACTCTCCACCGGATCGGACAGGCCACTGATTGGACGCTGGTGTCTGTAGCGAGCTACCTCTGTCACCAGCCTCAGGTGGCCGGCAAGGGTCCGGACAGGACCTGACCCGCACCCGGTAACCCCTGGGCCCCGGTGGGCCGGTCCGACCTGGAGGCAGAGGGTCGCTGGTCCTCATTTGCCCGAGATACTTTCTCGCCCCTGCCCTAGGACCCGCCGTGGGCGGGACGAACGGCCCTGCCGGCGAGGGTGGCCCACCGCCACCATGGGGTCGTGGAACGGTCGTTGTTGAGTCCGGGTGCTCTTTTGGCGCACTCGAGCACCGAACGTCCGGGGATCCGTTCAAGGAGGTGAGCGGGTATGTCGGTTGTGGAGCTGTACCTGAGCTTGCGGGGCGTCCCCTTCGAGGTCGTCCCGCACGGTCGAGCGTTCACGTCGCTGACTGAGGCGGCGGCTCTGGGCGTGCCGCCCGAGGAGGTGTTGAAGACCCTGGTGGTCAACGCCCAGGGAGGACACGCCCTGGCGGTGATCCCGGGCGCTTGCAGGGTCGATATGCGCCTGGTCCGGAACGCGGTCGGCGACCCCGACGCCCGCTTGGCGAACGAGTGGGATCTCGCGCACGACTTCTCCGGGTACGAGCTGGGGGCCATGCCGCCGCTGGGGTCGCTGGTGGGCGCCCGCACCTACGTGGACCCGGAGGTCTTCCTGCGCGAGACGGTGGTCTTCGCCGACGGGTCACAGACGGCATCGATCAGGTGCCGGACCGAGGACCTGTTCCGGGCCGAGCCCATCGCCGTGGTTCCCCTTACGGAGGTGGCTCGGGAGAAGGAACTGGTCGGCTAGCACCCCCCAGGCGAGCGGCCGGAGGCATCCGAATCGGATGACGTGGGGGGGAAATGGCCGGGGCCCGGACCTCTCGGTCCGGGCCCCGGTCTGTCCCTCCCGCGTTTGGGCGGGGCGGGAGGGGCTGTCAGGCCGCCGTCTTGATCAGGATGGCCGTGGCGCTACCGGAGATCGCCTTCTCTCCAGCCGGGATCAGGACCTCCAGGACGCCGTCCTTGTACTCGGCGAGGATCTTCTTCTCGTCGATCCCCTCGGGGACCTGGACGTGCCGCTCGAAGGCCCCGTAGCTGGCCTCCATGCGGTAGTAGTCCACGTTCTTGATTTCCTCCTTCTTCTTCCGCTCGCCCGATACCACCAGGGTCCCGTCCTGGATCGTGATCTTCACGTCCTTGGCCGGGTCGATGCCGGGCAGCTCGAAACGAACCACCAGGTCGCCCTTGCGGACGAAGACATCCGCCGGGGGAACGAACGGCCGGTGCCAGGCGCTCGGGATGACCGGGAAGAAGAATCTGGCCCGAGGGCCAAGGAACGCCCTGAACAGATCGTCGATCCGGCGCTCCGCGGCGCTCATCTCATCCCACACTTTGACTTCCATGCTCCACCTCCTCTGGAAGGACTCCGCCAGCGAGGCTACGGCTGGCGAGGAACATCGGGCAGGGCCAGGGGTCCCGCTTCCCGAAGGACCCGGCCGCCTCAGCGAGCCCCGGTTGCCCTTTGTCGCTGCCCCAACGCCTACATCTGCGTGGAGTACTCGCTCCGCCGGTAGCGCATGAGTGCGAACATCGCTACGAACGTCACGGCGCAGTACGCCCCGCACTGCGCGCTCTTGGTGACCCCGAACCAGACGAGGCACAGGAACGGGATCACCGGGAGGACCATGGCGCCGGCCATCTCATAGGAGTTCTTCCATCCCATGCCCCGATACCGCATCCACGCCACCATGGGGATGCTCATCCCGGCTGCCATGGCCAACAAGGCCTGCGTGGGGTACTGGATGGTCACCTCATCCCACGTCTTCAGCCCCACGATGGATACGAAGATGGCGCCGCTGGCGATCATCCCCACCACCATCGCCGCGGCCATCTGCAAGTAGTGCCGCCAGAACGGCGCGAAGCGTCGCTTGTTCTGCTTCCCAGGTGATATCGCCAGAGGTTTGCTTGCCTCCCTATCCAGATCGGCACCAGAGAATCGTTCCTCGGTCGAAACGCGAGCTTGAGCCATGAGGACCACCTCCCCTTCCTTCGTGCACTCCTATCCCTGCGGCATCACGCGTAACAGGGTCAAAGGTCCCGTCGAGCTAGGGCCCATCGACCTTTGTCGCGACTGTGGCCGCGGGAGGAGTGTGAGTCACGCCCGGGGCGAGGCCCGGGTTCCGGACCTTCGAGCTCGGGAGGAGGTGGGATGGCGATGCCGGTTTGGGCCATCATCCTAGTGATCATCGGTGGGGTAGCCTGCTGCGGCCTGTGCGCGTACGGGATCACCACGGCGGTTCGTCGGTCAAAGGCGCGGCGTGATCAGGGCGCACATGCGGTGACGCAGCAGTAGGCATCCTGCCACGTCGCCCCCGGAGGGGACCTTCGGCCCCGCGCATCCGCATCTGAACCGAGGATCCAGCTCGATGGAGACGTTCGACGTCGGAGTGATCGGCGCCGGGATCCACGGCGCCTCCGCCGCGTATCATCTGGCGGCTCGGGGAGTTCGTACGGTGGTCTTGGAGCGCGG
>Ga0137368_10005677_pt1 | contig 13168 bp, 12 predicted proteins | sample SagtaG_13_FD_104917 | JGI IMG/M metagenome (GOLD analysis project Ga0137368, IMG submission 104917) | Vadose zone soil microbial communities from Sagehorn Ranch, Mendocino, California, USA - Sage1_L_100_16 metaG | ecosystem: Environmental > Terrestrial > Soil > Vadose zone | place: USA...
CGAGCTCGCCGGGGGGTCCTTCCGCATCCACGAGCCGGAGTTGCAGCAACAGGTGTTCGCCAATCTCGGCATCGGCCCGGAGGAGCAGCGGGAGAAGTTCGGATTCCTGCTCGACGCGCTGGCGATGGGCGCGCCACCGCACGGAGGTATCGCTTCGGGGATCGACCGCATGCTCATGGCCCTGCTTGCCGAGGAACGGATTCGCGACACACAGGCCTTCCCCAAGAACCAGGTCGGCTACGACTACATGACGGGAGCGCCGAGCGACCTGCCGCCGGAACAGCTTGACGAGCTCGGCATCCAGCTCAAGCCGCAGGCAGGAACCAGCCGATGAAACGGGCATACTTCTACTTGGAGGGCTAGCCGCAGATGGCCACACAGGAACCAGGACAACAACCTTCACTAACCGCGCTCCCGCGGCTCGAGGACCTGCCGAAGGGCGGCGAGGGCTACGACGCCGAGAAGGTGCGCGAGGCCTTCGAGGCCTTCCGGCGGCATTCGGCCCAGCTACAGGCGCAGCTCCGGGTCCTGCAGGCCGCAAGCCGGAGCGGGCAGACCGTCGAGCCGACCGGTCACGCCGTGCGCATGGACGCGCTCCATCTGATCCGCTCCGCGGCCGAATTTGCGGACACCGTCGAGGCCGATGCGCAGCGGGCTTCCGAGGCGCAGCTGTCGAAGACCGAGGAAGAAGTTCGGCGGCGCCGCCGCGAACAGCAGGATCGTGAAGCCGAGATCGAGCGCTACCGGCAGGAGAGTGAGCGCCAGCGCGCGGACATGCTGAACAACGCCCGCAACGAGGCGCGCGAGCTGCTCGCGAACGCGAACCGCGAAGCGACGCAGGAGTTACGCGAGGCCGAAGCCAAGGGCAGCCGTCTCCTCGAGCAGGCGCGGCACCAGGCGACCGAGCTGACGAACGCCACGCGCGCGGAGGTCGAGCAGACCCTCGAGTGGGCGCGGGCGCAGGCCGCCGCGATTCTCAGCCGCGCCCAGAGCGGGACCGAGCAGCTGCTCGCCGCGGCAGGTCTTGGCGAGAAGGAGATCAAGCGTGTCGGCGAGGCAATCGTGCAGGCGGCCAACGAGGCGACGGAGGCGAGCCGAACGCCGCCCGCCGCCGCGCGTCCGGCCGCCGCGATGGCCGCTGCACCGCCGCCGCTCTCACCGCCGTCTGCAGCTCCCGAGACGACCGAGACGGAGGGCGGGCAGACCGCGCCGAGATCCTCCGGTGAGCAAGAGACTCAGGACGAGGGCACGCCGCCCGCGGACGAGCAGCAGGACGAGCAACAGCCGTAGGATTCCTCCGTGCCCGTCGTTGGCCCCCGGTTCCTCATCGAGGCCGGATTCATCATCGCGGTTGCCGTCGTCGCTGGAATCGAGCGACTCGGAACCTGGTGGATCATCGCGGTCGTGGCGGGCGCGTGGATCATCGTCGCGGCGGTCGAGATCGGCGTGTGGGCGCGACAGATGATCGCGCGCCAGGAGCGCCTCGCGCCGGAGGGCGAACCGCTTCCGCCGCCGCGTACGTCTGTGGTCGTCCGGCCTGAGCCGAGGCTCGAGGCGCGGTCCGAGCCGAAGCCGGAGCCGAAGCCCCGGATCGTGGCGGTTCCACCGCCTCCGCCCGAGCCGGAACCTGAACCGGAGCCCGAACCCGAACCTGAACGGGTCGTCGCGTTCATCCCTGCGAACGATGGACCGCGTGAGTGGAACCTCTGGGAGCTCGAGCGCGCTGCCCGTGACCATACCAGTGACGACGTCGCGCGCAACGAAGAGCGCTCGTACCTGCTGATGTACCTCCGCGAATTCGCGGGTCCCGACGGGGTGCTGCCGGCGGACTTCGACGGCCTCGTCCGCGACGCGTTCGGGGACGTGCTGCACACAGTCGGCGCGTGAATCCGGTCCTCGTCCAGCGGGCGGTCTGGCTGGCCGGGATCACCTTTGTCGCCGCGATCGCCGCCGTTGCGATCACGCGCAGAGACTCCGACAGCCACCGCAGCCTGCCCGGAGCCGTCGCCGTTCCCGGGACGAAGAACGGCTACTACACGGCGAAGGCTGCTCCGTATGGACCGACCAGCTCCCAAACGCGGACCGCATGCGGCCGTCCGTTCCTCAAGACGACGGAGGGCGTGGCGCACCCGGTATTGCCCTGCGGAGTGCGGCTCTACATCCGTTTCCACGGGAGGGAGGTCCTCACCCAGGTCGTCGACCGGGGCCCGAACGTGCCGGGTCGCGAGTTCGACATCACGAAAGCGCTGGCGAACCGACTCGACCTGCACGGTACGCAGACCATCCAGTGGCGGTTCGCGAGGTAGCAGCTACTCTGCGCTGGCTCGACCCTGTTCGTGGCTCGCGCATTCCAACGTAGAACCAACACCACTGCTGAGGGAGCCCGCGTCCGGCCGAGGCTTCGCCGAAAGCCGGCAGGGCACCCACCTGGCATGACCAGGTTCACAGCGGGCGCGGGTCACGGCAGGGTCAGAGCCAGAGCGGCAAAGTCCGCTCGCTTCGCTCCAGAGCGGCAAAGTCCGCTCGCTTCGCTCGCATGATGACTTTGCCGCTGTTCTGATCTCCGAGAGCGGCTCGGGCGAGCGCCGGCGAAGCTGGCACTCGCGGCGATTGTCGCTAGCCTGGCTTCGTGATCGAGGTACTCGGAGATTCGGCACGCGGGTCGGAGTTCGCGCTCGTTCGCCTCGTGCTTGACGGTGATCGCATAGTCGATGCGGATGCGCAGGGGGTCGAGCGATCGCTCGTTGGGCTGACGCTGCTCGAAGCTGCCGCCGTTGGCGGCGAGACGCTCGCGGTTGACGCGCTTGCAAACGCGATCGGGCCCGTCTTTCGGGCAGTTCCCTCGCCGGGACGCGTTGCCGTGGCGATGAGCGGCGGGGTCGACAGCGCTGTTGCGTTGCTCAGGTCGCTGCCGAACGCGATCGGCGTGACCCTGCGGCTGTGGCTCGACCCGGACGGTCCGGATGCGGAGCGAGCCTGTTGCTCGCCGGAGGCGGTCATCGCGGCTCGCGAGACATGTCACGCCCTCGGCGTCCCGCACGTCACGCTCGATCTCCGCGAGGAATTCCGCACGGCCGTCGTGGATCCGTTCGTGCGCGGGTATGCGCGTGGGGAGACGCCGAACCCTTGCATCAACTGCAATGGGGGCTTCCGGTTCGGCCAACTGCTCGCCTTCGCTCGCCGCGCCGGCGCGGACACTCTCGCCACGGGCCATTACGCGCGCATCGTCGAGCATCGCGGCATGCGCCTCCTCGCCCGCGGTGTCGATCCCGGCAAGGACCAGTCGTACATGCTGGCGCAGCTCGATCCGGCGAAGCTCGATCGGATCTCATTCCCGCTCGGAGGGCAGACGAAGGAGGAGACGCGCGCCGAAGCCGGGCGCGCCGCCCTCGCAGCTGCAGGCCGAGGCGAGAGCCAGGAAGCGTGCTTCCTGGCGGGTGACGACTACCGCGCCTTTCTCGAACGGCGCGGTCTCGCCGCGGCAGAGGGATCGATCGTCGACGAAGAGGGCCGCGAGCTGGGCCGGCACTCCGGCTACTGGCGGTTCACGCCCGGACAGCGCAAGGGCCTGGGCGTGTCCGCGGCGGGACCGCTCTACGCACTCCGCTCGGACGCGCGCACGAACAGGGTTGTGGTCGGCCCCCGCGCCGCGCTGGCCCGCACGAGCGTCGAAGCGACGGGGCGACTCTACGTTCCCGTCGAGCATGCCGAAGCGAAGCTTCGCTATCGGTCGGAGCCGGTGGCCGCCCACGTGCACGGGACGGCCGACGGTTTCCGGCTCGAGCTGGAGCGGCCTGTCTACGGCGTCGCCGGCGGCCAGGCGGCCGTTCTGTACGAGGAGGGCGTCGTCGTCGGGGCCGGGCGGCTCCTCCAGGAGCCCTGACGCCTAAGATCGGATCCGGGTGAACCTCCTAGCACTCACCCGCGCAACCCGGGCCGAGCCTTCTCCGTTCTATCTCCCGGTCGGACTGGAGGGACACGTTGAGCTTCGATGAGATCTCGCTGACGCTGCCTGCGGACAAGGCGTTCCATCGAGTCGCAAACCTCGTGGTGGGGGGGCTCGCGGTCCGGCTGGATCTGACGTTCGAGCTTCTGGAGGATCTCGAGCTCGCCCTGGACGCGCTGCTCGAGCGGACGAGCAACGAGCACGACGTCACCCTTCGCGTGCGCATCCTCGACGGCGAGCTCCGGACCGTGATCGGGCCGTTTACCGCCGTGCGGGCCGAGCTCGCCGAGGGCGGGGACGACTCGCTCAACCTTCGCCGGATCCTCGCCACCGTCTGCGATCGCGTGGAGATCACGGATCACGACGGCGCCCAGTGGGTGGAGCTGTCGAAACGGGTGGAGAGCCAGAGAGGTGTCAGCGCGTGAGCGAGTCCGACAAGGTTCTCTTGCGCAAGTACCACGAGGAGGGTGACCTCCATGCGCGCGAGCAGTTGATCGAGCAGTACATGTCGCTCGTCCGCTCGCTGGCCCGCCGTTACTCCTATCGCGGCGAGCAGCTCGAGGATCTCGTCCAGATCGGTGCGATCGGACTGATCAAGGCGATCGACCGCTTCGACCTCGACCGCGGCGTCGAGCTGACGACGTACGCGACCCCGAACATCATCGGCGAGATCAAGCGCCACTTCCGCGACAAAGGCTGGTCGGTGCGCGTCCCGCGCGGTTTGCAAGAGCTGAACGTCCAGCTCTCGCGTCTCGTCGAGCAGCTCACCGTGCAGCTCGGACGCTCACCGACGATCTCCGAGCTGGCAAAGGCCGCGGGCGCGGAAGAGGAGGAAGTCCTGGAGGCGCTCGAGTCCGGCCGGGCGTACTCGTCGCTGTCCCTCTCGTCGGGCGGCGGCCAGGACGACGGCGAGGAGCTCGATCCGCTCGAGTCGATCGGGACCGAAGAGCATCAGTACGAGGTCTCGGAGGACCGGGCCGTCCTCGCGCCCGGCTTCCGCGTGCTCGACGACCGGGAGCGCAAGATCCTCCATCTCCGCTTCTTCAAAGGTCTGACGCAGTCCCAGATCGCCCAGCAGGTCGGGATCTCACAGATGCACGTGTCCCGTCTGATCCGTCGCTCGCTCGAGAAGATCCGCGAGGAGATCGCTGAAGAGGAAGGCAGCGAGCCGAAGGTCGCCCGCAGGTGACGGAGCGCGTCGACGAGCGCGCCTTCGTGCGGGAGCAGTACGAAACGGAAGACCGCCTCAGGGCGCGCAAGTCCGCCTACGCGAACGCCGAAGGCGATGACCCGCGGGAGTTCGCGTTCCAGGCGATTGCGGAGTCGAATCCGCGCCGTGTGCTCGAGGTCGGCGGGGGCGAGGGAGAGCTCGCCGAGCGGGTCGTGAACGAGCTGGGCGCGGAAGTCGTCGGCGTCGATCAGTCCGAGCGCATGGTCGAGATCCAGCGTTCCAAGGGGATCGATGCCCGCGTCGGGGACGTCCAGCAGCTGCCCTTTGGCGACGGCGAGTTCGATGTCGCCATAGCGGCGTGGATGCTCTACCACGTGGCCGACCTCGAGCGCGCGCTCGCCGAGCTTGCGCGCGTCCTGAAGCCGGGCGGGAGGCTCGTCGCCGTGACGAACGCCGTCGAACATCTGCAGGAGCTCTGGGATCTCGCGCGCCGCGGGACCTCGATCCTGCGATTCAACTTCCGCAGCGATAACGGCGAAGAGTCGCTGCGCCGACACTTCGCGCGGGTGAAGCGCCGCGACGCCCACGGGTGGGTGACGATGGACGACGCAACCATCCGCCGCTTCGCCGCGAGCTGGGACGCTCTTGCGCCGCTTGTGACTGCGCCGCCCGTCGCTGAGCCGCTCCGCGTTCGCCGTCACAGCGCCGTCTTCGTCGCCGAAAGGGCTTCCTAGACCACACCTACAATCCTGGGATGCGTACGTCGGCCGAGTTGCGCTCCGGCTTCCGAGCCTTCTTCGAGTCCAAGGGGCATCAGTTCAGGCCCTCGGCCTCGCTGATCCCGCGCGCCGACGACCGCTCGACGCTGCTCACCACGGCCGGCATGCAACCGTTGATGCCGTTCTTCCTCGGCCGCGAGCAGCCGCCTGCGCCGCTTCTCACGACGGTCCAGAAGTGCTTCCGCACGCCTGACATCGACGAGGTCGGCCTCGACGGCTACCACCTCACCTTCTTCGAGATGCTCGGCAACTTCTCGTTCGGCCAGTACTTCAAGGAGGGCGCGATCGAGCTCGCCTGGGAGTTCGTCTTCGAGTACTTGGAGATCGATCCGGAACGGTTCTGGGTCAGCGTCTTCGCCGGCGATCCCGAGCTCGGCCTGCCGCAGGACGACGCTGCCCACCACGGCTGGCTGGAGATCGGCCAGCCGCTGGAACGGATCGTCCACCTGCCTGCGTCCGAGAACTTCTGGTCGGTCGGCGGTCCCGGCCCGTGCGGGCCGGACACGGAGATGTACTACGACTGGGGCGAGGAGCACGGCTGCGGCGAGCCCGATTGCAAACCGAGTTGCACGCGCTGCGAGCGCTTCCTCGAGTTCTGGAACCTCGTGTTCATGGAGTTCGAGCTGCACGCCGACGGCAAGCTGACGCCGCTTCCGCAGCAGAACGTCGACACGGGGATGGGCGTCGAGCGGACGGCCGCGATCCTTCAGGACGTCATGACCGTCTACGAGACCGACGGTTACCAGGCGATCATGCGCTGGATCGCAGACGAGAGCGGCGTCGCATACGGCGACTCGCCGGAGGCAACCAAGGCGCATCGAATCCTCGCCGACCACGGCCGCGGAATGACTTTTCTCGCCGCCGACGGCGTGGCGCCGTCGAACGAAGGGCGCGGCTACGTGATGAGGCGGATCGTGCGCCGGGCCGTCCAGCAGGCGGGGCGCGTCGGTCTCGAGCCGCCGTACCTCGCTCGTCTCGCCGACGTCGTGGTCGAACAGCTGCGCGAGGGGTATCCGGAGCTCGAGGAGCATCGAGCCGACATTCACCGGATCCTTTCCGCCGAGGAGGAGCGCTTCGGCCAGACCCTCGCACGCGGCATGCGGCTGTTCGAGGAGGTGGCGCAACAGGGGGGGGACATCTCCGGGGAGGAGGCGTTCCGCCTTCACGACACCTACGGCTTCCCGCTCGAGCTGACGCAGGAGCTCGCGCGCGAGCGCGGGCTGGGCGTGAACGAGGAGGAGTTCACGCGGCTGATGGAGCAGCAGCGCGAGCGGTCGCGCGCTGCGATCTCGAAAGACGATCAGCGGTCGGCTGATTTCGCCAAGGCCGCCGGTTTCCGGACGGAGTTCGTCGGCTACGAGAAGACGGACGTCCTCACGCAGATCGGTGCCCTCGAAGAGATCGGCGACGGGCTCTTCCTCGCCAAGCTGCGCGAGTCGCCGTTCTATCCGGCGGGTGGCGGGCAGGTCACCGACGCAGGCTGGATCGAGCTCGACGACGGGAGCGGCCGGCGTGCCGAGCTGCGTGAGGCGTACCGCTTCGAGGAGGACCAGGCGCTGCTCCTCGAGGGCGCGGGCTTCTCCGAGGGCGACCGCGTTCGTGCCGTCGTACCGTGGGCGGTTCGCTTCCCGACCATGGCGAACCACACGGCGACACATCTCCTGCACAAGGCTCTCCAGGAGGTGCTCGGCGATCACGTGCGCCAGGCCGGCTCTGCGGTCCGGCCGGACAAGCTGCGCTTCGACTTCACGCACCCACAGCAGCTCACGGCGGAAGAGCGCGCCGAGATCGAGCGCCGTGTGAACGAGAAGATCTTCGAGAACCTGCCCGTGCACACCTTCGTGACGCCGATCGAGGAGGCGCGCCGGCTCGGGGCGATGATGCTCTTCGGCGAGAAATACGGAGAGCACGTCCGTGTCGTCGAGATCCCGGGGTACTCGCGCGAGCTGTGCGGCGGCACGCACGTCCGCTGGACGGCAGAGATCGGGCCGTTCGTGATCCTGTCCGAGGGCTCGGTCGGCTCGGGTGCCCGGCGAATCGAGGCACTCACTTCCAGCGAGGCGTACTCGTTCTTCCACGGCGCCCGCCTCGACGCTGAGGAGCTTCGGCGCGAGGTCGATGCCGTGCGCAAGGAAGCGCGCAAACCGAGAGCAGCAGCAGCCCCCGACTTCACGATCGTCGAGAGGGAAGGGAACGTCGTCCTCGTCGAAGCGAAGGCGCTCAAGGGTGGAGAGCTCCGCGACCTCTCCGACCGTGTGCGTCAGCAGGAAAAGGCAGCCGGGGTCATCGTCGGCTCCGTCGACAACGGACGGGCGTATCTCGTCGTCAACCTCGACGAGTCGCTGGTCGGCCGTGGTCTGGACGCCGCCGAGCTCGTTCGGGAGATCGGCCGCCATATCGGCGGCGGCGGTGGTGGTCGCCCGACGCTCGGTGAGGCCGGCGGGAAGAATCCGGCGGGCCTGCGCGACGCACTCGAGGCCGGCAAGCAAGCGATCGTCCAGGCATTGAGATGAAGGTCCTCGCGCTCGACTACGGCCGGGCGCGCACCGGCGTCGCGATCTCGGACCCGACCGGCACGATCGCGCGGCCGCTCTGCGTGGTCGAGCAGGCCGCCGGCGACGACGGCCTCGCGCGGCTGGCCGAGCTGATCCGTAAGCACGAGGTCGAACGGGTCGTCGTCGGCCTGCCCCTGACCCTGCGCGGCGAGCGAGGCGAGCAGGCGCGCGAGACGGACCGGTTCGTCGCGACCCTGACGGATCTGACCGACATCCCCGTCGTGACCTTCGACGAGCGCTTCACCACCGACCTTGCCGAACAGACTCCGGCGGGCGCGCCTGAAGATGCGCGCGCGGCCGCCCATCTCCTCTCCAGCTACCTCGCGTGGGCGAGCAGCGCGGCCTGATGCCGCCGCGGCCGGGCCGGCCGCCGCGGGTCCCAAATCCACGCCAGCTCGCCCGTCGCCGCGCACTCGCACTCGGGGTCCTCGTGCTGCTCCTCGGCGGCCTCGGCTGGCTCGCGGTTGCGGCGATCGGCGGCGGCGACGATAAGACGGAGGCGCCCACGATGAGCTCCAGGACGCTGATCTATCGAACGGTGACGAAGACGACGGCCAGCGGCCCTGTGGAGACCGTCATCGCGATGCCGAAACCCTTCCACATCGTGTTTCCCGAAGGCTTCACGCGGCAAGAGATGGCGGACCGGGTCGCGGCGGTCGGGAAGATCGCGGAGCGCAAGCGGCACGTGAACGCGAAGCTCTCCCGCCGCGCGTACCTCTCGGCGACGCGCAAGCCGCGCGCTGCGGCATGTCTCCACAGCAGGGTGCGAACCATCGAAGGCTTCCTCTTCCCCGCGACGTACGAGTTCTTCAAGCAGACGAGTTCCGCACAGCTCGTCAAGGACCAGCTCACCGCGTTCTGCGAGAACTGGGAGCAGGTCGACCTCGGGTACGCACGCACGAAGAACCTCACGCCCTACGACGTGCTCATCATTGCGTCGATGGTCGAGAAGGAGACGCTGTCGCCGGACGAGCGGCAGCTGGTGGCGGCCGTCATCTACAACCGCCTGCACGCGGGGATGCCGCTCGGGATCGACGCGACGCTGCGTTACGGCCTCGGTATCCCGCCGACCGAGTCGATCCGCCAGTCGCAGCTCGAGAATGACTCGCCGTACAACACCCGCAAGCACGCCGGACTTCCGCCCACCCCGATCGCCAATCCCGGGCTCGCCTCGATGCAGGCGGCGGCGCACCCGGCAAAGGTCAACTACCTGTACTTCGTCCGCAAGCCGGACAAGAAGCACCACTTCTTCACGGCGAGCTTCAAGGCGTTTCAGGCGTACGCCAACGCGCACGGCTACGGCGGCCCGTGATCTGGGGAAAGACGCGGCTCGTCGGGCTGGTCGGCGATCCGGTCTCGGGCTCGCTGTCGCCGCTCATGCAGAACGCCGCCTTCGCCGCGCGGGGGCTCGACTGGGTGTACGTGCCGCTGCCGGTGCGAAGCGAGGATCTGGAGAACGCACTTCGCGGGCTCGTCGCACTCGGCTTCGCGGGCGCCAACGTGACCACGCCGCACAAGCTCGCCGTGGCGAAGCTCGTGGAGACCGATGCTACGTCGGTGAACACGCTCGTGTTCCGCGACGGCCGTGCGTACGGCTGGACGACCGACGCGGCGATCTTGGGCGGGCTTGATTTCGAGCAGGCCGCCATCTTGGGTGACGGCGGCTCGGCGACCTCGTTCGCCGAGGCGTTGCCGGGCGCGGACCGCTTTTCGCGGCGCGGCACCTGGCCCCCCGAGGTGGCCGGCGCGGATCTCGTCGTCAACGCGACGTCGGCGCGCGAGGAAGTCCTGGCTGAGCTCGGCCCGGGTCAGACGTTGATCGACCTCCCGTACCCGCGCACCGCAACCGCGCGGGCGGCCGAGGCACGGGGCGCACGCGTGATCGACGGCCTCGAGGTGCTCGTCGCGCAGGGCGCGGCGTCATTCGAGCGCTGGACCGGCATCCCGGCGCCGGTCGACGTCATGCGCGCAGCCGTCCGTTCGTCGTTGACATGAGATATCCGGCTGTGCGAGAGTCGCTCTGACAGCTGCGGTTTTCCACTCGTCCTATGGGGAGGGCGTTTGGGGTCGGGAATCGCAGCAGTCAGAAGTACGAGAGGCCACGGGGCGCCTCTGACGCTCCCCGAAGGCGCGACTGCGGACCTACCGGCGCGGGTTCTTGCCGCCGGCGGAGATCCAGTCAAACCAAGGAGGAGAGGATGAGCAGAACCACCCTGCGCCGCCTGCTGGTTGTAGCAGCGGCGCTGGTCGTCGGCACGCTCGCCACAGCGATGCCGGCGTTCGGCGCGGACACGTTCACGCCGAACCCGGTCAACGTGACACTGCCGGCCGGCGAATCGACAACCGTTCACAAGACGCTGCACCTCGATGCGTTGCCAGGTGCCGCGGACATCATCATCGCCATCGACACGACGGGCAGCATGGCCGCGGCCATCGCTCAGGCGAAGGCGCAGGCGACGCAGCTCTGTACCGACGTTCAGAATGCGATCCCGGCTGCCCGCTTCGCGGTGTTCGACTTCAGGGATGTTCCGGACCGACCGGCGACGAACGGCGTCCTGATCCTGACGCCTGTCTTCACCAGCAGCTGCGTGGCCGTCCAGGCCGCGATCAACACGATGAGTGCCGGGGGCGGCGGCGACATCCCGGAGGCGTACAACTGGGTCTTCAACAAGGCCTACTCCGATGCTGTCCTGAACGCGAGCCGCAATCCTGACGCGGTCCAGTTCCTCGTCGTTCTCGGAGATGCACCCCCGCATAACTCGCCAGCGCCGGCGGTAGCACCTGCCTGCGGCAACACGCCACCGGCGGATGCGGGGATCAGCTCCGATACGGAGATCGCGGGCCTCAACGCCCACGACATCACGCTGCTGATGATCAACTACGGCCCGGTCCTGAGCTGCTACCAGCAGTTGTCGGTGGCAACCGGAGGCACCGCCGTCAATTCCGGCGGCAACCTTTCTACCGACATCATCAACCAGATCAAGGCGGCGGCTGCGCACATCGACACCGTCGACCTGGTCGTCTCGGGGATGTGCCCACCGGTGGGAATCTCCTTCAATCCGCCGTTCCCACAAGGCCCGTTCACCGCTCCCGTCGACATCACCTTCGATGAGGTGATCACGGCGCCGACTCTGGTGGGGGTCTATTCGTGTGGAGTCACGGCGGTGGTCGACGGCACGCCGCGAGCTGTTCAGCACGTCAACGTCACGGTCGTGCCAGGCCCGCCCGCGACGCTCGCCCTCGCACCGAAGACGGCGACGAACACGGTTGACGCCCAGCACTGCGTCACGGCAACGGTCAAGGACCAGTTCGGGAACCCGACCCCGGGAATCACGGTCCTCTTCTCCGTCACGGGCCCGGGCGCCACGAATGGCTCGAGGACGACGAACGCCAGCGGCCAGGCCACGTTCTGCTACACCAGCGCGTTACCGGGCGTGGACGTGATCAAGGCGTTCGCCGACACCAACAACAACGGCGTCCAGGATGTTGGGGAGCCCAGCGACACGGCCAGCAAGACGTGGGTGCTCCCGACGAGCACGCCTGGCTGCAAGGTCACCTACGGCGGCCGGATCACGACGGCCGACGGTGACCAGGGAACGTTCGGCGGTAACGCGATGGTCCCGGCCTCCGGCCCGAAGGGCGAGGAGGAGTACCAGGATCACGGACCCACCTTGGACATCAACGTCCACTCGATCGACGTTCTCGCCGTGACCTGCAGTGCCGACGGCAAGTCGGCGAGCATCTTCGGCACGGCGACGATCAACGGCTCCGGAACGTTCAACTTCCGGATCGACGTGACCGACAACGGAGAGCCGGGCGCAGGGAGCGACACGTACCGCATCCGGCTGAGCACGGGCTACGACTCCGGGGAGCAGACGCTTCTCGGTGGCAACGTCCAGCTCCACTAGCGGATCCGCAAGCGACGAGAGGGCCCGCTCCGGCGGGCCCTCTCGTCAGCTTCATGCTGAGTAGGCTTGGCGCGTGGCGCTGAGCTTGGTCACCGCCGGTGAGTCCCACGGCCCGGCGCTCGTCGCAATCGTGACCGGTCTCCCCGCCGGTCTCGTCCTCGACAAGGAGGCCATCGACGGCGATCTCCGGCGCCGTCAGCAGGGCTACGGCCGCAGTCCGCGCCAGCAGATCGAGGAGGATGCCGTGGAGGTGCTTGCCGGGCTTCGCCACGGCCGCACCCTCGGCACGCCGCTCGCGCTCGTCGTTCGCAATCGGGACCACGAGAACTGGAAGTGGGGCATGAGCCCATGGCCGCCCGAAGGTCAGCCGGCCGGGAAGGGGACGAAGGAGGTCACGCTGCCGCGCCCGGGCCACGCAGACCTGGCGGGCGCCCTCAAGTACGGACTGTCCGACGTGCGTGACGCCCTCGAGCGCGCGAGCGCGCGACACACCGCAGTGATCGTCGCGGCCGGCGCGGCGGCGAAGGCCCTGCTCGCCGAGATCGGGATCTCGGTCGAGGGCCGTGTCCTGACCGAGGACCTCGAGCACCGTGTGGACGAGGCGCGGGCCGAGAGGGACACGGTGGGCGGCGTCGTCGAGGTGCGCGCCGGCGGCGTGCCACCCGGGCTCGGGTCGTACGCGACGAAGGAGGAACGTCTCGACGCACGGCTCGCGGCGACGCTGATGGGGACGCAGGCAGTCAAGGGTGTGGAGATCGGTGACGGATTCAGGCTCGCCGGCAGGCGCGGATCCGAAGCTCATGACGAGA
>Ga0137368_10005678_pt1 | contig 13167 bp, 8 predicted proteins | sample SagtaG_13_FD_104917 | JGI IMG/M metagenome (GOLD analysis project Ga0137368, IMG submission 104917) | Vadose zone soil microbial communities from Sagehorn Ranch, Mendocino, California, USA - Sage1_L_100_16 metaG | ecosystem: Environmental > Terrestrial > Soil > Vadose zone | place: USA...
GTTGCCGCCGGAAGCTGACTGGCGCCAAGCGCCGCCTCGCCGCGCCGCTCGCTCTCGACTCCGGACCGGAAGGCATCGGGGGCTCGCCGCTCCGCCTGGGCCGTTGCCGCCGCTTCCCGCGCCACCGCCACCTCGCGGGCGAGGGCGGAAACGGTCGCCCGCGCGCGGACACCGGGATCCTCCCCTGGCTGGCGCCCCTTGCCCGCAAAGAGCAGGGCCGCTCCGATGATCGCGACGACGCCGAGCGCGCCAGTGACCGCAACCCGGCGCCGCTGCCATGGCCGTCGCCGCTCCGCGCGGCCCTCGTCGGGGTGAGCGGGATTCCTTCCGGGGCGGGCGACATCCGCAGGGGTGATCATGCGGGTCCCGTCATCGGTGCGACCCGTGAGCAACGTGATGTCGTCGACCGGACCGACAGGCGTTTCGAGCGCCGGGCGCTCGGGTGCGACTGGCGCCGCCCCCCGCGCCTCCGCCGCGGCGGCGGCCCGCGCCTCGGATTCGGCGCGGCCGTACAACGCCTGGGCCTCGGTAAACCTTTCGTGCGCCGCCGTGAATCCCGCAGCGGCGAGCGCGGTCCCCGCGTGCGCCCGCTGCGACTCCGCCGCGCTCCACGAGCCCGCCGCGTATCGCGCGGCGGCGCTCGACACCGCCCGCGCGCGGGCATGCTCTACATCGCGACGCGCCCGTTCGGCGCCCTCTCGCTCGCGCCGGCTACGCTCCTCCCTCGCGTCGCGCAAAGCCTGCTCGTAGGCGCGCTGTGCCTCGACGAAGTGTGCGCGCGCCGACGCATGGTCGCCCCGCGAGAGCGCCTCGACACCCTGAGCCTCAGCGGAGGCCGCGCGGGTCCATGCCCCCGGCGACGCGGCGGCCCCGGACTCCTCGGCAGACGCCCGCGCGCGCGCGACCTGCTCGCGCTCGCGCATCGCATCCTGCTCCTCGCACGCCTGCCAGGCAGCGCGGCTCTCGGTCTCGGCCCGGCGATACAGTTCGAACGCTTCGGCGAAGCTCTGGACGGCCACGCTCAGCGAGCCCGCGCCGAGCGCCGTTTCCCCCTCGGCGTGCTTGCCTTCCGCCGCGCTCCACAGGGCTGGCGCATGAGTCGCGCCATCGACATCGCTGACGGTCCCTCGCGCCTGCGCCGCCCGCGCCCTTGCCTGGTCGGCCTCCGCCCGCTGGCGCCGTAGCAACTCCTGGCGCACCGCCTCCGCGGCCCCCTCGTAGTCCCGGCCGGCCTCGCTGCAGAGGGCGAGCGCCAGCCCGAACTCTTCTCGCTCGAACGCCGCCCCTGCCCGCGCTTCCTTGTCGGCGGCGACCGTCCACGTGTCGCCGCTCTGGGTGTCGGCCCCGCTCGCGGCCGCTGCTCGCCGCGCCTCGACGACCGCCGCGCGGGCCGCGCTCGCCTTGTCTCGGGCTCGGCGTCGCGACACCTCCCGGGTCTCCACTTCAGCCTGACGGTAGAGATCGAGGGCCGCTTCTAGGTGCTCGACGGCCCGCGGGTATGCCTCGTCGGCGAAGGCGGCTGCGGCATCGGCCGACTTCCGCTCCGCGGCAGCCCAGGCGGTGGCGGCGTCCTGGGCCGCCCCGAGCTGCTCACCAACGCGCCGAGCCTGGGCCACGCGCGCCTGCACTCGTTCTGCTCGCTCACGCTCTCGCCGGAGCGCTTCGCGTCGAAGGGCCGCGGCCTCCTGTGCGGCGAGCGCCGTCTCCGCCGCCTGTCGGAGCGCCTCCACCTCCGGCGCCATCGCGGCCGAGGGAATCGACTCGGCGAGCTGTCGCAGGGCGTCCACAGACGCCGCGAAGCCACCGTGCTCGTACGAGCTCTGCGCCTGGGCGAGAAGCTGCGCCGTCAGCTCGCGCCGACGCCGCTCCTCGTCGAGGCGCTGGCGCGCCCGCTGGAGGCCCTCCACGGCGCCGGAGTGGCGGGGCAGCTCCTGGACGACACTCTCCAGCGCCTCGACCGCAGCCTGGTGGTCTCCGGAGGCCAGGAGCTCCAGGCCACGGCCGGCCGCCGCCTCCAGCGCGGCGGCCCGCGCGAGCAGGCCCTGCACACGCTCCGCCCGGCGGGCAACCTGACGCTCGATCATCTGCAGAGGGGCAAGCCCGGCCGCACCCTCCACGACCGGTATGGTGTCGTCCTCAAAGGCGCCGCCCATCTCCTCCGCCCGAGCCTCCAGCTCGCGCACCTGCCGGAGCCTCGTACGGAGACCGTCGCGCAGGCGGTCGGCGTCCTCGCCCATGCGCCGCCGCAGTGTCTCCAGCTCCCGGCGCATCTGGCCGAGCTCCGGGAAGCGCTCGGTGGGGTCCTTGCGGAGCGCGCGCGCGATGAGGGCGTCCAGAACCGGTGGCATGCTCGGGTCGATGTCGACGAGCGATGGCGGATCATGGCTCCGCAGCTGCTCGAGGATCTCCATGGGGTCGGCGCCCGCGAACGCCGGCCGATAGGCCAGGAGTTCGTAGAAGACCGTGCCCACGGAGAAGACGTCCGACCGGTGGTCGGAGTGCCCTCGCGCCTGCTCGGGGGCCATGTAGCGGGGGGTGCCCATGATGAGCCCGGTGAGGGTGAGACCGGCCTCGGCGCTGGCAATGCGCGCGATGCCGAAATCGAGGATCTTTACGTGGCCATTGCGGAGGACGAAGATGTTGCTCGGCTTGACGTCGCGATGGACGATCCCGTGCTGGTGGGCGTAGTGAAGCCCGTCGCACACCTGCTCCATGATTAAGAGCTTGTCCTCGAGGAGGAGGTGCCGGCGCTGGGCGATCAGTTGCTTGAGCTCCTCGCCCTCGAGGAACTCCATCACGATGAACAGGTGCCCGTCCACATCGGCGAGGTCGTAGACGGTGATGATGTTGGGGTGGCTCAGCCGCGCACAGGCTTGAGCCTCCCGGAAGAAGCGCGCGCGCAGCTCGTCGGTGACCTCGACGTCGCTCGAGATGACCTTGAGCGCGACCACGCGGTCGAGGACAGGGTCGTGCGCCTTGAGAACCGTCCCCATGCCCCCGCGCCCGATGCGCTCGAGGATTCGGTACTTGCCGATCTTCTCAGGCATAGGCGGCGCCGGTGACTGCGCGACTCAGGGGCTGTAGTGCAGCACGATGGCGCTGACGTTGTCGCGGCCGCCCGCGGCGTTGGCGCTGGACACCAGCTCGCGGCAGGCCGTCTCGGGATCGTTCGCCCGCGCGAGCAGGATCTCGCGGATCTGCGGATCAGGAACCATGTTCGTGAGGCCGTCCGAGCACAGGAGCACGAGATCAGCCGGCTCCAGGCCCTGCTCGACCACCGCGAATTCCACCTCCTCGCGGGCGCCGAGCGCCTTGGTGAGGATGTTCTTCATCGACATCTCGGGCGGGGTCTCGCCAGCGGAGACGGTCCAATCCAGGTTGGCCCACGAGTCGTCGCGGGTGAGCTGCACGAGGTCGAATTCACGGACGAGATAGATCCGGCTGTCCCCGACGTGGGCGTACGTCATGTGCGGGCGCCGTGGGTTGACGAGCACCGCCACGACCGTGGTGCCCATGCCCGTGTACTCCTCCACGGTGGCCGCCTTGCGGACGATCAGCCGGTTCGCGAGCTTGATGGCGGTGTTGAGCCGGTTGGCATCGAACGAGAGCTGCGGGTCGAACCCGTAAGGCCAGGTCATCTCGGGGTCCGCGCCGGACCGTTCGATGAACCCGGCGATCGACTCCGTCGCGAGCTTCGACGCGACCTCCCCGGCCTTGTGCCCTCCCATCCCGTCGCACACCAGGAACAGGCCGTCGCGCGCGTGAATGGTGTCCTCGTTGAGAGGACGGCGGAGACCGACGTCGGTCTGGCCGGAGAAGGCGAGCATTGGTGGACCTCCCTCGAGATTCGGCCGCAATTAGCCGCAATTATAAGCGCCACCCCAGGGGCCGGCAAAGCACGCCGGCCGCGGGAGCCGGATCAAACACCGACCGACATTCAGATCACGTGCTCTGGGCCGCGATCCAGTTCGTAAGCGGTCTGTTCGGGCTCCTCGCCCAGGAGCGGGGCGGCGTGGCCTTCTGGGCGCATATCGGGGGCTTCGTCGCAGGCGTTGTCCGGATCAAGCTGTTCACCCGTCCTGATGACGTGATGGCTCACCAGAGCCACCACTGGGAGCCGCGGCGACTGGTCGGCCGCTGAAGCATGGGAAGGAACCTCGGCGGCCCCTGGCCCAAGATGGCGGCGCACTTCTTGCGTTCGCGCTGGGCCAGCAGCTAACCCGGTAGAAGCGGCTCGCCAGAGACGCTCGCTCCCCTTGCTTGCCTTCGAAGACAAAGCGTTCCTGCTGCTGCTCATTGGGACATCGCTAGCCTTCGCACGGATCCTCTCGCCGCTCTACGGAGCGGTGTTGTGGGGACCCGTCGCGGCGATCCTGTTTGCGCCGCTCTACCGGCGGCTGTCGAGGTCCATGCGACCTGGACGGGAGGATTAGTCGGGCGAGCTGAGTGTCGGCCGGTATTTTGCGCAGATCCTCGCTGCCCTGCCCCCATGGGCGATCAATCTGCTGGACCGCTTTGGGCTGACGAGCCTCGCCGCCGTGCAAGAGAGACTGTCCGCCGGTCTGATGAAGGGCAGCCAATTCCTTGCCGCCCAGGCGGTCAACATCGGCCAGAACACGTTCGAGTTCGTCGTCAGCCTATTCCTCCCACCGCCCCGAAGAGACAGTTCCTTCCACCGCCCGAAGAGACAGAATCACAAGGCCCGTCGCCCGCTTCGCTCGAGCGCCTCTGGCACCGGCCGGGCTCATCTTCTTAGAGGCTCGCCTCGGACGGCGGGGCCCCCGCCTCGCGACGTACCGCGACCGGCGCCAGCCGTGGCGGGCGCGGCCCACGGCGTACCGCGTCTCGAACGCCCACGTAGGTGAGCTCCATGCCCGCCCGTGCGCACCGGAGCAGCAGACCGCCACGGCTCATGTCCCCGCGACCCACGAAGTCGAGGGGGAATTTCAGCCGCTCGCCCAGCGCGGCCAGCAGCGGATCGACGTACTTGCCGGTCGCGATGCTGCCGAGCAGGATCACCTCGCCGTCCGGTCCGATTCGGGCGGCCAGCTGGCGGGCGTCGCGGTCGAGCGGCTCGCGGTAGCGTGGGTCGTCGCCCTCGATGTCGACGCACGCGAAGCCCCGCAGACGCTCGAGGTCCACCGGCTCGTCGGCGGGCCGCAGGCCTTCGGTGGGCGTGATGACGTAGACGCCCACGCGTCCGTCCAGCGGGCGCGCGAACGCGCGCGCGTACGACAGCTTTCCACGGAAATACAACCCGCTCAGAAACGAGAACACCTCGCCGAGCGGAGCGCCCGGGCTGACACGGACTCGCCGGGCGAGGTCGAAGGCGGCCCGCTCGTTGAGGACGAGTCTCGCGCGCTCACCCCCGCAGTGCGCCGGAGAAAGCAAGAAGATCCGACTCAAGCTCGGCCCGCCGGCGCCACTGCCCTTGCAAACTCCGCCGCCGTCAGGGTGTTGAGCACTTCGTCGCGCCGGACCCAGCCGCGCCGTGCCATGGCCACACCGTACAGGACATTACCGAGCTCGGCCACGGAGTGGGCGTCCGTCGACACCACGAAGCGAACGCCGCGCTCGCGCGCGGACCTGAGCTACTCGGGCTTGTCCACGTCGAGCGCGAGCTTCGGCAGCCACCGAGCGTGTCGAATGGCGATCTGCCCTTGCATGCGCGGACCGGGGGAGAAGAAGGGCATGACCATCGCGCTCTTGGCGATGATTCGGCCGCCAATCGTGACGTCGGTGCTCGGGATGCGCGCCGTGCGCTGCAGCGGACCGTCGTAGCGCAAGAGCCGCCGCGTGGTCAGATGACGCCCTCTTCGGCGAGGGCCTTGATCTCCTGGGAGGACATCCCGAGCAACTCGCCGTACACGTAGTGGTTGTCCTCGCCGTAACTGGGCGCGCCGCGGTCGATGCGTCCTCCGATGTAAGCCGGGCTCTCGCTCATCTTGACGGGCACCTCGGCAATCGGCCATCGACCGATCTTCGTGCCCGTCACTTCGGTCAACCACGAGAGAGCCGCCAGCTGCGGGTCACGGTCGCAACGGTCTCCCGCCGTCTGGCACACGCCGGCCGGCACGCCGGCGCGCTGCAGGGCGAGCATCGCCTCGTAGGCATCGCGCGATTTCGTCCATCCACCGACGAGAGCATCGAGAACATCCTGGTGCGCCAGACGTCCCGCGAGATCTTTGAACCGGCCGTCGTTTGCCCACTCCGGATGTCCCGCGACCTCGGTCAGCGCGCGCCATTCGGCGTCCGTGAAGCAAGCGATGGTGAGCCAGCGATCGTCCCCGGCACAGGGGTAGACGTTGTGGGGTGCCGCCGGCTTGTACGGAGAGCGATTGCCGTAGCGTGACCAGATGCGCCCGTTGGCCGACCAGTCCAGAATACTCGTGCCGCTGATGAAGAGCCCCACCTCGGACTGCGAGGCGTCGACCCACTGCCCTTCGCCCGTCCGCGCCCGATGGAAGAGCGCGGTGAGGATCGCCAGGGCAAAGCTGTAAGCCCCCATCCAGTCCAGATAGGAGTATCCCCACCCTGCCGGCATCGCCGGCTCGGGGAGCCCCGACATCTCCGACAAGCCGGCAAAGGAGTTCGCGGTTGGACCCACGGTTCGAAAGCGGCCGTAGGTACCTTTCGCCCCCGTGCCCGACTGCGGAACGTAGATGATGTCCGGCTTGATGACACGCAGCGCGTCGTATCCCAGCCCCCAGCTGTCGAGGACGCCCGGCGAGAAGCCCTCCGCGACGACATCCGACATCGCCACCAGACGTCTCGCGATCTCCAGGCCTTTCGGATGCCGGACGTTCAGCGAGATACCCCGCTTGCCCGGGTTCTTGTTGTTGAACTGCCCGCCCATGTCCGGGTCGGTGACGCCCGGCAGCGGTCCCGTGGCCCGGTCGCGAGCGGCACGACCCCCGACCGGCGCCATCGCGGCCATGCGGGTGTCCGGGTGGCTCTTCAGCTCGACCTTGATGCTCTCGGCGCCGAAGGCGCTCAGGAACCTCGTGCCACCGGCCGAGGCCAGGAACCATGTGAAGTCCAGGATGCGGATGTTGTGCAGGGGGAACGATTTGCCGTGAGGCGAGAGTCCCTCGCCGATCGGCGCATGCGCAGAGGCATCGATCACCGGCAGATCGCGACCCCGCGGGAGGGCCACGGCCGCGGCATCCTCGTTCAGCAGCGGAGCGCGCCGGCCGACCGACCAGGACGTGCCCGTCGCAAGCCATTTGCTCGTGGCGTAGCGGAAGGAGCGGCCGAGCTCGGGGTGTTCGACGTCCGTGCAGCTCTGGCGCGCGAGCCAGTGCGGATCCATGGCGTTCTCGTGCGGCTTCCGCAGCGGTGCCCAGAGCATGCCGGCCTCCTGGGCCTCCCGCCATGGCACGTTCTCGTAGGTAAAGGCCCGCACGAAGCGCTGCACGGCCTCCATGGCGTGGTCGCGTTTCCCTGTAGTCGGCGCGGTGCCCGGAACGAACCGGCTGCCGTGGGCTACGACGCTCTGCTCCGTGTCGAGCCCGGCCGCCATGTCATAGCGCTCGAGCAGACCGACGAGCGCCGCTGATTCACCCGGGCGCGTTCCCAGATTGGCCATCACCCACCGCCCATCTTTCGTGTGCACGATGGAGGGATGCGGCGAGATCGTTTCCCGGGCATGACGGCAGGTCTGACGCAACACGAGGACGCGTCGCATCACCCACGACATCAGGTCGACCTCGGTGGATTTCGCCACCGCTTCGTGGATCGCGCACGACAGCTGCTGTCCCCTCCCTGTCCGCCAGCGAAACAGCAGCGCGGCGATGATGGCCACGGCGAGCTGCTCACCGGCGATGTGGAAGGCGTGCCACATCTGAGGGGCGATCGGAGGCAGATCGTACTTGCCGCCGGGAGCGGGATCGTAGCCGCAATTCATCATCACACCCCCGAGTGCCAGGTGCACCAGGTCCGAGCCCTTGAAGTGGGCCCACGGGCCATGGTCGCCGAACGGGGACATCCTCGCGACGATCAGGGTGGGACACTGCTGCATCAAAGAGCTCGCGCTCAGCCCAAACCCGTCGAGCTCACCCCTGGGTGTCGACTCGAGCAGCACGTCGGCGGTGGCGACCAGCGCACGGAACCGATCTCGGTCTTCCGGGCGGCGCAGGTCGAGCACGATCGAGCGCTTGCCGCGGTTGTACTGCCAGAAGAACAGGGAGCGCTCGCGATCTTCGCGGTCCTGGTAGAAGGGTCCGATCCGGCGCGTCGGGCTGCCGCCGGGCGGCTCCACCTTGACGACGTCGGCGCCCAGACCCGCCAGAGTCAGCCCACAGTACTCCGCCTGCTCGTCGGCCAGCTCGATGACGCGGAGATCGGTGAGAGGACCCCGGCTGGGCATGGGGTGGCTGGGACCGGATCGCTCGGCCGGGGCTTCCATGGCGACCGCGAATATATACTGTTCGGACAGAGGAGTAAGGAGGTTCTTCCGGTGAGCGAATTCGACGGCAAGGTCGTGCTGGTCACTGGGTGTGCGCGGGCGCAAGGGATGGGTCGTGCGATTTCCATTGCGTTCGCCCGCGCGGGTGCCGATGTCGTCGCGACGGACGTGGCGCCCGGGGGGACGCGGAACGAGAACGAGGAGGGGCTCGCGGAAATACGGCTCGGGTGGAAGGGCCTCGAGAGCCTGGCCGGGGAGATCGAGGGCCTCGGGCGTCGCGTCCTCACGAGCGTCGGCGACGTGAGCCGCGCGCCTGACGCGGAGCGCTTCGTCTCGGACGCGCTCGCGCGGTTCGGCCGCATCGACGTGCTCGTCAACAACGCCGCCGCCCCGCACGGTGCCGATCGCCGCCTGCTCTGGGAAGTGCCAGAGGAAGCGTGGGATCTCGTGCTCGATGTCAATCTCAAGGGCACGTTCTTGATGAGCCGCGCCGTGATCCCACACATGCTGTCGCGCAGCAGCGGGCGCATCATCAACATGGCCTCGGTGTCAGGCAAGCGCGGCACGTCCCGGCGCGGCGCCTACACGGCGTCGAAGTTCGGCGTGATCGGCCTCACTCAGGTCATGGCCCAGGAGCTGGCAGCGCACGGTATCACGGTCAACGCCATCTGCCCCGGCAGCGTCGACACGAGCCGGCGCGAATCGACCTCACGGCGCGAGCGGGCGCTCGCCGAGCGCGACCCGGGGGCCCCGGTGCTGTCTCTTCCTCCCACCGGTCGCATCGCTCGGCCCGACGACCTCGCGCGTCTGGCGCTGTTCTTCGCGTCCGAGCAGAGCGACCACATCACCGGTCAAGCGTGGAACGTCGACGGGGGGACCGTGATGCACTGAGAGGCGCGCTCCGCCTCCTACCTACGACGCGCGGCGCGCCGCCGTCAAATTCCGCGCAATGAACGCCCTCACCATCTCGTGGGCGCGGTCGGTCTGCGGCCCCGGCTTCGCGACCCACTCGTGCTCGCACCCGTCGAAGACGTGCAGCTCGCAATCGCCGCCGGCCGCCCGGTACGACGCGGCGAATTTCTCCTGCACCGCCGGCAGCACGTTGTCGTCGAGCGCACCCTGCATGATCAGCAACGGCGGCAGCGTCACCGCCTCGCGGCGATCCAGGATCTGCTGCGGGTTCCCTTCGAAGATCGTTTCCCACGGCCTGAAGTAGGTCTTGTTGTTCTTGATCATCCCGTCGCGCTTCATCTTCTCGGCCTGCTGGTAGCGCGCATAGGTGTCGCTGATCGGGGAGCGCGTCGCAACGTAGGCCACTGTCGCATCGACGGTCGGGGCCGCCGGCAACGGAATCGCGTTGTAGCGCGCACCGCGCGGGCGCATGCCCAGCAGCTCGGCGACGTGACCGCCGCTGGAGCTGCCCAGCACGCCGAGATTCACCGCGTCTCCATTCCACTCGGCGGCCTTCGATTTGAGCCAGCGCACTCCGTAGTTCGCGTCCAGGACCGACGCGGGATACGGGGCGTCCGGCGCGAGCGTCAGGTCGATGGCGACCACCAGCACACCACTCGCCGCCACGGCGCGGTCCATCGGCTCGTTCGCCAGGCGGTCCTTGTTGTTCCACGCGCCACCGTGCAGATCGAGCAGCGTCGGGAACGGTCCGACCCCCTGCGGCTGATAAATGCGGGCCATGAGCATTCGCCCGCTCGCCGCGCGTCGGAACTCGACCTCGCTCACCTTGAGCTCGAACCTCGCCGCCGGATCGTAAGCTGTCTTCATCAGGGGTCCTCCTGCCACACGATTCGCTCCTGCCACACTATTCGAATGAGCGGGGGGCGACCACAGCGTCGACACGACCGGCACGCCGGCCGCGCCCAGCGCGGTTATTCCCTTGAGAAAATCCCGGCGACCGGACTGCTTCTCCATGCCGACCTCCTTGCCACACTGGCGCCGCCGTATTATTCCACGGCTGAGGAGAGTGCATCTCTTCTCATCCTCGGCGGCGTCGCGATTGGTACCATTGCCGAAAGCGACCGGTCGGGAGAGGTGAGCGAGTGAGTCACCAGCATGGCGGAGAAAGCGAAGGACCGCAGAAGTCGCTCGAGCGCATGAATCGCTTTCAGGCGCCCGAAGCCCGACGGATCATCGCCGAGCTCGGCCTGCCCCAGGGCTCTCGCGGCCTCGATGTGGGCTGCGGCGTCGGGCTGTACGCCCTCTGGCTGGCGGAGGCTGTCGGGAGCGCGGGCCGCGTGGTCGGCATCGAGCCGGAGTCGGAGCGTGTCGAGGCTGCTCGAGCCCTGGTGGGCGGCCAGCTCGAGTCCGGGCGCCTCGAGTTTCGCCAGGGTGACGGCACGAAGATCCCGCTGCCTGACCGGAGCGTCGACTGGCTCTGGTGCGGGGACGTGCTCCACCACATCGTGGAGACCCAGCTTGCCCTGCGGGAATTTCGGCGCGTGGTTCGCCCCGGAGGGCAGATCATCATCAAGGAGTCCCAGGTGCTCTCCGCCCTGTTCCTGACCGGGCACCCCGAGCTCGAGCGCCGAATCCAGCTCGCCGAGATCCGTCGCACGCTCGACGAGGGCGGCGGGCGCTCGTTCCAGGAGCGTCGGCAGACCACCCTCGCGTCGCTCCGTGCGGTCGGCCTCACCGATGTCGCCGTGCGTAATTACCTCCTGCAGCGCCGCGCCCCGCTCGGCGCGGCCGACCACGACTACATCCAGAACACGGTCTTCACGCGAAACTGGGGCGCCCGCTTGCGCGAGCTCCTGACTCCTGCCGACTGGGACGCGCGATCCGCGCTGTGCGAGCCGGACTCGCCGAAGAACGTCCTGCGAAGCCCCGACTACTTCTGCCTCTATCCGATCACCGTGTTTCACTGCGGCTCGACGCCCGCTGCTCGATGATCCCCGGGCGATCCCTTCTGCCTATCTGAGCCCGAGCGGGGCTCAGACCCAGGGCCGCGGGCGCCGAAGACGAGCCCCAGCTCGTAGGGGGGCGTGACCTCCAGCTGATCGTAGCGGCAGTCTTGCGGTCGCTTGTCGGGACGCCAGCGCACGAACTGCGCGGCATGCCGGAAGCGGGTCCCCTGCATGTGGTCGTACGCGACCTCGCACACAGGCTCGGGCCGGAGCGGCTCCCAGTTCAGGTCCTTGCCCCGGTTCCACCGGCTGCTCGCCCCGGGCAGGCGCTGCCCCGTCGCGTTCGCTTCCGACTGCGCCTCCGCCCAGTCGCGCCAGGGATGGCTTTCGAGCGCGTTCCTCCGCAGCGGCGCCAGCTCGGTGACGAGCTGCTTGCGCACAGTGTTGGTGAACGACGCGGTGACGCCGACGTGGTGCAGCGTGGCCTTGTCGTCGTAGAGGCCCAGCAGGAGCGAGCCGATCATCGTGCCCACCCCGTTCTTGTGCCAGCGGAAGCCGGCGACCACGCAGTCGGCTGTGCGGGTGTGTTTGACCTTGATCATCGTGCGCTCGCCGGCGCGGTACGGCGCATCCAGACGCTTGGCCATGACACCGTCGAGCCCGGCGCCCTCGAAGCGACGGAACCAGTCCTCGGCGAGGGCGCGGTCGCGCGTCGCCGGTGAGAGGTGCACCGGCGGCGCCGCGCCGGCCACCACCTGCTCGAGCCGCTCGCGCCGCACGGCGAGCGGCGCCTCGCGCAGGTCTTCGTCGTCCAGCGCGAGCAGGTCCCAGGCTACGAACGAGGCGGGCGACTCCGCGGCCAGAAGCTTTACCCGCGACGCGGCGGGATGGATGCGCAAGAGCAGCGCCTCGAAGTCGAGGCCGCCGGCGCCGACGATGACAATCTCGCCATCGACGACGCAGCGCTCGGGGAGCGCGTGGGCGAGAGGCGCCAGGAGCTCGGGGAAGTAGCGGTTCATCGGCTTCTCGTCACGGCTCTGCAGCAAGATCTCGCCCCCGTCCCGAAACACCAGCGTGCGAAAGCCGTCCCACTTGGGCTCGAACAGCCAGCCCTCGCCGGCGGGCAGCGCTTCGGCAGCGCTGGACAGCATGGGCTCGAGAGGCGGAGTGAAGGGCAGGCTCACGGCTCAATCTTAGACCCCGGTTCCCGGGTATGATATGCGGCGATTCACGAGGCCACGTCATCTTGGCCGCGCCAGAGGGGAGATCTGCCACGGCGCCACTTCTGACCGTCACCGGCGTCACCAAGCGTTTCGGCGGCGTCGAAGCGCTCGCCGGATGCACACTCGCCATCGCCGAAGGCTCGATCACGGGCCTCATCGGACCCAACGGCGCCGGCAAGACCACGCTCTTCAACGTGATCAGCGGGCTCACGCCTGGCGACGGCGGCGAGATCCGTCTCGGCGCCGACCGTCTCGATGGGCAGCCAGCGCACGCGATTGCTCGGCGTGGTGTCGGGCGCACGTTCCAGATCCCGCGTCCACTCGGACGGATGACCGTGATGGAAAACGTGCTCGTCTACGCCAACGACCACCCAGGCGAGAGGCTCGCCCGCGTGTTCACGACACCCCGGCGCGTGAGGACCGAGGAGCATCGTGCCCGCGCCCGCGCGCAAGCGATCCTCGACTCCATGGAGCTCGCGCACCTCGCATCCGCGCGTGCGGAGACGCTCTCAGGCGGCCAGAAGAAGCTGCTCGAGCTGGCACGCGTGCTGATGAACAACCCACGCATCATCCTCCTCGACGAGCCCGGCGCCGGCGTGAATCCGACCCTGATGCGGTCGCTGGTCGAGACGATCCGTGCGCTCCGCGCGGCTGGGCGCACGTTCCTCCTGATCGAGCA
>Ga0137368_10005683_pt1 | contig 13156 bp, 13 predicted proteins | sample SagtaG_13_FD_104917 | JGI IMG/M metagenome (GOLD analysis project Ga0137368, IMG submission 104917) | Vadose zone soil microbial communities from Sagehorn Ranch, Mendocino, California, USA - Sage1_L_100_16 metaG | ecosystem: Environmental > Terrestrial > Soil > Vadose zone | place: USA...
AGCCGCGCCATCTCCCGCGCGACGAGCGTCGCGTCCTCGCGCTCCCAGCCGTCCGAGACGATCACGACCGCGGCGCCGCGCGTCAGTGCGCGACGGCCCCAGATGTCGTTGAACGTCCGGAGCGACGCACCGATCCGCGTCCCGCCCGCCCAATCGACCACGCGTCGGGCTGCGGCCGCGAGCGCCTGCTCCGGATCGCGCGTCCTGAACTCCTCCGTCAGCCGGATCAGCCGCGTTCCGAACACGAACACCTCGACGCGCCGCCCCGAGCCGACCGCCGCATGCAGGAAGAGCAAGAGCGCGCGTGTGTACGCCTCCATCGAACCCGAGACGTCGCACAGCACGACGAGCTTGCGCGGGACGTCGATCCGCCGCCGGAAGGTGCGCTCGATCGGATCGCCGCCCCGGGCCAGCGACCGGCGCAGGAGCCGGCGGAGGTCGAGCCTGCGACCCCGTGCGTGCGGGCGCAGGCGCCGCGACCGGCGGAGCGGACGCGCGGCGGCGACCTCTGCGATCGCCTTCGCGACGAGTCCGAACTCCTCGGGCGTCATCGCCGCGAAATCCTTGCGGCGCAGCACCTCGTGGGCGCTCCAGCCGATCTCGGTCGGCTCCTCGCCGCGACTGTCGTCGCGGTCGCGCCCGTCGGTACGCGTGCGCTCCGAGAGGCGGGCCTGCCGCTCGGCCGGCTTCGCGCCGCGGTACCGCGGCGGCGAGGGCGAGCGCAGGAACCACGCCGCGAATGCCCTGTCAAAGATGCCGAGATCCTCCGCCCGCGAGACGAGCGTCGTGCGGAGCGCCCAGTAGACGTCGTCGCTCTTACGGATGTCGACCCGGTCGAGCCCGGTCAGCGCGTCCGCGATCCGCCCGGGCCCGACCTCGAGCCCGGCCTCGCGCAGGACGCGGCCGAACGTGACGACATGGCGGACGAAGCCGCCTTCAGGAAGCGCCTGCTGCCGCGACAGAGCGCGCCTCCTCGACGAGGGCGACGAGGGCCTCGTCGCGGACCGCAGCGAAATCCTCGTGGTACTTCAAGACCGAGCCGAGCGTCTCCTCCACGGTTCGCGCATCGAGGTCCTGCCGTCCAAGGGCCGCGAGCGCCTGTGCCCAGTCGATCGTCTCGGCGACACCCGGCGGCTTCGCGAGATCGAGTCTGCGCAGCCCCTGCACGAACGCGGCCGCCTGCGCGGCAAGCCGGTCGGGAAGGCCCGGGACGCGCAGCGTTACGATCTCGATCTCGCGCTCGAGCGCCGGGTGCCCGATCCAGTGGAAGAGGCAGCGACGCTTCAGCGCGTCGTGGAGCTCGCGCGTGCGGTTGGAGGTCAGGATCACGGCAGGCCGCCGGTGCGCGGTGACCGTTCCGATCTCGGGAATCGTGATCTGGAAGTCCGACAGCATCTCGAGCAGGAAGGCTTCGAACTCGTCGTCTGCACGATCGATCTCGTCGATGAGCAGCACCACCGGCTCCGTACTCGCGATCGCCTCCAGCAGCGGGCGCCGGATCAGGAAGTCCGGCCCGAAGAGCTCCTGCTCGGACACGGTTCCTTCTTGCGCCGCGCGGATGTGCAGGAGCTGGCGCGAGTAGTTCCACTCGTACACGGCATGCGCGACATCCAGGCCCTCGTAACACTGCAGGCGGATCAGCCGTGCCGACGTCGCGGCCGCCAGAGCCTTCGCGGCCTCCGTCTTCCCGACCCCCGCCTCTCCCTCGAGCAAGAGGGGCTTCTCGAGTTCGACCGACAGGAACAGCGCCGTAGCGAGCCCGCGTTCCGGCAGGTAGGCAGCCGCGCGAAGGCCGGCCTCGAGCTCGTCGATCGTCGCGAACGCCATCTGCTCTCACGATATCCCCGGATGGCCGGCTGAGCACCGTGTTGCGCGCGGTGACAGAATCGGGTTGGCTATCGGTTTCGAGGGAGGAGCGGCCCACGTGACATCGACAGCTCTCCAGGCAGCGGACGTCGTCGTCCCCGCTTCCCGCGACGAAGCGGTCGCGGCATTCGGTGACGGCTCGGGCGTGACGGTCCTCGGGGGAGGAACGATCCTCATGCCCGAGATCAACTACGGACGCCTCCGGCCCGCGCGCGTCGTCCTCCTGCAGAACGCCGGCCTCTCCGGCCTTCGCCGCAACGGATCCTCGTTGACGATCGGCGCGATGACGACGGTCGCGGAACTCGAGCAGGCGCCGGAACCGCTCGCAACCGCTGCCCGGCACGTTGCGGATCACGAAGTCCGCGCTCAGGCCACCCTTGGCGGCAATCTGTGCGCGCCGCCCGGGGAGACGCCGCGCGGGGACCTGCAGGCGGCGCTCATCGCACTCGGCGCGACCGTCCGCTCCGCGGGCAAGGACGGCGAGCGCGAAGAGCCGGTCGAAGACTTCGTCGCCCGCGGCCCCAACGGTCGCCTCGTGCTGGAGATCGAGCTCGAGGCGCCGCAGCGCGCCGGTTACGCATCCGCGCGGCGCCCGCACGCGCACGCGTACACGATCCTCGCCGCGTGCACCGCCGAGACGTCCACCGGCGTTCGCGTCGGTATCACCGGCGCCGGCCCGCACGGCTTGCGTGCGCGCAGCGTCGAGCAAGCCCTTGCCGGAGGCGCCTCCTCGGCGGAGGCGGCTCAGAAGGTGCTCGACGACGGCGAGCCGCACGACGACGCACTCGCGTCCGCGTGGTACCGGCAACGCCTGCTGCCGGTGATCGTGCGGCGCGCACTCGACCATCTCGAAGGAGGCAAATGAGAGTCACCGTCAACGGCGTGCAGCACGACGTTCACAGCCCGCCCCTTGCCTCACTCCTGTACGCGCTCCGTGAGGAGCTCGACATCACCAGTCCGAAGGCCGGCTGTCAGCAGGGCGGCTGCGGCGCCTGCACGGTGCTCGTCGACGGCGAGCCCCGGCGTTCCTGCCTCCTTCCGCTCGCCGCGCTCGACGGCACTTCGATCACCACCGTCGAAGGCCTCGGCGCGCCGGACGAGCTCTCACCCATGCAGGCCGCGTTCGACGAGCAATACGCGGCGCAGTGCGGTTTTTGCACGTCCGGGTTCGTGCTGGCGGCGACCGCGCTCGTCGACCGGAATCCGAACCCGAGCCGCGAGGACATCCTCGAAGGTCTGTCGGGCCATGTCTGCCGGTGCACCGGCTACGTCAAGATCGTCAATGCCGTCGAAGCGGCGGCCAAGGGCGACATCCATCCCGAGCACGTCGAGCCGAGCTTCGAGCCGGAAGAGGCCGAGGTATTGATTCCAGGGAGCCCGGCATGAAGGCCGTCGGCGCACGACTTCCCCGTTACGACGGCGTCGCGCACGTCACCGGCCGGACGCAATACGTCGACGACATCCGCATCCGGGGCATGCTCTGGGCGAAGGCACTCCGTTCGCCGCACCACCACGCAGCGATCACGCATGTCGATGCGAGCAAGGCGGAAGCGCTGCCCGGCGTGCACGCGGTCGTCACGCACCAAGACGTTCCGAAGAACGTCTACGGCCACCTCGAAGCGCTCGGGATCCCGGCGGACGAGCCGCTGCTGGCCAGCGACGACGTGCGGTACAAGGGACAGCCGATCGTCGCGGTTGCCGCGGTGGACGAGGACACGGCTCGCCAGGCGCTCGACCTGATCAAGATCGAGTACGAGGAGCGCCCCGCCTTCTTCGACATGCGGAAAGCCATGGATCCCGACCGGCCGACCATCCATCAGTGGGGTCCGGTGTATCCCCACTTCGGCCCGTACAACCACCGACGCGTGCGCAAGGGCGACGTGGAGGCAGCCTTCGACCAGGCGGACACGGTCGTGGAAGGCGTTTACCGCCCCCAGGCGATCGAGCACTGCCCGATCGAGCCGCAGACCGCGCTTGTCGTGCCGGAGGCGAACGGCAGGCTCACGATCTATTCGTGCACGCAGGCGATGTACTTCTCGATGGGCGTGGTTGCCGCACACCTGCAGTGGCCGCTCAACAAGCTGAAGTTCGTCGGCGGGACGGTCGGCGGCGGCTTCGGGGGCAAGGTTGACACGGCGAGCGAGACTATCTCCGCACTCCTCGCGCTGAAGGCGAAGGCACCTGTCAAGTGGCGTTGGACCCGCGAAGAGGAGTTCCTCGCCTCCTCGACCCGGGCGCCGTGGCACATGGAGATCGCCGACGCCCTCACCAGCGACGGCTGGATCCTCGGTCGCAGGATGCTGACGCTCCACGACGCGGGCGCATATGCACGCTTCTCGCCCTACGGGGTGACGAAGCACGCCTTCCACCACACGGGCGCCTACACGATTCCAAACGTCCACTTCGACGGCTTCGTCGTCTTCACGAACCGTGTCCCGACGACCGCGATGCGCGGCTTCGGCGTCACGTCCGTCTCCTTCGCGGTCGAGACGCACATGAACCGAGTCGCGGCCGTGCTCGGTCTGGATCCGTTCGCGATCCGCCTGAAGAACGCGAACCGCGTCGGCGACACAACCGCGAATCGCGTCGTGTTGAAGGACCCGTCCACGGTTCCGGTTGTGATCGCTGCCGCCGACCGCGTCAGCTATGACCTGCCGCCGGACTATCGGTCGATGACGAACGAGCGTCGCTCCGGCGACCTCCTGCCCGAGCATCTCATCGACCAGCTCGCCGACCCAGGAGACTCGACCAACGGAGGCGGACCGTAATGGCCAAGCACAAGGGACGCGGGATCGCCACGATCGAGTACCCGACCGGCATGAACCAGAATGGCGACCCGAGCCAGGCCTGGGTCAAGCTGAAGCCGGACGGTCGCGTCGACGTCTTCTCCGGCACGGTCGACATCGGCCAGGGATCTCGCACCGTGCATACCCAGATCGTCGCTGACACGCTCGGCGTTCCCTTCGACTGGGTCACCAACGACAACACGAACACCGATTCGTCCGCGGTCTGCACCGGCAGCTTCGCCTCGCGCGGCACGTTCATCGGGGGTAATGCGGTCCGGTTCGCGGCCGAGCAGGCGCGCGAGCGCATCCTCGACATCGCGTCGAAGGAGCTGGAGATCGCTCCGTCCGACCTCGACATTGTCGAAGGCGAGGTGATCGCGAAGGGAGCCCCGGACCGAAAGATCGGCATCCCCGACGTCGCCGCGGCCGCCACCTGGAACTACGGCGAGCTGATCACCGGCACGGGGGCGGCGCTCAAGCCGTTCGCGGACGTGAACGATGACGACGGGTCCGTCGAGATCGAGCCGCACTCGGCGATCTCGTACGCCGCCTGCGTCGCGGACGTCGAGGTCGACGACGAGACCGGAGAGGTGAGGGTCGAACGGATGATCCAGGTGTACGACGTCGGCCGCGCCATCAACCCGATGCTGGTCGAGGGCCAGATCGAAGGCGGGGCGATGATGGGGCTCGGCCTCGGCCTCCTGGAGCAGGCATATCCGTACTATCCGGAGCCCGATCATCGCGGCGACGAGTTCGGCGCCTATCTCGCACCGTCGCTCGAGGATCTCCCGGATCTCGACAACGTCATCCTCGAGAACCCGTCCGAGGACGGGCCGTTCGGCGCCAAGGCGATCGGCGAGATGGCGAACAACGCACAACCGCCGGCGATCGCGTCCGCGATCTACGACGCGGTCGGCGTCTGGGTGACGGAAATGCCAGCCACACCCGAGCGGGTCCTGCGCGCGCTGGAGGCGAAGAAGGAGCCGCGCCGGGAGGGAAAGCGCGTGATCTTCGACGACGAGATCTCGATCCGGACGGTGAGCTCTGACGGCGGCGAGGGCTTCTTCGCAACGGATGGCTGAGCCCTCCTCGCCGTTTCGCAGCTGGAACGGCGTGGAGGCATGGCAGTTCGCCGACGGGGTCCGTCTGCATGCCATCGGCGGCGAGCAGATCCTGCTCTGCCGTGTCACGTATGAGCCGGGGAAGCAGGTGCCCGAGCACGATCACGAGCACACCGAGCAGGTGATGGCGATCGTCGACGGCGAGGTGACCATCACCGTCGAGGGCGAGACGCGCGACGTGAAGGCGGGAGACGTCATCGTCATCAACCGGGGTGTGAAGCACAGCCTGTACTCGCAGACCGGTGTGACGTTCTTCGAGGCGCTGGCGCCGGTCCCGCTCGACCACGTCCCCGACCGCGATCGCGATCTCGTGCTCGGTGCCGACGGCGGCAGCGGTCACGTCGAGCGCTGACTTCGAAGGGAGAAAGGAGCGACGGAATGCCAGTGATCGAGGTCAAGCTCTATGACCATCGGGTGACCGACGAATCGGTCCCCAAGATGATCGAGAAGCTCACCGACGCGCTCGCGGAGTCGAGCGGCGCCTCCAAGGAGCACATCCAGGTCGTGATCCACGGCGTCTCGCCGAAGCACTGGGGAATCGCCGGCAAGCCGGCGGGTTAGACCATGCCCCTGATCGAGGTCAAGCTCTTCGACTTCCGGATGAGCGAGGAGACGAGCCGCAAGCTGATCGCCGGACTTACGGACGCGCTCTGTGCCGCGACGACGGAGGGACTCCGCGAGCACACATGGGTGATCGTGGAGAGCCACTCGCCGAAGGACTGGGGCGTCGGCGGCGTACCGTGGCCGGCCGAAATGACACCGCCGGCATAACGCGTTACAACAGCTCGAGCTCGACCGCAGGCGCGTCCGGCGTGATCGCTGCGGTCTCGCGCGCGTGTAACAGGGTCGTGCGGACGATCAGCTTCGCGCGAGCGAAGTTGTCCATCACCGTGGGCACCGGCCCGACCCGCTGCCCCAGAGCGTAGCCGGCCGCATTGCGGCCGATCGCCCGATAGGAATCCAGCGTGAGGGAAGGGGCCATCCCGAACAGCTCGAGGTTGTCGAGAGGCTGGAGGTCGGCTCGGTGAATGACGGTCGTGCCCTTCGACTGGATGCCGATTGCAACGCCGGAGCCGGAGAGCGAGGCGCCGTCGTGTCCGATAAAGGCGACGTCGGAGGCGCGTCGAATGCGCACGAGGCGGGGCTCGGCGCCCGCTTCCCGGACCCCCTCCATCACGGCCTCCAGCACATCGCGGTGCGCGAGGCCTCCGATCGTTGTCCGCAGACCGTCGGCGAACGCCGGCCCCAGCGCGATCACGACGTCATCCGATCTGTTTCCTATCTTGGCAACATGCCTCTCGACCACGACCGCGTCCGCCGTTTCCTCCGGCTCCTCCAGCACACGTGGATCGAACTCGTGCGGAAGGTGCTGCAGGCGTTGCCAGCGCTCGCCGTCGAGGCGGTATCCGGTTCCCGGGCCGGTGTAGCGGTTGGGGTCGTTGACCGCCGCACTGACGTTGCCCTTTGCGTCGACGATCGCAGACGTCTGGAGGTAGTCGCCCGCCACGCGTTGGCGCTGCATCCCGAGGATCGCCTCCGCAACATCCGTGAAACCGCGCCGATCGAGCTCACGTGCGACGTCCAGTCCGCTGATGCCCTGGGCCAGCACGCGGTCGGCGGCCGCGACATCCGCGGCGCGATCGCGGTTCGGCAGATCGCGGCTGTCGTGCGCGTACGTTGCGGCCTCGACCTCCTCGTCGGTGATCGGCGGAAAATCGAAGGCGTCGAAGACGGCCTGGATCGCACGCGCGGCCCGTTCTCGCACGCGCACGGCCTCCTCTTCGCTGAGCGGCTCGATGCCGCCGTCGACCTGCCAGTCGCGCTGGATCGTCAGCCACTCGTCGATGTCATCGGCGTCGTAGTTGCCGCCGCCGAACATGTTGTCGTAGCGCGGCATCACGCTCCAGCCCGACGTCACGAAGTCGGTGCCCGGCAGGAACTGGCCCATGAGCTTGGCGGTACGCCGCGTCGGCGAGTGGGAGGCGATCGCATCGTTGCCGGATGCGACCTCGAGATCGAGCCAGGCCGCCAGCAGGTTCTCGGCCAGGATCGCGCGCGAGCCCGCCGGCACGCTCATCACCAGCGCGACGCACGAGATCGATCCGTTCTGCACGCCCTGCGAGCCGGCGGCCCGGGCGAGCCAGAGGCAGCGTGCTTCGAGGTACAGCATCGAGCACCCGTTCGCGTGGCCCATCAGCGCCTCGGACCCACCGCCCGAGGTGAACCGGACCTTGATCCCGCGCGATGCGTAGGCCGACGCGAGGAAACCCTTCGACCAGGGCGTGTCGTCTCCGTCGACGAAGACCGCCTCGGTGCCGTAGACCGAGAGCGTCTCTGCGTAGGTCGTGATGCCCTGGATCGCCAGCTGAAGCGACCGGCGCTCTTCGATCGCGCACTGCGTCAAGACGCCGGGCCTGCCCGTCTGCGAGCCGACCAGCACGGCCATCGCGTTCAGCGGTGCATAGCGCGAGACACCGACGGTGGTCTCGATCTCCGCGAAGCCGCGGGCGGCCGCCTCGGCCGCGTCGGCTGCGAGGAGCGCGGGATTCTCTTTCAAATTCGTGACATGTGCCTGGTTCGCAGGCGCGCGCCGAGCGCGAAGCTTCTTGAGCGCGAACATCATCTCGACCGGATCGAGCAACGAGACCACGCGTGCGAGCCGCGCGGGCGTCAGCCCGCGCGCGAGCCGTACGAGCTCCTCGCGGGCGACGTTGACGTCGACGAGCTGGTGCGCAAGCTCGGCGTCGTCGAGAGTCATCGCTTCCTCGGCGACGTCCAGATCCAGACCGTGGCGGGCGATGAAATGATCGAGCGCGTCGAACTCCGCGACGCTGCGACCGTCGAGGAACACGACACGGCCATCCCTCACCTCGAGGCCTGGCTCGGGGTCATTCGGACCGTTCATCGCGACGAGCCCGAGCTCGGGATACGGCGCGATCAGCAGCTCCCGCCGCAGCTCGCGCCTTTCACGCTCGGTGAAGCGCTTAGACCTTGGGTGCGCCCGCTCGCTCATCCGCGTGGAGGAGATGACGCTCCGAGTAGACCGCCTTCGCTTCGCGGACGAAGGCCGCGGTCAAGGGCGCCTGGAACTCGTGTTCGAGCCTGCCGGCCCACCGCTCGAGGTCCTCGCCCGTGGATCGATGCGGCCGCAGCGCGGTGTAGATGTCGAGGATCACCTCGTCGGGCACCGCCGTCAGCTCCGACGCCCGAGCGAGGTTTGTTCCAAGCTGCGCGCGTCCGGCCGCGCGCGCTACCTCTGCCTGCAGTTGCAGCGTCTCGCCGGTTGCACGCATGTCGGACGGCTCGAGTAGTCCGGACCGAAGCGCGTCCATGGTCAACTCCTCGAGCCGCAGGCCACCGGGCGCTCCGACCAGGTCTGGCCGTCGCGCTCCGAGGGGATAGTCCGCGGTGGGATCGAACGCCATTTCGCGCAAGCTTAGTCCCCCTTCCGCTCACCGTTCCGCCCCGCGGGCCGCGATATAAGACCAGGTGTGAACGCGTACGACTTCAGCGGCCGGGTGGCCCTCGTCACCGGCGGCGCAAGCGGAATCGGCGCGGCCACAGTCGAGTTGCTGCGGACCTGCGGCGCGCGAGTCGCGGTGCTGGACGTGAACCCCGACGGGCTGCACGAGGCGGTCCTGCCGATCAGTGGAGACGTCGGGCGCTCGGACGACGTCGAGACCGCGGTCGCGCAGGTCGTCTCCGAACTCGGCGGGCTCGACATCCTCGTCTGCTCGGCGGGCGTGGGCGGCGCCTCCCTCCGGGCCGTCGATATGCCCGACGAGGAGTGGCGGCGCGTCTTCGCGATCAATTGCGACGGCACGTTCTTCTGCAACCGCGCTGCCGTACGCGGGATGATCGAACGCGGCTACGGTCGCGTCGTCAACGTCGCGTCGATCGCGGGCAAAGAGGGGAATCCAATGGCCTCCGCGTACTCAGCGAGTAAGGCGGCGGTGATCGGGATGACCAAGTCCATCGCGAAGGAGGTCGCGGGCAGCGGCGTGCTCGTGAACTGCATCGCGCCGGCTGTGATCGACACGCCTATCCTCGGGCAACTGAGCGAGGAGCACATCGGGTACATGGTCGAGAAGATCCCGCTCGGAAGAGTCGGAAAGCCGGAGGAGGTGGCGAAGCTGATCGCGTACCTGGCCAGCGAGGAGCTGAGCTTCGCGACGGGGGCATGCTTCGACATCTCTGGTGGGAGGGCCGTCTACTGACGCGCATCGTCCGTTACGAAGAGACGGGAGTCGCGCCGCGCCTGGGTATCGTCGAGCCCGACGCGCCGACGGCCGTGCTCGAGCTCGAAAGCGACGACGCGGTGGCCGTGCTGCGAGGCGATCGCGAGTTGACCGGACGGACGATCGAGGCAGTCGACGCGGAGAAACTGGAGTTGCCGCCGCCCTTCGAGCTACTCGCTCCTCTGGTCCCGCCCGAGACGTGGGCCTCCGAGGTCACGTACGAACGAAGCCGCGACGCCCGGGTCGACGAGAGCCGCGTCGAGGCGCGCGACGTGTACAGCCTCGTCTATGACGCAGAGCGCCCTGAGCTGTTCCTGAAGGACGCGGGCGGACGAAGGACCGTGGGTCCCGGCGGTACGGTCGGCGTCCGCTCGGATGCCTCGTGGACCGTTCCGGAACCCGAGCTTGCGCTCGTACTCGACGAAGCCGGGGTGCTGCTCGGCGCGACGATCGGCAACGACGTGACGGCGCGTGACGTCGAGGGCGCGAACCCTCTCTACCTTCCCCAGGCGAAGCTGTTCGCCGCCGCGTGCTCTCTTGGGCCCGCGATCCTGATTCCGGACGACTGGTCGCAACCGTTCGAGATCGAGCTCCGACTCCTCGGGCCCGACGGCGAGATCGTCTTCGAGGCGCAGACCTCGACCGCGCGCATGCGCCGCTCGTTCGAGGAGCTCGCGGCCTGGCTCGTGCGGGACAACCCGGTCCCGGCGGGCAGCGTCCTCCTCACCGGAACGGGCCTCGTGCCCCCCGACGGGGTCGCGCTCGCACCCGGACAGCAGGTCGAGATCCGGATCCCGGGCATCGGCAAGCTCGTGAACCCGGTCGGGGCGGCAGCCGACCTCTTTCCCTCGGAAAGGAGCAAGACCCATGTCCGATAGCGTCCTCGAGGCACCTGTGCGGCCGGAGCTCGCCAACTACGTCGGCGGCACCTGGGCCCCGGCGCGCAGCGGGCGCACGTACGAGAAGCACAACCCAGCGCGTCCGTCGGAGGTCGTCGGCGAATTCCCGGCCTCCGGCGAGGAAGACGTGAACGCCGCGGTCGGCGCAGCAGCGAAGGCGTTCCCCGGCTGGTCGGAGGCGCCGGCCGCATCCCGCGCTGCCGTCTTGATACGCGCGGCCGACGCCGTCGACGCACGCGTCGAGGAGATGGCGGCTGACATGACGCGCGAGATGGGCAAGCCTCTGCGCGAGGCGCGCCTGGAATCTGCACGGGCCGCCGCGATCTTCCGCTTCTTCGCCGGGGAAGCCTGGCGGCCGAAGGGCGAGCTCTACGAGCAATCCGCAACAGGCTCGACGGTGTACACGGTGCGACGCCCGTTCGGCGTCGTCGGCCTGATCACGCCGTGGAACTTCCCCGCGGCGATCCCCGCGTGGAAGCTGGCTCCCGCCCTCGTCTACGGAAACACCGTCGTCCTGAAGCTCGCCCAGGAGGCACCTCTGACCGGCCTTCACCTCGCCGCGGCCTTGGACGAGGCCGGAATTCCAGACGGTGTCTTCAACGTGGTCATCGGCCGTGGCGCCGAGGTCGGAACGCCGCTCATCCGCCACCCGAAAGTGCGGGCGATCTCGTTCACCGGCTCCGTCGCCGTGGGTCACCAGGTGCGCGAGCAGGCGACCGCGCTCGGAAAGCGCGTCCAGCTCGAACTCGGTGGCCAGAACCCGCTCATCGTGATGGGAGACGCCGCGCTCGACCGAGCCGTTGAAGCCGCGTACGCAGGCGCATTCTGGTCGGCGGGTCAGAAGTGCACGGCGACCCGCCGCATCTACGTCGAAGCGCCGGTCTACGACGAGTTCCGTCGGCGTCTTCTCGATCGCATCAAGAACGGCAAGGTGGGCGATCCCGCCGACCCCGAGACCGAGGTCGGTCCGCTGGTGAACGAAAAGCAGCTCAACGACGTGCTCGACGCGGTCGAGCAGGGCAAGCGCGAGGGCGGCAGGCTCCTCGCAGGTGGTGAGCGCGTCGACGACGAGGCGTATCTCCTCGCGCCCACGCTCTTCGAGGACGTCGCCGACAAGGCGATGCTCTCGTGCGAGGAGGTCTTCGGGCCGGTCGCCTCGCTCTATCGCTTCGAGAGCCTCGACGAAGCGATCGAGCGGGCGAACGCGGTCGAGTTCGGGCTGTCGGCGTCCATCTTCACGAGCAGCCTCGGGGCGACGCAGGAGTTCGTGAACCGCCTCGAGGCAGGTCTTCTGCACGTCAACTCGCAGACCGCCGGCGCCGACGTCCACGTGCCGTTTGGCGGAATCAAGGGCTCGGGCTTCGGCCCGCACGAGCAGGGGCGGGCTGCGCTCGAGTTCTACACCGAGGTGGTGACCGTCTACCAGGACGTATGACGGACGAGCGCTTTCTGATAACCGGCGCGCTCGGGTGCATCGGCGCCTGGTCGTGCGCGCAGCTCGTGCGCGAGGACGTCCCGGTGGTCGTCTACGACCTCGGCACGAACACCGACCGCCTCGAGCTCATCATGTCGCCCGACGAGCTCGACCGGCTGACGCTGATCCGCGGCGACGTGACAGATCTGGATCAGCTCGAGAACACGATCGTCGAGCACGGCATCACACACGTCGTCCACCTCGCCGCAATGCTCCTCCCGCTCGTCGCCGCAGATCCGCCTCGCGGCGCCGCCGTCAACGTCGTCGGGACCACGAACGTCTTCGAAGCGGCGAAGCGACAACGAGTGCGCGGAATCGCGTACGCCAGCTCCGCAGCCGTCTATGGCCCTGACGCAGGGCCGCGGATCGAGGACGCAGGCGAGCCTACGAGCCTCTATGGGGTCTTCAAGCTGGCGAACGAGGGGACTGCACACGTCTTCTTCGAAGACGAGGGGGTCAGCAGCATCGGTCTACGCCCGTATGTTGTCTATGGGCCGGGCCGCGACCAGGGGCTCACCGCAGATCCGACGCTTGCGATGGCGGCAGCTGCGCGAGGCGAGGGCTACGAGATGCGCTGGGGCGGCCGCTGTCAGCTTCAGTACGCGGCCGATGGCGCCCGCATCTTCATCGCCGCCGCGCGAGCGCAATACCGCGGCGCCGCCGTCTTCAACCTCGGCGGGCCGTCGTCGCATGCAAGCGATATCGTTGCGGCGATCGAGGCTGCGGTGCCCGCAGTGGCGGGAAGCATCACATTCCAGGACGTCCAACTTCC
>Ga0137368_10005684_pt1 | contig 13156 bp, 6 predicted proteins | sample SagtaG_13_FD_104917 | JGI IMG/M metagenome (GOLD analysis project Ga0137368, IMG submission 104917) | Vadose zone soil microbial communities from Sagehorn Ranch, Mendocino, California, USA - Sage1_L_100_16 metaG | ecosystem: Environmental > Terrestrial > Soil > Vadose zone | place: USA...
CAAGCCCAACACCAGCAGCGCACCAAGTATTGTTTCTGCAAAGGGCAACATGTATGCGAATGGTTGCACTAGCACAGCTGGAAGTTTGCCGGAAAATTGTTGGAGCATGTTCCCGGCAAAATTTCCTATCCCTCCTCTAAATTTTCCGATGCCAGAAAATAGAAAGACCACTCCAAAAGTAAGCCTTAAGAGCGCATATCCAATTTCGCGCTGTGTTGTCATTTCAGTTCCTCCTGTTGGTTCGCTACGTAGCAAACTCGCCGAGCTTCTCGGAGCCGCAGGAATGAGGACCACGTTTCGCGAGCTAACAACCTGCCAGCATTCAAAAGCCAAATAAAAAATCGGTCCCCGAACTCTGCGTTGGGGGACCGAACAAGTGTGCCATTGGCCCATTCATTAAACTCCAAGCCCGACGACGCGACGCTCTCGAATCCATAGACGGCGACGCCTATCGCAGACAACCCCATTATCCGCGAGGGCGGAGAATTGCGTTTCACTCAGACTCGGGCAGTGATTTCAAATACTCAACCAGATCATGTTTCTCCTGAGCTGTAAGACCCAGGTTGAACCGGACATTGTAGTGGCTGACCACATCCAACAGGTTCGCGAAGCGCCCATTGTGATAGAAGCGGCCTTTGTTAGAAGGCTTCATGAACCGACCGTTTTCTCGCACGAACAGTCCTGCCAGATTCATTGTTTTATACGCATGATCCGGTGCTCGGTCTGCCTCGAAACTATCGAACTGGTTCACCAGCGCCTCCGGAAGCGCATCAACGTCCACCTTCAAGCCGAGATCCAAGGCAACCTGAGGACTGATACCGGGGCCGACGCCTCCCAAGTTTGCTCCTTCAATCGCTTTGTGAAGCTGAAGCGTATCACCCCAAAATTTCTCATCGCCGAAGGTATTGAAACGAAAGACCTGTCTTCCGTCATCGATCAACTCGTTAGCATTAGCACTGATTTGGTCGTCAAAGCTTTTGAACTTCTTTAGCCCCTTTTTGGGCTTGCCCGCTGCAGTCACTGCGTTAGCTTGAGTGCGGCCCCAATTAACGATTGGCACAATAATTGAGATTGCCGCCAGCACTATGATCAGTAGAAGCAAAAATTTAGTTCGGGCGCCCGGGATTCTTCGCGTTCCGCTTTCGTTTGGATTGAATTCAGTTTGCAGGTTTTCTTTTTGGTTCGACATGACTCCATCCCTTAAAGGTTAAGCGAAATGACTGATTTCACATGACGCAGGAATATTAATTTGGGGGGGTTAACTCTGGGATATTTCATTCCCCGTCGCTTCCTCGACCCCGCCGTGTCATGTTGGAATTGGAGCTGAGGTTGTTAGTGTTGCTGATCACGTACACCGTTCCCTTACTGAGCGAAGCGACATACAGGTTTCCGTCAGGTCCGGTCATGATATCGGTAACAATCCCGAACTTTTCGCCGGCCATCAGGCTCTCGCTACCATCCTCGTCGAACTTGTACTCATTGTCTGCAACCTTGTCCTTAGCTTCAGCCTCGCTGAAGGCGAAATGTTTGCGGCTCTGATCGAACGTGAACTCGAACAAGTATCCACCTTCGAGGAAAGTCCGCGAAGCACCGACGAACAAGTTGCCTGTGTGCTGCGATCCGACGCCATTGCCCGCGAAGCCGATCGCCGCCGGGGCCACCGCCCATTTCCAACTAAACTCTGGATCCGTGTACTTGGAACCTGGCAGCACGAACAATCGCGACAGTGCTTCCTCCGTAGTATCGGGAAGGAGAGACGGCGGAAAGCGCAGTTGCTGCAGCGCCGGAATAAACGTGGCAAGGTCCAGCGGGTTGAGCGGCACTCTGCCATTGTCGATATTCCCCTGCATGGGTGTGAAGATTGTTTCGATCTCCTTAAACTGAGCGACGCGGTTGCGCGGCCCCATGATCTGAATCCAGCCCCCATTAGATCCCGCAGTGACTCGATTGATCTCATCGAAGGCGTCATCGCCGTTCTCTGACTCCCACAGAAAACCGGTCACGGGATCGACAGCAAGGCCGAAACTGTTGCGGTGACCGTACGAGTAGATCTTGTGGATGTTTGCGACAACCTCTGCCAGTTGACTCGCGGTGAGTGTCACCCCGGCCTGCTGTTCAAGTAGGGCTACCTGCTCGGCGGTGACGTTGGCGAATGGATTATCGAATGGCGTAGATCCGTCGGCATTGAGCCGGAAGATCACGCCCGTGAAATGAGCGTTGTCAGGTGCTGGACCACCAAATTGGTCATCGGGCTGTCCTGGGCCAAATGGTCCACTGGCCAGGTTTTGCAACTGCCCGCGGCGACCCTGGTCACCAATCATGAAGTAGAGCATGCCGTCTGAACCGAAGAGGATCTTGCCAGCATCGTGGTTGCCCCGCAGGGGCTGTCCGGCATCTGCCTGGAACGACCGCAGCATGATGATGTTCTTGTCGAATGCCAATGTCTGAGTGGCGGGATTCCAAATATAGCGGTCGACGCGATTGCCCAACAAAGGCACATCGGCCAGGTTCGCGCTGTCGGCACCAGTGCTGCTTTGTGTCCAATAGAGGTAAACCCCGTTTGTGGCTGCGAAATTGGGTTGCAGCGCAATACCGAGTAGACCGCGCTCTGAGGCGGAGTTGACGGCCAAGTCGAGAGCCGTGCCAATAACGACGCCGTTGAGCACATGCTGCACTTTGCCGGTCGCCTTCTCGAGGATCAGGAAGTCGTGGGGGCCAAGGAACGCCATGCTGGTTGGCTGGTTCAAACCGGAGATCTCCGTGTTTACCGTGAGATTCGGGTCTGTCATCATTGGCTCTTCGGGAGGTGGAAGCGATGCGGGGTTTACTGTCAGTGTGCCTAAAAGCCCATGCTCTTCGTCCTCGATTCCTGCCGTGAAATACAGCGTGTTTAATCGCCCCTGGAATGTTAGGCCAAACTGGAGACCCCAGAGTCCCGAAATGACAATTGGGGTGCCGCTGGCATCGTTGACTTTCCCGAGGAACTCACCTGTATCGAAATCGAAAGCATTGACCGTGCCGTCTCCGAAGTTGCCGACCAACAGTGCGTTGTTAAACTCGCCGAAACCTTCAAACGGCACCCAGGCCATTCCCCAGGGCGCGTTGAGTTCGCCCCTGCTAATGAAACGCTCCAGCAGCCGTCCGTGTGTATCGAAGATGTTTAGGAATCCGTCCCCTGGTCCAGGGACGTCGTCTTCCTTGTCCTCGTCCTGCTTGGCATATGTGACATAGAGATTGCCGTTGATGGCCGAGATACCGAATGGAGCGAAGCCGCTTGGAATTTTATGGTCCCTGAATCCATTCGGGATGTTAACTGGCTGGAAATTCGCATCGAAAACGTCAACAGTTCCGGCGTGGAAGTTTGTAGCGAAGAGAAATGCGCCTGAGGCATTAAAGCCGATAGCAAGTCCTTTATATATTGCCTCTGACGCTGAATTGTCGACGGCGATAACAGCGTGATTAGCGTCAACGCTGCTGTTCCAGCCAGCGATTGTGCCATCCTCAGTGGAAAATAGTTCGGCACTCGGGCCTGAGTTGCCGGCGGAGGAAATGACAAAGCCAGACGTGCCGTTGGTGGCGACTCCAGTAGGCTTCGAAGGACCTGCGCCGCCGGGCGCCGGGACGGTCACGACCAAGGGCGCCCCCAAAGGAATGGGTTGACCAGTCGCGTCGTATGTTGTGGCATTACCGCTCCCATTATCCGAAACCCACAATCCATTGTTAAGGCCAAGGCCCAGCGTTATGCCCCACGGATTCACCAAATTCGGGTCCGTCGTTGTCGCCAGCCCCGGAAGGTCGGAAACGAGATTGGTCTGTGTGAAGGTGATAGTTGTCGAGGACAAGGCGCCCATACTACGCGCTAGCATTGGATGTTCGTTTACCTTTCCCGGCGCGGATGCTGTACGTCTTGTAACCATCGCCACGCCAGCGATCACAAATAGCAGCACCAGGATCAACGTCTCGATCTTTCTTGTTTTCTTTCTCATTGTTTTTCTTCCCTTCAGGTACTCATCTCTACGAGAAACTGACTTACGAGGCAGTTTGGCAAGAGGGGAATATCCCTGGACGCTTTCGGTCCGGATTCCCAGAGCATGCCTTCTCTGACTTGTCTCGCCTTACTCCATTTGGTCCAACCTGGATCGCCATCAAAATGGGACTGAGGAGAAAATGGACCAGGGCGCGCACCAGAGCCCTTTCTCTTTGCTGGCGCTACTTGCGATTACTTAACTTGTCCGCGAATTTCTCCTCCGGGGTGTTTGTTCGTGTGCACGTTCGCGTAGATCTTGCCAGCACGCATTGCTCGAACTACTTCTGCCCATTCCCCCGCTGCGATACCTTGCGCTGAGACAGCGACGACATCGGCAACACCTATCGTGCCCGTGAAAGTGCCCGAAGTTGCCGTACACGCCGGTTTGCCCCCGCCCCCGCACAAGAAAGCGACAACGCCGCCATTAACAGATTCCTGGCCTATGTGAATGTGGGCAGCATTGGTGGTCGTGCCCTCTAGATTTTCGTAACTCAGCTCGTATTCGATAATTTGGTTAGCTTCGTCGATCTTGAGGCGCATTTCCCCCGTGCCCGTACTAGAGATGGCCGGAACCTCTTCAAAACCAAGCAGGTTGGCCTTGTGACTCTCATTTGACGCGTTCAGCGTTGGCGCGCAAACCAACGCGATGAGAAGAGTCAGCACTGTCGTGTGAGTAGCAATCTTTAATATTCTCATCTCATTCCTTTTCCTTTCGGCTAACGGTTTTTTGCTGCGGGTTCAAAACAAACGAAGCTGGGTTCCTGGCACTTGGACCACACACACATTGTGACGAGCACGGTGTGCCAAGTCTCTCCGCAACGCTCATTTGTCTGCCAGGTAGACTCGGCTCGCCAGGCTGGGTACGCCTGACTGGTCGAGGACGAAAAGCAGGTAAATCCCAGGAACCGCTTGCGCAGGTAATTTCGGCGCCCTTATTCGAATTTCGCCTTTGTGAGACGCCCCCTTCTGGTGAAATGAAAGCTTCACATAACGGTCCCCTGTTGTCAGACTATGCGTGTTGTGATCGCTTCTGAGCATCACCACCGACGAAATCTGATCCGGATTGCCTGCCACAGTTATGTCGAAATGGCCATCATAAGAGATGTCCTCTGGTGCTTTCGCAATGACCGGCCTCACCGCTCGACTGCCGTCCTGCCTAAACAGGTAAGGTGGGAAGAATAGTTGGCCCACGGGGACGCCCTGATCAGGATCGCCCGCCGGAAGTAAACCGGCATACGAAGACACCAACGGAAACGACGGATCGTCAGGTCGAACCAGCGCTTCACGGTTCTCTCCTGCGAAGAACACTGATCCGTCCGGGACCAAAGTGGCGGTTCCATGGAGGCCCCGCGAAACTGTTGTTCGTGCAAGTTTCGTAATCGAACCAGTTGCGGGATCGAACATCTGGAAGTGAAGACCTTCCTTTTCCTCGTACGTGCATGGTCTTCCGTCGACGGTGCACTTCGGCGAGCGGTTCACTCCCTGACCGATGAGCACTTTTCCGTCCGGTAGCAGCACAGCCTTGGTCGTGGCGAGCGGCTGCAGGATGCTGCCCACTATCTCCCAGCGCGGATTTGGGTTGGTGAAGTCGATTACCTCGACTGTCCCAGTCTGATCGCCGCTGGCATTCTGCCCTGAAATCATGAACCACTTGTGCGACACCGTGTGTCCATCGCCGTCAATCTCGATCTGGCTCGCGGTTGGGCAGCAGTAAGGCCTGACCTCCGAGGCGGTGGCGACAAGCGTCCAGTGGTTCTTCGCAGGGATGTTCCGGTTGGGATCCCTAAGGGCTCCTGGCACATCCAGGCAAAAGGTTGTGCCCTTCGTAAATGGCGGAGTGCCTCCACCGATTCCGAACTTAGCTCCGCCGGGGATCGCCTCAGCTCCGTAATCCTTTTCGCCGTCGAACGTGCAGACCACCCAATCATCTTTTCTCGGCCCGGTCTGGACAACTTCGAGCTGAGGATAGAGCGGGAAAGCCATCCGGGCGTTCTCAAGGGCGATGTTTCGATCCGTCTCTGGGTCATACACTTCCGCGACAACCTGATTCACCCGGCTAGCCGTAAACGCGGTATCGGACTGTGAGATGTTTTGCATCCCCTTCGAAACCCGGTTCGGATCGGGCGGTACCGAGTTGTCCTGGTCGAAGCCACCCACGACCAGCACCATGCCATTCGGCAGGGCAATCGCAGACGGATACCAGCGGCCATACTTCTGGTCGGACGGTTCCGATGGCTGCGTGCTTTGCTGATTTCGCGGATCGCAGTTGGGATAGAACTGGGCATTTGGATTTTGCGCAAATAATTGCAGGCCAAACGGGTCTGCAGCCCAATTCGATCTGGTGCACGGCTGTCGGCGCTGTACCCACGTCTCCGTCTCGGGGTCGAAGATGTTGACCTTGTATAAGCCGTTGTCGCTCTGCATGTCATGCCCGCCGAAAACGTAGACGCGTCCGTCAGCCAACGTCACTCGAGCATTGCAATATGTGTTGTAGAACATGCCCTTCGAGTAGCCGTTTTCCGCGAACGCCGACCGATTCAGGGCGAAGTCGGCCGCATCCAGCAATGCGGTGTGAAACTTGCCACTGTTTTTGAAGGCATCGGGATTGGCGATATCGAACAAGAGTTGTCTTTCCATAGTCCGATTGGCAATGATTCTGGTGGGTACGCTCTGGCTCAGGCCCTGCCTCATGAGATAGCCGCCATAGGTTAGCCTCTGGAACGAGTCGTCCGCAGAGCGGTTCGTTCCAAGGCCCAGGAATGGATCAAAGCCGTGGAGGACGTCACGCAGCGAACTGTTGAATTGGTTTCCGGCGGTAGTGAACGCGCCCCGTTGTATCGCCAGGTCAATCAGGGCAGGATCCGCCATGTCATTCGGTGTGTACTCCGGGAACCTGGCGTGAAAGAGTATTTTGGGCGTAGCCGAACTCCTCTTCCAAACCAGACCCATATGAACCGCTTCTGTGCTCTGCATCGGAATCAGCGGCGAGACCTCGCCACAAGTTGCGTGAGGGCAGCTGGCGTTGGGATCCGGAAAGCTTCCCTGGGCGGTTACGTGCGTATCTATCCGAGTGAGGCTAAGGGCCAAAAGGCAAGCAAGCAAGGCGCCAACTATAAGGTAAATTCGTTTGCCACGAAGTACGCGACGTGCGAGTGGCAACCTGGTCTCTCTGTTCCCGAGCGCAATAAAGCGAAGTAAGTTACTGCTCATGATATCAATCCTCACAGTTCTGGTTGCGTTTTGACTTTTGGGGGATTGCGATCATCTCTTTTCAGTCGATCAAGAGCGTGGCATTCTCGGAATTAGATTCAAATTCGGAAAATGACACGCTGAACTTTCAACACTAGCGTTATATGTTTATGTTTCCGCTTAAAGGTGTTTGGTAAACGAGGCAGCGTGCGGCGGTAGACTTTAACTTTGAATATAATTGAGCGTTGGTCCTCCCCAGCGGGGCGCCTTTGCGAGAAGAGTTTGTAGGAGACTAAGGGGAGAGGCGCTGAGGTGCAGCGTGATTCGTCTTGCATATACTGACGACTTACTAAACAAAGCTTTTCAGCTCGCCTGTTTCATACTGGGTGACAGGAATGCTGCGCTTCGCGTAGTCGCGGGCGCACTGGCGAAGTTAGAAGTTGCTGCCGCTGCGCAAGACAAGCGCCTCTATTACAGGCCGACTGGTCGACCCTGGTCGGGTCGATCACAGTGGGATCGTTTCCGAAACAACATCTCATTCAACGAACCGCACCTCCTGCAGCGGCTCATCTATATTGAATCGGAACCTTATGAGAAAGCGCAGGAACAAGCGAAAGGTTCAGCGGCTGTGGGCGAAGAAGACCTGGTGATTCATTTCATCAAGCACCTCACCAAGAAAACCGTCAAGCGCAACTCGTTTTACGTCACGCTCGGACTGAGCCGTCTGCTTTACAGCTATACCACCGCCGAGACCATGGACATTTTTAACGCTGTCATTCAAGACCCTGAACGTGTGAAGGACGATTATTACTATCGCTCGCGAAAGGGAGTTCTCATGCAAGAATTAAAACAGCGCTTCGGCGATCTCATCAACATTGGTCATGGGCCTCGTGGCGAAGAGAGATTCGAGGCGGATGAAAATCAGGGCCGGTTCGTTAAACTTGTGCGCGAGTGTCTAAGCTTCTTTACACCCTGGCACACACCCTGCCTCGTTCCAGCCGGAATCGATCCAATCACAGACGGCATTCCTTCCTTCTCATATCAAGGCCACAACGAGGAGGATAAGATTGAAATGAATCGCATCCACGCCGTGCTTCACCCGGATTGCTTCAAACAGTTGACGGCCGATCTGCGTTTCGATGCTCCCGACACCCGTTTGGAGATTCCGCGCTTCTTCTATGCAAACGATATAAACGGCAATGGCTCGAATAATAACCGCCGCAATCCGCCAAAGTTGGATGAACAGGAGTTACAGCCAATCGCAAGCGCGCTTGACAGTAATGCCGCGCGCCGCAAGGCGGCGCACACAGGCCTGTTGCGCATAATGGTTGATGGAGTGGAGCATAGTCATATTGATCTTAACAAAACCCGCGCCACTCGTTTCGGTCTGGATAAGGATGCAGAGCTAATCGAGGTTCGCTCGCGCGACAACGCTGGTGAAGAATTGTTACTGGCTTCACATCTTCTCACTGTCGCGGAGTCTGAGAATCGAGTTCAACCAGCCGATACTTCAATTATCCTTGAAGGCGGTCAGAAGATCTCAATTCATACTTCGCCGGAGTTGAGTGACACGGGCACGATTGTTGAAATCACCTACCGCGAGACTGATCCGTTTCGTGCCGCTTCGCTCTTGTTTCGTCAACTGGCGCAATCATTAAGCGGCGGCGCGTCTCGAAGTCTTTGGAAAGATCGCCGAGTTTTCGTGGCTGCACTCGTCGTCGTATTCATCATCTCCTTTGCAGTCGTAATGAAGTACGTTCGAAGGGAAAGCAGCCGTGCAACGGAGCCGAACCAGATAGCTGCCACTCAGCAGAAGAGCCAAGCAGATAAATCTCCCGCCACAAACGCAGCAAGGGATAAGGGCACCACTTCGATCGCAGGAGAGACAAACCTGCCGAAATCATCAAACCCGCCACAACAAGTCGCCCAGGCGCGCCAACAACGTCGGAACATTGGTCCCTCTCCGAAAATTGAAGGCACTGCTCGCAATTCCGAGGAACGAAAGCCTGATATTGCTCCTCTGCCTGGGACAGTGACGGAAACTGAAACGCGGAGTGTTGCAGCACGCCCAGCCGGGGTGCCGCTCTCTGCAGTGAAAAGAGTTTACGTTGAGGCAGTCGGAGACGAAACGTTAAGCCGAAGCGTGCGACAGACGCTCGCCGAGCGATTGCGCGCGAGTAACCAGATCATCCTGGCTCGTAATCGAGGTGAGGCCGATGCTTTGTTGAAGGTAACTGTGGTGAAAAGCTCAAGCGGTGAGCTGGAGAAAACCAATGCATTTGTTGAACTCATAAACGCTCGGGGCAACATGATCTGGCAGAACTCCAGCGGCAAATATGAGGGCTCTCCGGCTGATGTGAGCGCTAGTATCGCCACGGATTTACTCGCGGCCATCCAAAACTCAAAACGGCGGAAATGAAGCGATAGCGCTTCAGTCAGGGACATTGGCGCGATGTGTATTCTTTTTTTGAATATTGATGGTCTAGTTCGTAGTTCTCAGCGTGGCTCACCCTGAAGCACAAACGCAGCCCAGTAATATGGCGCCTGCCAGCGCTTGTCACTCAAGACTTTGAGCTGCGCTGTTCTGAGGGCAGCGGCCGGTGCCATGTGTTGCATAAGTATCGCTTTATAGAGATGGGCCATTAGTTCGGCCGAAGCTTCATCGTCAATATCCCAGAGGCTAACCAGCACGCGTGCGGATCCGGCGTACATAAAGCCGCGCGTGAGTCCCACGAGTCCTTCGCCCTTGATTTCTTTGCCAAGTCCTGTGCGGCAACCGCTGAGAACCACCATCTCAGCCGGGAGGCGCAGGTTATAGACTTCATGAGCCCAGAGAAAACCATCCTGCTCCGCGCCTTGACGATTCACGAGCGAGAGTACGATGCCGGAAAGCTCGGGGTGTACCGCATCCAGAAAACCGTGTGTGGCGAAGTGCACGTAGCGATATTGGCCCAACGCTGGGTTAGTTGCAGTGGCCCGACTGGCATCGAAGTCAAGCGCCTTAAAGCGATTGGCTTCAGGCACCAGCGCCAGAATTTGATCAGCCTCGCGTCGAGTGAAGGGGAGCCGATGAATCTGCGCCAACTCTTCTGAATCCGCTTGCGGCATTGATCTGAAAGAATCGGCGCTTGCCAGGTCTTGCGTCCTTCTCACCCCAATTGATTTTTTTGGTCTCGCATTGCTTCTTTGTCGAGCCTTAATTCCCCTGACTCGCTCATCGTCTCTCTCAAACACCGGATCGGCCACTACGGCCAGCGTTTTCGCTGCGGGGGCGCGACCCATCACCTCGCGTCGCAGTACGGAGAGCGCAGAAGCAGAAGGAAGGCTAACGATCTCGTGCTCGACGATCAGAGGGGGATGGGAGATGGGGGTCAGGGGCCGGTTGTCATTGTCGGTTCCCGACCCCTGACCCCTAACCCCTGACCCCACCGCCAGAGGCGCGGGCAATGCTGCAAAGGGCAGATAATTGAGCGCACCATCGCTCACGATGAGCAGGCGTTTCTTCTGCAACAGCGAGGCGACCGGTCTGAGCAGCACTTGGCTGAGGGCCGCCGATGCTGAAGCATAGTCGGTGTCGGCTTTGGCAACGCGTGTGCGTTGTTCGTCTGGCTTCTCAAACTTCATATGCTTGTCGCGCGCCGTTAGTAGTTCATAGACACCCCGAGTCGCCCGCTCTACTTCCGCGCGCGGCGGTAATTCAAAACTCTCGACGGAGCTTGGCGTCACGGCCCAGAGATAACTCTTCTCATCGCCAAGAGCGTATTCGAGTAGCACCGTGTTCGAATCGAGCACTTGCTGTTGAATTTCCTGGAGACTCAAAGGGACAGGCTGCATCAACGCTGCATAGCGAGGACTGCTGGTGCGGATCTCTGCTTCGACTTCCTGATACTGAATTAGCAGAGTTTCGGTTTCTTGCTTCAAAGCTGCTGCGTGTTCATCGAGGTGATTACTGGTGAACGATCGAGCCTGCTGTTCAGCGGTCGCATCAAGTTTGTGACGCAATACGCCTTCACGCTCCAAAAGCTCCGGCGCAATACCCTGGCGGATGTTAGCGCGGGCTTCCGCGAGACTGTCGAGCAAAGTTCGGGCGCGAGCACGCTCGGCCGCTTGCAACGCTAGCGCGTCATAGCCTGCGGCCGGATTAAGACGATGAAGGCGCATCAGAACGTCAATGTATGATTCAAAGAACTGGTGCACGGAAGCGAAATAAGAGCCGCGTAGTTCCTGGCCTGCGATTCTTGTGCGCAAACGTTCGAGGATAACGAGTGCGTCTTCGAGGCTTGCGCGAGCTTCTGCGAGTTCACCGCGATCACTCTTGACCATTGCAATGCGGCGCAAGACGGACGCTTCTGTACTCCTATCTTCGACTGCGCGGCTAAGCTGAAGAGCATCTTTGTAAAGGTCGAGCGCCTTTTGCGCCTCAGCGAGCAGAGCATAAACGGAGCCGATGTCACTCAAGCTGATGGCTTCACCTGAGCGGTCGCTCACGGCGCGCCGGAGCTCAAGAGCCTGATTGAAGAAGACCAGCGCTTTCTTATTATCACCGATCGCCTTTTGCACCAGTCCGATATTATTGAGTGTGACGGCTTCCATACGCCGATCACCGACGACGCGCAATACGGGAAGCGCACGATTGTAATAGTCCAGTGCTTTCTGCTTGTCATTCAGTGCGTCGTAAACATAGCCGATGTTGTTCAGCGTGATGGCTTCAACGCGGCGGTCACCGATTTCTTGTAAGATGGGAAGCGCGCGGTCGAAATAAGCGAGCGCCTTGTGCTGCTCTCCTATTGAATCATAGAGATAGCCAAGATTGTTGAGTGCCACCGCTTCACCTGCGCGATCATGCGCCGCGCGAAGCAGCGGCAGGGCTTGCTGGTAAAACTTCAGCGCCTTCTGCTTCTCACCGATCGAGTCGTGAACTAGTCCAATGTTGACAAGTGTAATAGCGTGGACGCGGCGGTCACCAAGCTGTTCCAGGATCGGAAGGGCGCTGTTGTAATAGTTTAGCGCCTTTTGCTTTTCTCCCAGTGAGTCGTAGATCAAGCCAATATTATTCAGTGTCGCTGCTTCGCTCGAACGATCACCGACCGAGCGTATGAGCGCAAGCGTTTGGGTGTAGTAGTCAAGTGCGGTCTCCTTCTGGCCCAGGAGATCATAAATCTTGCCGATGAAGCTGAGGGCGATGGCTTCCCGCCGTTTGTCTCCTACGGTATGCCAGAGCTTGGCAGCTTCTGAAAATCTCTCGATGGCCTGGTGTTTCGAGACCGCTGTGCCGTCCTCAAAAAGTTGCCGGCCTTCAGCGAAGATTTGCTGGGCGGCTGTGATTCGACTGTCTTGTTGAGATGGTCCCGCAATCCGAGAGAAAGGACGAACGATACTGATCGACGATGAACCGAAAAGGAGAATTGCAGATGAAACAACCGCGCAACAGCGCGTATTTCGAAGGCGGGAACCAGGAAGTCTTTCGCTGCATCCGGACATAAATCGACTCCTAATGGTTCGCGACTTTCATTAGGCTATCTCGCGGTTAGAGAGATTCGACGCCTCAGTCATTGGACCTGTAGCGCATAAATTCATGATCTTCAGGCCAACTTACATAATCTTTGTTGTTTCCTTTGTCTTGTCAACTGCGCCGATGGCTACATTGCGCTGATTTGTGCCTTGTCAGTTCTTGTGCAAGGACGGTTGGGTGTCGTAAAATTCCTGGAAACCCCCATAGCCAGCACATCACCAGAGGGCGGAGATCGTGAGACCTGTATCTCGCAACACTTCACTCGAAACGGCTTTGGTGTCTCTCTGCCTACTCCTCTCAATCATTCATGTCAGTCAAGCACAGAATCGAGAATTGTTCAGGAACGCCTCATTTGTCGCAGACCCCGCGCTGGCACGAAGTACGCTACTGGGAACGGTTGTGGACGAGAATGACGCAGTTGTCTCGGA
>Ga0137368_10005695_pt1 | contig 13140 bp, 10 predicted proteins | sample SagtaG_13_FD_104917 | JGI IMG/M metagenome (GOLD analysis project Ga0137368, IMG submission 104917) | Vadose zone soil microbial communities from Sagehorn Ranch, Mendocino, California, USA - Sage1_L_100_16 metaG | ecosystem: Environmental > Terrestrial > Soil > Vadose zone | place: USA...
GCCGAGTACAGCCCTTCGGACACATCGACCTGCGGCTGCAGGCGCTCTTCCATGCGCACCTTCAGGATTTCCAGGTAAGGTCGCACCACCTCGAGCTCGCGGCCCAGGTTGGTCGCCTTCTCGCGCATCGCCGGCATCGAGGCGCGCAAGAGCGCGATCAGGTTCTTCTGCATGCGGCTCGCGCGCGGCGGGTCGACCTCGATCAGGTGGTCGATGCTCGCGAGCGTGTTGAAGAGGAAGTGCGGCTCGACCTGCGCCTGCATCGCGGCCATCTTCGCCTCGGCCACCTGGCGCTGGAGGCTCTCCGCTTCGGCGACTTCCTGCGCTTCGGCCGCCTTCGCCTCGGCCTTCACGCGGCCCGCGTAGGCGATCTTGATCGCGGCCGACAGCAGGATGAAGAGGAAAGCGAGCTGCGGCAGGTAGTTGCCCAGGCGCACGTGGACGACGCGCTCCTCGTCGCCCATCTCGGCGATCGCGTCTATGACCTCGCTCCGGATGTCCTCGGCGAGGGTGCTCTCATTCTCCGCAGAGGCTTGCGGGTTGCGCTGCATTCGCACACCATGCTCGTCGACGATGATTTCCCGCGGGCCCGAGGCTGAATCACCCTCGCGCTTGATGCGTACGCCGTGCTCGTCGATCGTGATCTCGGGAGCTTGCGAACTCTTGCGCTTGGGCTTGATCCGTACACCGTGGTCGTCGACCGTGATGTCGACGTTGCGGCTTGCCGGCACGCGTGTCGTTCTCGTTGCGAGGTCCCAGTTGAAGGGCGGGAGGTTGGAGAGTATGCCCGTCACGAACAGCAGCAGGAGCGACAGGACGATGAAGCGCTTCCACGTGATCGAAACCAGCCACTCGGCGTAGCGGCGGTACAGCGCCGCTATGCCGGAGCCGGACTCCTTAATGCTGCTGGTCAGCGACATGCTCGCGCTTGCCGACGATCACGATGCGCGGAACCTCGCCCTCGGCGGCCGGCAGGGCCTCCTCGGCGGCGGGACGCCGCGTCGCGTAGACCGCAGCAACGGCGCTGGCGGCGAGGGCAAGGATCAGAACCAGGTGTTTCGCGCTCATGGGGTGCCTCCCAGGTATCGATGGGCGGCACTGTAGGGGAGGCGGAACGCGCGCGGCGAGCGCCTTGCGACGGACTGCAGCAGGGCGGTACGAAACTGCAGAAATGAGGGATGAGCGGCGGGGCACTAGCCGCGCCATTATAGGAGCAGTTCGCACCCCTGTTAGAATTTTCCATGCGCTACGTTCTCGCGCTCGACCAGGGCACCACGAGCTCCCGCGCCATCGTGTTCGACCAGCGCGGGGCCGCGCGCGCATCGGCGCAGAAGGAGTTCCGCCAGCATTTCCCGCAGCCGGGCTGGGTCGAGCACGACGCCTTGGAAATCCTCCGCACCCAGCTCGCGTGCGCGCGCGCGGCTCTGGAGAAAGCGAAGCTCGAACCCAGGCGCGTCACCGCGATCGGGATCACCAACCAGCGCGAGACCACGGTCGTGTGGGACCGGCGCACGGGGAAACCCGTCCACCGCGCCATCGTCTGGCAGGACCGGCGCACTGCCGCGCGCTGCGATACCCTGAAGCGCGAAGGCCTGGACAAGACCGTACAGGCGAAGACCGGCCTCGTCGTCGACCCGTATTTTTCTGCGACCAAGCTCGAGTGGCTGCTCGACAACGTGTCCGGCCTGCGCGAGCGTGCCGAGCGCGGCGAGCTCGCCTTCGGCACCATCGACACCTGGCTCGCGTGGCAGCTCTCGGGTGGAAGGCTCCACGTCACCGATCCGAGCAACGCCTCGCGCACCATGCTCTACGACATCCACCGCGGCGGATGGGACGACGAGCTGCTTGGAATTTTCCGCGTGCCGCGCGCGATGCTGCCCGAGGTGCTTCCCTCCGCTCATGCATACGACGTGAGCGCAAGGGACGCGCTCGGCGCCGAGGTGCCGATCGCCGGAATCGCCGGCGACCAGCAGGCTGCGCTTTTCGGCCAGGCCTGCCACGAGGCCGGCATGGCGAAGAACACCTACGGCACCGGATGTTTCCTCCTGCTCAACACCGGCGACCAGGCGATCCCTTCCCGAAACGGCCTGATAAGCACTTGCGCGGCGCAAGCGGGCGCGAAGCAGTTCGCGCTGGAAGGCAGTGTCTTCACCGGCGGCGCGGTCGTGCAATGGCTGCGCGACGGCCTGTGCCTCATCAAGAAATCGGTGGACGTGGAGAAGCTCGCGGCGAGCGTGCGCGATTCGGGCGGCGTGTACTTCGTGCCCGCGTTCACCGGCCTGGGTGCGCCGCACTGGGACCCGTACGCGCGCGGCGCCATCCTCGGCCTCACGCGCGGCTCCAACGCCGGCCATATCGCGCGCGCCGCTTTGGAATCGATCGCCTTCCAGTCCGCGGAGCTCCTGTACGCCATGGAACAGGACTCCGGTCAGAAATCGAAAGAGCTGCGCGTCGACGGCGGCGCAGCGGCCGACAATCTGCTCATGCAGTTCCAGGCGGATCTGCTCGGCATCCCCGTGGTGCGCCCGAGGGTCCTCGAGACCACGGCGCTGGGTGCGGCTTATCTGGCGGGCCTGGCCACCGGCGTGTGGGGGAGCCGCGAGGAAATCGCGAAGCAGTGGAAAGTCGCGAAACGCTTCGAGCCGAAGATGAAGCGCGAGGAAGCGGAGAGAAGGATGGATGAGTGGAAGCGGGCGCTGGAGAGGGCGAGGGGTTGGGGGAAGGGGTAGCGATATCCAGTAGGTGGAGAGAACAAGTTGAATGAACTGCTCGATTCAGTCGATTTGGTGTGTGAGCGTACCCATGATGGGATTTGGGCTGAGCCCCTTAATGCGATCAGTTCGCTGGCATACCTTGCCGTACCGATCATCGTATGGTTCATTGCCAAGGACCACATGAAACAAGACAGGTCGTTTGCGGGTCTGTTAGTTTTGATGTTTCTTGTTGGTGTTGCCAGTTTTTCTGATCACACCTTGTCCATCTATTTGGCTCACCTGTTCAATGAAGCGGCTACGATCGTTTTTATCGTTGCTTACCTCATTTATGCTTGCCGGCGCCTATTGGAGATTGATTGGATACCGACGGCGATTGTAGTCTTGTCGCTATCTGGGCTCGGTATTCTGTTTAGTGCATGGTCGTATGGCATCGAGACCGGGGGAATCGGCGGTTATATTCCAGTTTGGGTATTCCTTTCGTATCTGGCATGGGCGTTGCGCAGCTCTCAAACTCAACGCTATTTTCTTACTGGATCGGCCGCTTTTGCTGTTGCCCTGGCTTTTCGAGCCTCGGATTTTGTTGTTTGCCCATACTTTCCAGCGGGAACACACTTTCTTTGGCATTTAAGCAATGACATCGTCTTATTTTGCTTGCTCATGGCCATTGTTCGTTTTAGGGCGGGCACTAAGCCCGCACCCGAGCAGCGTGCGTTGAACCCGTAGCGCGGTGCAGCCGCACTCAGTTGCGCGCGAGCCAGGTCTTCGCCTGCTGCAGCTCCGGACGCCGATCGCCCCTGGCGGCAAGCTCCATCAGCCTCGCGTAGTAGGTGCGCGCCTTTGCCGCGTCGCCGGACTGCTCCGCCGCGCGCGCCGCGCCGTAGTAGCCGCGGAAGCGGTTGGGCTCGCGTACCTGCGACGCCTCGAATTCCTTGAGCGCCTGCGCCGGTTGCTTGAGCTCGATCAGCATGTCTCCAAGCAGCTCGCGAGCGGGGACGATACGGCCGGGCGTGACGATATGCTTCTCGTTCCTGTCCTCCAGATCGGCGGCCGCGCGCATGAACTTGAGCGCCTCATCCGTCTTGTCTCGAGCGAGCGCAATCCACCCCGCGACGGCCAGCCGCTGAATTTCGACTTCGGTCGCCCAGTAATTGTTCTTCGCGTCCTCCAGAGTCCTGTGCAGTCGTGCAAGTTCTGCGGCGTCCTTTTCCGCGGCAGCGATATCGCCGCTACGCGCCGCGCCGAGTGCTCGCGCAAAATACGTGATGGCATCTGGAAACAGGATCTGGGTCGGCTGGGGCTGTAACTGCATCGCCTCGCGCCACGCGCCGCGCTCCATCGCGTAGCGTGCAGGCATCGCGGCAATCGCATAAAGGCGGGCAAAGGCCAACGCCGGGTTGTTGGTGGTGACCTTGAACACCGCCTCCATTTCGCGCTTGGCGTCGCTGTCGCGCGCCAGTTGCAGGTAGGCGTATACGGAATAGTCGCTGGCGTGATACGCCTCGTTCACTTCATCCCCCTTTATTGCCACTCCCGCTGCGCGGGTGTTGGTCGCGACCGATTCTTCCCAAGCGCCAACGCGGGTAAAAATGTGCGAAGGCATATGCAGCGCATGCGGCGCCGCCGGCGCGATGCTCGCATAGCGTTGCGCGGCAGGCAGGCCCTGCTTGGCGATGGGCGGCGCGTCGTAGCTGTGGATCAGGTAGTGCGCAACGCCCGGATGATCGGGGTACTTGACGAACATTTTTTCCAGAATTGCGGCGGCCTTCAAGTACGCCGCAAAGGTTTGATCCGCCCGCGATTGGGTACCCGCGATGTACAGCGCACTGAAAATCCGCGCTTCGTCGTCATCCGGGTAGCGGGCGGCTAATTCTTCAAACGCCTTGGCGCGCGACTCCTGGCGCGAACGTTCCGAGCGGTTCGAAAAATCCTGGTAGTACGCGGCGACCGCTTCGATGTAGTCGCGCTCGCGCTGAGTCTTGGGGCTGACGCCGCGCCCCTGTTCGATTGCGGCTTGTGCCGCCGCCGCTCCCTTGGGGGATGCTCCAATGCCCGCTAGCGGATTCGACATCAGAATCGCGGCTATGCCCCAGTTCGCGATGGTGCATGATGGGTCCTGCACCAGCACGTCGCGGAAAGTTTTTTCTGCCGCGCTGTACCAAAACGAATGCAGCATCGCCACGCCGGTTTCAAGCAGCGGCTGCACCTTGGGATCGCACGAGTTCGCAAACTTGACGCGGCCAAGCTGGCCCTTGCCTTCATCTTCGTGCAATTGCGCGGTTCCACATGCGAGAAGCAGCGCGGTGGATGAAACAGCAAAAATTATCTTTGAGTTCACGTTGTTCTCCTGTGCGAGTCGAGTGATCGCGCTTGCGCCTAGGCCGTTCCGCGCAACCGCCCCTAGGCCGTTCCACCAACAGTCAGCCCGTCGATCCTCAGCGTGGGCTGGCCCACGCCCACCGGCACGCTCTGGCCTTCTTTCCCGCAGGTGCCGACGCCGGTATCCAGCGCGAGGTCGTTGCCGATCATCGAAACACGGGTGAGCGCGTCCGGCCCGTTGCCGATCAGGGTCGCGCCTTTCACCGGGTAGGTCACTTTTCCGTCCTCGATCATGTACGCCTCGGAAGCGGAAAACACGAATTTGCCGTTGGTGATGTCCACCTGCCCGCCGCCGAAATTGACCGCGTACAGGCCCTTCTTCACCGAGGCGAGGATCTCCTTCGGGTCCTTGTCGCCGTTGAGCATGTAGGTGTTGGTCATGCGCGGCATCACCACGTGCGCGAACGACTCGCGCCGGCCATTGCCGGTGACTGGCACGCCCATCAGGCGCGCGTTCAGGCTGTCCTGCATGTAGCCGCGCAGCACGCCGTCCTCGATCAGCGTGTTGCGCTGCGTGGGATTGCCTTCGTCGTCGATGGAAAGCGAACCGCGCCGGCCCGGCATGGTGCCGTCGTCCACGACCGTGACGCCGCGCGCCGCGACTTTCTTTCCGATCTTCCCGGCGAAGGCGGAGGAGCCCTTGCGGTTGAAATCGCCCTCGAGGCCGTGGCCGATCGCCTCGTGCAGCAGAATGCCCGGCCAGCCGGGCCCGAGCACCACGGTCATGGTGCCCGCGGGCGCCGGACGCGATTCGAGATTGACGAGCGCCTGGTCGACCGCGTGCTTCGCGTACTCCTGCAGACGTTCCTCGGTGAAGTGGCTGTAGTCGCTGCGCCCGCCGCCGCCGCCCGTGCCCTGCTCGCGCCGGCCGTTTTGCTCGACGATCACGTGCACCGAGAGCCGCACGAGCGGGCGAACGTCCGCCGCCTGCACGCCGTCCGAGCGCGCCACCAGCACCACTTCGTATTCGGCGGCGAGGCTCGCCATGACCTGGATGACGCGCGGATCGCGCGCGCGGCAGAGTTGCTCCAGGCGCTCGAGCAGCTTCACTTTCTGCGTGTCTTCCAACGAGACGAGCGGGTCGATCGGCCGATAGAGCCGGAGGCCGCCGCCTTTCCGCACCTTTGCGGGATGTGCCCTGCCGCCCGAGCGCGCAATGGCTCGCGTCGCCTTTGCCGCGTCCTCGAGCGCGGGCAGGCTGATCTCGTCCGAATACGCGAACGCGGTTTTTTCGCCGGCGATCGCGCGCACGCCCACGCCCTGGTCGATGCTGAAGCTCCCGGACTTGACGATCCCTTCCTCGAGGCTCCAGCCCTCGCTGCGCGAGTACTGGAAATAGAGGTCGGCGTAGTCGAGCCGGTGCGAAAGCAGCGACCCGAAAACGCCCGCGAGCTTGCCGGTTTCGAGCTCGTGCGGGGCGAGCAGGAAGGACTGGGCGGTGGAAAAAAGCTGCTCGGGTGCGTTCATGAAAGGGATATGAGGGTGGCCGAGCCGGTATTCTAGCCCTGCGCGCGCATTACAACACCCGATGCGCGAGCGCGGGGAGGCTGCGGCGCATTTTCGCCTGGAACATCGGGTCGATGTCGGCCATGACCACGCCGGGCTCGGCGGCCCGCTCGGCGACCACCTTGCCCCAGGGATCGACCACCATGCTGTGGCCGTGCGTCTGCCGGCCGTTCGGGTGCCTTCCCCCTTGAGCCGGCGCGAGCACCCAGGCGAGGTTTTCGATCGCGCGGGCGCGCAGCAGCGTCTCCCAGTGCGCGCGCCCGGTGGTCGCGGTGAAGGCCGAGGGAACGAGGATGATGTCCATCGGCGCGAGCGCGCGATAGAGCTCGGGAAAGCGCACGTCGTAGCACACCGAAAGCGCGATGCGCCCGAACGGCGAATCGATTGCGCAGGGTTCGGTTCCCGCCTCGATCGTGCGGGCTTCGTCGAAGCGTTCCGCTCCGAGCTCCAGGCCGAACAGGTGGATCTTGTCGTAACGCGCGACGCGCCGCCCGTCGGAGTCGTAGACGAGGCAGCTGTTTCTCACCTTGCCCGGATCGGCGCACTCGAGCGGCACCGAGCCTCCGACCAGCCACACGCCGTGCCGCCTCGCGGTCTCGGAAAGAAACGCCTGGATCGGCCCGGCGCCGTCCTTCTCCCTCGCAGCCACCTTGTCCGTGTCGCGCATGCCGAGAATGCAGAAATATTCGGGGAGCGCGACGAGCTTCGCCCCCTCTCCTGCGGCCTCGCCGACGAGCTTCGCCGCGGCCGCAAGATTCTCCTCGACCCTGGGCGTCGACACCATCTGCACCGCGGCGACCTTGAATGCGGCGGGCGTGCTCATGGCAGCGACGGCTGCTGAGTGGGATCGGCGCCGCGCACCTCCGCCTTGAGGCGCTCGGGAACGGGTTTGTCCCAGGTTCCGGTAACGCGGTATTCGAATGTCAGGGCCTGGCCGAGCGGGTTCTTCAGGATCTTGTCCAGGATGAACGCCCCCAGACCCCAAATCGGATTCACGACGACGGCCAGGATCGAGGAAATGCTGTTGCCGACCGAGGGCTCGACGCGCGCGTGCAGGTCCTGCGTCTCGTTCACCAGATCCACCTGCCCGTCCATCTGCACCTGCGCGGAAGGTCCGCGCATGCGGAAATCCGTCGTGCGCAGCACTCCATTGGCAACGGTCGCGCTGCCCGAGATGCGATTGAAGGCAAAGCCCCGCCCGAACAGGTCGCGGAAATCGAGGGTGATCCAGGACTGCATGCTGAGAATGCCGATCAGCCTCGCTACTCCTGGCTCGGCCTTGAGAAACTGACCATTCTGCGCGTCGAGACGCAGTGTGCCCGAAAGCGTGGGATAGTCGATCGACTGCGGGCTTCCGGCCCAGCTCACGTTCCCTTTCAGTTGCGCGGTCCCGCGCTGCACGGTGCGTGGAAACCCCAACCGGTCGAGATATTTCCCGATGTCGCTGACCTCCAGACTGACCTCCTTCAGATCGACGCTGGGCCGCAATGCCCGCCCTTGCCACACGCCCTTTTTCACCGTGAGCGTGCTCTCCGGCCCGGTCAGCACCAGTGTCTCGATGTTCCAGTCGAGCGCCTGGTTGACCGCCACGAGCTCCAGTCTGCCGAAATCCTTGTCGTTCACGATCAGGTTGTCGGCGATGATGTCGAGCGCGGGCAGATCGCGCGCCGCGGCCTCCTCGGGCTTTCCCGGCGTCGCTTCGGGCAGGCTGAAATGCTTCAGCCGCGCGACGATGCGCCCGCTGCCTTCGGGACGCCAGGCGATCTCGCCGGCGAGCTCCTTTGCCGAGACGTTCGCGATCCACACGCTGCCGCTCGTTCCGGCGCGCAGGGCGACGTCATTCAAGCGCCGCCCGACGACGTCGAGGACTGCAATCTTGAGATCGAGAGCCGACGACAGCGGAAAGCCCGTTCCGTCCCCGCCGCCGAGCACCTCGCGCCATCGCTCCACGTCCACGTAGGGAAGGCTGCCCGTCACGGAAAATCCTTCGCGGTCGGGCAGCACCGCGGGCTGGTTCAGGCTGATCACGCCGCGGCTCACGACGTATCCCGCCCCCTCGCGCCTGCGCTGGATGGCGGCGTCGACGGTGCGGGCTAGCGATACCTTGATCGTGTCCGTTCGCGGTGGGCCCGGGCTGATCACGCGCTCGACCCTGAGCGGCATGGGTTCGACCGCCGTTTTTCCGAGCGGCGGCGGCAGGTCGGCGGCAACGCCGGTGAGCTGCGACTGCACGATCAGGGTCAAGGGCCGCCGGCGCGCTCCGGTAAGCGTTGCCTGCCAGGCCGCGGCGCCCGAGAGGCGGCGCAGAAGCGACTCGCTCCCCCAAAACCGCGGGATCTGCGCCGGGCTCGCCGTTCCGTGCGCGCTGACTGCGATCGTCCCGTCGGCGCGCGTCGCGACGGAAATCGTCGCGGGGCCGCCGAGGAACTTGGCGCTGAGCGTGCGGGCGGTGATCCCGGACTCGGTGAATTCGAGCCGCCCGTTCAGGTGCGAGAAGGGCGGGGCGTCGGAGTCCGTCCTGATTTCGTTGTCGAGGAGCTGGTATTCGCCGGCCAGTTTGAACGTTTCGGGATTCCGGATCGGGATGTCGAGCTGCAGCGCGAGGCGCCCCGTGCCCACCGCGCTCATGCTCTCCGTCATGCCGTCCAGGGCCTTCGTCACCGGGCTTTCGGCGATGAAGCGGAGGAAATCGCTCGTCCTGTCCTCGGCGCGGACCTCGACCCCGACGCGCACGTCCCCGTGAAACAGATCGGGGATGCTCGCGCGCACGCTGCTCGCCCGGGCGCCGAGTACTGCCCCTTTCGACGCGACGATGCGCATGCTCTTGCCTTCGAAGATGAGATCGCCCGAGAGGCCGCTCGCCTGAGGCCAGCCCTCGGCGTAACGGAAGTCGGCGTCGGCCACCTTCGCGACGATCTGGAAAACCCCGGAACCGGGCTCGTCGAACGGGAACTTCGCAAGCTCCCCCTTCAGCCTCAACCTGACGTCGTTCGAGTGCCCCTTTCGGATCGAGGCCTTGAGATACTCGACGACCGGCGCGGGCAGCAGGGGAACGTAGCGGTAGACGGCCCGGCCGTCGGCGCGGAAGAAATTCCCGGTGAGGTCGATGACCCCCGCGCCACCCTGCCCGCGCGCGAACTTGCCGAACAGCGTTCCGGCGATGTCGCTGTTGGCGAACGAGAGGGTGTCGAAGTCGAGATCGAATCGATCCGGAGCGACTTTCCAGCCGACGCGCGCTGCGAGCGAATCGAACTGCAAGGGGCTCTCGGCGACGACCCCGGGCAGCTCGATGGCGACCCGCTCCGAGCTGAGCACGACGCTGCCGCCCTTCTCGCTCGCCTCGAACCGCCCGGTGAGCCCCGCGAATCCGGGAATCCTGTCGTGGGCGCGCGCGGCGAGCTGCGCAAAGCTTGCCCGCACGCTGTACCGCTGCGGATCCTCCGGGTCTCCAGTCCACGCGGCTTTCAGGTCGCGCACGCTGCCGCGCGGATCGGTCGTGGCCAGGCGCGCGCGGGTGGCCCGCGGAAACGGCAGGTATTCGGCGAGTCGTGCGAGCGGCGCGAGCTCGATCGCATCGGCGTCCATGTCCCCGCCGGAAGGCGCCCAATGCACCCGAAAATCGGCGGGCGGGACGACGATCCCGGTCGCGGTTCCGAGCGTGACCTTGCGGCCGAAGACTTCGAACTCTTTCCCGTCGCGCTGGCTCGCGCCCAGCCGGCCCCGCAGGTATTCAAGCTCCAGGAGCGGAGTGTCCTTGGCCACGCGGCCGGCAACCCTGGAAAGCGCGACGTCGGCCGTGAGCTCGCTGGAAGTCTTGCCGCGGAGATTCAGCCACACGCGCACCCCGCCCTCGCCCGAGCGTATGTCGAACGGGTAGTCGACCCAGCGCCGCCAGGCGACGAGATCCGTGTACTCGAGCTCGGCGTAGATCTGCCCGACACATGCGCCGGGATCGCCGGCGTCCAGCTTGTCCAGTTCACCGCGTACATCGAGCGCGGAGGCGAGCTCGGCGGAGGGCTTGGCCTTGAAGGCGAAGCGGTGCCCCAGGAGGCCGTTGCGCAGCACGAAATTGAACCCCGGCAATTCGAGCAGAGGCGCCCCGCGCTGCTTGTCGTCCCAGCTGACGCTCGCGTCGCGGATGACGATCTCGCGCTGCGACAGGACCCATCGCGCGATTCCCGAGTCTCCCGCTTGGTCGGCACGCAGCTCGATGCCCGCGACGTACAGTTTGCCCCCCTTCTCGCGGCGGATCTCGAGCCGGGGCCGCTCGAAGGCGAGCGAATGGAAGCGCGGCGACCCGATCACGGCCGAAATCCAGCCGAGCGTCGCCTCGACCGCGGGCAAGCTGAGCGCCGCGCGACCGTCGCGATCGAAGACGGTCACGTTGGCGAGAAGCAGCTCGGGGCGCAGGCCCTGCCACCCTGCTTCCATGGCGCCGATAGTGATGCGACTGCCCAGGACTTACGACGCGTATTGCTCGATGTCGCCCCTGTACTCCGCGACTTTGGGGAGGACCCAGTGCCGAAGAGCCAGCAGGGTCGCGGCGAACAGGAAGTAGGCGACGAGCAGCGCCCAGCCGACGATGCGCGCGGCGACACGCCACGGGCCTTTTCGCGGAATCGCTTCGGCTATCGTTTCCTCGATCGCCTGCTCGAGTTGCTCTAGTTTCTGAAGCGGCTGGTCCAAACTAGGTGTTCCTGTCGGCGTGGAAGGTCGGCCCCGGCTTATGGCAAGGCCCTGATCGGCAACCCAAGGGAACAACGCGAGAGCATCGCCTCGCGACGACACCCTCTGCTGCGAGCGACATTTTACCTGCAAGCCCCTTCGCCGGGCGAAAAATGCGCTGACAACTCCCTGAACCTTCTCGAATTTGCGTTTCCGCTAGAATAAGCTCCTTTCGAAAGCTTCCCGGAGATTCCCATGTCGATGGCCGATCGCGACGGATTCATCTGGTACGACGGCAAGCTGGTGCCCTGGCGTTCCGCGACCACTCACGTGCTCACCCATTCGCTGCACTACGGCCTCGCGGTATTCGAGGGCGTGCGCGCCTACAAGACCGTCGAGGGGACGGCGATCTTCAGGCTGGCCGACCACACCGAGCGCCTGTTCAACTCGGCGCACATCTACCTGATGAAAATCCCCTACGCCCGGGAGACGCTCATCGAAGCGCAGAAGGAAGTGGTGCGCGCCAACCAGCACGAGTCCTGCTACATCCGACCGATCGCGTTTTACGGCTCGGAGAAGATGGGGGTGTCCCCGATCGGCGCGACCGTGCACGTCGCCGTCGCCGCGTGGCCCTGGGGCGCCTACCTCGGAGCGGAGGCGATCGAGAAGGGCATACGCGTCAAGACCTCGTCGTATGCCCGCCACCACATCAACGTGACCATGGCCCGCGCCAAGATGGCGGGGACCTACCCGAACTCGATCCTCGCGAACCTGGAGGCGACCCAGCACGGCTACGACGAGGGCCTGCTCCTCGACGTGGACGGTTTCGTCGCGGAGGGATCGGGCGAGAATCTGTTCATCGTCAAGGACGGAAAGCTCCACGAGCCGGAGCTGACTTCCGCCTTGAGCGGGATCACGCGCGCTTCGGTGATCACCCTGGCGAACGAGCTGGGCTATGAAGTCGTTTCCCGGCGCCTCACGCGCGACGACATCTACATCGCCGACGAAGCCTTCTTCACCGGCACGGCGGCCGAAGTCACGCCCATCCGCGAGCTCGACGGGCGCACGATAGGCGCGGGAACGCGCGGACCGGTCACGACCAAGATCCAGAAACTCTTCTTCGACGTGGTCGCCGGCAAGGTCGCCAAGCACAAAGACTGGCTTGCGCCGGTCAACGAGAAGGTCCCGGCGAGAGCATCCAAAGAAAAAGCCTGATGGGCGCGAACGAGCCGGCGAGCCGCGTCGTCGAGGTCACCGAGACGGATCTTCCCCTGCATTGCCCGACGCCCAAGACGCCGGTGTGGTCCCTGCATCCCCGCGTGTTCCTCGACGTCGCCAAGGCGGGCCGGGTGCTCTGTCCCTACTGCGGCACGCGCTACGTCTACAAGGGCGGCAAGCCCAAGGGCCACTAGCGCCCGGTGCCGAAGATCCTCATCGTCGCGCCGAACTGGATCGGCGACGCGCTGCTCGCCCAGCCTCTGTTCGCGCGGCTGCGGGAAAAACTTCCCGGGGTCGTCATCGACGCGCTCGCCCCCGGCTGGACCGCGCCGGTCTTGCGCCGCATGCCGGAAATCGACGAAGTGATCGACGCGCCCTTCGATCACGGCGAGCTGAAGCTCGCCGCGCGCTGGCGCCTGGGCAGGAGCCTGCGCTCGCGTCGCTACGACGAGGCGATCGTGCTGCCCAACACCTTCAAGTCCGCGCTCGTCCCCTTCTTCGCGGATATCCCGCTTCGCGCCGGGTTCATCGGCGAATTGCGCTACGGCCTGCTCAACCTCGCGCACAAGCTCGACGCGAAACGCTCACCGCTCATGGCCGAGCGCTACGCGCAGCTCGCGGAAAAACCCGGGACGAGGCCGGCGCTGCCCTTGCCGGAAAC
>Ga0137368_10005699_pt1 | contig 13132 bp, 8 predicted proteins | sample SagtaG_13_FD_104917 | JGI IMG/M metagenome (GOLD analysis project Ga0137368, IMG submission 104917) | Vadose zone soil microbial communities from Sagehorn Ranch, Mendocino, California, USA - Sage1_L_100_16 metaG | ecosystem: Environmental > Terrestrial > Soil > Vadose zone | place: USA...
ATGCCTTCGCCCACGACTTTGGTCGGCGCCTTGGAATGCGAGAAGAAGTTGGTCGCAATCGTGGCATCGGTGTAGCCGCCCAGAAACCCGCTGCCCTTCAGCTGATTCGTGCCGGACTTCAGTGTCACGGCCGTCACCGCACCACCGGCTCGCCCGAACTCCGCATCGTAATTGCTCGTCGTCACGCTCACACTTTCGATGGCGTCGGCTGATGGAATCAGCACCGTCAAAAGGCCGGTTTTGTGGTTGTCGTCGATGCCATCGAGCAGGACGTTGTTTGCGAGGCGGGACTGTCCGTTGACCTCCGTCGAGAGGCTGTCCTGTGAATTGAAGAATTCGGAGTGCACGCGATGCGGCCGCGTGGCACCGGGTACCGTGATGAGCGCGCCCTGGAAGTTGCGATTGAAGGCAAGCGGCACTTCCTGCAGCAGCGTGCTCTCGATGATGCGGCCCGTATCCGTTCGATCGGTCTGAAGAAGCGGTGACTCTCCGACCACCGTGATGCTCTCCGACAGCGTGCCGACCTCCATCTTGAGGTCGACGCGAACGGTGGTGTTCACCTGGACGATGATCCCGTCGCGAATGGCTTTCTTGAAGCCGGTGAGCTCGCTCTCGACGCGGTAGGTGCCGTCCTTGAGACTCGAGAACACGAAATTGCCGTTCTCGTTCGTGGTCGCGCTCAACTTGATGCTGGTGTTCACTTCAGTGATCGTGACGGTGACGCCCGGTATGGCCAAGCCAGATGCGTCAGTGACACTTCCAAGCAAGGTGGCGCTCACCGCCTGGGCCCATGCGGTCGGGGCGGATGGAGCAGCAACGAGCAACACGAGTACGAGCGCGAAACGAATCGCGGCCGGCACGCGATGGGACATCATGTCATCCTCCGTGAGTCTAAGTAGTCAAAGCGGCAAGCACGCCGCGCATATATGCCATCGATTCGATCATTCCGGGCAGTGGATCCTTGGCGTTGATCTCGTACTCGAGTCCCACCTGTCCTCGATAGCCAATCTCAATCAGCGTCTTGAACAGCGCGGGGAAATCGATGACGCCGCGTCCCACGGCGACCTGGCTGTCCTTGTCGGTCTTCACTTTGAGATCTTTCACGTGCATGTCGTACAGGCGATCGCGGCACTCGCGGCAGGCCTGCACCGGGTCGGTTCCGGTCCGCAGCGTATGGCCGATGTCGATGCACAGGCCAAGTCGTTTGTCGCGTGATTTCACGGCGGCGTACGCGTCCTGAGGACGCGGCCACAACTTGTCTTCCGGTCCGTGATTGTGAATGGCGACCCTGATGTCGTACGTCTTCGCCATCTGCTCGATGGTGTCGAGCGCGGCCGGCTCGGGCGAGACGAAGATCAACGGGAACCCGGCGTTCTTCGCGTACTCGAAGTCCTTCTTGATCTGCGCCGCGTCATTGGGAAGATCGATGGTGCCGCCGCCCATGATTGTGATGCCGGCGCTTCGGATCTTGTCTGTCAGCGTGCGCGTGATCGCAGGCGGGTCGGTACGTGGAATGTGGACGTCCTTGAACGTCATATGCGTCACGCCGAGCGTCTCCGCCATCTCGAGCGCCTGGTCGAGCGCGAACTCGCGCATCGAGTACGATGCGACTCCAAGTGTCAGGGGGCTGGCCGAAGCCGGGGTCGCGCCGCTGCCCGCCACCGTCACGGAACGCGGAAACGCAGCCCATGCGGTGGCCGCTGCGGCCGTGCCGAAAAACGCGCGCCGAGACACATGGTTGTCCATGCGCGAATGCTACTCCCGTGGCCGAGAGGTCGTCCTGACATTTTCACGTTACCTTTCGATCGGAATGTTGCAGACTGCGTGAATACTTAGGGTGAGGGGGAAACGATGGCGAGCGATTCCAACGACCAGAAGGGCATTTCGCGTCGCGAGTTTGCGTCGCAGGTCGGAGCCGTGGCGGCGGGCGTAGTGGCTGGCAGTGAGCTCTTCAGTTCCCGCGCGATGGCGGCGCCGCATGTCGGCGGCCGCGTCATCGGCGCCAACGACCGTGTCGTCGTAGCCAACATCGGAATCCGCGGTCAGGGAAATTCCCTCAAGCGCGGCTTCGCACGATTGCAAAACGTCGAGGTCAAAACGCTCTGCGATGTCGATGCGAATCTTGCGCCTGAGCGCATCAACGACCCGCGGCTCAAAGACGTCGCCACGTTCAAGCCGGTCTTCGTTCAGGACCTCCGTCGCGTGCTCGACGACAAGGACATCGATGCCGTTGTGATTGCCGCGCCAAATCACTGGCATGCCCTCGCCACCGTGTGGGGCCTTCAGGCAGGCAAACACGTGTTCGTCGAAAAGCCGGCGTCGCATACCGTTTGGGAAGGCCGTCAGATGGTGGCCGCGACCGCGCGTTACAAGAAGATCGTGCAGGTCGGAACGATGAATCGGAGCCGCGCCATCGTTCGTGACGCCATCAAGTTCATGCACGACGGCGGCATTGGCCACGTCTACATGGCTCGCGGGCTCTGCTTCAAACCGCGTCCATCCATTGGCAAGTATCCGGATGGGCCGATGGCGCCCGGCGAGAAGTACGCGCTGACGGTAGGGTCGACGAATTACGAGCCGACCTACGACGAGCAATACCTGTCAAGGGTTGATTACGACCTGTGGCTCGGACCCGCGCCAAAGCGCCCCTTCAACCGCAATCGCTTCCACTACAACTGGCACTGGCACTGGGACTACGGCAACGGCGACACGGGCAATCAGGGGCCGCATCAGTTCGACACCGCGCGGTGGGGCCTGAACAAGCAGGAACATCCCGTCAAGATTCAATCGAGCGGCGGCTACTTCGGCGCCGAGTCGTCGCAGGAAACGCCGGATACGCACACCACGCTCTTCGAGTACGCAGACGGAACGATTCTCGAATTCGCGACGCGCGGCGAGTTCACGAACGATGAGGGCACGCAGCGCATCGGCAATCTGTTTTACGGATCAAAGGGATGGGTGTGGATCGACGGCGACGGACGCAAGTGGCAATCGTACTTCGGGCCGAAGAACGAAAAAGGCCCGGGCGCGGACGTACCCGATCCCGATGGCGGCGGCGACCCGCTCGTCCTCACCAGCTCGGAATCGCCGCACTACCAGAACTTCGTCGACGCCATTCGCGCCGGCGATCCCAAGGTGCTCAACAGCGGAATCCTCGATGGCCATTACTCCTCGACGCTGCCGCATCTTGCAAACATCGCCTATCTAGTCGGCCATTCGCTAGTGTTCGACGGCAAAACAGAGGCGTTTGACAACGACAAGAAAGCCGATCGCCTCCTGACGCGCGAGTATCGCAAAGGATTCGAGTTGCCGAAAATCGACGTCGCAGGGTCCGATCGGTTTTAGTAACGACGACGTTTTGTAGTGGCGGGCCTCAAGGCCCGCCGTCTCGTGCAGAGGATTCGTATCGCGTGATCTCCAAAAAGCCGCGCGGAGGTCGCGGCTTTAGCCGCGCCTTTGTGACGGGACTGAAGTCCCGCCCTCGTTCACCGAAATCTGCTGCAACGCTCGCGCTGATTTGCGCGCTCGCCAATGCCGTGGTCGGTGGTGATACGGGTTCTCCGGTGGTCATCACCATCGAGGATTACGTCGTGTTTCCCATCACCGGAAAACTCGACGGCACGGGTCAGACCGATGGCATGCTCGCGCGAATCAATTCGCTCCGCGAAGAGACTGGAGGAGCAAACCGATTCTTCGTCAACGACCTGAACGGCCCCGTGTACATCGTCGACAAGTCCACGAAGAAGATCACGACCTATTTGGATTTCAACGGCAAGGATGGACGACCGGGACTCTTCCACAAGTTTGCGTTCGAGGTTGGTTGGGCAAACGGCATCGTCAGTGTGCAGTTCGATCCCGACTACCGGCGCAACGGCAAGTTCTACACCGTCCATCTCGAGGATCCGGCGGTCGCCGCCACCGCAGTTCCCGACAACGCGAATTACTCGACGTTCAACACGACCGGCTACACCACCACTGCGCCCATCCAGACACCAGGACCGATTCAACGAGAAGGCGTGCTGATCGAGTGGACCGACTCCAACATTTCGAACAGCACGTTCGAAGGCACCGCGCGCGAATTGTTGCGCGTGCAACTGAACACCCGCATTCATCCGCTGGGCGACCTCAGCTTCAATCCCGCGGCAAAGCGCGGCGATCGCGACTGGCGAGTGCTCTACATCGGCTGCGGCGACGGCGGATCCGGCGAGTCGCCACGTCCTGATACGCGGTCCAATCCGCAGCGACTCGACACGCTTGTCGGCAAGATTCTGCGCATCATCCCTGATCTCTCGGAGCGACAGGGCACGAGCACCGTCAGCGACAACGGCCGCTATCGCATTCCAAACGACAATCCGTTCTTCTCGAAGGCCGGCGCTCGCAAAGAGATCTGGGCGTACGGCCTTCGCAATCCGCACCGGCTGCACTGGGCCATCGACGCCGCGAGTCCGAGCAACAATCGCCTTGTCGCGAATTCAGTCGGGCTGCATACGTGGGAAACGATCAACATCATCCACAAGGGCGCAAATTACGGATACTCACTGCGCGAAGGCAACGAGCTTCTGCAACTCGATAACACCACCACGAAGCGTCCAGACGTGGACAAAGTGCCCGTCCAAATCGCCGACGGAGCGACAACAGAGCTGATCACGCCCACTTATCCGGTCGCTCAATATCCGCACAAGCCGGAAGGTGGCGATGCCGTCGGCAGCGGCTTTCTGTATCAAGGCGAGCTCGTTCCGGAGCTTCGCGGCAAGTACATCTTCACGGATATCTCAACTGGCCGTGTATGGTACGCCGACTACAAAGAGCTCCTTGCGGCAGACGACGGAGATGCGGAAACGATGGCGGCTCTACGCCCCATCAAGATTCGTTGGGACGATCCGAACGACTCGCCTGATGCGGGAGTGCGCACGTACGATTCGATGTACCCAATCGCGCAGGCCGCGTATCACTTCCGCGGAGGAAAGGATCCGAACCTGCCGGGCCGTGCGACGATTTCCGGCGACGGCCGTGCCGACGCGCATGTCGCGATGGACGCGGCGGGAGAGCTTTACATCTTCAGCAAGACCGATGGCGTGCTGCGCCGCGTGATTGCACTGAAGACGCCGACTGAGTGACCTCGCTTGACGGCGGGCCTGAAGGCCCGCCACTACGCACCCGGCGACTGAAGGCCCGCCACTACGCACCCCCGCGACTCGCTTGACGGCGGGCCTGAAGGCCCGCCACTACGTACCCCGCGACTGAAGGCCCGCCTTCGGGCGCGGCTTGTCAGTCGTGACTCACGCAAGACGCTGGAGCTTTTCCATCGGCCGGCGCAGCGATCGTCCGTGCTTGTAGATGTCCGACCAGAGATCTCCGATAGCGGCGACGCGGGCGACCGTCGTCCGCAATGTGAACGTCCTCGGCCCGACCTCGCCGCGCTCGATCTCCTCCCAGTTACACGGTGCAGAAACTGGCGCGCCTCGCTTCGCGCGCACGGCGTACGCGGCGGCAAACGTCGCGCTATAGCCGTTTCGTCCCGCGTCGACATAAATCCGTCCGGCACGATCAGCCTTGCTGAACTCCAACGTCAGATTGTCGGGATCGCGCTTGACCAGCAGCGTCGCAACGGTATGCGCAAATCGCGACACCTCGCCGGAGTCGGTCTTTCGATCGAGCGGGACGACGATGTGGAACCCTTTTGCGCCTGAGGTCTTGACCCAGCTCGAAAGGCCAAGTTCCTGCAGCAGGTCACGAAGCGCCAGCGCGGTATCGCGCAGCAGATTGGGATTGTCTTCGGACGGGTCGAGATCGAATACACAGACGTCCGGCTGGTACAACTTCGGCGCGCGCGAGGCCCAGACGTGCGGCGTGATGCTGTTCTGATTGGCAAGCCAGAGCAGCGATCGCGTATCGGTGACGATTGGATGATGGACAACGCCGCCTTTCTTTGGCACCTCAACGCGCTTCAACCAATCGGGAAACCCTTTGGAAACGTCCTTTTGCCAGAAGCTTTGCTTCCCGATTCCCTGCGGGTAGCGCTCCATCGTGACAGGCCGCGCGCGGATGTGCGGCACCATCACTGGCGCGATCGCCTCGTAATACGCCGCCAGCTCGCCCTTGGTGATTCCATCGTCTGGAAACAACACCTTCTCCGGGTGCGTGATCGTCGGAGTCGTCTTCTTGGCGACGATCATTTCATCTCCCTTACGACGTCACGGGCAGCCGTGTCGGTGCGAACGCCGAGCAGTCGCGGGTGCCGCAGTTTGCCGTGCACCGTCCATTCGATGAACCCGACCTGCACGACAATCGCCGGCCGCACCCAGTGCGCGCGAATGCGCGGTAGACCAGCCTTCGCTCGTCCGGTTCGCCGCGAGCTTCGGCTAGGCAAGCCGATGCCCTTCGTGAACGGCGGGTTCGAGATCTCGAGCGCATCGAGCCGTGTACGCATGTCCAGCAGGAGTTTCGTGTCGAAGCCGGTGCCGATCTTTCCGGCAAACACCAGGTCGTCCTTTTCGTAGTAACCCACGAGCAGCGCGCCGAGCCCTACACGCACCCCTTGCGGATCCGTAAAGCCGCCCACGACGAACACCTGCTTCAACTCGCACTTCATCTTCAACCAGTGCGGTGAGCGGCGATGTTCGTAGCGTGAATCGCGCCGTTTGGCAATGACTCCTTCCCAGCCTTCGTCGCACGCGCGTTCCCAAGGCTTCGAATCCACGATGGCCGAAACGCGTTCGAGCGGCGGTGTGAGCGGCAACTCATTCAAGACCGCTCGACGTTCCTCGAGCGGCAGCGACATCACGTCGCGGCCATCGATCCAGAGAACGTCGAAGACGTGATACGTGACCCGGCTGCGCCCGCCCCAGGTCAGTTCGCCGTCGATGATCACGTCGTGGACGGGCAAGCTCGCGATTGCGGCAGCGACGGAAGGACAGGTTTGCAGCAATCGATTGCGTGACAGCAGACGGACGTCGTCGCCGTCCTTGAACGCGAGCAGCCGGATACCGTCGTACTTTCGCTCGAAGATCCACTCCGGGCCGACAAACCGCTCCTGCGTAAGAGTTGCCGCCATCGGCTGGATCCATTCGGGGAGCTCGGTCATCGCGTGATCTCTCCGGTTGTGCTTCACCACGTTCTCGAGCGCTTTCCAGTTTCACGACGTGTAGCGTGGGAGGTTCCGCCACTACAAGAAGGGCTTGCGAAACCGCCGATCCACACCTCTGCACCGGCGCGATTTTCAGTGGTCATACCACTTTGGAATCGGTAGTATTTGACGGATACAGAATATGCATGCGCTCGTCCGACACGCCGCACTCGGTGTCGTTCTGCTGGCTGCGGCGCCAGCTCACGCGCAGCAAGCATCACCCGACAGAATCGTCGCCGAGCGTGTGTTGCGCCTGGGTGGGAGCGTCGTTCTCGACGGCCAGCAGCGCCGGATTGCCGATCTTCACGAGCTTCCGGATACGGACTTCCGCATTCACACGCTCGATCTGGTCGGCGTGTCGATGGGCGCGTGGGGCCTGAAGGACGAGCTCTCGCGGCTGCCTGCGCTCCCGCATCTCAAAGAGCTCTACATCAACGGTCGGCTTTGGTACAACCAGCCGGTATCGCTCGTGGCTGACACGATCGGCCTGTTCGCTTCGGCCACCGGCCTCGAAAAGCTCGTATTGAGCAAGCCGGTTCAGACCTACATTCCATTAGAAGATGCCGTGCTCGAACGGCTGTCGAATCTCAGCGCAATCGAGGAACTGCGACTGGAGCAAACGCGACTGCCGGGCAGCGCTCTCGCGCCGTTCACAAAACTCAGGCTCCTCGATCTGAGCCACAACCGGTTTTTTGACGATGGCGGGCTGCGTCATGTTGGACGCATGACGGCATTGACGAAGCTTTATCTGACCGGCACGACGATCACAGACGAGGGACTCCGCAATCTCGAAGCGCTGACAAATCTCATCGAGCTCGATCTGGACGGCACCGGCATCTCGGATGCAGGCCTTGCGCACCTGACGGGCTTGACCAAATTGCGCCGCTTGAATCTTCTCGGCTCGAAGGTAACCGACAGCGGTCTTGTGCACTTACAGCACATGACGAGCCTCGAAGAGCTGACGCTGTATCGCACGAAGGTGTCGAACGCGGGCCTCGCTCACCTCGGTTCGTTGAAACAGCTGCGACATCTCGATCTGCGTTACAGCCGGGTGACACCGTCCGGTGTGAAGGATCTGACCGGCCAGATTCCCGCTGTTACTGTGCTGTTCGATGACTCATCGAATCGAAACGTCAGGCGCACGGCAGAAGCGGCTTCGGTCAGCGGCAAAGGTGAAGAGGCAGTGACCGCCTGGCTCCGATCCGTCGGCGCGGACGTCCGGCTGCGCGACGGCCACCCTGTCGCGGTCTCGCTCGATTCGACAGCCATAACCGATCGCGAGCTGCCCATTCTTCAGGAGCTCCCACAGCTCGAGGATCTGAGCCTCCGAAACACTGAGGTCAGCGATCTCGGCGCCGCGCATGTGTCGCGGATCCAGACGCTGCGCAAACTCGTCGTGAGTCATACGTTGCTGTCGGACGCAGCCCTCGACAAGCTCGGGGCGTTGACGAATCTGCAGACTCTCGATCTGAGCCACACCCTCGTCGAAGGCAGCGGCCTTCGCGCGCTCAGCGGCTTGACCGCTCTTCGCGAGCTCGCACTGAGCAACACGCCGCTTCGGGATGAAGGACTGCTCCATCTGGCAGGCCTCACCGGGCTGGAGAAGCTCGTGCTGAGTTACACCGACATCAGCGATGCGGGCCTTGCGCAGTTGCCGGCTCTCGCGAAGCTCACGCACCTCGATTTGTCGGGCGCGGATGTTGGGAACGCCGGTCTCACTACCATCGGCAAGCTGACAAGCCTCGAAGAACTGCACTTGAACTACGGCCGTTTCAACGACACGGGCGTGAAGGCGCTCGCCGGTCTCGAACACCTGAAGCGGCTGACTCTTGTCCGCACGAAGGTGGGCGACGCCGCGATGGACGCGGTCGGGAAGCTCACCAATCTCGAGTCGCTCGATCTGAACTACACCGACGTCACGGATGCAGGAATCGCAAAGCTCGGCGCGCTGACAAACCTTGGCGCGCTGAGTCTCGACAGCGTCGATTTGAGCGACGCCGGCATCACGCACGTTGCCGGATTTGTGCGGCTCCGGGAGCTGGATCTGTATCACACGCTCGTCACCGAAAAGGGCCTGCAGCAGCTGAAGACCGCGCTGCCCGCCTGCGACATCCACTACGACCGCGATTCAACGCGGCGCGAGCGGAGAGGCTCGTGATGTTCAGTGCGCCTCTTCTCGCCGCTCTCGTGCTCGCCGTTCCGGGCCAAGCGCAGGACAGCCTCGAGGCATCTATTGCCGCGCAAGGCGGGCAGATCGTGCGCGACGGCGCGGGACAGATTGTCGAGATCTCGCTTGCGCGCACGTGGGCCACCGACGCGGATCTCGATCGCGTCGTCAGCCTCGAGGGATTGAAGCGGCTCGATCTGTCGCTGACCTATGTTTCAGATCGCGGCGTCGAGCGGCTCAAGCGACTCGCGGATCTCGAGGAACTGAACTTGTACGCCGCCGAGTTCATTACCGACGCGGCAATCGCGTTCCTTCGCGGCAACCGCACGTTGAGAACGCTCAACCTGCGAGGCACCGACGTCACCGACACGAGCCTCGCGTACATAGCGGAGCTGCCGCATCTGCGGTCGCTCGATGTCAGCTTCACGCAAATCACGGACGTCGGCCTGGAGCATCTGTCGGCGCTGACGGAGCTCGAGGAATTGAACCTGGGCGGCAACAAGATCAGCGGCGAAGGGCTTCACGTGCTGAAGCTCCTGCCCAAACTGAAGAAGCTGAGTTTCTACGGTCTCCAGCGGCGCAACGCCGGATGGTGCTGGGCGCCCGTGGTCACGGATCTCGAGCTGGACACGATTTCCCTCCTCGCTGGACTCGAAGATCTGAACATCGGTTTCGGCGTGGCGCTGGGAACCCCGCGGCCGGCGAATCTGGGACCCGCGGACAGCGAAGCAGAATGCCGAATCGCGGGAGGAACGCGAGTGACCGACGCCGGACTCGCCAAACTCACGAGACTCAAAAAACTGCGACGGCTCGATGTGAGCGGCTCCGCGATCAGCGCGAGCGGCTTGAAGAATCTCGCCGGCCTGCACGAGTTGCAGCGTCTCAGCTTGTGGAACGTGAAAGGCATCGACGATTCGGCGGCACCCGCGCTCGAGGTGTTGGCGAGTCTGACGAGTCTGGACTTGTCCAATACCGCGGTGACCGATCAGACACTCACGGCTCTCGCCCGGCTTCCAAACCTGCGGCATCTATTCGTGAGCGAGACACAGATCACCGCAGGCGGCGTCTCCGCGTTTCAGAAGCAGCAGCCGGCCGTTGCCGTGTCGTGGGGGACGCGGCCGCCGCCGCGCATTCCGCTGAGTCCAGGCGGTGAGCATGAACACTAGTCGCCCTTTGCTCGTGGTTGTCGTCGCCGCGTGCACGCTGGCGGCGGCAACGATTCGTGCGCAGACCACGGTGTCCTTCTCGCGCACCGTGTACCCCATTTTCGAAGCAGCGCAATGCCGCGGCTGTCATTCGGACGACGGCGTGGCGTCGGCGACGCGGTTGCACTTTCCCGACCCGAACGCGAGTCCCGACGACATCGAAGCGTTTGGCGTCACGCTTGCCGTGCTCGTGAATCGCGACGAGCCCGATCGATCGCTGCTGCTCAACAAACCGACCAATCGCGAGCGGCATACGGGCGGTGTCCGCATTCAACCGGGTTCGTTCGAGGAACAGGCGCTGCGCGATTGGATTCGATTCCTCACGACTGTTTCCGACGCCACGGTGACTGCGGCGCGCGAGCGATTGTCCGCGACAAAGACCGTCTCACAACCCGATCAAGTCCTCCGCCGGCTGACCCACAGTCAATACAACAACACCGTGCGCGATCTGTTGGGCGACCACAGCCGTCCGGCCGATCGTTTTCCGGCGGAAGACTACGTCAACGGCTTCAAGAATCAGCTGCGCACGCAAGGGATCCCGCCGCTCCTCGAAGAAGCGTACAGCGCGTCGGCGGAGAAACTGGCGCTCAACGCGTTCCGTGCAGGCGACGTCAATCATCTCGTGCCGTGCAAGCCGGCACACGCGCGGGATATCAAATGCCGCGATCAGTTCGTCACCGCCTTTGGCATGCGCGCGTTTCGAAGACCGCTGACGAACGACGAGGTGCGCCGATACACGTCGCTGTTCGGCACGCAGGCAGCGCGGAGCGGACAATTCCTCGACGGCGCGCGGGTCGTCATCGAAGCGATGCTCCAGTCGCCCAAGTTCCTCTTCCACGCCGAGAGCGGACCTGGCGCGCGCTTCCGCGATTATGAAATTGCGAGCCGCCTTTCGTACCTCCTCTGGGACACGATGCCGGATGAGGCGCTTTTCGAGAGTGCGGCGGCAGGCGGGCTCGAAACGCCCGAAGGGCTGGAGAGCGCCGCGAGGCGCATGCTGAAGGAACCGTTCGCGCGTCAGGCCGTCGACGAGTTCTTTGCCGAGTGGCTCCGCTTCGATCGCGTCCTGACGTCTGTCAAAGACCTGCGTCGCTACCCGGAGTTCACTCCGGAACTGGCGGCGATGATGGTGCAGGAAACGCGCACGCTGCTGGGCAATCTCGTGTGGAACGACCGTAATTTCATGGAAGCGCTCACCGCCGACTACAGCTTTCTCAATTCGGACCTCGCCAGGCTGTACAAAGTGCCAGCGCCGTCTGGAGAGTTCGAGCAAACACCATTGCCACCGGCTGCGCATCGATCGGGTCTCCTGGGCCACGCCTCGTTTCTCGCGTCGACCGCCGGACCCGTGGAAACATCGCCCACGGCGCGCGGCATCTTCATTCGCGAGCAGCTGCTCTGCCAGCACGTGCCGAACCCGCCGCCGGGAGTGAACACCGAAATCCCGGAACCGACGGCCGATCGGCCGCTGGGCAGGCGACAGCGGATGGAAGCGCACCGCGACAACCCTGTCTGCGCCAGCTGCCACCGGCTGATGGATCCAATTGGTTTCGGCCTCGAACACTACGATGGTGTCGGACGCTGGCGCGACGCCGAAGCGATCTCGCTTGGCGACGGCGCGCGGGCCAAGACGATTGAGTTGCCCATCGATAGCAACGGCGAAATCGCGGGACTCGCGAATTCGGCGTTTGCGGACCCGACACAACTGGGTCACATCCTCGCCGAAAGCCGCGCGTGTCAGGAATGCATCGCGAAACAGATGTTTCGCTACGCGTTCGGGCGTGTCGAAACGGCCGCCGATCGCGAGACGCTTCGGCAGGTATTTACCGCGTTCCGCGATTCGGGTTTTCGATTCAAGGAGCTGCTGGTCGCGCTCGTGCGGTCGCCGCAGTTTCTCGAAGGATTGGCTGGAAGTTAGGTCCGCGAATCAGGAGACCACTCATGCGACTTGGCAGACGTCGTTTCCTCAGGGAGCTGAGCATGTCAGGTATCGGCATCCGCGTCGGATTGCCGCCGCTCATTGGCATGTTCAACACGAACGGCACGGCGTACGCGGCGACGCTTGCGGCCGCACGCGCGATTCAGCCGCGCTTTCTCTTCTGGTTCAACGGCAACGGCATCCCGGAGCGCTATTGGATCCCGACCGAGGTCGGCGCCGATTACGAGCTGACGCCGTGTCTTGCGCCGCTGGAATCGCTTCGCCGTGACATTCACGTGATCAGCGGCATCGACAATCCCAACGCGCGAGTCACCGCGCCAGGCAACACGCATCACAAATCGATGAGCGCCCTGGTGTCGGGTATGCCGTACACCGGGCGCGGGGCGGGCGGCACCTCGATCGATCAAATGGTTGCGGGCGCGATGGGCGGCGATTCCAGGTTCCGCTCGCTGCAGGTTGGCGTGTGCCAGGAATCGCACGGTGAAAACATCCACCGCAATTTGAGCTGGGCGGCGGCAGATCGCGCGCTGCCGCCGGAGATGATTCCGCACAACCTGTTCGATCGATTGTTCGGCGTTCGCGACCAGAGTTGGGTTGGCCGCAAAAAAAGCGTGCTCGACGCCGTCCGCGAGGACCTGGCGGATCTGCAGCCGTCGCTCAGTCAGCCGGATCGGCATCGGCTCGACGAGCACCTG
>Ga0137368_10005713_pt1 | contig 13099 bp, 14 predicted proteins | sample SagtaG_13_FD_104917 | JGI IMG/M metagenome (GOLD analysis project Ga0137368, IMG submission 104917) | Vadose zone soil microbial communities from Sagehorn Ranch, Mendocino, California, USA - Sage1_L_100_16 metaG | ecosystem: Environmental > Terrestrial > Soil > Vadose zone | place: USA...
CAAATGATCGGCACCAGACCACCCGCGACACCCCACATCAGCGCGATACCACCCATCAGCGAACGCGGCGAGGCCCTGGCGGCCGATCCCTCACACGACGCAACCAAAACCCCGAAACACGAGACAAGCCGAGCCGGCCGCGAGAGAGTTGCACGAACGGCTTGCTCTGCTCGCCCCGTCGTCGTGGCACTGAAATCGGCCCTACGCCTGCGACCAGCAGCCAGTGTCCAGCACCCGCCGAAGCGATCGCACTACGGGTCGAGGAAATAGGCGATGTACCTGGCATCATGGCCGGTTGGCCAGACACGGCTGACCGCGTGGGCTATTCCGGCGGAACCAGCAGTCGATGCGGCGGAATGTGTATATCCGGTCAGTTCTTTCTGCCATTCAATGGTGACCCAGAGTTGCATCGCAGGTGAGAAGGAGGCCGCATCCGCTTCGACTGGTTTGGCAGATAATTGAGAGACCTTCAAGATTCTTGAGAGCTTCCCAGCCTTCGTGATGGTTGCGGTGCTTCGCTGAACCGATGGAGGCTCCATGGGGCTCGCGACGGTCCGCGATCTACGTGAGGTCCGACGCCTCGAGACGCCAGAAGAGGTCGAGGCGTTCGAGCAGGATGTGCTGGCAGGCTTCGTGCTCGCTCGAGCATCAGCCGGGATGGCGGACACAACGATCAAGCAGGAGACCGGCGCGGTGATTGAGCTACGCCAGTGGTTCGGCCGCCCGCTGTGGGAGGTGGAGCCAAAGGATCTCGACCGCCTTCGGTGACTACCATCGCGGCCGACCGCCCGCGACCCTGGCAAACAAGGCACAGTCCATCTCGGTGTTCTGGCAGTACTTGGAGCTGCGCCACAAAGTCGAAATCTACAACCTGACCGGCCGGGTCGTTGGAATCTCCGCTCGATGAGATGAACCGGCCACGCGCCGGTGCGGCGCTCAACCTCCGCATCCCACCGAGGAGGCGGAGATCAAGCAGCTGTTCGACGGCTGGCGGGACGAGCCGCGCGCCACCCGCAAGTTCGCGGTCGCCGCCCGCAACTACACCAGCGCCCGCCTGATCGGCCAGGTCGGACTGCGGATCAACGAGGCACGCACGCTCGACTTGGACGACATCAAGTGGGACGTCGGCCCGCTCGGCAAGCTGCACGTCCGCTTCGGCAAGGGCCACCGCGACCGCGGTCCCAAGCAGCGCATGGTGCCGCTGATCAACGGCGCCCAGCCGCTGCTGACATGGTTCGTGGCCGACATCCGCGGCCAGTTCGACGACGCCTGGGACCGGCCAGGCGCGCCGCTGTTTCCGTCCGAGCGTCACAACACCGACCACAGCAGCACCCGCATCGGCGACGACGCGCTGCGCGACGGGCTGGCCGAGGCGGTCGGCTGCCACCTGCCCGGCTGGGGGACCGGCTCACCCCGCATGTGCTGCGCCACTACTGTGTCTCGAGCCTGTACCAGGACGGGATGGACATCATCGCCATCCAGGAACTGCTCGGCCATGAGTGGATCGCGACCACCATGGGCCAGAACACGTGCTCCGCACCCACATCGAGGACGCCTGGGCCAAGGCAGCTCAGCGCGCCGCGACCCGGCTTGGAGGGAGTGCCCGATGATCTGGAACCTTCGGCTGGCCGCGGCCAACCGTGGCATCTGGAAGGCCAGCGAGCTGCAGCGCATGCTCGCTGAGCGCGGCTTGGTGATCAGCGCCGGGAAGATGTCGTACCTGTGGTCGGGCAAGCCGGTCAGTATCCGGCTGGACGACCTGGACGTCATCTGCGCGGTGCTGGACTGCGAACCCCGCGAGCTGCTGGTACCGAGCCCGACAAGGTCGCAGCCCGCCAGCAGCCGCCGGCGGTCAGCGAAGCGGTCGCTGGGGAGCGCCGCGTCGTTCCCAAGCGGCGTGGGACTCGTACGCTTCCGCCCCAGTGAACTCCTGGGAGCCGCGTACCTGCCGGCAGTGCGCCAGCCGGCCGGTGCTGTCGGGCCGCGTCCAGCGATGCTGGCTGTGCACCTACCCGGAGCTGTCACCACCGCCCTGCAAGATCTGCGGGTCAGCCGAGTACTTCACCGCCGGCTACTGCCGAACCTGCCATCCCCGCACCCTCGTTGCCCGCTGCTGCGCCACGTGCTGGTCGTGGGGGCTGTACGAGGGCCGGTGGTGCAGCGCCTGCAACAGCTTCAACTTCCGCTATTCGTCTGGCGAGTGCGCCAGCTGCCGCCGGCAGGTCCCCATCCACGGGGACTATTGTCGGCTGTGCCGCTGCCAGGCACGCCTGGACCCGCCGTGACGGACAGACCAAGACGACGCTCGGTGGGATGGCAGAGCGCGGACTGCAGCTGTGTCTCAGCGACCTGGTCCGTGCGACCAGGTCGGGTGACCGGCCAGACGCAACTCCCTCCCGCCTTCAGCCACGAGCATGGGAACCCCGCGTGCTTCAAGCACCCGCTCGCCACGTGCAGCTCGAGTTGGTGCACGTGCCGCCGGACTTCACGCGCGTCGATTCCCGCACCTATCGGCCGGCCGATCCCGACCACCGTCGCTTCTTGGAGGCCGTGGTGGCCACGGCCCGGTCGATCGCCGAGGCCCGCGGCTGGGCGCTTGAGACCATCCAGGAAGTCTGCCGGGCGTTGGTGGTACTGATCACCGCCCATCCGCCTGGCGTGATCATCCAGGCCAGCACCGTCCAGGCCCTGGCGCGAGGAGCCTTCGCCGTAGAGCGGACAAGTGAGGTCCTGATCGAGCTCGGGCTGCTGCACATGGACGTGTCGTCCTCCCTGGATCGTCGGCTGGAGCGGACGCTGGATCCGCTCAGCCCTCGGATCCGCCAGGAGGTCACCGTCTGGATTGACGTGCTGCGCTACGGGGACGACCGGACGAGACCTCGGGCGCCCGAAACCCTCCGCGGCTACGTGCGGATGGTCGCCCCGCTGCTCGTCGGCTGGTCGGCTCAGCACCAGTCGCTGCGCGAGGTCACCCGCGAGGAGATCAGGGACGCCGCCGACTCCCTGCACGGCACTCGCCGTGATACGACCCTGATCGCGCTGCGATCGCTGTTTGGCCTTGCTCAAGAAGCGTCGGATGATCTTCACCAACCCTGCTGCGCGGATGCGGGTCGGTCGGGTTGACGGCATGCCCGCGCCACTGGACCGGCCTGCAATCGACCATGCCGTGGAGACGGCCCAGACACCGCCAGCCAGGCTCATCCTGGTGCTGGCCGCCGTGCAGGCGCTCCTTCCTGTGCAGATGCGCCAGCTGCTGTTGAGCGATGTCGACCTCGGCCAGCGTCGGCTCCGCGTCGGGAACCAGGATCGGCCCCTGGACGACGTGACCCGGTCAGCGCTCGAGCGCTACCTTGCCTTCCGCCGGCAGCGTTGGCCCAACACCGCCAACCCGTACCTGCTGGTCACCCAGCAGACCGCCCATAGCACTGCTCCGGCCAGCTCCTGGTGGTTCAAGCGCATGTTCCGGGGCCAGCCGGCCACCCTCAAGCGGCTGCAGCAGGACCGCTTTCTCGAGGAACTCCAAGCGGTCGGCCCAGACCCCCTGCACGTCGCGGCTGTGTTCGGCGTCCACGCCATCACCGCCAACCGCTATGCCGACGCCCTGCGCTCTCGCATCGAGCAGGCAGCGGCTGCGATGGAGCAGACGAGGCAAGCAGACAGCTCGACTTGAACTAGACTCATCCGAAATTGGCGATCCAGCTTGTCGAAGCCTGAGGTGAATTCCCCAGATGCCCTTCGTTACCCGAGCAACGCCGCAGCCGGTCGCGAAGTCACCTGAAGCGCTGTTCCGCGAGCTTGCGCGCCCCCCGAGTGGTCCGCCACACCTCTGGGTTCACCAAGCCGACCTACTGCGTGCCTACCATCATGACCACCTCGAAACCTCCGATGTCGCGCTCGAGCTGCCTACCGGTGCGGGCAAGACATTGCCTGGTCTGCTGATCGCCGAATGGCGGCAGCGCTCCTTCTCGGATCGGGTGGCCTACCTCTGCCCGACTCGCCAGCTCGCACGCCAGGTGGCTGAGCAGGCAGCCCGCTACGGCATCGAGGTCGTCGTCCTCGTCGGTCCCGCCCAGTCTTGGAGCGAGGCGGATCGAATGCGGTTCGTCAGGGCCGAACGGGTGGCGATCACCACCTACGCCGCAGTCTTCAACAGCAATCCGCACATCACGGATGCCCAGACGCTCGTCCTCGACGACGCGCACGCCGCCGAGGGGTTCGTGGCCGGGGCCTGGAGCGTGGAGATCGACCGGGATGGAGGACCCGCTTACGACGAGGTGCTGTCAGCGCTGGCCGACGGTCTGGACGATTCCCTCCTGGGTCGCTTGCGCGGCCCTCGTCCCGAACTCGGCGAGGCTGGGGATGTGCACCTCGTGCCGGTCCGCGCCGTCTACGACCGGGCCGCTGAACTCCACACCGTGCTGGCCACCCGCCTGAGCGGCGGCGCAGCGTTCTCGTTCTCCATGATCCGCCAGCAGCTGGAGCGCTGCCTGGTCTACGTGTCCTGGTCGAGCATCCTCGTCCGCCCGCTGATCCCACCAACCTTCATGCACCCCGCATTCGACGGCGCCAACCAGCGCATCTACATGAGCGCAACGATGGGCGAAGGCGGCGAACTGGAGCGGGCGTTTGGGCGCACTCAGATCAAGCGGCTGCCGGTGCCAGAAGGCTGGGACCAGCACGGCACAGGCCGGCGGTTCTTCCTCTTCCCCGAACTAGCCGACGCATCCCTCGAGGACGTCGACACGTTCGTGCGCACGGCAATCGCCGAGGCGGGCAAGGCGCTGGTGCTCTGCCCTGACCGGCGCAGGCTCCAGGTCGTCGTCGGGCGCGTCGTCCCCGACGGTATGCCAGTCGTTGGGAAGGACGACATCGAGGACTCGCTGCAGCCCTTCATCGAACTGGACCGCGGAGTCTTGGCCCTCGCCAACCGCTACGACGGGCTCGATCTGCCCGATACCGCCTGCCGGCTCATCGTCCTCGCAGGCCTGCCGGCCGGGGCGAGCCTCCAGGAGCGCTTCCTGCTCACCCATCTCGGCGCTGGTGGCGTGCTTCGCGAACGGCTTCGCACACGGCTGATCCAAGGTGCCGGCCGGTGTACCCGCAACGCCAACGACTTCGCTTCGGTGATCCTGCTCGGCAAGCGCCTGGTCGAGTTCTGCGGCCGGCGAGACGTCCAAGCGGCCACGCACCCGGAGATCCAGGCCGAACTCGAGTTCGGCATCGACAACTCCATGCAGCCGCTGAACGATCTGCGCACGAACCTGCACTCGTTCCTCACCCAGGAGCAGGACGACACCTGGCGTGAGCAGGCAGAACCCGACATCGACGCCCGTCGCCGGGTGACCACCCGACAGCCGGCACCTGGGGCCGCAGAACTCGCTCGCGCCGCACGTCTTGAGGTGCAGGCCCAACAGGCCCTATGGCGTGGAGAGTGGGGCCGCGCTGTGCAACTCGCCCGCGACACCATGTCGGCCTTGACGGGTGGCGCGGAACTGCGTCCCTACCAGGCGCTGTGGGCTTATCTCGGAGCGGCCTGGGCGTCGATCGCGGCTGACGTGGAACGCGACGAGCACTATCGCCTAGTCGGAGACGACCTGCTTCGTCGAGCCCACGCCGCTGGCCGGGGCACCCTATGGCTGCGCCGCATCGCTCCGCTGCCGGCGATATCTGATGGGTCGACGGCGCTGGATGAACTAGAGGAGGCCGCCCTGGAGGGCCTTGCACGCCAGTTCGGCCGGGTCGCCGGGGGCACGACTCTAGAGCGGATAGGCAGCGAGCTTCGGGCTGCCCTACTCGGCATCGATGCGCCCGCCTACGAACGCGCCCTATCGGAGCTTGGAACTCTTGTCGGCGCCGACGCTGCCAAGCCGCCCGGCGACGCACAACCCGACTCAGTATGGATCTTCGGGGATGCCCTCTGGGTCGGCTGGGAGGCCAAGAGCGAGGAGGCGAGCGACCACGAACTCTCCGTTGAGACCGTTCGACAGGCGGTCTCCCACCTTCGGGCCGTAGCTGGCCAGCGCGGCGCCTCGATCCCGCCGGGGAGTCTGACGGTGATCGCCTCGCCCCGACAGCAGATCGCGACCGCCGCCCAAGCGCTGGCTCCCGAGGAGCTCCACCTCCTCCACCCAGATGAGATCGTGCAGGTGGCCGAAGACGTCCTCGCCGCATGGCACGCGGTCCGAGCGCTCGGGCTCGGACTCGACGACCAAGCGTTGCGATCACGACTTCTTGAGCAGTTCCGCTCCCATCGGTGCATCGGCGCGCTATTGGCGGAGCGCCTGTCGTCTCGGCCTCTCCGCAGCCAAAGTGACACCGAATAGTGGCCAACACTGGCCCACGCCGCACTTCGGAGGAACCCGACAGTTAGACTCCGAAATCGTAGAGCTGGGCGTCAGCTACCGGATGCCTCTTCGTCGCTGACCAGGCGGAGCCGCCGCGGGTCATCAGGTAAGCCGTCCCAGATCTCCTCCTCAACGAGGATTGGGAGTTCAGTCGCGGGCAGATGCTGCTCGAAGAGGGCCAGTGTCTCGCCGAGACCCGTTGCGGCTGGAGCGAGTACGCCGTGGAGCCCTAGCTGATGGGCGACGCGTCCAACCTCCTGACACGGCTCATACTCGCTGATCGGCGACGTGAGGTCGTCCTCGGTCAGCCCCACGGCGACCTGGGCCGTGCGCGACCGTAGGTCAAGCACGTTGGTGAGCGCCACCTCGCAGATCAGGAGCCGACGAGACGCCACCATCTTGCCGGTCATGCCATCGTCGGCGAAGGGGTCGACCAGATGGCGGTACGCCTCGACCACGACCGATGTAACGGGTCGGCCAAGGTACAGAACCGAGTACCCGCCCGGCGGCCCCCATCGCCCTCCGCTGTTGCTGCCGGTCAGGTCCCTGCAGCCATAGCTCACGTGACGTTCGAAACGGCCTTCGATCGCAGCGCGTGGAGCCGCAGCGACGGCTAGTGCAAGCTGGCGACGCATCTATGTGGCCCCAACTTGCAACCGGTCGACCGCGTCGACGACAGGCTGGAATTCCCCCTCGATCAGGAGATCGATCGGTCGCTGACCGCCAAGTTCGGGGTTCCGGGCGTGCAGCCAGATCTCGATACCCTCAGGACGGTAGACCTGCTGAAGCTGCCGAACAATGTAGTGGACATCGACAAGGCGATCGCGGGTCTCTCCGGCTGGCTTCGAGGTCCCGGCGGCCCAGTTCTGCACCTGACGTTCTCTAACACCCGTGATCGACCCAATCTCAGCGGAGGTAAGACCGCTGCGGCGGATCTCCTCGACCAGGGACGGATAAGAGAAGCCCGAGGGCCCAGCTTCCGGGCTCACAACCACCACCTCTAGATGACCCCACGGTGACATATTAGATTTCGTGTTGAATGACGTGTATCATAACATCCGCAAGAGACTGGCGCACGTCGGAATCGAGGTTCCATGGCTGCGTTGCTGATCCGGGCTGCGATGAACGACCATGTGGTCATCGGTGATCTGCTAGCCCCCGGGGCAGGTCCACGGCTGGCATCACGGCGTCCACCGATCAGCCAACTTGTCGCTGACGGGCACGTTGCGGCCGCCCGGCCTGTTCTTGCCGACCACGCGCGAGCGGCAGGAATCCCCTACGTCGTTGACCCCGACACCCCTCTCTTGCAGTCATCGGTGGATCCAGAGGACCGCTGGGTCAAACTGCCCTTCGCCAAAGCTGAGGCAATGGCACCAGCGGAGGTCCGACTCGAGGAGTTGATCGAGTCGGTCATCGAGTTCGAGCTCGACCAGGGCGCGACCGTCGTCGTGCCACCGTACTTCTATGCGTCCTCGCCGGCGGACCCTTGGTTCCATCTGACGGTCAGGTCGATCCAGCGCACGGCGGGCTACCTCGAGGAAGCCGGGATACGACTGCCCCTGTCGCCGGTGCTGTGCGCCCAGCTGCAGTCGTTCAGCCCGCAGACGGTATGGAGTGTGGGTCTCGACCGCTTCGCCGCGGTCGCCCTTGAGTCTGGCGCGGCCTCCATGGCGATCTGCCTCTCACCCGCTGGCGCGGGAACCGATGGGTACGGAAAGGTGATGCGGCTCTTCGAGGCGGCAGGACGAACAAAGGAACATGGGCTGCCGGTGCTGGCGTGGCGCCAGGGCATTTACGGACCAGCTCTGGTGGCTGCTGGACTGGATGGGTACGAGTGCGGACTAGGCACCGGCGAGCAGACGAACATCGCGCGCCGGCAGTCGAGCCGCAAGCCCCGGGAGGACGGGGAGCATACCAGCGGTAGTGGCGCTGGGATCTTCATCGAGACGCTCGGCCGCAGCGTGCCCCGACGGGTCGGCCAGGTGCTGCTCGGCGATGTCGGCATGCGACCGAAGGTCATGTGCGTTGACGAAAGTTGCTGTCCCTCTGTCGCAGCGACCTTGGACGATAGTCGCCGTCACGCCGCTAGAACACGTGCGCGAACCTTGGCTGAACTAGCCGCCCAGCCGCACCGGCGCTGGCGGCTCAACCACATCGCACGTCATGCCTCCGCTGCCGCAACCCTCGCAGCTCAAGCGAATCGAATCCTCGTGGCCGAGGGCGTCAAGCAGCAGATCAAGGCACGCAACCTTGACGCTCTCGCCGAGGTTGTCCGACACCTGGCAGAGGAGCAGCCGGGCAGTCGCATCGCATAGCAGCGCCCTTTCGACCAGCGTTATACGCTTTCTTCAGGCAAGTCCTACCCGTCCGGCCTCTGCTCAGTCTGGCCGCGGCAGGTCCCACAGGAAGCGGAATCGGAGGCCGGTCACGTGCTTCGTCACTGGCCGGTGCCACTCTTCGATGGGTGCCGAGGAACCCACGGGTCGGCTCCCACCTTCTGTCGGGTGGTGGGAGCCGGTTCCCTGGGGCGAGTCCTCAGTAATCGCGAACTCGCGGCGGATCCGGTGCTCGGGTCCGTGTCACCGACCGTCAGGTAACGAAGGCGGCTACAGCTCAATCGTCCCGTCACGGATGTCGCGGAGAGGGTCACGACTCGAGCGCCACGCCCAAGGCAGCTGGCACGGGCCGGCGTGCGTCAGGGTTCGGCCGCCAGGCCATGCCGAAGGGCATCTGGTTGTCCACCCACAGCATGCCCGCAAGCTCCGCGGGCATCGCCCACTGCTCAGGCCGCCCCAGATTGACCGTTGACTCGCCGATCCAGCGATCACCGAGGTTGAACTGGAACGTCAGAGTGGGCGTTCCGCCGAGCAGGTTGTCGAGCTGCTCCAGAGTTACGCCGGTGAACCGGTGCGCGCCCACAGCCAGCAGCAGCGGGACGCCGAGCGCGTCGGCGAGGTCCCCATACTTGCGGACCTTGTCCTCGACCTTGGCGGCGAGCTGCCGGGCGCTGACGGGCCCGGCGATGCCGCTCGGCGGCTCGAAGCAGGCATGGAGGCCCCAGGGGGACGGCATCGTGCCGCCGCCGGCTGGGCCGGCCAGGACCACGAAGGTGTAGCCGTGACTGGTGAAGCGCGGTCGGCGCTCCGGGCGCAGCAGCTCCAAGCGCAGGTCTTGGGCGATCTTCTTGGCGATGCGGGGGCTCGGCGGCTGGACCGGTCCCCCTTGGGCCGCCAAGACGAGTACGACCGACACGGGGATCTCCCTGATCCGTCCGACCAGGCCGTGCCAAGCGCGCATCTGCCCGAAGGTCTCCTTCGGTGGGCTGTGGGTGTGGACCTCGACAAGGCACACCGGGTCGCCGCTGTCGGACAGCACCGTCCAGTCCGGGGTGAGGTCGTCGAACTCCCGCTCGTAGGCCACGTTCAGGCCGGCTGCCCGGAGGCCGGCGCCGGTGGCCAGCTCGAACATGACCGGCCAGAAGTGCTCGTCCAGCACCCACTTGCGGGCCAGCTTGTCGGCCTTGTGTGGCGGCAGCAGCGCCAACTGCTGGTCCAGCCAGTCCCGCCAGGGCGCGTACTCGTCCAGGACGGCGATGTCGTACGTCAGTTGACGTTGCTGCGCTGGCCTATCGCCGTAGCGTCGGCGGTGTGCCTCCACGAAGTCCGGCCCGAACCGCCGGGTCGGCGCTCCAATCTGCTTCATATGCGGCATTCTCCACCGCTTCCGCGGCCGTGGGCACTGATTTGCAAGGTGCGGGGTGCTGCGGCGGGTTGTCGCTGCCAGCGCCTGGCCGGCCGACGGTTCCGCCCGCCATCAGAGAGGTCGACGCCGTCGTTGATCAGCGGGGGGAGGTCGGGCTCTCTTGTCTTGGCGGCGCGGCGAGTAGCGAGCCTGCGGTGATCAGGACCAAGCCGCCCAGGGCGGCGGCGGTGATTCGGTCGTGGAGGAAACCGGCACCGTAGGCAACGGCGAAACCTGGGGCAAAGTAGGCGGCCAGGTTCGCCCGGACGGCGCCGACTTGCTGGATCAGGGCGTAGAACAACACCTGGGCAGCGCCGGTTGCACCCACGCCGAGGACGATTAGCCAGCCGGTCGTCGCTGCGTCCGGGAGCGGCGGCACAGCGGTGACGGCGAACGGTGCCAACGCTGCGGCGCTGACCGTCATGGCCGCAGTCGCGGTGACGAGCGGCGACACGTCAGGCAGGCGGCGGTGGATGTACACCGAACCCGCGCCATAGAAAAACGCCGCGGCAAGCAGGAGCCCGCCGCCCCACATGCTGGTACCGGTGGCATCCAGGTCCCGCACGAACAGCAGTGCCACCCCGAGCATTCCCACGAGGATCCCGAGCAGCTCTCGTGGATGAATGGTCCGCTCGGCGGCGACGGTGAGCAGAGTCGCCCAGACGGGTTGGCTCCCCACCAGGATGCCCGCCAACCCCGCGGCGACGTGTTGCTGGCCGGTGGTGAGCAGCACAAGGGGAACGGTGGCCTGCAGCAGGGCAGCGACGACCAGGGCGCCGGCACGCTCACGTACCCCCGCCAGCGCTCCGCGTCGAACGGCCAGCGGAAGCAGCAGCAGGGCGCCGAGCGCGGTGCGCGCGGCGACCACGGCAGGCGGGGAGAGCTCGCGCAACACCAGGCTGGTCAAGGGGTAAACGGCGCCCCACACCGCACCCAGGAACACCAGCAGGACGGCATCGCGCCTGGTCACACCGCGATGCTACCGGCTGGTCAGCATGCGCTCATCCAACGCTCGGACGGCAGGCGTGTCCCGGAAGAAGGTTAGCTGGCCGCGCAGTTCGGTGACGTAACGCAAGACCCGCAGGGAGCTGGTGGCAGCGGCGATGTCATAGGCACGGCCGGTGAGCCGGGCCGCCTCGTCGATCTCCCGCTGGGCAAGGCGGACTCGAGCGCAGGCCGCCAGCACCTCACCGGATTCGCGGACATCCGCCCCAGACCAGGCGGACAGTGCGTGATCGATGACCGAGCGGCCTTCGGCGAGGGCGACGTCCTGGTGTTCGGCCAGCCGCAGCAGGGCATGGCCGGTCCACTTGTATAGGTAGGGCTGGCCGTAAAACGCGATGTATGGCCCGGGCGGTTGGCCATCGGCGCGGTCCAGCAGGGCCTGGGCTTGTGCGAGGTCCGCCCGGCAGGACCGCTCATCGCCAAGGCACGCGGACACGTAGGCGCGGGTGACCGCCAGCCATGACCGCACCACCGGCGTCGCTGCCGTGCCGGCCACCTCCGCGGCCGCCCGAGCGAAGGCCAGCGCTTCGGTGTGCTGGCCGCACTCGGACAGGGTGCGGCTCATCCGGCCGACCAGGAACGCTTGCAGATCCACATCGTCAAGCGCGCGGGCGATGTCAACGGCCTGCCGGTACAGCTCGGCCGCGTCGGCGTACCGTTCCAGGTCGAAGTGCAGCCACGCGAGCAGGATGCTGGCGTCAATGGTCACCCTGGCGACCTGCGGCCACTGGGGTTCGCCGGGGGTCCGATCCAGCCAGCCGGTGAGCCGTCGATGATGGTCGATGGCTTGGCCGTAGACCGCGGTGGGGCCAAGCAGACTATCCAACTGTCGGTAGGTGGCGGTCAGCGCCGCCAACCGGTCGCACACCTCCGCGCCCTCAGAGCCTGTCGGCAGTGACGACGCGGCCGCAGGCAGCGTGGGAATCAGCACCGCGGCGGCCGTCGCCCCGGCGTATGCGAGCAGACTCCGTCGCCGCATCAGCTCGTCCCATCGACGAAGGACGGTTCCCTCCAGTGTGCCGATCCCTTCTCGGCTCTGCGCGCCAGCAACGCTGGACAAGCCAAGTTGGAGACGGCGCTCGTCAGGACCGTTCGATGCCGAGGTGAGGGAGGCGTACCGGGCGTCCTGTGCCGCAGTGTCTTCGCCGAAGAGGGCGGCGGCCAGGCGGGCTGGGGTGGTGCCGAAGACCACCGCGAGCCGCTGCAGCACCGTCACCGACGGCTCAGCACCACCATGAGGCCAGCGCTCCCACTCCGACACCGCGTGCAGCGAGATCGGCCGCGCGTCGGGAAACACGGCGTTGTATTCGTCGGCGACCTGCTCTTGCACCATGCCGCAGGCCCATCGGTAGCAGACCAGCGCGCCCTCCCGGTACAGGGCGCGGAACCGGCCGGCGATCTCGTCGACATCCAGTCCCTGCTCAGCCCAGGCGGCGCGCAGGTGCTCGCGCTCCTGCTTCCTGGGACGCTTGGGCCTCGCGGTGCCAGGCATCGTCAGCAACCTCCCCGCACCAGAATTCGGCGCTGCCCCGAAAAAAGTTCATTCCCTTCAGGCTAGACATTATAGGCGAATCTGCCGATACTGCGGCGCGACCACTGGTGCCCGAAGGCATCGAGCGTTGACGGTTGCTGCTCTCGGGCCGGAAGGCACCATGCCGCGAGGGCCATGTGCTCCGAAGTTGCTTCCCAGCTGACCCTACACACCGCGCCGACATCAGGAGTGCTGTTGTGCCCGGTCGGTTTGTCTATCCCTCACCTGTAACACCCTGGCGCAGCCGCCCGGCATGGGTCGAGTGGCCTGGCCGCTGGGCCGAGGGGACACCCACCTGGTACACGGGACTCGTCGCGTGAGAAACCAGACGGCCACGGCCAACGCGGAGTCCTGGTTCGCCGCCGCTATGAATGCTGCGGCGGCCGGCATCCCCGTCGTGCCCGCGCACTATTTGAGGCTCTTCCAGTGTTTCCGTGGGTCGTTGGTGGCCGGGTGTGTCTGTGTCTGGTGAGCCTGG
>Ga0137368_10005715_pt1 | contig 13098 bp, 10 predicted proteins | sample SagtaG_13_FD_104917 | JGI IMG/M metagenome (GOLD analysis project Ga0137368, IMG submission 104917) | Vadose zone soil microbial communities from Sagehorn Ranch, Mendocino, California, USA - Sage1_L_100_16 metaG | ecosystem: Environmental > Terrestrial > Soil > Vadose zone | place: USA...
GGCGACACCTATCAAATTGTCTATGAGATGAATACCGAAGTTGTCAACAAGGCGATTTCATTGAATGGCACGGCTACGGGAGAGCATGGGGTCGGGATAGGCAAGTCTCGGTTTATGAAAATGGAACACGGCATTGCTCTGGATGTCATGCGTGAATTAAAACAGGCTCTGGATCCAAATTGGATTTTGAATCCGGGAAAGATATTCCCATGATTGTTTGTTGAAATCAAGGCGACCCTGAATTCATCCATCGAGTATTTTGAAAAGAGAAGGATATTATGAAATTCCATCTTGATACAGCAGAGATTTACATTCCCGATAATACGCCTGAGGGGCAGGCACTGGCGCGGACAACGCATCTCTGTTTTGCCGCGCACCAGGATGATATCGAAATCATGGCGGCACAGCCGATCCTTGAATGTTTTCAACAGGAGGATCAATGGTTCACAGGTGTGGTCGTGACGGATGGTCGCGGCTCGCCGCGTGACAGTCTCTATAAAGATTACACTGATGAGGAGATGTGTACTGTTTTCTCACATCGTCACCTTGTCTTGTTGATCCTCTTCGTAACCTAGCCCAGTTCTGGGAGAGTATCCTTGGGGGAAAAACGAAGGTGGAAGGCTGTGATGGAAGAGCAATGGATCGTGGATCGCAGTAGATTGAGGGAGGTGTGGCTGGAACATCCGGACTGGAGTAAGCGAACGCTGGCGGAAGCCGTGGGCCGCTCCAAACCCTGGGTGAAGAAATGGTTGAAGCGCATTCGGGATCATCCGCTGGATGATCAGGAGGTGTTGTACGGACAGTCGTGTGCAAGGAAGCGACCTGTCCCGGAATGGGCACCAAAGGTGGTGGAGCGGATCCTTGAGATCCGGGATCACCCACCCGAAAAACCGGGACGCACACCCGGTCCGCTCACGATCCTGTATTACCTGAAACAGGATCCGGCTTTTCAGGAGGCGGGATGGGTGCTGCCTCGATCGACACGTACGGTCTGGAAGATCTTGAACAAATATCATCACATCCCTCATCCAGGTCGGCACGAACATGAACCGGAAGAACGACCGGAACCCGGCATGGAATGGGGTATGGATTTCCACGATGTCAGCACAGTCCCGGCCGATCCGCAAGGCAAACAGCAGCATGTGGTGGAGACGGCTGCGCCAGTCAATCTCGTTGATCATGGATCGTCTGCTGTGGTGGCTTCCGAACCCGCCTCGCTTATCCCCGGTTCCAGCCACTGTTGATCCAGATCGCTGGGTGTTGGCCTTGACGGGTAAGACCTACAAGCGAAAGCTTAATCACAAGGGTTGTTTGCAATTGGGCAACCAGACCTACTATGTGCAGAGTAAGATACGTAAGAAATGGGTGAATATCTGGGTGGACGGGCAGAAGCGTGAACTTGCGATCTTTGCAGACCGGCGACTGCTCAAAAAGATCCCGATCAAGGGGCTGTACAACCAGAGGATGGATTTCCAGGACTATGTCGCCATAATGTGTAAAGAAGCGGCGTCGACCTGGCATCGAGCCCTTCGACGTACACCCACCTATCCCTAGGCTACGATGTCAGTAAATAGGTCTAGGTGATGATGTGAGAAAACAGTACACACCCACTTTTCGAGGAACATCAGATTCTTATCGTGTATGCCAATTTTATATGTGGGAATTTTTACAATTTCTGACCATGCTTGCACCTTATCCGACATACCTGCTCGCTCCTCGAATTACGTTTACTTTGTTCTCAACACCAACTTGCGTATGTAATTTCTTACGACCCAATCGGGACGCTAATCTGACTATCTCTCAACAACACGACTTCATCTGCATACTTATCCACGAGCGGATCATCCGAAGACATTAGAACCGTGATATGCTCAGTGGCAACAATATCCTGGAAAAGCTTCAGAATTTCGCGGGCGGTGTTGCTTGCTGTCCAATTCACCTCCTCATTATAGAACGACGTCATCCAGGCAGTAATGGTGAATTTCAACGTTTTACTCTCACCGACTTAGAGATTCATCGCTCGAAGCATTCCTTGAACTCGTCCACACGCGTGTTTTCGTCAATCAATAGGAATTCAATCCCTGCCATCTCGGCGAAATCCCGGAGATACTCGGGCGTGACCGAAAAACTACAGCTCGTATGATGCTCACCGCCTGCAAAAATCCAGGTTGCCACCGCGACTCTGAGATTCGGACGCGGCAACCATAACGCGCGCCACTAGAAGTTTGGGAACTGGATGAAGCACTGTGACGAGGTGGCGATGACGGAGCGCCCGCATGATCGTACCTGCGCTGATCATTGTGATGATCAAACTGATTCCCATTTCCTTTCACTTTCGGCAACAAATGGCGAAGAAGCACATGAATTGGGCAGCGAATCATAGTTGATGCCAAGTAATGCTGCGATTTGTCTTTTCAATTGCTTGACCCCAGCGCAAATCATAGTAAAAATGAAATCGCCCGATGTCACCAGGAGTGATTTCATGCGAACTCTTTTGTCGTTTTTAGATTCACCGTTTCTTATGAGGTAAGAATGAAATATAGAGATCGTGTTTTCATATACATGCCTGATAATTTGATTTCAATCACGGATATATTTGTTGACTTCAAGGATGGTGTGATGTTGACCGCCTGAATCAATGCCATGGGTTTCACTCAGGATTAAGAGTGAAACCTGTTTTTTCTCTAAAACCAATCCACCCGCTGCTGATGAGACTTATGGAGATAGAAAATATGCAGAGCCCCATCCAAAGATTTCCTACGATCGGAGTACTAGCTGGTTGGCAGGTATATGAGGGATACGTACATGGATTTCTTGACCTCGTGCTGCATGGCATCCACGCCGAAGCGCAAAATCAGGGATGCAACCTGCTCCTGGCCTGCGGACTGGGACACGCGAGCAGCCCGATCCGCCTCCAGCCAGCCTGGCCTGTGGTCTCGCCTGAAAATGACTTTGTTCCAGTGGGCCCGTGGAATACGGATGGCTTGATCGCGATCAATCCCCTGCTCACCACCGAACGTTCGCAATATATCCAGCAGGTCATTGCAGAAGGTCATCCTCTTGTTTTTGTTGGTCCGGGGGAAAAAGGCGCGTCGGTTGGCCTTGATAACGAGTCAGGGATACGTCAGGCGATCAAACACCTGGTGCAGCATGGCCACCAGCGCATCGCTTTCATCGCCGGGCACGAGAACAATGAGGTCGACGCCGACAGTCTGCTCAGACTCCAAGCTTATCGCCGGGCCGTGCAGGATTATGGACTAGAAAGCGATCCGCGCCTGATCGTGCACGGCTACCACGATATCGTCCGGGGAAGGCAGGCCATGCAAGAGCTGTTGGATTCCAAAGTCGGGTTCACGGCGATGCTTGCCAGCAACGATCATTCGGCGATCGGCGCCATGGAGACGATTCGAAAAGCAGGATTAAGGATCCCAGAAGATATTGCCATAATCGGCTTTGATGATTGGCCCGATGCGGCCGGTCAGAATCCGCCGCTTACATCTATCCATTATCCAGTCGTTGAGGCGGGCCGAAGGGCACTGACTCTCTTGCTTCAGATCATCAACGGACAGTCCTCGGCGGATAAATCTATCCAGGTTCCGGTGAAACTCGTCGTGCGTGAATCCTGCGGCTGCCTACCTGGTCGTCTGATAGGTAAGGACATCTCAACGATAGGGGAACAAGGCCAAGATTCGATCATCTCACTGCCAGCTACGGCCAGGTCAATCCGCGAAGCGGTGAGGAATGAGACCCGCTTTATCGAGCCGGATGAACTTACCATTTTATCCACACAACTGGTTGAAGCATTCCATCATTGTCTTAAAGAAGGAGATCCGTCGTCGTTCTATAAGGTTTTTTCCGGGATTCTCCAGCAAGTGGAGGAAGCCCGGGATGATCCGTATGTGTGGCATACCGCGCTTTCGAGCCTGGAAGAAAGTGTACCCGAACTCCTGATCGCCACGAATGATGATGTAAGGCAACCGCTCGAAGAAATGATGCGCCAGGCGCGTATCGCCATCAGCATCTCCATGCGCCGGCAGTATCGGCAATATGTCTGCAACAGGAGGTTCGTCTCTGACCAAATTGGTCGGTTGACTTCACGTCTGTTCATGGCGGTGGACGAAAATCAGATCTTCAATGCGTTGGCAGAATATTTGCCTCCGATCGGCATTCGGCGTATTCTGATAGCCATTTATGAAGCGGAAGGAAATGACCAAGTAGCACGGACCCGGCTCTATTCAACATCGGAGTCGCCTGTTGTTCCTATCCACTTTCCGAGCCGCCAGTTTCCGCCCGCCGGAGTCTTTCCTGTGGGCAAGCCATTCAGTTTGGTGTTGTTCCCTCTACTCATTCAAGATATGGCCGAGGGCTACATCGCAATTGATACGATTGATTTGGATACCAGCGTGACCATCGTGCAGCAGCTAGCTGGCGCCTTTCGCAGCATTCGGCTGCACAAGGAAGCTATTGAGGGACAACGGCTGGCAGAGGAAGCCAACCACATGAAAAGCCGTTTTCTATCTACTGTGAGTCATGAACTACGCACTCCTTTGAGCCTGATCACTGGTCTGTCTCATTCGCTGATCAAGCAACCAGAAGAAGTTGCTCTGCCAAGTGAGGCAGATATTCGCGATGAACTCCAGCGCATCTACATCAGTGCCCAACAACTGGATGGATTGATCCGAGACGTGCTGGACTTGTCGCGAGATGAGGCCGGAGAGTTGAAATTGACCTGTGAGCCACTCGACTTGGCCGAAGTCTTACAACCGGTAATCATGACCGGCCAACAGATTGCCAAAGATAAGTGCCTGAGTTGGCGGTGTGAAATCCCAACCCATCTACCGCGGGTCTGGGGCGACCGCACCCGACTCCGCCAAGTGACCCTTAACCTGGTTAACAACGCGATTAAGTTCACGGCAGAGGGCGAGGTCGCGCTCATCGTCCGCCTCGATCAGAGGATGGTCACGATTCATGTCAGCGACACGGGTTTGGGAATCCCGCCCGAAGAACAAGAACTCATCTTCGACGAATTCCGGCAATCTGAGCGTACCACTGCGCGCGGTTACGGAGGCCTCGGCCTCGGCCTGGCAATTTGTAAGCGTCTTGTTGAGATGCATGGCGGACGTATCTGGGTCGACTCGACTGGTCAAGAGGGCGCTGGTTCCAACTTTTTCTTTACCCTGCCTGTGATCCAGGACGAGGCTGACTCGAGAGCGATGGCATCGCCAATCAAGGGTGGGCCGGTTGTGCTCTTGGTAGCAAAGCACTCCAGCGCAGGAAAAGAATTGCACGACCATCTTGCCGACCGCGGCTATCATGTGGTGAGGCTCCAGGTAGATGAAGAGTCGTCCAATTGGATTTCGCCTATGCTAAATGCTGGGCCAGGCGCGATCATCCTAGATGCCGGCCTAACTCCCAGATTTGGTTGGGAAATCATCAAGATCCTCAAGGAAAACCCGGCCACAGAGGATGTACCGGTGCTTTTTTTCTCTCTACAAAAAAAGCGCGGATCTATCCTGGAATTGGATTATCTGACCAAGCCAGTCGATTCGCCTGAACTCATTGGGGCGCTGGCACGCCAGGGGTTAAACGTCAATTCTTCTGCGGAGGGAAAGGCAATCCTGTTAGTGGACGACGATACGGCAATCCTCGAGATGCATACCCGTATCATCGAGTCCCAATTCCCCGCCTGCCGTGTCTTGCGCGCTCATGATGGACGCGAAGCCCTGGAGGTGATCCGCCAGGAACTTCCGAACCTGATCCTGCTCGACCTAATGATGCCCGAGTTGGATGGTTTTGGAGTGCTTAACGCTTTGCGCAAAGACGAAAACATCCGCACGATACCCGTTGTGGTGTTGACAGGGCAGGTGCTTACGGAAGAAGATATGGCCCGTCTCAATCAAGGAGTTGCAGCGGTACTCCAGAAAGGGATTTTCAGCGCCCAGGAAACGATGGCCCATGTAGAATCGGCCCTTGCCCGCGCCCCCCGACTCGGTTCCGAAATGCAGTGGATCGTCCGCAAAGCGATGGCCTATATCCACAAGCATTACGCCGAACCTTTCTCGCGGCAGGATATGGCGCGTCAATTGGGGTTGAGCGAACGCTATCTGACTCGATGTTTTCACAAAGAACTGAATATTACGCCCGTGGAATACCTCAATCGCTACCGGCTGAAAGAGGCCAAAGCAATGCTGGGAACCGGTGCAAATGTCACCGAAACTGCCATGGCGGTTGGCTTCTCAAGCGTTTCGTATTTCACCCGGCTTTTCGAGAAGGAATTGGGGGTCTCACCCGGTGTGTACCGACACAATCATTCCAATCGATAATTTGTCGCTTTAGGTTTGAATCCTTATGAGCAAAGACTGAATCCCTGCGAGCATGTTTTTTCTCATGACCAGGCGTACTCTGTAGAGTGAAAGGCCCGCCTACCCGGGCATATTAGCATGTTTCATCCAATCACAGAAGGAGGCACGCTCATGAAAGGTAATCGCAGGCCCAATCTCTTAGTACCTACAGTTGTAATCTTGCTGGTTATGTTCAGCCTGAGCTTGACGCTGCCAAGCCAGTCCGCTTTTGCGGCCAGACCGCCTACCAAAACCCCAACTCCTACCGCCGTGCCCACCAGCCCGCCGCCTGGTGCTGTCTGGTCCATTGGCGCGTTGAATGACTCAGCAGCTGAGTTCACGGGTAGTGTTGGCACGTTCACGGTTGGTGTATCGTCTGCCTCAGCCTTCCCCGCTCGACTCTCTGGAGCCAATACAACGGAGACAATTATCTTCACTATGAACTCGGTATCCGGAGATTACTATCTGAAGGTCGTCGCCGGTGACACGGCCCAGAACTCAGTCTCCGGCCTGCAAGCTACGCTCAACGGCCACAAGTTGACTCCGCGCTGGGCCGGTTCGTGGGAGTTCAGCAAGTGGGGTAACGGCGGCAAAAACCAGGGCATGCAGACCCTACGCTGGGCGATCACCAGCGATCAGCTTGTGATCGGCTCCAATACTCTGCAACTGCGTGTCTCCGGTGCGCCGAATGCCGGGCCCGGCTCACTGCCGGATGGCGTAACACCGTACTTCGACATGGATTACGTGGCATTGATTCAAGGTATCGTGGACTACACTCAGCCCAAGCGTTTCCTCGGTTCTACCGACTATTGGGTCAACGATGCGCTCCTCAGCCGGATGCGGCAGGAGGACATCGAAAAAGGCAACCCCGGACAGGTTTGGATCAATTACCTGCTCAATAACAATACCCTCGATTCGGACATCGAGATGGTTGAGTCCGCCCACTGGACCGCGTCCTATCCCGACCTGAGTTGGATGGACCTGGAGCCAGCCCACCTCGTGTGGGACGAGTCCGTTTGGAGTTACTACCGCTATTACTATCAGTCGCTCCGCAATGCTGGTGTCCAGCACATCGTGGCCAAGATTCAATACACGCCGAAGTGGGCCTCCAACTATGGCACGGATGTCGCGAATTACGACGATTATCCACCCACCTCTGACACGTATTGGACCGAATTTATCCGTGAGGTGGCGGTCCGTATGGGCGATCTCGTTGACGACTACGCCATCATGAACGAGGTCAACACGGATGGCTTCTGGAAGGGCACCCAGACCGACTATGAGCGGCTGGAAATCGAAGCCTACGATACGTTGAAGCAGTATGACACGATCGACGCCAACGGCGATGGGATTGCTGCCACTGTCTATCCCTCTTCCTCCAACGAACCAGGGCAGACGTCGCAGTGGCAGGAATGGTATGCAGCGTTGCAGGGCCACATGGATGGTTTCAACACCCATGACTACAAGTGGGGCCTCAAGCCCTCCCTGGATGTCATCCAGGCCATTGACCCTTCGCTCAATTACATCATCACAGAGACGGGTCCTGCCAACTGGTTCATCAACGAGTCCGCGGTGCCAGAGTACAACCCGGCGGAAGCAGCCTCCGCCATCGGCTACCTGACACTGGACACCACCTCTACGCTGGATCTAATGACCCAGTGGGAACTCAAAGGCGACCCGGACAAAGACGCCCGCTGGCCGAACAATACCGATTGGTGCTGCTTTGGCGCCCCCGATCCTTACGCCCACAATGATGGTTACTTCGATAACTACAACACCGGCCTGATGAACATCGAGCCGCCCGGCCCGCCCTACACCAACTGGACGTGGACGAGCTCCGGCGCTTACTGGCAGCACTGGAACTGGGTGGAGGATTGGTCTGCCAAATCGATCCCGGTGGAAGTCTCCACCTCTAACTGCGATTGCCAATATGAGGTGGATGCCGTCCAATATCCTGATCGAATCGAGGTCATCCTGACCAACTTCCAGGGTGGTTATGTGCCCGATCCACGCAACTTTACGCTCACTCTCAAGACGCCTTGGTCAAGCGTGAGCATTGACACCTTTGATCCAGATGACTTTACTGGCACGAGCACGTCTACTGGGCCGACCGTGACTCTGACTGCCGCTAACGTAGCGCTCAACTCTGTACGCTGGGTCTTGAGCAACGCCTCTGCAGCCTACAACGCGTCGCCCAGTGGAGTCATTGCCTCGCCAGCGAAATCGGCGACAGTCACAGCAGGCAATGTGACCATTAACGCTAATGCTTACGATGACGGCACAATCTCATCGGTGCAGTACCGGATCGATCCCATTAACAATGGCGCATTCACGAACATGACCTTGGTTTCGGGCAGTCTCTACACTGCCACAGCCAACTTGACGCCTGGTACTCACTCGATCCAGGTCAAGATCACGGACAGCACCGGCAAGAGCAGCACCACGGCAAATGTGATTACGGTACAGTAAAACATTTTCTAAAGAGGAGTTTCAGCATGAAAGACAATCTCAGACGTAGCGTGATGATCATCACCGCTCTGCTCGTCGTCTTGATGAGCCTATTTGCGGCACCATCAAATGCCCGGGCTGTCAACACAATTTATTATGTAAACTGTGCCACAGGCAACGACTCGAACAACGGCCTCAGCCCGTCCACCGCCTGGCGCACAGCCACGCGTGCCAACCAGCAGACGTACACCGCGGGCGACCAAATCCTGTTCGCGCGCGGCACGGTCTGCTCCGGTGCGGCCTTCAAGCCGGTTGGCAACGGCGCAGTTGGCAACCCGGTCATTGTAGCCGACTATGGCACCGGCAACTTGCCTGTGATCGACGGCGTGGGCGCTCATGAGCCAGCGATCTTTCTGCTCAACGTGCAGAACTATACCGTCCGCAATCTGGATCTGACCCAGCACGGCCAGACGCCACAGCTGATTGAGAGTCAGCATGGCAAAGACCAGGATCAGAACTCGGATGAGTATATGCGAGCCATCGTGCATATTCTCGGCCTGGGTCCGTTGGGCGTCCAGGCCTGCGGTGAGGCCTGCACCGTCCGCAACATCCGCCTCGAGAACCTCAAGGTGCACGATGGTTCGTGGAATGGCATCTACGGCGGTGCTGGTTATTACCAGCTCGATACAAACACGTTTGGCTATATCGATAATCTGGTGGTTACGGGCGTTGAAGCCTGGAACAACCAGAAATCCGGTTTGGATGTTACCAGCACCTACACCAAAACCATTATTTATGGTTCCACCAATATCCAGGTGCTCAACTCTTACTTCCATCATAATGGCGCCGATGGCGCTGTGATCGGCCCAGCAGACCACGTTCTGATGGACGGCAACGAGGCTTCCTACAATGGCCAGTCACGCAATGCCCGCCTGGGCCTGTGGACCTGGGACTCGCATGATACGACTATCCAGTTCAACAATTCGCACCACAATATGACGCCAGATAACACGAACCAGGCCCGCGATGGTGGCGGCTTTGACTGCGACCTGGGTTCCGAGGACTGCATGATGCAGTACAACTGGTCGCATGATAACCAGGGAGAAGGTTTCTTGATCCTGACCTGGCCGATCGGCTATGGTTACTCGCGCGGTGTGAGTCATAATATCCAGATGCGTTATAACATCAGCGAGCGGGATGCCAAGAAACTGGCCTGCCCCATCACCGTCTTCGGCGGCGTCCTTCCCGGGGTCATCTATAACAATACCATCTACTATGAGCCCAACCGGCTGGCTGGCTCGGTGATGTTCCAGGCTGAGGGTGGGGCATTCTGCTCGAGCATCTGGGGCAAATCCGGCAATCCGACGGTACACATCTACAACAATATCTTCATCAACAACGGCACAGTCAATCCCAGCGCGGTCAGTAACCTTGTTTGGACAGACGCCAAGGGTACTTTCTTCTTCAATAACAACCTCTGGTACCGCGTGGAAGGCGGACTGCGTTTCCAGTGGAGCACCAGAACGACCATCACCACCTGGTCTGGCTGGCGGGCCAAGGGCTTCGATGCCCAGGGTTACAACGCAAACCCGTTGATTACCGGCGCGTTTGGCGGCAGACCCAATGCCTATTTGTTACAGGCCGGCTCACCCGCCATCAATCACGCACGCATCGTCACCGAGGCGCTGCGAGGTATGGGCACGCGCGACTACTTTGGAACGGTAATCCCGCAAGGTGGCGCGTATGATATCGGCGCGGCGGAGCGGCCCTAACCAAACCAGTTCAAACTCTATGCTTGAGCTGGATTGCTGATAGACGGTTTTTAAGATGCTCCTGGAGCCAATGTCTTGACTCCAGGAGTTTCGTTTGACAAGCGGCAGAGGCGATGGTATGACTTTGTTTTGGTAAAACAACATGACTTCACGCAGATCACGTAATCAACGGATTCGCTCCGCCCCGGCCTGGAGGTTGGGAGGCGTGGCAGTGATTCTGATCCTCGCTGCAGCATTATCCCTCCGCTTTTTTAGCGGAACCGAAAAGCCCGTTAACCTCTTGATCGACTTCCACCAGTATCACTACGGCGCAGTGCCAGAAGAGTTTGACTACGACGCGACCGGTCCTAACGGCCCCGTCTTGAGCGCCGGACGTCCATTCTGGCGCGTTTACCTGGATCGCTTTGCCCCTTCGCCGGAGCTTGTCCTGATCCAGGCTGCCACTCTGACCGAGCCGGATCATTATTCCATCGCCCTGCTGCGCGACGTGCAGGCAAAAGATGTGACGCTCTCGGCACATCTGAAACCCATGGGTGGAACAACGTACCAGAGTCAGGGATTGATCTGGCGCGCGCAGGATAAGGATAATTATTATGCTGTGCTCGCCAACGTCCTGGACAGCCAATTGCACCTGCTAAAGATGGTGGATGGCCAACCACAGGAAATCGCCTCCGCGCCGATTCAGATCGCGGTCCAGTTCGAGCAGGATGCACCGACCCCGACCTGGGGCTGGTATACACTCAAGGTCGAGACCGTGGGCAGGCACATCACGGTCTGGTTCGACGGTGAAAAAACGCTCGAAGCCACGGACAGCACATTGATGCGCTCTGGCAAGCTCGGATTCATCACCCACGCCGATTCGGTCGCCTTGTTCGATGATCTCACCGTGAAAGTCGGGCGGCAAGTCGGAGTTCAGGCCGGAAACGGAAAATAATCATCACTCAAAACTTCATGTGCTACGGCGCTTCTCTCCCGCAGAAAATTCCATCTGCGGGAGAGTTTTTGTATCCAGAAGGGAAAGAAGTGAATCCTATAGGGCATGATTTTCCAAATAAAAAGGAGTAATTTGTTATCAGAAGACAGATTCTTGGTTCTTCCGTTTCTCGATTCCAAACTGGGCCACAGAAATCTCCATATCGAGAGCGGCAAGGAGGCAGCGAGCAAAAAATATAACATGATCGACTCACCAAACCTGGCCTTTTCAGCAGGATGAAGACATACACTCGAAAGGAGAGCAGTTCAAATGTCCAAGATTAAGCGTAGCCTCTCTGTGGCGCTGACGATGTTTCTTGTTACCGTGCTCTTGATCCCCACGACGATAGTACAGGCGGCCTCCGCCACCATTACTGTCTCTGGAACTCCATGGGGATTGAGCACCTGCTATATTGGGGCTACGGAAGGCAATGTCCGTTTCAATGTTGCTGATCTGCAGGACGCAGGCCTGAACACCTATCGTATCTATGGTGGCATGTCCCGTTGGGAGCGTCAGGATGACGATGGGGTATACGGATCACCGTCGATCGCTCAGATAAAGGCCGACCCGAACGTCATCAACTGGGCCTGGTGGGACAACATCATGACGACCCCGCCTGACGGCAGTGACTATCACTGGTCAGGCGAACCGGGAACTACATGGCAAGGCAATGCACGTACCATCTTCCAGGCACTGAAAGATGCTGGCATACGCCCGGTACTGACGGTGCGCAACGTCGATAACAATATCGAACCAGCCTGGGCGGAGACGAACTTGAACCCGCCGAACACACCCGAGGATTGGAACGAGTGGTGGGAACATGTGTTCGCTACAGCTTACTGGCTTAATGTGCGAAACGATTACCGTGTGGACGATTATGAGGTCCACAACGAGCCGAACAATCAAGGTCAAGGGTTCAACGGCACGATCGAGGATTATTACCAGTTGGTGATCTACACCAACGATGCCATCCAGTATGTGTATTCCACGTATCTGCCCGGCCGCACGCCGCGGGTTTACGCCCCGGTGTCCAATAACACCGACTGGCCGCGCGACGTGATGATCAATGTTGGGAGCCACTTCACGGTTGTGGACTACCACAATTACAGTAGCAATATTCTCGGCGGCAACCAGACCGTGCATAGTCATATGAACGCAAATGGCTTCGCCAATGCAGAGTTGTGGCTCAGTGAATGGGCGACCTACCGGGGTGGGTATACCAGGGCCTCGACCGGGGTCAAAACAATTCTCAACAACCTGATCCGCGGCTCCCAGCCAGCCAATGACCATATTGATGGCAGCCATTTGTTCACCTTCTATGATTGGGACGGCTTCCATGGCGGGTTCCAAAATTTTCAGGGCCTGGTGGATAGAAACGGCCTCAAGCGCTCAAGCTTTTATGCCATGCGGATTGGCACGCGTGCCCTGCAAGGCTGCAAGACAACCTATCAAAGCATAACCAGCCACAGCAATTTGCTCGCGATCACCACCAGGGATGCTGGCGGAAATATCTATCTGCTGGTCACCAATAGCGCCGCTAACACCTCGTATACTGTCGATGCCA
>Ga0137368_10005723_pt1 | contig 13088 bp, 17 predicted proteins | sample SagtaG_13_FD_104917 | JGI IMG/M metagenome (GOLD analysis project Ga0137368, IMG submission 104917) | Vadose zone soil microbial communities from Sagehorn Ranch, Mendocino, California, USA - Sage1_L_100_16 metaG | ecosystem: Environmental > Terrestrial > Soil > Vadose zone | place: USA...
GCAGGGGCCTCTGACCAGCTCCGTGATCCGGCGGGCCTGGAATCGGCGCTCGCTCGACCGGCGATGTACGCCCATTACCAAGAGGCAGACCTCGCGATGCAGGCTGCCATCTTGGCCCACGCCCACCGGAGCCGCGCAGCGTCGGAAGGCAGGTCGCCCCCCTACCCGCTCATGCATCGGCGGAAGTCGAGTGACGGTGCACGGATCATGTGTCCGTACCACCGCCGGCTCGGCGTTCCGTGACTCAAGTCACGCCGTCCGTGATCTAAGTTCCGCCCACACATCCGTCCGTCGACCCAATAGATCATCTACCTCGTGGCGCAGGCGCTCCGGGTCCTGAATGAACAAGCGGTCGTGCCCCGTCACCAACCGCTCGCGGCGGAGTTCGCTCAGAACGCGCGTCACCACTTCGCGCACCGAGCCCACCGAATCAGCGAGTTGCTGCCGAGTCACTTGGCAGGTACGGACCCATCTCCCGAGGTCGGCGTCGATAACGCAAGGACGTGGTAGATGACCCGCTGCCGCACCGAGCCGAGCGCGGACAGCAGCATGGCGTTCACGAGATCATCCAGGTGGCGAGCGAGCTGGCCGGCAGCCGTCCATGAGAGGTCGGAGTACCTGGCGCGGAGATCTTCGAACCGCTGCGGGTCCATCCTTAGAAGCCGGCACTCGACAACGGTCTGGAAGGCCACGGGGTATTGGCGGCCAGCCGTCCGCGCCAGCCCCATCACGTCCGCGGGCCTCAGGTAGCCGACCGTGACTTGCCGTCCATTCGGCCCCGCGCCGAACACACGGACCAACCCCCCGACCACGAGGCTGATACCGGCATCCGGGAGGAAGCGGCCGGACGGGAGGTCGACCCGGATGGCGTCCGTCAGCAGTCGGCCGAGCGGAGCAGGCGGAAGCGATCGGAGGATGCTCGACTGGACTGCACTACCCAGCTGCCGTTCGACGAGGCTCGGTGGTTGGGTCGCTTGCATGAGAGCTTCCCCTCGCGGGCGATGCCTCGTCGGGCCAGCCCTGGGATCGCGCCTGATCCCGCGCCAGCCGCGGTCGCCCGCGGCTATGGTCGATGGCCTCATGCCGCGGATCCGCGTGAAGTGCAGATCCGCGGACAAACCGGACGGGTGGAGGATTTCAAAGCCCCTTGGCTTGATGCATGGGTCGATCTGAGAGCCAACGCCCGGAAGGCGGATGGCCTGGGGAGCCCGTCGTCTGGTTGGGCCCGCGGCGGCCAAGGCTTCAATGAGGCAGGCTTCCCAGCGGGGAGGCGTACGCCGCTCAGTGGGCCGCGCGCCTCGCCGCCACCCGCCGGATTGCGGCCACGAACGGACTGTCCTCCGCCCTGGTGTCGGGAGCAAGGTCGCGGAACGGGACCAGCGACTCATGCGCCACACCGCGGTGGGTCATCCAGGCTGCCCAGGCGTTGTGCACGTCCTCGGCGTCGACACTCGGGCCCTTGGCGAGTAGGAGGACGGCGTACATCAAGAAGAGCAGGTCCACATCCTGATCCGGCAAAAGTTCGGGGGGCGCCTCAGCCCGAATCGCATCTGACAGTTCAGAGACGTAGCTCATACGAAGATCGCCCGGAGGGCGATAGCCACGTACACGGCCGCGAAGGCGAGGGGGACAACGCGCTCGATGACGTTGAGCTCGGCGTACCGTGCCGGGAACTTCTTCTTCACGGGATCTCCTTTCAGGTGGTCCCACTCGTCGCCAAATGGCTGCGCCGGCAATCCTTTCTCAAGGTCGAGGATCACCTGGAACTTCGCCCCGTTCAGGTCGCGGTAGCTTCGCAGGAGCAGCCACCAGGTCGCGGACAGGACCAGTCCGACGACAGCGACGAGGACGATTCCGAAGGAGTCGACCCTCAGGGACCCGGTCTTGGCCGCCGTGGCTGGCCGAACCACGCCGACGAACCCTGCGAGGGCGGTCTGTAGCGTGAGAAAGAAGGCGTTCGCCGTTCCCCGCCGAGCCGAGATCCGGTCCGCCATGTCGACGGCCAGCTTGTAGAGTTCCAGGCGGGCCTGGCTCTCATCTATCATCGCGCCCCTCAGACTACCGGCCGCCGGCGATGAGCTTCTTCAGGTTCTCCCAGGTCCACTTGTAGATCTTGTCACTGTCGCGGGCCGCGGTCGGCTTCGTGCAGGTCTCCTCCGCTCTCCCCTTCAGGAGGAAGTAGGGCTTTTCCTCGTCGCGTGCGATCCGGATCTCGGCATTCACCCCAGTCGCCGTATCCGTGTGCTCACCACAGATCACAATGACCTGCTCCGACCGCTTGATCCTGCGCCGGGCGTCATCCTTCCAGTCGGCGGACTCGACCTTGACGGACCAGTCCTCAATCTCGAACGGCGAGTCCTCGTACTTAGCCTGCCCGACGAGCATGACCCTGAGGTCGTCGTCGTGGTCGTAGTCGAAGCTTATGAACACCGGAATCTTGGCCATAGCTCCTCCTTTCGGTTCTCTCCAAGAGTCTTCCACATGGGTAAGACGCTCCCAGGTTCAGATGCTGCAGCGGCGGGCTCGACCACCTCGGGGCCGACAGATCGCTTCAGCCTCGGCTCCTGAGTACATGAGGATCAGCAAAGCGCGTCGGAGCCAGCTTCGCGCATATAACCGTTTCCCTCGATGGTGTGGCGGCTCTGGCGGCCCTGGGTCTTGCTGGGCCGGGGGGCGCTACTCACTCGTGACGTCCTGTCGCCTGTGGGGCGGAAAGGCTGTTCAGCAAACGCTTTGGAGACGCGCTGACGCAACGGGAGAATGGCGTGGTGAGTACAGAAGCCGACATCATTCGGTACCTGGGAGTCGGCGTTGCGGTCATCGGCACCGCCATCGCGGCGCCGGCAGGCGTCGGGCTTATCACCCGGTCGATCGGACGCCGGTCACGCGCCATGGCACGCCGAGCGCGCGGCGCCTTGGCGCGGTTCATCCCTGCGTTGCGCAGAGACGTCACCGTGCATGCAGTGACGGCGAGCGCCAGGGCCTCACTGGCGGGCTCGGCGAGTGTATCGGTAACGGGATTCGGGTGGCAGCCCGATGCCGACCTCGACTCGAAGGTGGAGCGACTCCGGGAGATGATCGAAGCGGTAATGGGTGACGTTGGCCGTGCAAGGGAGGAGGCTCGCCAAGCAGATGGCGCGCTCGCCGACCGGATCTCCTCGGTCGAGCAGGATCTGGCTCAACGGCTCGAAGAGCTACGCAACAGGATCGAGCGTGCTGAGCGAGACGCTGCCCGTACCGATGCCCGCGGCGTACTACTGCTCGGCTTGGGGGTCGTCCTCACTGGCATCCCGACCGAGCTGGCCGACGTCGCCGTGGTGGGCTGGGCGGTTGTGGCAGGCGCCATCCTGGCAACCGCTTCGGTGATCCGAAGCGTCCTGAGCGGGGCCGGCTGAGGTCGGGTCAGTTGCTCGTTCGGACAGGGTTGCTGGCAATCCCTCCAGCTGGCGAGATTTGCGTGATCTCGTCCCGACGACCTGCCCAAGGCAAAGTTCCGACAGTCACAGTGCTTGCGCGCCTGCTACGGGGGTGGAGCTGGTGGCGACGATCCTCTCCGCCAGCTCTGCGAAGTCGACCAGAAGCTCTGGGATCGGCTTGCTCAGGTCAAGCGTCGTGGTCTCAATGACGGTCTCGGCCCGCCGGACGGCGTGCCGGATTGGCTCTTCATCGCCTGCGGCATAGACCAGTCGGCCCAAGGACAATCCGAGCACGGTGCAATAGGCCAGCATCTGATAGAGGTCGGCGTGCGGGTAGGCGGCTGGCCGAAGCGCCTTGTACTTGGCATCGAGCACCGCCACCGGGTGCCCGCCCCGTTCCCACACCAGGTCGGGCCTCAGGCGAACCCGGTCCTCGAGGTCCAGGTGGCCCCTCCATTGACCGCGAAGGATTCCCCCAAGGGGAAGGAGGGCGACGCGCAACGCCGTAAGGCCGAGCTGTCGTGGGGTCCTTCACCCACCAAAAGAGCTCGGGCAGTCATGGCGGGCAGGATCTGTCGGTGGAGCTCGCGAGTCGCCACCCGCTCGGCCCGTGTCGCCGGGACTCGGCCGTAATGAACAGCCCTCACTGGTGCACCGGCCTCCGGCGCCCTCGTTAACCGAACAAGCTCCTCGGGATCAAAGCCACGCGCTGCTTCCGGGCGCCTGGTCGAGAGCCAGACCTTGGCGGCCTGCTGACGCATCAGCGAGGCAAGGCGCTGGGCGCTCGAAGCATCCAGCCCATCACCGAAGTCGTCTATCGCCACAACGGCGTCACTCTTCGCTGCCGGCGTGATTACCTCAGCCGCCATGACCTGGACAACGGTTGTCGAGCCGTGCCGGGCCGAGGGCAACCGACCCAGAGCATCCCCGAGATCGATCGCGGGGGACAGTGAGCGGAGGAAACCGGAGAGGGATCCGTCTTCGGGCAAGAATCGCACCATGTACTCGACCGGAGCATCGACTCCGGCGTAAGGCCGGAGCGTCGCCAGAACCGACTCCAGCGCCTCTTCCATCGCGTCCACTGCAGTCAGCCGGGCAGCAAGGCCTTCCATTCCTTCGGTCATCTCTTTCAGAGCGCTCGCAATGGCTTCTGCACCTTGAGTCGCCAGCGAGGATCGAAGCAGCCCCCGAGCACCGAGGCTGAGTGGTCGCCCAGCAGCCAGTCTCACGAATGGAAAGGACGCCCGATCATCACGCGTGACCCGGCGAAGGTCATCTGTGCTGGGGTCGCTCTCCTTCGGCCAGTAGGTCGTTTGATCCGCCCGTTCTTCATCTGGATCCCAGCGTGCCCGATACGCAAGACGCAAGGCCGGTGCTGCATCGCCCGGGATTGCAGCCGGATCATCGACACCCTCGATCAGAGTTGCCGTTGATGAGTCCCAGAACTCCAAGTGGTCGAGAAACCGTTGCTCGAGGCGGCTTCCGAGATTCCCGACGGTTACCTCGATCTCCACATCCGTCGACACATCGGAGTTGTGGAAGTCGAATTCATCCATCCGGGAGGCATCGACCTCGAATACCTTGCCAACGGCAGCAAGGAGATCGCTGCGGCCAGCACGTGGTTCACCTACGAGGAGCACATGGCCCCGGGGGACCACCTCCGCCCGCTCAAAGCCGCGGAAGCTCGTCACCACGCACCGTAGGACGTGCATCCCTCCTCCTTGCGATGTGCCGATCCTACGATCGCGCCGAGGAGCGGCGCGATCGACTCGGGGGCGACCACGGGATCCACCGCTTCATGAACTGGTCGAACATCGGGACGGTGAACTCGAGCTCCCCCCAGCGCGGGGAGTAGCACAGCGCCTTCTTCACTAGGCGGTCCCGGACTGGACCGAGCGCCGTCGTCTTCCTGTCGAGCAGTCGGGCGACGTCCGACGACTTCATCGGGCCCGAGCCGAGCTCCGCCATGGCTCGCAGGTAGAGACGTTCCTGGTCGGTGAGGCGGCCTGTCCTAACCCGGAAGAATCCGCCATCGAGCTCGGCGACAGCAACCGGGATGGCCCGCTCGACGTCGGCAAGAGTGATCCCGTCAGGCCCGTCGGCCACGTCCCAGGCCTCCTTCCCGAACTCCTGGATGAAGTAGGGATAACCCTCGGTGAGCTCGAGAATCCGATCGAGCGCGTCGGGCTCCCACCTAACGCCCTCGGCATCTGCCGGCTCCTCCAGGGCTCGGGCGGCATCGGGCCCGTCGAGCGGCCCGATATCGGGGAACGTGAACATCCGCTCGGCGTAGGACTTCGCCTCGCCGGCCAGCGTGGGAAGCGACGGTAACCCGGCACCGGCGATGACCACGGGCAGGCCGAGCTGGTTGGCACGGTGGAGTCCCAGGACCAGCGCGGCCAGGACCTTGAGAGCCACGTAGTGCAGCTCGTCGATCGTCAGCAGAACGCCGCACCCCTGGTCGCGGGCGACCTCCCCCACCTCCACGAACAGACCAGATAGGTCCTGTGCAAGGTCACCCGAGTCGGCCGGCCCAACCACGGCGTCAATGTCCACCCCGAACTCGGGACCGTCGGGGAGCTTCACGCTGAAGGCCTTCAGGACGCCCAGGGCTCGCCGGACCCGCTGTCCGATCCGTCGCCTGGCATCCATCTGGAGGAGCACCCGACGCAGCGCTCCGGCCAGGCGGCCGGGCAGGCGGCCGTCCTCGGCCACCTCCACGTGGGCGTGGAAGAAGCCCCGCGTGTCGGCGATCCGTTCGAACTCGTTGAGCAGGACCGTCTTGCCCACCCCCCGAAGGCCAGTGAGGAGCTGGCCACGACCGTCGCGGCCGAGAAGGAGGCGTTGCAGGGCCACGTCGAGGTCGGTGAGCTGGCGATCCCGGCCGACCAAGGCGGGAGGCCGGGTGCCGGCACCTGGGCTGTAGGGATTCCGGACAGGATCCACCGGGAGAGTATACCGAGCTGCCTAAGTTATACGAGCTGTCGATATACCCTCGGCACTCTGCTAGAAACGCGCCGCCCCTAGGTTTCCCCTCCACCAGCCCGGCAGCTTCTCGGTGAGTGACACTCCCAGCTTCTTCGACAGCACCCACTTGGGAGACACCCCTCGGCACCTGCGGCTAAATGACCGAGACTGGCGGCCGAAGACACCAGAGGAGGCCATCTCGCAAGCGATGTGGTCATCCGAGAAGCGGTCGACCGACGCGATGTCCAAGCCAAGTCAGACGACCTATTCGAACAAGCCATCGCAGGGCTGGCGAACCGGATAGGGGGCCGCGGAGTGGCGGCGAGGATCTCCCGCGAACGCTCGCAGGAACCTGCGGGGTGGCGGCGTAGATCAGGAAGAGAGCACTGGCGGATGCTACGGATGGACCGCATCTTCGGCGAATCCGACTTTCCGCGCCCTACAGAGGCTGTTGCAGAAACTTGCCGCCATCGCGTTTTCCCTGGTCAGCGCGTTGGAACGTTTCCGCGCCTATAAGACGAAGCATGACAATTCTCAGGTTTGTGCAACAGCCTCTACAGCCTATACTACGCTCTTGGACGGAGCTCATGTCTCCGGGATCCACCCGCGTTGGCGGAGCCAGCCATCGGCAACGCTGATGGCTTCCTCGACGGCAAGTCCGGTCTGCACCGGGCTCGCGAGCTGATAGATACGCTCTCCGACGAGACTCGCCTGGATCATCAGCGCATCGACGCCGAGTGTGCCGTGCGGGTACAGGTCGTTCAGCTGTTCTTCGAGGAAGATCTTGTCCTCGGCTACTGACGTCTGAGTATCCGCCCAGCCGCGGTACCCGAGAGGCATCGGCGCCAGCAGACTTCCCAGGAGCGGCACGGGCGGCGGTCCTTCCTCGGGCTCCGGCTCCAAGAACCGCTTGTTGTAGAGCGCCAGCTCGTAGCAGCACCACGATCGCGTGAGCGCCGTGTGCGACAGCGCGAAATGCAGCTTTGACGAGCCGATCAGGTCAGGCATGACGGCGAGTTCGGTGCGAATGTCGCGAGCAGACTGGTCGATGAAGACGAAGTCGATCCAGAGCGTCGGGTCGTCGAAGAGCATCACCTCGAAGTTGCTCGGATCGATCGAGGGGTAGCGTCGGCTGAGCTCGTCACCGATGTACAGCAGGCCGTTCCACGCCGCCTCCTGCAGGTCGATGAAGTTGTATCGCCAGTCATAGGTCACGAAGATGTCCGGCGGACGAGGAGTGCAGCGCGGCTCGAAGTCGCGCGCCGGATAGACCTTCGCCTCGCGGAAGCTGCGCGCAAGCGTGTGGACGTCGCTCGAAAGGATCCCGATCTGCTGGAGGTCGCCGATCATCCCCGAGAGCCCCCGCAGCGGCAGCGACCACGTCCTGCGATCGACGGTCGACATGCGATCACCTGCTTTCACGCGTCGAGGCGCTCGACCTTCGGTAGCGAGTCTACGCTCGCGTCTCGCGACCGACACGCGGCGTCCGGGCGAGGGGACCGAAACGCAAGAAGCTCCGCGCGCGGCAGAGCTCCTGAGGTGGGGCTGCATCGCACGCCGCTCAAGACCGAGGAGTCGCGGCGAGTGATCGACATCCCCGCGCCGCTAATGCGCCGCCTGCTCGACCTCGTCGCTGCAGGCGGCGAACTCTTCAACCCTGACTCGCTCGTCTTCGCGAGCAGGAACGGCACCGGGCTCAAAACGCAAGGCCGTGCGCGCGGCGCTCAAACGTGCCGTCAAGGCGGCCGAACTCGCGCCACCCGAGCCGACCCTGCACGATCTCCGCCACTACTCGGTCGAGTTTGCGGTATCCGAGCCGGCATTGGACGTCGACGCGACACCACCCTCTGGATCCACGCGCACCAATGGAAATACCGCGAGTCACAGCGCAGCTAGATCGGCACAGACATCGACCGGGTGTTCAACGGCAAACCGTCGTAGGCGGGTGGATCGGGGGGTGATCGCGATCCAGCGCCGGTGCGTGCGGTCGGGTCTCGTCCCTAGACCCTCGGGCCGTCCCCGTGGGTCTTCACCCGCATCAGCGTGTCGATGATGCGCGAGGGAGGGCCGCCCTTTACCAGGTAACAGTGCGAGCCCATGTCGGCGGCCACCCGCGACAGCCACTGGTCCTGGCGGGCGGACAGGATGGGCACCTGGACGCAGGGAGACAGGCCCTTGATGGCCCTGGTGGTGCGGGAGGCGTTCACGCTCGTCGAGTGGCGGCATCAGTGTGGAGGAAGCAGCGCGGGTCCTGAAGCTCGCCCCCGGCCTCGGTGCGCAGCCGGATCGACCGTGCCCGGGCGGCGCTCCGGGACCGACTCCACGACTACGTCGAGGCGATCGTCTTCTTCCCGGACCACCTCGAAGTTAAGGTCTCCGGGGCGCCGCGCCTGAACGTGCTGCTCAGCGAGGTCGGCCTGAGGGATGACCTCCAGCCGGTTGACGGGGAGGCCTCTTGGCGTCTCCAGCCTTGGGACGAACTTCTGACGTCTATCCGAAGGTCGAAAGCGCCCCGTGGGGTCCACATATTCGATCGGCCGCTGACCTGCGGCGTTGTCGCCAGGGATGGGCGCTGGTCAGACTGCGCCCGTGCTCCCGTTCCTCTTGTATCCCCTCGCATGCGCCCTGCTCTGCCTGCTGGTGAGGGCAGGTCTCGATGACCGGGAGCTGGAGATCGCCTTGCTGCGCCATCAGCTGCGGGTGCTCACCCGAAGAGGGAAGCGGACCCGCTACGGCCCCGCTGACCGGGCCTTCTTTGCCGCGGTGAGTCGGTTCCTTCCCCGGCAGCGGTGGCGCGTTCCCGGTCGTCCCCGACACTCTCAAGCGCTGGCGCAGGCAGCTCGAGGGCAGGAAGGACCGAAGGCCGCGCCGCCGCCCCGGACGTCCCCCCATCGATCCGGCCCTTCGCGGGCTGATCCTTCTCATGCGAAGGGAGAACCCCCGGTGGGGGTACCTCAGGATCAAAGGCGAGCTCATGAAGCTCACGATCACCGTCTCCGCCACCACGATCGCGAACGTGCTGCGCCGGGGCGGCCTGGGGCCGGCGCCCCGGCGGATCGGACCCACGTGGGGCGAGTTTCTCAGGGCCCAGGCCCTCGCCATCCTCCCCGCCCGTTCCTCCCCCTCGGACCTGGAGGAGCTTGGTCGCCACCAGCCGGACCATGCGCTTGAGGCCCTGGGGGCAGGAGGCCGGCTCCGACTCGTCGTCGACCCAAGCTGCCCCGGCGAGGCTCCCGGTGCCGAGCCCATCGGCGACCCGGAGCCCCGTCGCGACCAGCCCTGCGTGCCCCGGCTGCATGGGCCGCATCGGATCCCCGTTGCGCCTCGCCTACCACCTAGCGGCGCGCGTCCTCGTGACGGACCGACCCCCGCTCACCTTCGACTCGTCGCCTTGGCCGACCACGCCGGGTCCGCTCGATCGCGCCCGCGTTGCCCCCGCGAGCGCCCGGCGGCATCCTCCCCAGGCCGTCGCGAGCCCCGCCGATGACCGCGCCCTGGCAGCGGTATTCCCCGGCGTGGTTCGGCGCTCGATCGCGCAGCCTGATCGAATTCTTGTACCCACCACCCGCCGGGGGGAAGCGGCTGAACGGCCAGGCCCACCCGCTGCATCGGGCCCCAGGAGAAGCTCGCCCAGCTCCGAGAGTTGGGGGGCCGGATCCACCTCTTCGGCCCATCGATGGAACACTTCCGGGTACCGAGGAAGGACCTCATCTCCCCCGACCTCCCGGTCGTTGAGGCGACCTGGCCCACCTCGCCGCCACGTTCGGTGTGCCTCTGGGGCCCCAGCCACCCGGGGTCGCCAGTGTCAGCTGATCTGTGAGCAAACATGCGGCGTGTACAAAAGTCATCGCCTGCTGCTCGCCTTGCTTGCAAACGCGTTGCAAACATCCAGGACATAACCCGGTATCACAGGACAACACCAGACGGCATGAAGAGGCCCGCCTACCTGGACTGGATAACACAAGGCGGCACCAGATAGCACCCGAAAACACGACCGTCCCCGAACTTCAAAACCAGGGATCGCGTGCAAGCGCGATGGCGGGTTCGATTCCCGTCCGCCTCCGCTACCAGGGGTTTTGGCCGATGCGTGCCCGAGGTGCAAGGGGGTCGGCTGCCCCCACCGGACTGAAAAACCGGTGCAGGTGTCCGGCGATGTGGGCATCATGTTCCCGGTCGTGAGGTGAGGTTCGGATGGAACGCCGCGATGCACGCCATGTCGTGATCGGAACAGGGCCGCTAGGGCTCGCCGTCGGACGGGAGCTACGGCGGAGAGGAGAGCTCGTTCGACTGGTATCCCGGAGCGGTCGAGACGAAGCACCGTCGGGAGCAGTGGTCATCGCCGCCGACGTGTCCGATCCCGCTCAGGCACTCCGTGCCTTCGAGGGCGCGCATCTCGTCTACCACTGCGCCGCACCCCGGTACTCGCAATGGCCGACCCTCCTTCCCGGGATGATGCGGGGCACGATCGAAGGAGCGGCGGCCGCGGGTGCCCGGATCGTCTACGGTGACAACCTCTACGCCTACGGCCGGGTGACTAGTCCGATCACGGAGGACCTGCCGGACCGACCGGTCGGGCCCAATGGACGGACCCGGGCAGCGGTGGCCGAGATGCTCCTGAAGGCCCATGCCGAGGGCAAGGTGCAGGCGGTGATCGGCCGAGGATCTGATTTCTTCGGCGCCCATGCGCTCGTCTCCACGGTCGGAGAGCGCGTGATCGGGAGGATGGCGGCGGGCAAGCCCGCCCTGGTGTTGGGAGACCCTGACGTGCCCCACACCGTGACCTTCATCGACGACTTCGCCAGCGCGCTCGTCACGCTGGGGTCCCACGACGAGGCCTTCGGGGAGGTCTGGCACGTCCCGAGCGCCGAGACGGTGAGCGTGCGACGGTTCGTCGAGTTGATCGCCGAGCAGACCGACGCGCCGGCCACACCGCGTCGCACTCCTTCGTGGTTCCTCGCGGTGGGTGGCCTGTTCAACCCGGACGTACGAGCAGTCCGAGAGATCCTCTACCAGAGCCAGAATCCGTGGGTCGTAGACCACACCAAGTTCGAGCGAGCGTTCGGCGCGACCCCGACTGCGCACCCGCAGGCGATCCGAGCGACCCTGGAATGGTTCCGCACTCGGACACCATGATGTCAGGCGGGTTCGATTCCCGTCCGCCCAACTCCGCATCGAGAGATCCGGACCTGCGAGCAGCCCTGGCCAGGCTACAGGTCCGACTCGTCTAGGACCTCCCTCCCGATCATTCGCAGTCGACCGCCGGGACGAACGTCGACGCCGTAGCCCGCCACGTCGGGTGCAAGCGCAAGCAGGTTGCGCCCCCGCCGACGAGCATCACCCGTCCGCTATGGCAGGTGCATAGACCATGCTCACCACGCCTCCCCCGAACGGACGCGATTCGACCAGGCGCAGCGCGATCTTGTCCTGCGTCTCGCCGAACAGGCGATATCCGGCACCGAGCACCATCGGGTAGACCTGTAGGCGCAGCTCGTCCACCAGCCCCATCCCGATCAGTACCTGCGAGAGGCGGCGGCTGCCATAAACGAGGATCTCGCCGTCGAGCTCCTCCCGCAGCCGGGCTACTATCTCCGGCCAGTCATCGCCCAGGACGGTCGCGTTCCAGGGCGGGTCCGTGAGCGTCGAGGAGACGACGTACTTCGGCAACTCGTTCAGCCTGTCGGCGAACACACCTTCCGCTGCTGGCCAGAAGGCCTGCATTGCCTCATAGGTGACCCGTCCGAGCAGGAGAGCCTCGGCGTTCTGCGCCTCCTCGAGCTTGAATCGGTCAAACTCGGGACCGGCGTCGAAGTCCACGGCCCAACCCCTGTACTTGAACGGGACGTCCGTGGAGCCCGGCGACTGCATGACCCCGTCGAGCGACGTCAGCTGGGTTAGGGCGATCTTCCCCATCTGCTTCTCCTTCTCCAGGTCGACTGCGATCGAGTTTCGCTCCGTAGTCCCCGTCTCACTGCTCGTTCACCACCACCTTGCGCATCGCACCTCCTCTCGCCGATCCCCACCTGATAGACCGCCCGCGTCGGAGGAACTCACCGCGGGCCGTGGAGCCGAGATCCTCGCCTCGGGTCACCGCCGCTACCGCACGTCCTGGCGCGGGAGGGCCACGACGGAGATCAGCACCAATCCGCGGGGGCGGCACCGGCCACTTCAGGGTCCTGACCGAGCTGTCGTTCGACCCCGTGCCCGCGCCGGCGACGACGAGACACCTTGGGTTGGCGCTTCGGCTGGTCCGTCCATATCAGGGCCTTGACCAGCGCTCTTGTGCCCTGCGCTCTCGCTCGTGGAGCGGGCTGGACTTGAACCGCGACCTACGGATTATGAGTCCGCGCACGGAACCCCCGACGACCTGGGCGAAATGTGCGGACGGGCCATCACCAGGCGCAATGCCGTGGACCGTTGCGGTCATCGTTGGTCGTTGTTGGAACTCGCAACGACAGAGAGCGACCAGTCGAAGAACTGACGATGAGCGAGCCAATCCGCGGGTCGAACCAAGGGATCTCGCGGGTCGATAGGATGCGAGCGTGCCGGCGGAGGAGATCGACGAGTACCTCGAGGCTCTCGAGGAGCCGAAGCGGACCACGCTAGCCCGCGTCCGCGACATCATCGTGTCGATCGTTCCCGACGCCGAGCAATGCATCTCCTACGGCATGCCGGCGTTCAAGGTTCGTGGCAAGACCATCGCCGGGC